>ENA-OQDM01000016-OQDM01000016.1-human-gut-metagenome-genome-assembly--contig:-NODE-16-length-100794-cov-6.685170_pt1 | contig 100794 bp, 84 predicted proteins | sample MGYA00242772_ERZ504605 | MGnify/ENA primary metagenome ERZ504605 (study PRJEB26092, sample SAMD00036348) | human gut metagenome | host: Homo sapiens | study: EMG produced TPA metagenomics assembly of... | reverse complement strand
GTGAATGGAAATGCCGTCGCTCAACGGATAAAAGCTACCCTGGGGATAACAGGCTGATCTCCCCCAAGAGTCCACATCGACGGGGAGGTTTGGCACCTCGATGTCGGCTCATCACATCCTGGGGCTGTATTCGGTCCCAAGGGTTCGGCTGTTCGCCGATTAAAGTGGTACGCGAGCTGGGTTCAGAACGTCGCGAGACAGTTCGGTCCCTATCTGTCGTGGGCGCAGGATATTTGAGGAGCTCTGTCCTTAGTACGAGAGGACCGGGATGGACGTACCTCTGGTGCACCAGTTGTCATGCCAATGGCACGGCTGGGCAGCTATGTACGGAACGGATAAACGCTGAAAGCATCTAAGCGTGAAGCCGACTCCAAGATTAGATATCCCATCGTATAACGAGTAAGACCCCTTGAAGACTACGAGGTTGATAGGCTGCGTGTGTAAGTGCCGTGAGGCATTCAGCTTGGCAGTACTAATAGGTCGAGGGCTTGACCACAAGATTTCTTTGGTCAGCTGTGTAGTATATACTTTAACCCGATTGGTCATTCCAATATGAGTTTAACTAATCTTTCTTCTTAATCTTCTTTCCTTTATTCAGTTTTCAGGGTGTTTACCCTTTTATATACACCGAGTAATCGGTGGCTCATTTGAACTTTCAGCACCACAAATGTGGTGCTTTTTTGTTTATATTTTACAAAAAAGTAAAGGAATATTTTATAGCCAAAGATTGAAATAGTATTGATTATAATTACTGTATATGGTACAATGATAACAGTTCTAAAAACTATGATGTAAATTTGGATGGTACAGCACATTAATACAGAAGATGATATAGGGGGATAAACAATGAAAAAATTATTATCAATCATACTCGTTGGAATTTTGGCGGTTTCATCTTTCATTTTAACAACATTCGCGGCTGAAAATGAAAAGTCCGAAACTGAGATAGAGCGTGAGAAACTTGGTTGGCTCCTTGACGCATTTAAAATTCTCAACACAAACATTGGTGAGGCGAGAATCTATAACTGTGTTGCAGGTGATACATATAATGCGGCATACAATCTTTATAATCAGGACAAACTTGCAACAGCCGAGGAATATAAAAATATGAGGACAAGCTGTATAGTGCCGCTTATAACCTTCATGTTGATGTTGCATATGCTAAAACTGCTTACGATAATGCCTGTAAGGAACAGAATTACAACAACTGGTATTCTGATGAGCAATGGAACGAATTTAAGAATAAGCTTGCTGATTTGAAAACCGCCTTAGAGCCGTATATCGCAGGCACTAATGATTACGATGTTTGGGCTATTACAAATGCCTACAACGAACTTCTTACTGTGTACAACAAGATGACGAATGCCTATACTTTAAAAGGTGATGTGAACAAAGACGGTGTTGTTAATGTTGCCGATGCTACCTTTATTCAGAAATATATCGCCCATGAGGTTGAATTTACAGGTGCGCAGAAGATGTTAACAAATGTAGCAAAGTATGAAAGCAATATATCGGTCGTTGCCGCTACTGATTTACAAAAATTTATTGTTGGTCTTAATGGCGACTTTGGAAACAATCATATTTTCCTTGACGAGCAGGATGGTATACAGTATTTTGATGATACAATGCGTTGGTATGCTTACGGTAACTATAATATTTCTCCAAGGTACCCGTACATTACCTATGGTCCGTATGTTAAAAATGAGCATACAGACTTTTTCGTAGTCGGTTATTACGATATGATGTGTAAAGAACACGGCTATACAAAATAATTTCTTCAGATTAAAATTGAAAATATAAAATCGGCGGAAGTAATGCACAAACACATTGCTTCCGCTGTTTTTTGATTGGTCTTTAGTGTCATCTTAATATAGTACATCTCGGGATTAAAGCTGTTCCTTATTTTTACTATCTTCTTGGACATGGTGCGGTGCTACACCGCATAACGAGTAGTTAAGTTGAGATGATAACTTACCTCGGGTATTAGAGCTTATCGCTTTTCAAACTATCTTCACGAACCGGGAACGGTGACACACCGCTGATGTAGGGGTAGAGTTCTTCGTATGAATCAGCCTCGGCGGGATTTTTGACTGCGGTGGGGATTAGCCCTGTGCAATCCTGATTGGAACAGGTGTTAAGCTCTAAATCACTTGGTGTTAAAATCTTTTTGTAATCGGGTACTTTGCGTTTCATCTGCACACTTCCTTTGTTATAGTGTGCATAACTACAGATAAAATATACACTATTTATGCTAAAAACTGCACCCGTAAAATCAGGTGCAGTTGAATTCTTTTATTACTTTACAATAAGTTTCTTGATTTTGAACACATCGCCGTCCATAACCTTATATGTACTGCGGAGTTCGCCGTCAATCTCGGGTGAAATGCTCTGGTGAATGTACAGGCTGTCAATGCCGAAATCAGCCGCACCGCCGATATCGCTGATATAGTCGTTGCCAATCATAATTGACTCGCTCTTTTCAAGTCCGTAACGGTCAAAAAGTGTTTTGAAATATTTTTCGTCAGGCTTAGAACATTCTTCATCAGAGCTGATGCAAATGCCGTCAAAATATTTTGTCAGATCAAACATATTCAGCTCATTTTCTGTGAATGAACGCTGTGCGTTTGAGAGAAGATAAACCTTTTTGCCTTTTGCCTTGAGAGTGTCGAGAAGATCAAGTACACCGTCATAAAGCTTGATGTACTTTGTTGAGTAACAGCGGAATGCTTCGGCAATAAAAAGTACCTCGGCTTTTGTAACCTTAACGCCTTTCTGCGTGAAAAGCTTACGGAAAACCTTTTCAATTTTAATGTCAACAACTTTTGTGTCGGGGGACTTTTTGAGAACAGCCTTTTTTTCAGCCTGAACAAGTCTGTCGTACTCCTCGTTAAGCTCGTCATAGGTGTAGTGTGCACCCTTGTAGGCATAGAGAATGGCAATTTTCTTCCACAAATCATCGTTCCATTCATCTGTATTAATGTCGATAAGAGTGCCGTATAAGTCAAAAATGTAATTATTGTACATTTTTTGTCCTCCGAAACAAATTTCTAACTTTTATGCATCTATTGTATCAGTTTTTTATTCTGATTGCAATAGCAGAATTTTTGTGTTATACTGGAGAAAACAGTATTTAATCGCATTTTTTGCATTTTTTAAAATTACGGGGTGAATTTATGACTAAAAAAGAAATTGCCGTGAACGCTGTTCATGCCTTGAAAAAACAATATCCCGACGCAATATGTTCTCTTGTCTACACAGATCCGTTGCAGCTGCTCATTGCAACAAGGCTTGCCGCTCAATGTACGGACGCAAGGGTTAATATGGTTACTCCTTCGTTGTTTGACAGGTTCAAAACGGCTCAAGATTTTGCCGACTCAACTCCCGAAGAAGTTGCTGAGTATATAAAAAGCTGTGGACTTTATAAGACTAAATCAAAAGATATTGTTGAAATGGCAAGAATGCTTTGTGACGATTTCGGCGGTGTCGTTCCCGATAATATTGACGATTTGACAAAACTCCCCGGAATCGGCAGAAAAACCGCAAATCTTGTGTGCGGTGACATTTTCGGTCAGCCTGCAGTTGTGGTTGATACACATTGCATACGCATTACAAAAAGGCTCGGACTCCATGATTTAAAGGATCAGAAAAAGATTGAATTTGCATTGCGTGAGCTTTTGCCGCCCGATGAAAGCAATGATTTTTGTCACCGACTTGTTCTGCACGGCAGAGCAGTCTGCACCGCAAGGAAGGCAAAATGTGAAGAATGCTGTATGAACGGATTTTGCCCGAAGAAAATCTGACAGAGGGATTTGTATGGATAAGATGAAAGATATAAAGCTGATTGCACTTGACCTTGACGGCACAACTCTTGCCGACAGCGACACCTTGAGCAAACGAACGCAAACTGCCATTGAATCTGCGATCAAAAGCGGAATAACCGTTGTTGCGGCAAGCGGCAGACCGTTCGTTATGATGCCCGACAGCGTGATGAACATTGTCGGTCTGGACTATGCGATTACCTCGAACGGCGCTGTAATAAGCAAGTGCGGTAAAACGGTTCACCGTTCTCTGATTTTACCCGATGATGTGTTGAAAATTCTCGGTGCTGTGCGTAATGACGATGTTATTCTTGAGGGATTTATTGACGGATTTACATATGCCGATGTCAGATATGTGCATAGACCGCTTGACTACGGCTGTGAGCCTGAATATTTTGAATACACCCGTTCATGCCACGGCAAGATTGTCGATATGAGAAGCTTTTTGAGCAAGCATAGAAATGAGCTTGACCTCATCAGCATTATAAGTACGGACGAAAAGCTTCGCAACAGGCTGTGGAGCAGTATCGAAAAGGCTTGCAACAGCGTTGAAATTACGACTTCAACCGACCATTTTGTTGAGATTATGTCGGCAGAGGCATCAAAGGCGAAGGCACTCCTGCGTTTGTGTGACTTTTTGAATATCGGCATGGAAAATGTCTGCGCCTGCGGAAATGCAGATAACGATGCCGACATGATTGCCGAGTCGGGACTTGGTGCGGCTGTTGAAAACGCAAGTCAAAAATGCCTTGACCGTGCCGATATCGTAATCCCGTCAAATAATAACGATGGTGTTGCACAATTGATTGAGAAAATTCTTAAAAATTGATTGTAATAATGCGGCGGTAAAAATTATTTGTTATATTATAATGATAAAAGTGACATTGTAATGGTTGAACGGTAGGGAGCTTATCGGACACTCACCTTGATGATACATTTTGTTTAAACGCACATGTTTTGATGTGACGAAAACGGTGTATTGTTATCACTGTATTAAAAATTTCAAAAACGGAGGCTTGTAATGTGCTTGTATAAAAGTTTGCTTAAATCTACACAAAACACCAGAGATTTGGGCGGTTACAATACTTCTGACGGCGATATTACGAAGAAATTTTCGTTAATCAGAAGTGACGAACAGCTTAACGCAAGCGAACAGGATAGTTCGTTTTTGTTTGCTCATAAAATTACAACGGTAATAGATTTGCGTACTGCCGATGATGTTCTCAACAAGCCGAACAGCTTTGCTTGTGTCAGAGGATTGAATTATTATAATTATCCTATAATTGAGGGTAGTGCAGTGCCAAATTCAGCGAAAGAAGTTCCGAACAGTTACCTAAAAATAGCCGTTTCGCCGGGTATGAAAAATGTTTTTGAATGTATTGCCAATGCACCGAACGGTGTCATTTTAAATTGTTCGGCCGGCAAGGACAGAAGCGGTGTTGTTTCGGCGATTTTGCTTTTGCACGCAGGTGTGGCTGACGATGACATTGTTGAAAACTATGTTTTGACGAAACATTACATACGGAAAAAACTTGATTATCTCCGTAAAAATACTGATTTGAATATGAATATAGTCACGCCTTGCGAAGATTATATGAGAAAATTTTTGAAAAAATTTCGTGACGAATTTGGAAACACGGAAAAATATTTTACAAGGCTTGGTTTAAGTCAGAAAGATATTATTAAAATTAAGGCAAAGTTGTTGAAATGAACGATATAAAATCCTACGAAATTCAAAGAATTTTCATACTCATAAAAACACTTTTTATATATAAAAAACAGTCGGGAAGACATTGTTTTGCATTTTGCAAACTGTCTTCCCGACTTTCATTTTCCATTTTCAACTTTTCGTTTTCAATTTTTTAAGCATTTCCTCATGGTCGGCTTTAAGTGCTTTGATAAGCGTCAGACTGTCCCAGTCTTTGCTTGTGGGAGTGATAACCGCCTTGAGCGGAATCCGTCCGACACCGCATTTGTTCAGTGCCTTGATTAGCGAGTCAATCGTTTTATTCGTGAAATTGTGCATGACAATCATTTCTTCGTCAAAGCCGTCACCGTCAAACTTTTCTGCCGCAGGCTCAACGCCTTTGATGCCTGCAAGGAAGCCGATAGGCTGATTGAAATCTTCTTTTTCAACCTTTTTAACCTGAATTTTCAACGGCATAAGTGCAAACTTTGCCTTGCGAAATCTTTCGTCCGAAAAGTTGTAAAACATAGCAAGTTCTTTCATATCTTCACCGTTAATCCGTATCAAGCTTGAGAACCGCCATAAATGCCTCCTGCGGAACTTCAACAGAACCGAGCTGGCGCATACGCTTTTTACCTTCTTTTTGCTTTTCAAGGAGTTTTTTCTTACGGGAAATATCACCGCCGTAGCACTTGGCAAGTACATCCTTACGCATAGCCTTTACGGTTTCTCTGGCAATAATTTTACCGCCGATGCAAGCCTGAATCGGAATTTCAAAAAGCTGTCTCGGAATCTTTTCCTTTAACTTCTCAGCCATCTTTCTTGCCCTTGAATATGCCTTGTCGGCGTGAATGATGAACGAAAGTGCATCGACAACCTCGCCGTTGAGCATAATATCGAGCTTAACAAGGTTGCTCTGAACATATTCTTTAAGCTCATAGTCGAATGATGCATAACCTCTTGTGCGTGATTTGAGCGTGTCGAAAAAGTCGTAGATTATTTCGGCAAGAGGAAGTACATAGTGTAAATCAACACGGTCGGAATCAATATACTGCATATCGACAAAAGTTCCCCGTCTGTCCTGACAAAGCTCCATAATATTGCCGACATATTCCTTAGGTGCATAGATGTGAGCGTCTGTTACAGGCTCTTCCGCCATTTGAATAAGTGACGGATCGGGGTAGTTTGTAGGGTTGTCAATCATCTCAACCGTGCCGTCTGTGCGTGTGATTCTGTAAATTACACTCGGTGCGGTTGTGATGAGGTCAAGCTGATATTCTCTTTCAAGTCGTTCCTGAATAATTTCCATGTGGAGCAGTCCCAAAAATCCGCAACGGAAACCGAATCCGAGAGCAACCGATGTTTCGGGATCAAACGAAAGAGCCGCATCGTTAAGCTGAAGCTTTTCAAGTGCATCTTTAAGGTCGCCGTATCTTGCGCCGTCAACAGGGTAGATACCGCAGAAAACCATAGGCTGTGCCTCACGGTAGCCGGGGAGCGGTTCTTCTGCGGGATTTGATGTGAGTGTAACCGTGTCGCCGACCTTTGCGTCTGCAAGAGTCTTGATTGAACCCGTGATGTAGCCAACCTCGCCTGCATAAAGACCGTCGGTCTTTTCGGGGGCGGTTGCGTGCATAAGTCCGCACTCAACAACATTGAACACACTGCCCGTTGCCATAAGTTTGAATTCATCGCCCGGGTGAATCTGTCCCTCTTTGAGCCTTACATATATAATTACGCCCTTGTAGCTGTCGTAGTAGCTGTCAAAAATCAATGCACGCAGAGGTGCGTTGATGTCGCCTGTCGGAGCAGGAATATCGTGAACAACCTTTTCAAGAACTGCGTGAATGTTGATTCCTGCCTTTGCGGAAATTTTCGGAGCATCCTCGGCAGGAATACCGATTACATCTTCGATTTCCTGAATAACCCTGTCGGGATCTGCACTCGGCAAATCAATTTTGTTGACAACGGGAACAATTTCAAGTCCGCTGTCAACGGCAAGATATGTGTTTGCAAGAGTCTGCGCCTCAATGCCCTGTGATGCGTCAACAACAAGAATAGCGCCCTCACAAGCTGCCAGTGAACGGGAAACCTCGTAGTTAAAGTCAACATGACCGGGGGTGTCAATGAGGTTAAAAAGATATTCTTCGCCGTCATCGGCTTTGTAGATAACGCTAACCGCCCTCGCCTTGATTGTAATGCCACGCTCACGCTCAAGATCCATATCGTCAAGCAGCTGTGCCTCCATATCCCTTTCGGAAACGGAGTTGGTCTGCTCAAGAATTCTATCCGCAAGCGTACTCTTGCCGTGGTCAATGTGAGCAATAATGCTGAAATTTCTTATTTTATCCTGTGGAAAAGACAATGCTAATCACCTTTTTCTTTAATGTCTGAATTTTAATGAGTTATGTTCTGTAAATTATTATACCAATCTGCCGAATAAAGCAACCGTATTTGATTAAAACGCTTATTGCAGCTGTATATTTGTTCGTTTTGGTTTTGCAACCAAAGCGAATGTCGGTCACTGACCGCCGCTACGGTTAAGCAATGTTGATTTATTTATCATCATAACTCCCTAAATTATAACATATGGCAATCTCTTTCACAAGCAAAAAATCGTTGCAGTATGCGGTTTTCGGTGTTATACTTTGCTTATAGAAATAACCCTATAAAAGGAGAAATTGGTATGACAAAAGGTGAAATTGCAAAGAATAATTTTATGCAGGGCTACAACTGCGCTCAGGCTGTATTGCTTGCGTTTTGTGACGATTTGGGATTTGATGAACAGACTGCTCTTATGCTTGCATCGCCGTTTGGCGGCGGAATAGGCAGAATGCGTGAGGTCTGCGGTACTGTTACGGGAATGTATATGGCTTTAGGTCTTGCGAGGGGTTACAGTGACAGCAAGGATAATGCCGACAAAAAGCGTGTTTACACCGAGGTTCAGCAGCTTGCCGAAAGGTTCAAAGAGGACAACGGTTCAATTATTTGCCGTGACCTTTTAGGTATGAGAGCAAAGGCAAAGGACAACCCGACTCCGTCTGAGAGAACAGAAAAATATTATGCCGCCCGTCCGTGTCCTGAATTGTGCAGATATGCAGCGGATTTGCTTGACGAATACTTAAAGAATAAAAAAGGCTGAGGAGCGTTGCTCTGATTTGAAACTTATGCCTGCAAACAGTTGAATTTGGGAATAAATTGTGATAAAATGTTTAAAATAGGGCATTAGTCTAATGCGGTTAATTTTGAAAATTACCTTGAAAGGGGAATTGTGATATGTGCGGCATAGCCGGCTTTATGGGACAGGTTGAAAACAGAGCCGATGTCATCAGAAATATGACAGAGGTTATCACTCACCGTGGTCCCGACTCGGACGGATTTTTTACGGACGACAATATTTCCATGGGATTTCGCAGACTTTCCATTATTGACCTCGGTGCAGGTCATCAGCCTATATACAATGAGGATAAAAGCCTTGTTCTCACATTCAACGGTGAAATTTATAACTACAAGGATTTGAGAAAAGAACTTATCGCAAAAGGTCATAAGTTCTATACAGATACAGACAGTGAAGTGCTTGTTCACGGCTTTGAAGAGTGGAAAGAAGATATGCTCCCAAAACTCCGTGGTATGTTCGGCTTTGCTATCTACAACACAAAGGATAATTCACTTTTTATTGCCCGTGACTTTTTTGGCATTAAGCCGATGCACTACACTCAGATAGGCAATGACTTTGTCTATGCAAGTGAAATCAAGAGTATTCTTGAATATCCTAAGTTTGAAAAGAAATTCAACAGAAGGGCACTTGATTCGTACCTTTCCTTCCAGTATGCAGTTCCGCCCGAAACTTTCTTTGAGGGTGTTTACTGCCTTATGCCGGGTCACTACCTTTGGTACAAGGACGGCGAGGTTGAAACTACCCGTTACTTTGAGGCTCGTTTTAATCCCGATGAAGAAATGACGGAGGAAGAGGCTGTTGACAGAATTGAAAAGGTCTTTGAAAACTCCGTAAACGCTCACAAAATTGCCGATGTTGAGGTTGGTTGTTTCCTTTCAAGCGGTGTTGACTCAAGCTATGTTTCAACATATTTTGCCGACCAGAAAACATTTACAGTCGGCTTTGACTTTGGCGAAAAATATAACGAAATCAGCTGGGCAAAAAATCTCAGCGAAAAAATCGGTGTTGAACACCACACTCACCTTATCTCAAGTGAAGAATTCTGGGACGCTGTTCCGACTGTTCAGTACCATATGGATCAGCCGCTTGCAGATCCGTCATGTATCGCACTTTACTTTGTATCCCGTCTTGCAAGCCATTATGTAAAGGTTGTCCTTTCGGGTGAGGGTGCAGACGAATTGTTCGGCGGTTACACTTGCTACAACGATCCGAGAGTGTTCAAAATTTATCAGACAATTGTTCCGCATTGCATCAGAAAGGCAATAAGAGCAATCTGCAGAAAGCTCCCCGACATCAAGGGCAGAGATTATCTTATCCGTGCCTGTGACAAGCTTGAGGAGCGTTATATCGGTAACGCATTTATGTATGACTACAAGCAGAAGCAGGAGCTTTTGAAAGATCCGTCAATTGCAACACGCCCACAGGATCTTACAAGAAAATATTATTATCGTTGCCGTAAGTATGACGATGTTACAAAGATGCAGTATCTCGACATCAATATGTGGATGGTCGGCGACATCCTTCTTAAAGCCGACCGAATGAGTATGGCTAACTCGCTTGAACTTCGTGTTCCTTTCCTCGATAAGGAGGTTTTCAAGGTTGCGTCATCGCTCCCGACAAAACTGCGCTGCAACAAGCACAACACAAAGTATGCAATGCGTAAGGCTGCCGTTCGCCATATGCCTGAGGCTACTGCCGAAAAAGAGAAACTCGGTTTCCCTGTACCGACAAGAGTATGGCTTCGTGACGAGAAGTATTATAATGTGGTAAAGACAAAGTTCAAGGGCAAAACTGCCGAGAAATTCTTCAATACAGATGTCCTTGTTTCATGGCTCGACAGTCATTTCAGCGGAAAAGAAGATAACAGCAGACGAGTTTGGACAATTTATGTGTTCCTCGTATGGTATGATATCTATTTTGATGAGGACAGCGAAAAGGTTGAAAAGCCTGTAAATCACCTTGATGAACTCAAGGCTGTTGCCGAGGCGAGAAGAGAAAAGCAGATTGACGCTCCCGGTGAGGTAATTATGGCTGCCGCAGAGGAGATTGACGAAAATTACGATGCTCCGAACTTTGGCGTTGACAAGTCAAAAAAAAATGACGAATCTGCCGAAAAAGCGGAAAAACCCGTAAAAGAGGAATCTGCGGAAGATGTGACAGAGGAAGTTGAAGTTCCCGATGACGGCAATGAGCCTGCAATCGTTGAGCCTGAGGAAGAACCCGAGGTTAAAGAAGAGCCTAAAAAAGAGGAGTATGTGAACATCTCAAATCCCGAGGATAACGAGATTTACGATGCTCCGAAAAAGCCGTCAACTCCCCAGGAGCAGATGCAGATGGCTATTGACAGCATTGAAAAAAGATCAAAATATCTTGACGAGCCGAATGTAATTTCAGATGAGGCTGTTGACAATATCGTAAACTCAATATCTTTCTTTGATGATGAGGACGATAAAAATTAATCAAAGTTATTAAAAATAACAAAATAAACAAGGGCAACCGAGGTTGCCCTTGAATTTTATAAGAAAATGTTAGGAATAATTTTAACGCGCCCAAATGTAATTTTAACGCGCCCTTTTAATTAAAAACAGCACCAAACAATATGTGTTCAGTGCTGTAAATACAATGAAATGAAATTTTTAAACCACCGCTCCGAGACAGAGAATGTTTTGCAGAATTTTGTATTCTTCTTCAAAATCGGAGAGGGGGAGAGGATTTTTGCCGAGTCCCATTTCTATGGTGAGGGCAGGTCGGCGGAATTTTTCGATGAACCAATCCTTAAAGCCGCCGCCTGTGGCAATCTCCTCGGGAAAGGCTATGTTGTAGCCGCTTGCCTGTGAGAAAATTGACGCAAGCCGAAAGCTCAGAACGGGTGTGTGTCTGCCGAATGAGCAGTAAATTTCCCGTCCCTGACTGTGCAGAGCGATTGCCCGTTCAAAGTCAATATTACGGCAAAGTGTTGTAAGTGCCTTTGTTTCGGGTTCGCTTTCGGGATGATTGCCGCCGAATCTTGTCGGCGCAGGACACTTGATATTGTTCTTTAATTCAAGCTGTTTAAGTCTGCACCAACCCGCATTGAAGTTGTGATTGATGTCAACTCCACGGGCATTTGCCTGCCATTTATATGTATCGGTGCAGACCTTTTCGACAAGCGGTTTGTATTTGAATGCGGCATCACTGCCGTGCAAGGCAATTTCCGTGCCGTCGGGATTTACGCAAGGCACAATCGTAAGACCACGAATGCTTAAAAAATTCCCGATTTTGCATCCGCCGACAGTTTTGTCGCTTTCCATTGCTTCACAACATTCTTCAAAAAATTTCAGCAGGGCAAGTATCGTGAGGTACTCCGAGCCGTGAAAACCGCCGCAGTAGAGTACACGATTCTTGGTGTTGCCGATGTGCAGAACATCAATACCTCTTCCGCACACGCTTTTTCCGGCAAAACAATGCTTGATGAACTTGTACCTGTCGCAGAGCTCGTTTATGATTTCCTTGCGTGTTTTGTAATCGGGAAAAACATTATAATCGGGCATAACAAAATCCTTTCCTTTCGATAATTCAATCTTTAAAACGGAGGCATAATTATGGAGCTTTTTGAAAAAACTCTTGACAGCAAGAAAATTTTTGACGGCAGAGTTCTGCATATAGTCCTTGACGAAGTGGAGCTTCCTGACGGTAAAAGGTCAAAGAGGGAGGTTGTCAATCATCCGGGCGGAGTATGCGTTGCCGCTCTTGATGAGGACAATAACCTTTCTTTTGTAAAGCAGTTTCGCTATCCGTACAAGGAGGTTGTGCTTGAACTTCCTGCCGGCAAACTTGAAAAGGGTTCTACTCCGCTTGAAAACGGAAAGCGTGAGCTTCTTGAAGAAACGGGACTTGAGGGTTACTCCTACATTTCTCTCGGTCAGGTCTATCCGTCTCCCGGATACACCTCGGAAATTATCCATCTTTATGCCTGTCGGGTAAAGTCACAGGGTGAGCAAAAGCTTGACGAGGGTGAGTTTTTGAATGTTGAAACAATTCCCCTCAACAAAGCCGTTGAAATGGTGCTGAACAATATGATTCCCGACGCCAAAACACAGATTGCCGTTTTAAAGACTGCCGCACTTTTGAAAAGCGGTAAAATTTAATTTAATCATAGGAAATATATATGCAGAATTTTACTGTTTCAGAACACGAAAAATTGAATACTGCCGTTGCTCTCGGATTTTTTGACGGACTTCACAAGGGACACCGAAGGGTTATTCTCTCGGCTGTTGAGCAGAAGAAGAACGGACTTTTGCCCGTGTGCTTTACATTTGCTCAAAGCCCGAAGGAGGTTCTCGGAAAATCTTCTAAGGGTGCGCTTATGACAACGGAAGATAAGCTGAAAACACTTGAAAGCCTGGGTATTGAACATACCTTCAGTCCCGACTTTAAAAAGCTGATGAATATGTCTGCAAAGGACTTTGTCGAGAAAATTATTTTCGGCAACCTCAATGCAAAATTTGTTGTCTGCGGTTTTAACTATCGTTTCGGAAAAAACGGCGAGGGCGATACCGATTTGCTCAAAAAGCTTTGTGACGAGAACGGTACGGAGCTTAAAGTGATAGAGCCTGAGCGTGACGATGGCGATGTTGTTTCATCAACACTTATCCGTCTGCTTATAAGTGAGGGCAGCATTCGCCGTGCAAACAAGCTTTTGTGTTCATATTTTGGTTTTTCTGCCGTGATCACTCACGGAAAAAGACTTGGCAGAGAGCTCGGTACTCCGACAATCAATCAGAAACTTCCCGAAAATCTTGCCGTGCCGAAATACGGCGTTTATGCGTCTGCCGTTACGCTTGAAAACGGAAAGGTCTATTGCGGTGTGACTAATATCGGTGTAAAGCCGACGGTCGGAGGAACAAAGCTCTTGAGCGAAACATGGATGCCTGACTTTCACGGCGGTGAAATATACGGTCAGACAGCCGATGTCCGTCTGCTTGATTTCATTCGTCCCGAAAAAAAGTTTGACAATATCACCGAATTAAAAAATGCCATAACCGACAATGCGGTTACGGCAAAAGAAATTTTTGGGGAGATGTATAGATACGGAGTCTGAAGTAAGCATAGTATTTATCTATGGTTGACATCGCAATTTCAACTTGATACAATATAATACGAGAATACAAGGAAGTTTAAGGCGGTTAGTCACATCCGAACGCAAACCGATGAAAGCATTGGCTAATATGTGCAAGGAGGTGACAAAGGTGGAATACATAATTTGTTTTACCTTGCTTGTTACAATAATAATTGTTGCAATAAAAAAATAACCGCCCTACAGCCTCGAAAACTTAGGGACGGCTATTTTCGTCTTTACTTTTCCGGCTAACCGCGTTTAACGGTTTTCCTTGTGTTCTTATTATATATTATGCAAAAAGCAATGTCAATATTTCACTTGAATTTTATACAGCTGAAAATATTGGAGCGGTGACGGAACTTTCCGAGACCGCTTTTTTTATTTGAATTCATCGTTAAGAATTTCATCAAGGTTATTGACCATTGCTGTGACGATTTCATATGAACCTCCGTCTGAGATTGACTTCATAAGAGCGTTTATGTTTTCTTCAAAATCCTTTGGCAAGAGGGTGCAGTACTTTTTGCAGAGCTGAACCTGTCTTTTTTCACCGGGGTGTGTCTGACGGTTGAGTGCGAAGATAACATCAAAATAGCTTTCGAGAAAAGAGGTGATTCTGTGATTGACACTGACGATATCGCCACGCTCCTGAGCCTTTTTAATCTGCCTGTCATATGACGGAAGCTTTCCGTTCATAAGGTTGCGGTTGTTTTTGATAATCGCACTGCGGAGATTTTCCGGAAAATCAATCTGCGCCATATCTCTGAATTTTGTGAAAGAGCCTGTCTTGTCAAAAAGAACCTTGCTGTTCTTGATATTGTGCCAAAATGCGGTTGTATAGCCGTTAAAAGCCTTGCCGCCCTTGATTACCGTATCAATATACCGACCGAACCTGTCAACTTCACGGTAGATTATGTCAACGGGAACACCGTTGTTCATAACCGTGTTGTCCTCGCTCTCCCAATAGTGATTGCCGAATTCTGCAATCGAACAGTATTTTCCCAGGAGATTTTCTCTTGTTTCGGCTGTCGGAATTTCAGCACAGTAAACATAAATATCGTAGTCCGAATTTTCATCACTTGCACCTGTTGAACGAGAACCGCCGAGTGCGACAGCCTCAACCGTATCAAGCGACTTGAGTGCAAGCAAAACTTCTTCAAGGTTTGCGTCCTTAACATTGTATTCCGCAAAATTCATAGTTTTGATCTCCTTTATTTTATGGTATCATATTCCTTTGTCGGATTAAGCAGTAACTTCTGCCGTTTCGGCTGGACTTGATTTATCTTCAAGCACAACCCTTTTGCCTCTCCAACCGCCCTTTATCCAGCGGATAAACACAACGACGCCTCTGAAAATTTCATCGGCAGCCATGGCAATCCAAATTCCGGTAAGTCCCATCCCGAAATAAATTCCGAGCAGCCAGCCGAGCCCGACACTCAAAAGCCACATTGAAAAAATTGCGAGTGCAGTCGGGAATTTAACATCGCCGGCGGCTTTCATACTGTTGATTATAACAAGGTTTGTCGTTCTGCCGAATTCAAGAATAATCGCAATGAACATAACCGATGAACCGAGTGCGATAACAGCTTTATCGCCTGTGAAAAGTCCGAGCGTAAAAGGCGAAATCAACCAGTTTACAATTGCAACCGAGATTGAAATTATCATACCGAAACGCAAAGTTTTCAGCACTCTGCGGTATGCAAAATCGTAATCGTGAGCGCCTACGCTGTGACCGACAATAATCTGTGTTGCATTTGCAGCGGCAAGAGCAATCATATATGTGAACATTGAAAGCATATTAGCGTAGATTTTTGCGTTGATTGCAACGATACCCATTGTGTTAATGAATGCCTGTAAAAACAGCTGTGAACAGTCGTAGGAAATGTTCTCGCCTGCTGTCGGAATGCCGAGTTTAAGAAGGCTTTTGAGAACATCATACGGAAACGGGCGAAGATATTTAAGGCTGAACTTGCCTTTGATAACCGTGTAGAAGTATATAACAGATGCAATTACCGCAATAACTCTGCTTCCGCATGTGGAAACAGCCGCACCCGACGCACCGAGTCCGAGAACCTGAAGCGGTCCGTAGAGCAAAAGAGCATTTCCGCAGATATTGATAATGTTCATTCCAAGACCGATAATCATACCGAAAACGGTTTTGCCGTTGCTTGCAAAAATTGAGTTAAAAGCATTAATAAGCGCCTGAGTAAAGATTGTACCGCCGACTATTCGCATATACATATCCGATTCGTCAAGCATTGCCGCAGGCACCTGCATTGCCTCAAGCAGATTTCTGCTGAATATGAATACAACAAAGCTGATTACAATACTCAGCACAAGGTTGAATGACAACGCAACCGTGTAAATCATATTCATCTTTTCCTTTTTACCTGCTCCAAGGTACTGGCTGACGATTATGCCCGTTGCGCTTGATATAATGTTAAAGGCAAGAGTCAGAAAACCGAGAATCTGGTTTGCGTTGCCGATTGCACCAACGGCGGTTTCGTTGTAGTTTGAGAGCATAATCGTGTCAACATAGCCGAGTGAGATGCCGAGCAACAGCTGTAAAAATATCGGCCACGCAAGCTTGATTACGCGCTGATTCATAACTGAATCGTTCGGATTTTTGAGTTTTGAAGAAGTAGCAGACATAATGTAATCTCCGTTGAATAAAATGATTATATAAGTTTTTATGTTTTAAATGTTTTGAAAAAATAAATTCTGTGTAAATTGTGCATTGCCGTTGTTCTGACTGCTTGACCGCCGTGTATTTGAGATGTATAATCTAATTGCGGATGGTTGTAATCTGTCGCAATCTTCAAACTAAGTTCAGATAACCGACGGTTGTTTTCGATAAAATCAGAAAAAATACAACGCAAATGCGAAAGGATAAATAGGTATGAATATATGCGTTTTTGGCTCATCAAGTGAGCAAATTGACAAAATCTATCTTGAATCTGCCGAGCATCTCGGCAAAAAGATTGCCGAAAAGGGCTACAACCTTGTTTTCGGTGCGGGAAAATACGGTGTTATGGGCGCATCTGCCCGAGGCGCATACAGCGCAGGTGGCCACACAATCGGAGTTACACCCGATTTTTTTATTGATGTGGGTGTTGTTTTTGACAAATGCTCCGAACTTATTGTAACAGATACAATGCGTGAACGCAAAGGTATTATGGAAGATAAAGCGGACGCTTTTGTAATTTGTGCCGGCGGTATGGGTACTTTTGAAGAATTTTTTGAGGTTCTCACACTAAAGCAGCTTAACAGACACACAAAGCCTATCATTATATATAATGTAAAAGGCTACTATAACTCAATGCTTGCAATGCTTGACAATGCCGTAAGTGAAAAGTTTATGACCAATGCCTGTAACAGACTCTACACGATTGCCGATACCGAAGAAGAGGTTTTCAATCAGCTAGAGAATTATGTTCCGTTTACCTACAATAAATATGAGTTTCTTAAAAAGGACGGTGGACATAATGGCTGACCAATGCGAATTTTGTGCAAACTTTGTCAGTGATGACGAATTCGGTGATTATTGCAATATCAACCTTGACGAGGACGAAATGGCAAGGTTTTTAACCCGAAGCACAGACACCTGTCATTACTTTCAACTTTATGATGAGTATAAAATAGTGAGAAAACAAAATTAAATAATTTAAAACAGCAATATAACAAAATAAGTTACACGGTTGTAACTTTTACCTCAAGATTTATTAAATGTCGTTTGTTATTATTGTAAACCTAAAATCCCCTTAATTAAAGGGGATTTTTTGTTTTTTTATATCATTTTAAAGGTTAGAATATGAATAAAAGACAAGCAGATTAAGTCCGTTAAAATATAATCGAAAAAGAAAAGTTTAGAGGAATGCACAAATGAAATGTGAAAATCTTGTGAATTCATCCAAAAAAAATGACAGAGGACAAATAATTATTGCAAAATGTGCGTTTGAGGTATAGAATATTATTATATTTTGTACAGCGGTGTGTCATTTTAGCGCATTATTTTTATGAGGAGAGGGTTTTTATGGGCCTTTTTAACAGGATTATTGATAAGATGGTCAGCGACAAAGTTCCATTTAAAAAGAGAAAAAGGCTGATTGTTTTTGTGGCAATCATAACCCTTCTTTCAATGACAACAGCAACGGTTGCGTGGTTCTCAGTAAACACTTTTGCGGGCGTTGACAAGCTTGACCTTAATATCAGCCTTGCCGCTCAGCTCAAAGTAAGTATGGAAAACCACGGCAAAGACCTTGATAAATACGGCAAGGTAATCACGAACGAAATGATTGACGATTACCTTAAAAAGCACGGTTCAAGCCTTGAAGATACGGTGCTTGACCCTGTTACAACAAGAGAGGGTACAGAGTTCACCAATCAGCGCGGCACAGTCAGAGAGCCTAACAAGCACAGCTACCTTGAATTTGAGTGCTACTTCATTGCGACTGAGGAAATGTGGGTTCACCTCACAACCGAAAGCACAAAAGCAGGCGCTGATGACGGTACAAAGGTATCGACAGAATCAACCGGTGCAAAGGCTGATGTAGTAAATTGTACAAGAGTTGATTTCACAGCCGAGGGAGCAGGCAACGGCACAACAATTTATGAGCCGAACAGAAGCACTCCCGTAAACGGACAGACAACCTTTGATTTGCCGTCAGGTTCAATGGTTTACTCTAACAACACAAGACTTTTCCATCTTAATCAGCTCGAACCTGTTAAGGTAACAGTTCGCCTTTGGATTGAGGGTAACGACCCCGAGTGTGATGACGATGTTCAGGATGCACAGCTTTCTGTACAGCTTGGCTTTATCGGATGCGATAAGGACAATAAACCAATATCATAATTAAACAAGATCCCGTAGGGGCGGTCATCGGCCGCCCGCCCTGGAGGAACTGTCATTCAACGCAGATTTCAGACAGGAGAAAAATTATGGGTTAATGAAATACGCACAATCCGACAGTTAAACGGATGCAACTTTGAGGGGAGAGAAAAACTTGTTCGGAAAAAAGAAACCAAAAATTGAACAACCGATTACTCCCGAGGAGTTAAGTCGCTTAAATGATAAGAAAATGGCAGATGCGAGATTGAACATTTTCATGTAAAAAATGATTCAATTGAGATTGTAAAATACAAAAAGCGCAGACGGCTTTTGAGTATTATCCTTTCGGTCTGCATAATCATTCTTCTTATTCTGTTCATTGTTTCAACGCTTGTAACGCAATGGGGCGACTTGATTATCAGCATTGATTCTCCAGCCGTAAAAAAAGGTATCGTGCTTAGCGAAGACGCTGACTTCAAAACTCAGTGTGCTTCACTTACTGCGAAGCAGGTTAAGGATGTTACAAACATTACATATTCATGGCTTCCTGTTGACCTTGACACAAGCAAGGACGGTGCGCACAACGGCAAAAACTATGTTGCTTATACTTTCTATTGTAAAAATAACGGAGAGGTTGAGCTTGACTATGACGCAGTGCTTGAAATCACAGGTGCAGCGAAGTCGGCAGATGAAGCAACCCGAGTTATGATTTATAAAAACGGCAAGAGCTCAATTTACGGCAAAGGTCAGTACAAAGACAGAAGCAAAGCCGAAACCGATTGCACAAAGTTTGTAAGCGATAAGGAAGTTTATAAAACATCAACCGAAAAATTCAAGGTTGGCGATATTGACAAATACACAATCGTAATCTGGATTGAGGGTAACGACCCCGAATGTATCGACGATATCCGTAACGGTCATGTAAGAATGAGAATGCTGTTCTCGGTTCGTGATGATCAGGAATCCACAGCAAAACCGTAATTTTCGGTACAGTGTTACATCAACTTGGTATTATGTGCCTCGGCACTGATATAGTAAAAAATCCCTATGGTGTTTTAGGGACAAAAATTAATTTTATTTAGGAGGAATTTCTCTATGAAAACAACATCAAGAAAGAGATTATTAATCTCTTCCGTAGCAATGCTCCTCGTGGCAATGCTCGCACTTGGTACAGCAACATTTGCTTGGTTCTCAACATCAACAACTGCTAAAGCTAACAACTTGAAAGTTCAGACAATTCAGGCAAGTAACCTTCTTATCAGAAAGGGTACAGGCGGTACAGCAACTTCCACAGACTGGGCAACACAGATTAACTATAACGATGAAAACCCTGCAACACTTGAGCCTGCATCATCAACAGATTTAAAGACATGGTTCACAGCATTAGCTCCTTCATACAACGCAGAAGGTGAAGCTGCAAACAGTATCGCAAAGCTTAACACAACTAATGGTTTTGTTGTTGAGAAGCCTTTCCAGCTCTACTACAAGGCTGACACATCTGCTGAAGATTTGTCTGTAAACTGGCGTCTTGATATTGCTCACAGTGAGGAAAAATATGAAGACTTTATCCGTGTAGCTATTCTCAATGAGAGTGGTGCTCCGGTATTCGTTTATGGTAAAACTGCTGATGGCGATTCATTACAGCTTAAGAGCGGTTCAACAACTGTTGGTGAGCGTTCAGGTGATACAAATGTTTCAACAGTAGCAAAGAGTGCAGCTCTTACAACATTTAGCCCACAGGATATCAAGAACTACACACTCGTTGTTTGGTACGAAGGTACTGACCCACAGTGTCTTGATGAAAATGCAATCACACTTAACGATATCAGCCTTACATTCAGCAAGGCAAACCCCTAATTCGTAAATTTATCGCAAAAATCTAAATGCAATGGAGACCCCTTATGAAAAAAGTTGTAAAAAGAATAGTAAACATAATAATTGACATTATTGTGATTTTGATTCTGGCAGTGTCGGTTTTAATCGTTACATTGTCACTAACTTCCAAATCATCAGGGGTCCCCAATATTTTCGGCGTTGCACCCCTCAGCGTTTTGTCAAGTTCAATGGAGGACACAATCAACATAGGTGATATGATCCTCTGCGAGGTTACAGATGATCCCTCGTATGAATATGAAAAAGGTGATATTGTTACATTCCCAATCACAGTCAACGGTGAGTCCGTTCTTAACACCCACCGAATTGTAGAGGTTATTAAGGATGACAACATTACCTACTACAGAACACAGGGTGACAACAAGAAAACCAACCCGGAGCCCGATAAGGATCTTCAAACCTCTTCAACTATTGTTGCCAAATACACAGGTACGAGGATTGGCGGCGTGGGTAACTTTTTAAGCTTTATCAGAACTCAGCTTGGATTTTTCCTCTGCGTTCTGCTTCCGATGATTATTTTCTTTGTTTATGAAGCGGTTCGTGTTGTTCTCAACCTGCTTGCCTACAATAAGGAAAAAACTCTTGAACAGGCAAAGTTTGCGGTTGATTCCGCCGAGCTTACCGAAGAACAGAAAAAGAGAGCTATTGAGGAATATCTTGCCTCCGTCGGAGAAAATCAGGACAAGGCGGAAAATGAGCCTGAAGTACAAACACCTGCTGACGGCAATAACTCCGCTGATAATTCCGATTAAGTTATGACAAATTTGTCCCTAACGCATTCATAGCGTTTATCGTAACGGTATATTTCTTTCTCAGTTTCAAAGCTGAGAAAGAAATACAGTTACATGTAGGGGCGGTTATTGGCCGCCCGCCTTGAAGAATCTGTCCTTTATGACAGATTTCAGATAGGAGAAATATCTTATGAAACGAAAACTTCCGATAAGGAAAAACATAAGACTTGAAAATTATGATTATTCTGACGGCGGCGGATATTTTATAACTGTGTGTGCCAAAGACAGAAAATGCTTATTTGGAAATGTGAATAAGAACTGTGTAAAAATCAATTGTGATGAAAAAGACATGGTTCTGCTTTCCAATGTAGGGCAAATTGTCGAAAATGCAATTTGTCATATTGAGGAATCGTATAATCATCTTGTTGAATTGGATAAGCATATCGTTATGCCTAACCATATTCACCTTATCCTGTTTTTATCGGGCAGAAAGTCTGATGAAGGCGGGCGGCCAATGACCGCCCCTACTGTTTCGCAAATCGTGAATCAGTTAAAAGGAGCTGTAACAAAGGCTGTAGGCTGTTCCGTATGGCAGAAGTCGTTTTATGACCATATTATCAGGAACAAAGATGATTATGTAAAAATTTGGAATTATATCGACAATAATCCACAGAAATGGACTATGGACAAATATTATTGCGAATGGTAGTATCTTTATGCGGATATAAGCCGTTCACAGATTAAATTCCCCTGTAGGGGCGGTCATTGGCCGCCCGCCTTGAAGAAGCTGTCCTTTATGACAGATTTCAGATAGGAATTTAGAAATGTGTTCTTACACAAAAGATGAGAGTAGATTTTTTTAAGGAGACGAAGTACCGTGGATACAGTATTTAAATTTCTTTTTGAATTTCTCGGTCAGTTTTTTGGCTCATTATGGTCAATAATCACCGGGTTATTTGGCGGAGTAGGCAATGCCTTTGATTTTTCCGCTTATGTAAACATTATTAATGCCTATACACGGAGCTTGGCGGCCTCGCATGGGTAATTGCGATTATTGCCATTGTGCTTCTGGTTGCTGTGCTTGCACTTTGCGTATGGCTTATTGTCGTCGCTGTAAAAAAGTTTATTCGTTCGCACAGAAGAAGAAAAGATACAGATTCTCTTGTTAAAGAGGTTCAGGCACTCAACAAAGAGGTTATGAGACTCAACCTTGAAAAGGATAAGATTCTCTCTATGAAGGTTTCACAGATTGGTCTTAACCCCAACGAGATTTCAGAGCTTACAGGCGAAGAAATCGAGTCGCTCAACAACGGCGAAGAAGAGGACACAGGCGAAAGCCGTTTCTACAAGCTTACGGAAATCGACCAGCTTTGGGCAGATTATGTTCCGCCGGTTTATGACAACGATATCACACTTCCCGAGTTCTGTGAGCGTTTCAGACTCTTTGCTTGTTCACAGCTTGGTCTTTACTACGATATAAAGCTTATCAGACTTTTTGTTGCTGCGTTTGCATCTACCAGACTTATTATCCTTCAGGGTATTTCAGGTACAGGTAAAACTTCACTTGCTTACGCTTTTGGTAAGTTTGTAAACAATCCTTCAATCGTTGCTTCCGTTCAGCCGTCATGGCGCGACAGAACAGAGCTTTTCGGTTACTTCAACGAATTTACAAAGAAGTTCAACGAAACCGAGCTTCTCCGTGCAATGTATGAGGCATCGTATAACGAAAACATCTATGCGGTAATCCTCGATGAAATGAACATCGCTCGAGTTGAGTATTACTTTGCCGAGATGCTTTCAATTCTTGAAATGCCGTCAAGAGATGAATGGGTTGTTGATATCATCCCGAACTCTTGGCCGTCTGACCCGAAGCATATCGTGAACGGTCAGCTCAAAATTCCGCCGAATATGTGGTACATCGGTACTGCGAATAACGATGACTCGACATTTGCTATCACAGATAAGGTTTATGACCGTGCTATGCCGATTAACATCGACACAAAGGGTGTTCCTTTTGAAGCACCTCTCACAGACTCTGTATACATTTCATACAAACATTTTGAGTACATCCTCAATGCCGCTAAGGTTCAATTTGTTGTTTCGGAAGAGAACCTCAAAAAGATTGCCCTTCTGGATGATTATGTTATTGAGCATTTCCGTATAGCTTTTGGTAACCGTATTGTAAAACAGCTTCGTGACTTTGTTCCTGCTTATGTCGGAACAGGCGGTACAGAGCTTGACGGTCTTGACTATGTTCTTGCCCGCAAGGTATTTAGAAAATTTGAGTCACTCAATCTTTCATACATTCGTGATGAAATAGATGGCCTTTGTGCGTATATTGACGAGCTTTTCGGCGAAGAAAATATGACTGAGAGCAAGGATTATCTCCGTATGCTCAAGAAGCTTGTATAATTTTAGCAATTCAGGGCGAACTCTGTTCGCCCTTTGCTTGGTGAAAGGACTTTGTCCCTTTAGCGGTAAAACTATCTGATTGGAGAAAAATCAATGGCTGATTTTGGTAAATATTTCAGAGCATATATGTATATGCAGGACATTCTGAAAAATGATTTTACTTACAATTACATAACAGAAGGCCTTAAGGACGGCGATAAGGGCGAGGATAAGCTCGACGGTAAGACCAACGAAAAGGTAATTGATATGGAATGGGTTGTTGCCATTGAGGAAACACTTCCGTACATTCAGAAAGCAATAGACGAACAGCGCCGTTTTATTAAGCAGGTTGACAATGTTGTTAGAGTTGAGCTTGCAAAAAAGATTGGCCCCGAGTCTGTTAAGCACCTTTCGCAGCACACTAACTTTATCGCCAAGGTTGAGGGTGATATGGTAACGCCTAACAAAATCCTCACAATTGAGCGTGAAGAAAGCTTTGCTATTTATGAAAACCGTGTGCTTATGACACTGATTCGCAAAGCGCTTCACTTTGTTGACGATAAATATTCAAAAATGAAAGATGTGCCGAACGACAGCTATAATAAAATTTCTATGGTTCGCCACATTGATTTTAATGAGAAAAAAGTAGATTTTAATCTTAACTATATAAATGAATCTCACGAAACTCTTGCAGATGACCTTGATGTTCTTGATGTTTCTCAGCTTTCGGACTTTGACCGAATCAGAAGAATCAGAACAACCCTTAATGAGTTTTTAAACACTCAGTTGATTAAGGAAATCTCAAAAGAGCCTGAGGTTCGTCCGCCGCTCATGCAGACCAACCTTCTCAAAAAGAACCCCAACTTTAAAAGAGTGGTTGAGCTGTGGAACTTTCTCGACAGTTACAAGCGTAAAGGCTTTGAGGTTGTAAGCGAGGAATACAACGGCAAAATGACAGATACTGTTCAGCAGGATGTTTACTTTGCGATGGGATTCCAGCATTTTATGATGTCTATTGCTACAAACCCGGGACTTCGTTCAATCCTTAAGGAACAGTACGACGCTGAAAATGCACGAATTGCCGAGGAAGAATCAAAGCCGCAGAAGACCCGCGAGGCGGTTATGCAGGCACAGCTTGATGCTGTTCGTAAAGAGGAGATGGAAATCCGCCTTCGTGAAATCCGTGAACGCGAAAAGAAAATTCTTGACCTCACGAATGAAATCAAGAATTTAAAGGTTATAATTGATCAGAAAGAACAGCAGATTCTCACTCTCAGGGGCAGGGTTTCTGCTCTTGAAGACCAACTTGAAGAGGTTAAGAAAGAGCTCCAGCAGACAAAACTCAAGTTGATGGAGGCAGAAAAGAGAATTGCCGAGCTTGAGGAAGAAAATCAGCAGTTAAAAGATACTATTGAAGAGTTGAATAAAACGATTGATGAACTCAATCAGACTATTGACACACTCAATAAAAAAATAGTAGAATTAAATAACAGAATTCTCGTGCTTGTGCAGGAGAATGCTCGTTTGCAGACAAAGGTGAAAGAGCAGGAAGCTGTTATCGCCGAGCAGAAGGCTCATATTGCAGAGCTTGAAACTCAGGTTGCCGAACAACTTGCAAAGATTACGGCTCTTACGGAAAACCTCGAAAAATGTCATGCGCAGATTGAAGAGGACGCTCGTAAGATTACTGATTTGACTGACAAAAATGAAAATCTTACGGAAACACTTCAGAATGAGCGTGTTCAGCACAAGGAAACAGTCAACAAAATGAATGCCGATTTTGCTGAAGAAAAACAGCAGATGAATGACGCTCATTCGGCAGAGGTTGAATCGCTTAACAATAAATTCAACGATGCAGAGGTTGAACATAACACTTATGTAGCAAAGCTGAATGCGGATTTTGCGGCAAAGGCAAATGAAACAGAGCAAAAGCATCTTAAAGAGCTTGCAGATAAAGAAGAAACTCACAAGAATGAACTTGTTGAAATTAAGGAAGCCAACCTTAAATCATCAGCCGCAAGCAATGCCGCTCACGCTTCTGAGCTTAAAAAGGCTTATAAGTCGGTTGACAAAAAGGTTGAACTTGCAGAAAAAGCTTGTGAAAAGCGTATGAAAGCCAAGGTTGCCGAGGTTAAAAAAGAGGCTCAGGCTGAAATTCGCAAAGCCGAAAAGAAAGCAAGCGAAAAAATCAGCCTTGCTAAGGATGAAATTAAATCTGTCAAGGATATAGGCGATTTGTTCGTTCGTGACTATGGATTCGGCAGTGTTGCTGTTGTTTCTAAATATGCCGAAGAGCTTGCAAAATTCGGCAAGCTTTCAATCGCAGACGAGCTTATGGACGCTCAAAGGTCAGTAAGATCGCTTTGCATTTGCAGAAGCAAAAAGGGTGTTATGCTTGCAGGATATTCCCGTAACGGTGCAGATGTTTATAACATCTACAAAAAGCAGGCAGACCTTGAAGTTGCTTTTTCGGATTTGTGTTCAAAGCTGAAAAGTGCCGGAAGGCTTCCGCTTGTGATAACATTCTCAGGAGTTGACAGACCGTTTGCAATGAACTTTGAAAACATTGTTCGTGAGTCAACAGGCAAAAAAACAACTGTTGTTCATAACAAAACATTGAAGGCTGACGGATTTGTTGCCGTTTACTATAGTGTAGAATAAGGGGCAAAAATGAAAAATTCTACTGCGCCCAACAGAAAAACGGGCAGAATGATTGCTAAAAATTTAATAGTTCTGTTTACTGTTGCACTTGCCGGCTTTTGCGGCATTCAGGCGTGGTTTACGGATAAGCAGTCAGCCGAAGCCAATGGTATAGAGGTTGAGTGTCAGGCACCTGACGGTATTGAAATTGCTGTTGTTAAGCACAAAGCTTCGGCTCCGACAGATGATGCAGCGTACAAAAATACGATTGAATTGAACAGCAAAAATTATCCGTTTATCGATGATATCAAGATGACTGAGGTTTCGAGCGACGGATACACATTTTATAAGCCGCCCCTCAAACAGGAAAACGGAGTTGCTTCTCCTATTCTTGATGTTGCCGACTGGGATCGTGCAGACAGTTCGGTTCACTACCTTTCTTTTGACCTGTATGTTCGTTCAAAATCCAAGTTCGATATTTATCTGGACAGTAGATCTAAAATCAGTCCGAATGCAAAAATTCTGAAAGGTGAAAATGCAGGTAATAAGAGTGATTTCGGTGAAAGCGGTGACTCAAAGGGAATTTCAAGAGATTGCGTAACCGGTGCGGTAAGGTTTTCGGTTGCAAATTATAATACTAATGAAACAAAGCTTTTGTGGATTCCTGCTCCGAACATTTTTCTTAATGTAAACTCAGATACAACAAAGTATTCTGTAAGCACAGACAAGCGTAAGGGCGAATCATATTCGCATGGTTATTATGAAAAAGTCGGTAGTAATTGGGTTAAAAAATTCGTTTCCGCCGATGACGGTTCATCACTCGGTCAGGTTTTTGTTGCAAACAGCAACGGCTTTACACCCAACAGAGATTACACATATGAGCTTGGTGAAAAGAAAAAAATTATGACTTTGGAAAAGGACACAACTCAAAACGGCATATATACAGGAATGGTAACCTGTAATATGTGGGTTGACGGCGAAGACGCAGAGGCAAGACTTGCCCTTGTAAACGGAAAGTTTAAAGCAAACCTTGTTCTCACAAAGGGCGATGTACAACAATAAATAAAAATCAGGAAAGGAGCAATGAAGTATGAAACTGAAAGAAAGAATGCAGAACTCAATTTTTGCACTTTCCGATAACAGACTTCTTGGCAGAAAAAAGCTCGCAATTTCATATGTATCATTGTTCCTTGTTTTTACTCTTGTGCTTGTGACAACGGTGGCATGGTTTACCGTAAAAGATACGGCAAGTATTAATTCTCAGGTGTTTTCGCTTGAGTCAAGTGCGGCTCTCCGTGTCAATGACGGTCAAGAAGATCTTTCAAACCACCTTGTTGTTAAAGACTTTAAGCTTGAAGAGGCTTCAAGCGTTGACGGAAGGAATATGTTCTTCCCGTCAGAGGGCAACTTTAAGGATTCAACATCTGCCATGAAATTCCGTGAAGGAACGGCAGGCGACAGGAATAAAACATATGTATATAAGGATTTTAAGCTTAATGCCGATTCAGATATGACAAATGTTTATGTCAAAGGCTATAATATTACAATTACTTCGGCAGACGGTACAGTTCTCGGTAAGTTTGACGGCTCAACCGAGATTATTCGTAACGGTGAAGGCGTTCCTGTCGATCAGAAGGTCTATGATCCTTGTCCGTTAAGACTTGCGTTTATTACCGACAGCAGTAAAACTCCTACTGTAATTGATCCAAGTGCTCTTATTGACGAGCATGCTAAAAATTATAATGCAGTAAGCTCAACAAATACGGACGGCTATCCTGCTACTAAGCTTTCATCATGCAAGACATTTTCTGATTTCTACTTCTATTCAGGCGAAAGCTTGTTCACGCTTTTAGGTCAGAAACCTCTTGATGTAACATTGGTAGCGTGGTTTGAGGGTGCGTATGAAGATCAGTCTGTTTATGATAAGTATGCAGGCGCATCGGTTACAATTGATGTTGAACTCGAAAGTAACTACAATGATATGGAGGCTATCACCTTTATTGATAAAACAAAAGGCGATAAGGACGAGAATACTCCGTGGATTAAAACAGATGACTGTATAGTTACCATGCAGTATAAAGATACTGATGCAACTCAGAAAACTGTCGTTATGAAATATCTTGGTCCGGTAGGCGGATATAACACATGGACAGCTGCGTTGCCAAAAGATGTAACAACAAATATAAGCTTTTTCAGATTCAGTACAACGAATAATATAATCTATAACTCATGGCACACCCAGGATAATGTGAACGGCGAATTGAGCCCGACGGCACAATATTGGATAGATAATAACGAAGATTTGTATCCGTTACAGGAAAGCAGAATTGTAAACGGTAACCGCAGCCTTGTTTATACTGCCAGGAGAGGTAACGGTTATGGTAAAACCGACAGTACTTTTGAAAGACTGTCCCCTTGTATCGGATACTGGGATTATAGTCCGGGCGGCTCAACTGTTGAAACAACAACACCTTCAACCACAACTCCGACAAGCGGAGGAGGCTCTTCCGAAGCTCCTGAAATAAATACAGGTGTATATCTCGACATTCCGGGTAATAAACAGTGGCTCAGAGATTATCTTAAAAGCGGAGATTATAAACCTTATGTAGTTTATAAATATGAAGGCAAAGAAACAAAACATTTGATGCAGTTTGAATCTGACGGTGCAAGGTGTACCCTTGATAATTGCATCGCACCGAGAGGCTCACGAGTTATCGGATTTAAGTTTGTGAACAAGAACGGTACACACACTCTGCTTATTCCGGCAAAGAATGAATATATATTCTCCACACCGTTCAATGTTTCTTATGAAGTAAACAACGATGATACCGCAACGTATCATTAATAATGCAAAATATAAAAAGGAGGTGTCACAATGAAAGAGAGATTTGCTCTTTTGGCGGCTTATTTTAAAGAAAAGCTTGCAATCGGCAAAAAGTCGGGAAAAGAAAAGAGAAAAAGCATGATTTTAAGCATTGTGGCACTTGTTGAAGTGCTGGCAATCGCTATCGTGTCGGTTTCTGCATGGGTGGAAACAATTTCAACCATTAAGCTTGATTTGAACAACGGTACAATTGATAACTATGTGTTTACCAACGCTAACATTGGCTACGGTAACGGCTATGACGGAAATACGATTGATCTTACAAAATATTTTCGTCAGGCAGGCGATGTTCACCTTGCCTCGGCAACAAGCGCAAACGGCACAGATGTTTATTTTCCGACCTTAACTGCAAACGGCGCGTCGTCCGGTGCATACAGAAAGGCTACTGTAAACGACAAGAATGTCAACTACATTGATTTTTCTTTCAATGTTACCGCAAAGGGAACAAAGGCGTCATTCTATTTTGATAAGGTTCCTACAATCAAGGTTAACGACGCTGATGCAGACGAGGAAAAGCTTCGTGTTTCATTTGTTTGTGTCGGCAGTAATACGGTTGTCTGCGGTAAGAGCGACAGCAATGCAGAGGTTGTTGCCGGTACAAGCCTGAATACTAAAAAACAGGAAAGTGTAAAATCTTTCGATTCATACACGGGCTTAACAGCAAAAAGTCCTCTTTTTACCGTTCCGGCAGATTCAACACCGCATAAGGTTACAATGCGTGTGTGGTTACAGGATGACAGTAGAAATACAAAGTATGCCGGTCAGACTGTTACAATTGAGAACTTCAAGCTTATCACTCAAAGCCCTCAGGCAGGAGAATTGACTTTTTCCGATAAAACAACGGGTGATGCATCGCTCGGTGCAGGTTGGGCTACCAAAAACGATCGTGCAATCTGGATTAACCAGGATGGCAAAAGCGAGTATCAAAAGCTTTCAAAGAATTCGAGCGGTAACTATTTTATTAAGCTCGGTTCAGACTATACAGATAAGCCTAACGCAACAGTTACCTTCTACAGCTGTGAATCAAAAGTAACATCAAATCCGCAGAACAGCTATGTTGCAAAATGGACAACAACTCTGCAAGCTGGTGTTGACGCCGAATCACAGACATTCACAGCCTACGGATATATGGATAAGTCAAATAACGGCTACGGCACATGGGGAGAGGTTCAGAAAATTCTTCTCTCAAGTGAAGATGAAAAGACATTACCGATGACACAGGTTGCGGGAAAGTATCTTGCGGTTGATATGTATGTTCAGGGCAGTTCAACTCCGATAGCAATGACTTTTGAACCGAATGAAAATGCGTCACTCAGCGGTTGGGTTGCATATTTGCCCAATCCTAACAGCGATGCCGCACATTCGATTACATTCAAATTTACTTACAACGGCAAAGATTACAGCATCAGCGCACCGAACAGAAATTCTTCGGTGAACTATGTTATTACTTCACAAAACACAGGCTACTGGGCACCTCCTGCTATTGTTTCCGTTTATTCTACATGTGAGGATGATAAGGATAATAATGCAACAATGGGCACAGTAAGCGTAACAGGCGGTATGGACGGCGCAACAAGAGTTAAGGTTACAAAGGGTACAACCGTTACTCTTAATGCAACTCCGACCGACGGTAACAAATACAGATTTATCGGTTGGTACTCTGACCCCGAGTTTAAAGCTCCCGTTACCCTCAGCAACGGTACTTACACAGCAAATGATACATCAGCCGAGCATAAGTTTTATGCGAAATTCCAAAGACAGTATAAGGTTGAGGCAAAAGCTGTTTCGGACGGGGCTGTTCAAAACAGCACAGGTGGTACTGTTAAGATTTTAGGCGGCGAAGCCGGTGCATATGCTGTCGGTTCGTACCTTGAGGGGCAGAATACATCAATAACAGCCACTCCAAAAGAGGGCTATGACTTCATGGGTTGGTATTCTAACGAGAATTGCACAAAACTGGAAAGTCAGGATCTTACGCTTTCAATTAATAATATTCAGGCAAATCATTTGTATTATGCCAAATTTATGATTAAGCAGTTCTCGGTAACAGCGGTTGCAAATCATCCGAATGATAAGAAAAACAGCACAGTACAGTTTTCTTCACCGTCATCCGAGGCGTCTGATACAAGAGTTACCGTCAAGGTAAACTACAACGGTTCTGCAACTTTTGTTGCGAATGCAGGCGAGGGTTATGAGTTTGACGGCTGGTATTCGGACGAAAACTGTCAGACACTTGTCAGTAAAACGACTCCGTACACAGTAAGCAGCATAAAGACTGACTATACTCTGTATGCAAAATTCAAGATTATCAATCTTAATCTCAAAGTTTATTCAGTAACAGAGGGAAAAATCGACGGAGCGGGCGGTACGGTTCAGCTTGGAGCTGATACCCCTGCCGCAAAGATAGAGACAACTGTTGAGTGGGGTACGCTTGCCACACTCACGGCTAAAGCAAATGCCAACTATGAGTTTAGGGGTTGGTTTACCGATCCGCAATGCAGTACACAGGCGGACAACAAGATTCTTAACAATTGTCATTACACAGAAAAGGCAGTGCAAACTGCGGCGATAAAGAAGGATTTGACTCTGTATGCAAAGTTTTCGGATGTATCCTCTCGCAGAGTTACCGCTAATGCCGTGTTCGGCGGAAATATTGTTGATACAGCAGGTACTGTTAAGGCAGGCGATTCGCAGGAAGGTGCAACATCAACTGCGGTGGTTACCAACGGAAACGGCGTAACTCTTGTTGCAAAAACAAATCCAAATTATAAGTTTATGGGTTGGTATTCCGACAGGGAGTGTACAACAAACCTTGTATCATCGAAACAACAGCTTGTTCTTACAAATGTCGATGCCGATTGTGAATACTATGCATTGTTTAAGCTACAGTCATTTTCAGTCACCGCAGTTGTTGACGATGGTTCAGTAGGTACGGTAAAGTTTGCCGCACCTGAAGAAGTCGGACCGTCAACTGCAGTTACAGTTTCTGTGGATTATGACGGAAGTGCAACATTTGTTGCAGAGCCTGCCGAGGGTTATGACTTTGACGGTTGGTACAACGATTCAAGCGATACTCCCGTCAGCAGCGAGACAACTTATGTTTATGAAAACATCAAAGCTGACTTTACTTTACATGCAAGGTTCAAGCTTAAAGAATTTGAGGTAAAGGCTTCAGCCGTACTTAACGGAGCAGTCAGCGATGCAGGTGGTACTGTTCAGGCAGGCGACACAACAGCCGCAAGCACAGTTTCTACTGTTGCAAAGTGGGGCGAGAGTGTTGCGCTGACAGCTACTCCAAAGCCGGGTTATTCGTTCAGCGGTTGGTACACAGACCTTGGCTGTAAACAACCGTATACAGGCGATTACAAAAACAATCCTTTGACAACGGTTATCAAGGCTAACACAACTGTTTATGCTAAATTTGAAGTTGAACAAAAGCGTGATGTTTATCTGCAAGTTCCTAATGAATGGAAAACATATAACGATGGTGCAAATACATCAAGTATTGCCTTATATATGTGGCAAGGTGGTACATCACATTGGTTTGACATGACTCTTGTTGAGGGGAATGTTTACAAGGCTGAAATTACAAATGAGAGCGATTATAATTGGATTTCTTGTGAAAATTATATTTTTGTAAAGATGAAAGCCACAAGCGATAATAGTTATGACTCGAATAATAAGTGGAATAATAAACTTGTACAGACAAAGAATATAGATAGTAGGGATTCCGGTTGTAATTGCTATGTAATAACATCGTCCGGTGTTACTGATCAAGCTTCCGGCAAATGGGCAACCTATCCGTTTGCTAGCTATGAAGTTGTTCTTGATGCCGTAAGCTGTGATTCAGCAGGCTCTCCGGAAACAAACGGCTTTACAGGCGGTAAAGTCAGCGTTGGCGGTGTTGAGCACACAAGTGCCGTAACAAATACATATCCCGACCAGACAACCGTTACGGCAACAGCTGTTTGCAATGAAGGTTATCAGTTTGCCGGCTGGTTTTCCGACAGCGACTGCATACATGAGGTTGCAGGTGATGCCGAACTCAGTATTTTAGTAAATTCTTCGATTCATTATTATGCGAAGTTTGTAAAAGCCAATACAAGAAGATTGTATTTTAGAAATAGTTACAAGTGGAATGGCACAATTCATTGCTACGCTTGGAATGATAGTAACAGTAAAAATGCAGATTATCCAGGTGTTAAAATGACATTTCTTGAAAAGTATGGTACAATGGAACAGGATGTTTACTACATTGACATCGATAAGAGTTTTACGAAAGTTATCTTCAACAACGGTTCCGATAACGAAAAGACCGTTGATATTACTTTGGAAGATAGTGTGAACGCATATTATGTAAGTGGCGGTGGCAATGGAGCATATACTGTAACCAAAGAAAAAAGAGATTAATTCTACGGAGGTGAAACCATGAAGAAATCAAAATTTGCAATTGTAATCGCACTCGGGCTTGTACTTTGTCTGCTTTGCGGTGTGACCACGACTTTTTCATGGTTCAGCCGTCCTCGTGAGGATTCGGGTAACTCTCTCAGGTGGAGCGGTCAGTACAAAATCAGCAACGGTCAAGACATCAGCATCAAAACCGTTGAGTCAGGTGATGACGGCTCTACTTTCGGTGAAAATGCAGTTACTGATTTCGGAGGTTCTCTGGAGGCAGGAAAGAGAAAATATTTTTGCACCGAAATTTCTAACTCGGGCAATGCCGAACAGAATGTTTCGCTTTTTATAAAAAATCTGAAAACAAGCGGTACGGCATCTGCTTCAGGACTTTATGTCGGCGTCAACAAACCGCTCAAGACATATAGGTCTTATAATGATATTGTCGGTAGTAACAGTACATATACGAAAACTACTCTTGACAAGTACAGAATTTATTTTAATGCAAATGGTGTTAAAAGTTGGAATGATTCCGACACAACAACTAAGATACGTTATTCACTTGAAGATAAAGATAACCCAAGTTGGACGACTGATGTTATCAATATGACATATGTGAAATATGTTGGTGGTCATAAAATTTTGTATGCTGACATTCCGATTACTGCTAAACGTATTCAGATATATGTAAATAATAGCCCTTCAGGAGCGAATGCTACCCCCTGCATAAGTGTTGCATCATATTGCCCTAAAATTTCCCCAACTAATTGTTATGTATTTACATTAAGGGGAAATTTGGAGAGTGGCTATCACAACTGTGACACGTATGCTTTTAAGAAACCTTTGACAGATGCGGCTAACTTTGCTAACTATTATAGTAGTATAAGTATTCCTCTGGGCAGTACATTTAACGCAGGTCTTGTTGCAGGAACAGATTATGTAGGTAGCAGTATAAGTTATTCGTCATCAGCAGACAGCGTGTTTACAGTCGATAAAAACGGTGTAATTACTCCTGTGGCTAAGGGTACTGCAAAGCTTACAACCACAATTAAGGGCGATGCATATGGAGATACCTATTCCGTAACCACGGAAATCAGTATTACAGCTGCAAGCACAGATTCAATTGACACACCTATTGTGACAAACCTTGAAATCAAGCCGAAAGCTACTGACGGACCTACGGTTTCAAAGGTGTATTGGTACATCAAGAATGAATCGTCATCAACAATAACATACTCGCTTGAAGATGTTTACATCTCGCTTTAAAATTTTAGATTTTTTAATTTACAAAAGGGTTGTTTTTACAGCCCTTTTTTATTATAATTTTAACTGTGTATGCAAATACAGCGTGAACAAACTTTTCGCCATACATACCTACTTTGTAATCGTTATGTATGGATATAAATTATAACCATATATGTCATTTGACAAACTGTCTTCACGAACTGAGAACGGTGGCACACCGTGAGGAATTTATGGATAAAAAAAACTATGTTGAAAATGCGGTTGAAGTAAAATCTGTAACAACCGAACACCCAAAATCAAAAAATAGAATAAGGAAAAGGCATGAATCAAAGCTGCATAAAACTTTGCGGATAATTAAAAATATAATCTGCTGGGGAGTGCTTGCAATACTCGTGCTGACCGTAATTGTGTTTATGGGTTCAAAGGTGAACGGAAAAACACCTTCGCTTTTCGGATATTCCGTGCTTCGAGTTTCAACGGGCAGTATGCAGCCCGAGCTTATGATCGGCGATGTTATTCTCGGAAAGAGCGTTGACGATCCGACCGCCCTCAAGGTCGGCGATATTATCACCTATCGCGGCAGTGGGCAGACCGAGGGACTTCTCGTGACTCATAAGGTTGTAGTTGCACCGTATAAAACAGCTGACGGCACATATAAGCTACAGACAAAGGGCATTGCAAACGATACTCCCGACCCGGAAATTTCAACCGAAGATGTGCTTTATATTATGGTGTGCAAGCTCGGATTCATTGACGCTCTGTATAACCTTTTCTTCTCACCGTGGGGACTGCTGATTTTTATTGCGGCGCTGCTGCTGATATTCATTGATGAGCTTGTCGTTATAATCCGCATACTTACGGGACATGACAAATCACCGAAGGACAGCGACATCAACGAAATTATAGACCGTTTGCAGAAGGAAAAATTGCAACAAAAGGCTGAATCCGACAACGATACAAAATCGGAAGAATAAATAAAAGCTGAATATATTTAATTTCGGACGAAAGGAAAATTCTCTTTTCGTCCGTTTTTTGTTGGCGAAAAAGACAAAGCGGAAAAATGGTGAAAATAGCTTTTATATGGGCTAAAATCGGCTTTTTAGTTGCATTTTTGGGCGATTTGTGGTATATTTATACGGTCAAATTTGACCGTAACATACTGATTGTGTTTAGAAATTGATATGTTAAGGGTGGTTTCATGGATTACAAATTAATAGCGCTTGACATTGACGGTACGCTGACAAACTCCCAAAAGGAGATTACTCCCCGTACAAGATATGCTCTTATGGAGGCGCAGAAGCAGGGCAAGAAAATTATTCTTGCGTCAGGCAGACATCCCGTAGGAATTATGCCGATAGCAAAAGACCTTATGCTTGACCGTTTCGGCGGTTTTATTATGGCTTTCAACGGCGGCAGGATTATCAATTGCGAAACAGGCGAAACTATGGTGAGCAAGCTGTTTCCGCTTGAATATCTTCCCGACATTGTGAATGTTTTGAAGGATTCAAACATTACAATCAACACATACGATGACAGGCGAATCATCTCGGATAATAAGGTGAACGACTATACCTATGTTGAAAGGGACGTTATCAAGGCCGAAATGGTTGTTGTTGACGATTTTATCTCATCTGTAAGATTTGATATCAACAAAATTCTTCTTGCAGGCGAACCTGATGAGCTTGATAAGTATCAGAAAATTCTTGCAGACCGTTATGACGGCTTGCTCGATGTATATAAAAGCGCACCTTATTTTCTTGAGATTATGCCGTTTGGTGTTACAAAAGGCTCAATGCTTCCGCTTTTGCTTGATAAACTCAAGATTAAAAGGGAAGAGCTTGCCGCTTTCGGCGACAACTACAACGATATGACAATGATAGGTTATGCAGGCTTCGGCGTTGCAATGGGTAATGCCGTAACCGATGTAAAGAAGATTGCCGATTACATCTGCGAATCAAACGATAACGACGGTATTGCAAACACACTTGATAAATTCGTTTTAAAGCAATAGTCGCACAAAGTTTGAACCTAATATAAGCTTGAAAATATAAAATATAATTTAACGGAGCGTCAGATTTGACTTAACCCTTTAAAAGAGTTGAAAAAACAGAATCTGTCGCTCCTTTTTGTATATAATAGCCAAATTGAGAGCTTAATCTTTGGCGGCATCAAAGTTGTAATAATTCTTTAAAAGAAAAATATATGAGGCTGTCTAAATTATAATATAATTGTATGTTATGTTGTACAAAGTATAACAAAAGGAGGAAAATCTATGGCAAAAATCAAAAAATTGCTTGCTTTGATTTTGTCGATTTGCGTAATTTGCACGGTATCTGTTATGTCCGTAAGTGCGGCTAATACAGATGACGATAACGACACTTCGGCATCAAGCACAATCACAGTACATTACTACTGTGAGGAAGGCACGCCCACAATCTATTATTGGAACAGTCTTCCGAAAAACATCAGCACGGAGTACCCCGGCGTTAAGATGACTTCCGAGGGAAACAACTACTACAAGTACACTTTCAACGATGTAACAAAAATCAATATGATGTTTGTTACAAACGGAAAGCAGTCTGCGGAACTCACAAGAAACACAGGCGAGTGGTGGTACAAAAATAAGAGATGGTCAAGTAAAAATCCTGAAGATATGCAGGAATTTGACCGTGTTGACATGCGTGAAGACACAATTTATTTTGTAATCACAACCCGTTTCTATGACGGTGACACAGGTAACGATGTTCATTGCTGGGACGACTCACAGGCAAACAATCCCGACAGCGATCCCGCATGGCGTGGTGACTTCAAAGGTCTTATCGACAAGCTTGACTACATCAAGGCTCTCGGATTCAGCGCAATCTGGATTACTCCTGTTGTAACAAATGCGTCAGGCTACGATTACCACGGCTACCATGCAATGGACTTCTCAACAGTTGATGTTCGTTATGAGAGCGACGGCGCTACATATCAGGATCTTATTGATGCCGCTCATGAAAAGGGCATCAAGATTGTTCAGGATATCGTAGTTAACCATTCAGGTAACTTCGGTGAGGCAACTCTTGCTCCTATGTTTACAAAGGAATACGACTCAATTCAGGATCTTGCTTCTGTAGATTGCATGAAGGTTATTGAGGGAAGCGACTTTGCTAAAACATTCCCGAACTACGATGACCTTGAGCCTAAGTATCAGTATGCCGCAAGACTTAATATCATGAAGGATACTAAGGAGCTTGACTCCGGTAATCACGACACGGAAAACTACTATCACCACTTCAAAGACCTCAGCTGGGAAAGCCCGACTGTACAGACAGGTCAGATTGCCGGTGACTGCGTTGATATCAACACAGAGAATCCTACAGTTGCAAATTACCTTAACGACGTTTATAACAACTATATCAACATGGGTGTTGACGCTTTCAGACTTGATACTGAAAAGCACGTTTCAAGACTTACACTTAACCAGTATTACTTCCCGTCATGGCTCAAGACAGGCGGTAAAAACTTCTTCATCTTTGGTGAGGTTTGTACTCGTGTAAGTGAATTCTGGAACCACAACATTCCTGCAATTTCAGCTCCGTTCTATACATGGGCTGAATCAGACAGCCAGTACATCGATTCATTTACAAATGATCAGGCTGCAAACATTAATCTTACACTTAAGCACTATGACAGCAACGCAAGTACAGCAAATCAGCCCACATCTGATAATGTTTATCTTGACGGTCTTAAGTATCACACACCTGATTACAGCAAGGCAAACGGCACAAGCGTAATCGACTTCCCGATGCATTGGAACTTCTCAAATGCAAGTAACGCATTTACCCGTGCTTGTGAAGAAGATCCGTACTACAATGACTCATCATGGAATGTAACATATGTTGATTCTCACGACTACGGTCCTGATATGGACAGCCGTTATGACGGCGGTACACAGTCATGGGCTGAGAACCTTGATGTGCTCTTTACTTTCCGTGGTATTCCGTGTCTTTACTACGGTTCTGAGCTTGAGTTCCAGAAGGGTGTTCCTATGGACGTAGGTCCTAATGCACCTCTTGCAACAACAGGTCGTGCATACTTCGGTGACTACCTCGAGGGCGACGTAACAGCAACAGACTTTGGTACATATACTAATGCAAGCGGTGCTGTTGCAAGCACACTTGAAGCACCTCTCGCTGTTCATATTCAGCAGCTCAACCGAATCAGAAGAGCAGTTCCTGCACTTCAGAAGGGTCAGTATACAAGAAGCAAGACTTATGTTGACGGTAATATGGCATTCGTTCGCCGTTACACACAGGGCGCTACAGACAGCCTTGCTTGTGTAACTATCTCAGGCGGTGCTACATTCAAGAACCTTCCTAACGGCAAGTATATTGATGCAGTTACAGGCGATGTTAAATATGTTACAGACGGCACACTTACAGTATCTTCTGTTGGTAGGGCTAATATGAGAGTTTATGTTTGCTGTGCAGACGGTTTCACTGGAATTGACGGTCAGATCGGCACTAACGGCGCATATCTCAAGTAATAAAATAATGTTGTTTTTTACGGAGCAGGTTTTTCCTGCTCCGTATTTTTCTGCCCTAAACCCTCAAATGACGGATTGCAGATTTATATCCGTCAAAATTATACTTCATTTATAAATAAACATTCCGAAAGTTGCATAATGATGAATAAAAAGACAGAAAATTATGCAAATTCTACATATAAGGTTGAAAATCGTTATGACACTTCTGCAAGAATTGTACCTTTTCTTTTTTTTAAAAATGTGCTATAATATATAAAATATAGTTTCAATTTATTGTGAATTTTAAAAGGGAGTGTTTTTTATGACAAACAGCGAGTATTCGGATGTTACACCGCAGATTCATGCTCTGGCTCAGAAAATGACGCATAACTCCGTTATTGATACAGATTTATACAGCAAGTACAATGTAAAAAGAGGTTTGCGTGACCTTGACGGTAAGGGTGTTCTCACAGGTCTTACAGATATTTCTACAATCACACAGAATAAGCTTGTTGACGGAAAGCTTGTTCCTTGCGAGGGTGAGCTTCGTTACAGGGGCTATAATGTAAAGGATATCGTTGACGGTATTCTTGAGGATGACCGTTTTGGTTTTGAAGAGGTTACATATCTTCTTCTCTTTGGCGATATGCCTAACGAAGAACAGCTTAAAGACTTTAAGGAGCTTCTCGTTCAGTACAGAACTCTTCCTCAGCACTTTGTTCGTGATGTTATCCTCAAGGCCACAAGTAACGATATGATGAATTCAATAGCAAGAAGTGTTCTCACACTTTTCTGCTATGATAAGAACGCTAACGATACATCAATCGACAATGTTTTAAGACAGTGCATACAGCTTATCTCAGTATTCCCACTTTTGTCGGTTTACGGCTATCACGCATATAATCACTATCAGCGTGATAACAGCCTTTATATCCACCGTGCAGAGCCTACAATGTCAACAGCCGAGGTTATTTTGTCGCTTCTTCGTCCCGACAGACACTATACTCCGCTTGAGGCAAAGGTTCTTGATATGGCGCTCATTCTCCATATGGAACACGGCGGCGGTAACAACTCAACATTTACAACACATGTTGTAACATCTTCGGGTACTGATACATACTCGGCAGTAGCTGCGGCACTTGCGTCACTCAAAGGTCCTAAGCACGGCGGTGCAAATGTTAAGGTGTACTATATGTTTGAGGATCTCAAAAAGCATGTTAAGGACTGGGAAGACGAGGACGCTCTTGAAGATTATCTTGAAAAGCTCCTTGACAAGCAGGTTTTTGATAAAAAGGGTCTTATCTACGGTATGGGACACGCAGTTTATACAATTTCCGACCCCCGTCAGCAGATTCTTCACGGTGCTGTTAAAAAGCTTGCGTTTGCCGAAGGTCACAATGATGAATTTGATCTTTATGAGAGAGTTGAAAGACTGGCTCCGAAGGTTATCGGCAGAAAGCGTAAAATCTACAAGGGCGTTGCCGCAAATGTCGATTTCTACAGCGGACTTCTTTACAGCCTTCTTGATATTCCGTGTGAGCTTTATACTCCGCTTTTTGCAACAGCTCGTATTACGGGTTGGAGCGCACACAGACTTGAGGAGCTTATCAACTGCGGTAAGATTATCCGTCCTGCATATATGAGCATTTCCGAAAACAAGGAATATGTTGATTTGAAAGACAGATAATACGGCGAACCGCCGTTCCCCGTTCGAGAAGTTAGTTTTACAAGTGCTAGAGTTAAATTGCCCGAGCGTATGGAAAATTGAAAGTTGAAAATTAAAGTCGGGCGACAGTTTGCAAAATGCAAATCATTGTCGCCCGACCGTTTTTTATATATGAAATTAACTGTTTAATCGAAGGGGTAGCCATGCGACCGCCATTTGTTTTGGTTGTAAAACCAAAACAAGCCGTAGGGGCGTTCATTGGACGCCCGCAAGTAAAGACACAATATTTATGTTAAACCAAAATATATAAATGTCGCAAAATAATTGTCATACTGTAGCGGCGAACCTCGTTCGCCAATCGAATCAATTGCAAAATTGATTCGATTTAGTACAAACTATTTTTTATTAACATAGCATTTTATATAACAAAAGCTGTGTATGTTCGTTTTGGCTTTACAACCAAAACGATTGGCGAACACGGTTCGCCGCTACATATACATTGGAATACACGATTTTCATCATATCAAAACATATGTGTTTAAACAAAGCCATTCATCAAGCGGGCGGATGATATCCGCTCCTACGGCATAAATTGTTTAAATAATCACAATACTACGCTCGGGCATGATATGTTTTTGACATTATAAAACTGTCTACACGAACTGTGAACGGTGACTTGGCGTAAAAAAAGACCGCTCTTTTGAGCGGTCTTTAAATCTTGTGTTTTAAATTCAAAATCTATTGCAATCAGCAGAAGAATACATCCATTTCTTCTGCGTTGCCGTCGGCAACAAAGTATGCCTTGCTTTCTTCGGGCTTGAGATAGATTGAAATTTCCTTTGCATCCTTGCCGTATGTAGCCTTAACATTTTTGATTACTTCTTCAACAGGAACCTGTGCGCCTGCATATTCTACGAAGAAATTAACCTTTGTTTCAACCGGAACGGGCTTCTTTGGAGCAACCTTCTTTGGAGCTACTTTCTTAACAGGAGCCTTTTTAACGGGTTCTGCTTTCTTAACAGTTTCAACCTTTACGGTTTCTGTCTTTGCGGGTTCAGCCTTCTTTGCAGCTGTAGCAACAGTCTTAGCAGGCTCAGCCTTTGCAACAGTCTTTTTTACAGGCTCTTCCTTAACGGGAGCAGTTTTTGCAGGGGCTGTTTTTGCAGTTGTTTTCTTTGTTGTTGCCATAATAAATCCTTCTTTCAAAGTAATAAAATATTGCAGAAATAAAAGTTTTATCTTTTGTAAATATTATACATTTCAGAGTAAAAAATGTCAATAAACTGTACAAAAATTCGGCGGTTAATACATATTTGCGAAAAAATAAAATTCCTGTTAGTTGAAATGCACAATGTTATTGCCTCATATTTGTGAACTATGTCGTTTTTTCTGTCAAAAAAAACGTAAAAAAGCACATCATCATTTGAAAACCTCTTGCAACTGTGCTAAAATGATAGCAATTAATTCAGGAGAGAAGAATGGTTTATGGGAGAGAATTTCATCATTATTGCACAACAGGTGCTTGTACTGTTCATTTTGATTGCAGTCGGTTTTATTTGCGGTAAGAAGAAAATTATCACCGATTTTTCCGCCCGTCACATGACCGATATAGTATTGTATGTTGTGACGCCCTGCGTTATGATTTCTGCTTTTCAGCGGGAGTTCTCGTTTGAACTTTTGGGCGGACTTATAATTTGCGTTACCTGCTCTGCACTTGTTTTCGCTGTGTCAATACTTATCTGTAACCTGATTTTTCATGATAAAGATGAAAGCCGTAAGGCTGTTATCCGCTTTGCAACAATCTATTCAAACTGTGCATTTATGTCTTTGCCCCTCCAGAAGGCAATTCTCGGTGATGACGGTTGGTTTTACGGCTCAATTTTTGTTGCCGTATTCAACATTTTTGTATGGACGCACGGACTTGTTTCAATGAGCGGTGACAAAAAACAGCTTTCATTCAAAAAGCTTGTTCTCAACCCCGGTTTGATCGGTGTTGTCCTTGCAATTATCATCTTTATTACAGGTTTTAAGCTTCCGTACATAATCAGCCAACCGGTTGAATATCTTGCAGTTCTGAACACTCCGCTCCCGATGCTTATTATCGGTTTTTACCTTTCACAGGCTGACTTTAAAAAGGCGTTCACTGACAAGGGTGTATATTTTTCTTCGGCAGTCCGTCTGATTGCTTTACCGATGATTACAGCGGTTGTAATGTCATTGTGCCGTGTCACACCCATAATTACCATGGCTTGCGTAATCGCCACATCAGCCCCTACCGCCGCAACAACAACTATGTTTGCAACAAAGTTCAACAAGGATGTTGAGCTGTCGGTTAGTATCGTTGCCGCAACTACAGTATTTTCACTTGCAACAATGCCGCTTGTCGTAATGCTTACGGGCATGATGAGCGGATTTAGTAGTTAATGTAAAATGGAAAATTGAAAATGGAAAATTATGGTCGGCGGTGTGCCACCGCAGACCTTTCGAGAAGATAGTTGAGATAAATGAATTGCATTGATGCCCGAAACGGCATTGATGCAATTTTTATTTTATATGAATTTAACTGTTTAATCGCAGAGGAAAACCGAGTTCTCCCGTTAGTAATGGCAGAAAATTTATGTTAAATCCAATTCATAATATGATTTTGATATTACAAACTTTCTGCACGAATCGGGAACGGCAGCTTGCCGTAAAAATATATGGAAATCTCTGTTAAAATTTGATATAATAAACACATAAAAATATATAATCCTTTGAGGGGGACTGTATTATGTCGAGAAATCCTATGCAAAAACAGAAGCTTTTGTATTTGCGAAAAATTCTTCTTGAAAAGACCGATGAAAATCATGGGCTGACTTCAAGCGAAATTCTGGCGGAGCTTGCATTGTACGGAATTACTGCGGAGCGAAAAAGTCTTTACGATGATTTGCAGGTGCTTGAAAAATTCGGAATGGACATCTGCAAGAGCAAATCATCAACCGTTAAATATTATGTTGCAAGCAGAGAATTTGAACTGCCCGAGTTGAAGCTTCTTGTTGACGCAATTCAAAGCTCAAAATTCATTACCGAAAAAAAGAGCATTTCCCTCATTCATAAGCTTGAAGGGCTTGCAAGTGTTCACGACGGCAAGGAATTGCAAAGGCAGGTTTTTGTCGCGAACAGAGCCAAAACAATGAATGAACGAATTTATTATTCGGTTGACAAAATTCAGAATGCAATAGCACTCAACCGCAAAATCTCGTTCAAATACTACCGTTGGGAACTCGATTTTTCGGGAACGGAGCGAATTGCCAAGCGTGAAAAAATCAGAGACGGTGGATACACGGCATCACCGTGGGCGCTGTGCTGGGATGATGAGAATTACTATCTCATTGCCTATGACACCTGTGCCGACAGTATAAAGCATTACCGAGTTGACAAAATGGACGATATCGAGGTGCTTGACGATGAGCGTGACGGGGGAAAGACCTTTGAAAAATTTGATCCTGCAGGTTATTCAAAGTGTGTTTTCTCAATGTTCGGCGGTGAAAAAACTACGGTTAAGCTGTCGGTTGACAATGACTGCATAGGTGTTATTGTTGACAGGTTCGGCAGGGATATTTTTGTTACAAAGGAAAGCGACACAACATTTGGTGTATCGGTTGATATTATGACAAGCAAACAGTTCTACGCTTGGGTATTCGGTCTTGGCGGAAAGGTCAGAATTATATCACCGCAAAATGTTGTTGATGAATTTAAAAAGCAGCTTGAAAATGTAAACGATTCATTTTAATTGCCATACGGTTGGCAATATTTCATATTAAAACCGTTAAACAATAATGTCTGATTCGGAAATAATCATAACAATTATCAGTAGATAAATTGATACATTATTGCGTAGAATTAAAAATCAATTAACATACAGCAGACAGCGGAATATTTAAAATTTGCACTAATTGCAGTTTATACATTTATTTTTTGCACATTTGTCGTAATTATTGACTTTATTGTGCATAAAGTCTATTATATTGTTGCAGTGATTATTTGTGTTGTTTTTAGACACAAAATGTTTGAAAACATAATTTTTTAGAATCGGGGTTATTATTATGAGTTTTGATTTCTTGCGTTCGGCAACCGCATCCAGTTCAGCTTACAGAGTAGTTTGCGGTGAAATGATTATTGACAGCAATATGTGGAATGTTCACAACGAGGTTCTTGTGGCTGTTGTAAGGGACGGCTATATGACCGTTGAAATGGGTGCTGACACTTATTCGCTCTCAACAGGCGACATTTACTTTATTTCACCTAATCAGAGATACAAAATTAATAATACAGGCAATGCAAGAGTTGATGTTATTCTTCTTAACCTTTCAAATCCTGCATCGCTCACTCAGGAGTTTATTCCGCAGAGTCTGATCAGAGGTCTTGTAACAGGCAACTGCACTCACTTTGCAAAGGTTACGAGAGGCGACTACCGTTATAACAATCTTATTGACGATATGAACACGGTTATTTCTGCCGAGAACGAAAAGCACGAGTTTTTCCAGATTCTTGTTCACGGCAAAATGTACGACATTTTCTATATTCTTTTCTCATCGGGTCTTGTTAAGATTTGTGATGTTGAGGCTCAGGGCAAAAAGTACCGTGCTCTCCGCAGAATTACGGAATATATCAACAACAACTTCTGCGACAGCATTACTCTTGATACAATAGCTCAGACAACAGGTCTCAGCCGTTACTATGTGTCGCATCTCTTTAAGGAGCTTATGAATACAACATTTGTAAACTACCTTAACGAGCTCAGACTGACAAGAGCCGCAATGCTTCTTACTACAACGGACACTCCCGTTATCGAAATTGCAGGTATGTCGGGTTTCAACAACATTTCAAACTTTAACAGAGCATTCAAAATGTACTATGACACAACACCTTCAAAGTACAGAAGAGCTGAGAAGCAGTCATTATAAATAAGTATTTTCAAAATAAAAAGCCGGTGCATATGCGTCGGCTTTTGTTTATGGTAATAATTTGTCCGCTTAGGTAATATTGTTTAAAAAAGGCAGTTCATTTTTGTAGAATGCTCAAATTGAAAAGAAATGCATACCGTGGTATAATTGTTGTATGTGTGACAGCGTGTCTTTTTGTGCGTCATTTGTGTTTAGAAGTATTAAACGGCGGTGAAACGATGAAGTTTTTCAATAAAAATATAAACAAAGTTTTGTCGGTTGTGCTTGTTGTAGTATCTGTTTTGGTAGTTTTGCAGTTCGTCTGCTCAAACGGTACTCTCAATGCCGGAGAAACTCCGACAGAATCGGCAATGGCAAGGGTAAATCCGAATATTCGGAAGATTGTTCCGACAACAACTGTTTCTGCAACAACTGTACACGTTGAAACAACAACGGCAAAGCCTAAAGCAACCAAGGCAACAACTCAGCCTCAGACAAAAGCCACAAAGGCAACAAAAGCGACAACTCAGCCCGTGACAACAACACAGGCAACCGTTCCGTTTGCTACGGCAATTCCGCCGAAAGAGCCTGTTGATTACCAATCTCAATGGGACGCAGGTTATCTTGTGGCAATTGACAATCCGGATAAAACCTATGAATGCTCCAAGGTAACGCTTACCGATGAGGACAGGGATCTTCTTGAAAGGCTTTGCATGGGCGAATTCGGTTCTGGCGGTTTTATAGGAGCGGCGCTCATTGCTCAATCGGTAAAAGATGCAATGTGCTTTGACGGTTATCCGACAGTTGCCTCGGTTATCGAGAACTGCCATTATACCGGCAGTACCAAAATCGGCACAAATCAGGAATGTATTCAGGCGGTAAGCTATATCTTTGACGAAAACAAGGATGCCGTTCAGCACCGCATTATGTATATGTATAATCCCGATATGGTTCAGAGCGCTTTCCACGAAAGTCAGAACTATATCCTGACATACCAGACTGTCAGATTTTTTGACAGGTGGGGGTATTGACGAAAATCCTTGATTTTCGTCAGCTAAATTCACGCAAGCGTGAGCTAAATTTGCTTCGCAAGCTAAATTATCCTGCGGATAGCTAAATTGTCCTGACGGACAGCTAAAAGTGAATTTAATTTAGCTGTAAACCGAAAGGTTTGCAATTTAGCAACAGAGTGACAGCGAAGTTATTTAGCTGAAAACATGATATATATCAGTTAGAGTCGGGAAACATAGTTTCCTGACTTTTTGATTTTCTTTGCAAATCGTAGGGGCGCTCATTGGGCGCCCGCTTTGATGAATGGATTTGTTTTATGAAAATGTTTTGATATGAAGAATATTGTGTATTCCGATGTAGCGGCGAACCGTGTTCGCCAATCAATTCGTGTGCAAACACGAATTGAATAATCAACAATTTATTTGTTTTTTTAATTTACATATCCGATAAATAAAATTACGGCTAACTTATTGAAACGATTTTACAATCGTTTCAAATGGCGAACACGGTTCGCCGCTACAGTATAGCAATAACTTTGTGACATTTATATAATTGGATTTAACATAAATTTTCTGCCATTACTTAGCGGGCGTCCAATGAACGCCCCTACGGGATTGTACGAACAATCACAATGCTACGCTCGGGCATAATATGTTTTTTGACATTACAAGCTATCTACACGAATTGGGAACGGCGGCTCGCCGTGCGGGCGTCCAATGAACGCCCCTACAGATTCCTTACAAAACAAAAATGCATCAGAGCCTTATCGGGCATCTGATGCATTTTATTTATCTGACTGTCTTTTCAAATTAAGGACGGTGGTACACCGCCGTCCTTAATTTTCCATTTTCCATTTTCAACTTTCAATTTCCCATACGCTCGGGCGATTTTATTCTCGCATTTATAAAACTGTCTTCACGAACTGGGAACGGCGACTCGCCGTTATTTAAGTGTTTTCATACATTGCTTGAATGTTTCAATTACATACCATGCCTCATCGTCTGTGAGAGTTGAGTTCATCGGGAGGGTGAGTTGGTTTTTGTGCATATTATACGCATTCGGATAATCGGTAATCTTGAAACCACGCTTGCTGTATGCCGAAAGCAACGGCAACGGCTTGAAGTGGACATTGCACATTACGCCGTGGTCAGCCATCATATTATAGAACTTGTTACGGTATTCTGCGTCTTTGCCGATAAATCTTACAAAGTAAAGGTGACCGCTGCTGCGGTGGTTTTCATCGCAGTGATTAAGCACCTGAACAGGCAAATCCTTAAATTCTTCGTTGTAAAGCTTTATAAGTTGATGTCTGCGGTCGAGAATTTTATTGTAGCGTTCAAGCTGAGCCACACCGATTGCGGCAAGCACATCGGTCATATTACACTTGTACTGAGTGTCAACAACATCATATTCCCACGATGCGACTTTGTTTTTTTGATATGCGTCCTTGGTCTGACCGTGAAGCGAGAGAAGCATATACTGCTTGTACATTTCTTCCTCGTCAATTCCGTCATGTGAACGGTGAACAGCCGCACCGCCCTCGGCAGTTGTCATATTCTTTACAGCGTGAAAGCTGAAGTTTGTGAAGTCGGCAATTTCACCGCACATTTTACCGTGCCATTGCGCACCGAATGCGTGAGCGCCGTCAGCCATAACAATAACTCTGCCGAACTTTTCCTGAAGCTCGTTGCGTGGATTGAAAACGCCTTTCTTTCTTTCAACAGCCTCAAAAATACGGTCATAGTCGCACACAACACCTGCAAGGTCAACAGGAATGATAACCTTTGTATTGTGGTTGATTGCAGCCTCCATTTTATCGTAGTCCATTTCAAAGCTGCCGCTTTTGCAGTCAACCATAACAGGCTTTGCGCCCACATGGTAGATGATTGATGCGGTTGCCGTGTAGGTGTATGCCGGAACGATAACCTCATCTCCCGGACCGATGCCGAGAATACGCAGAGTAAGTTCGGCACAAGAGGTCTGCGATGAAAGGCAGACAGCCTTTTCCGTGTGACATCTTTCTGCAATACGGCTTTCAAAAAGCTTTGTTTCGGGACCTGTTGTAATCCAGCCCGATTTCAGAACCTTTATAACTTCGTCAATTTCTGCCTGAGAAAGGTCAGGCGGTGAAAATGGAATTTTTCTCATTTTAAATTTCTCCTCAGGTACAGCCGTGCATTAACCACTGCCGTACACAAACTATAGACAAATCTGAAAATATTTACACTCCATTATACAACGCAAGTCATAAAAAGTAAAGTTCCAAAATACCCAAAATATACTCTGAAAATGCGGTTTTGTATGGTGTATGAGCCGTATTGCAGTTGATTTTCAGCTTTTTTCGCTTTCGGAGGCTTTCTTTTGCAGATATTTCTTTTTTGTTGCAAGACCGCCTCTTATGTGCCTTTCGCTTTTGTTTGTGTCAAGAATTTCCCTCACCTGTCGGTAAAGTGCAGGGTTAAGTACCTTTAGTCGTTGGCTGACATCCTTATGCACGGTGCTTTTGCTCACACCGAACTTTTTTGCCGTACTTCTCACGGTTGCCTTGCTTTCGATTATGTATTCACCGAGCATTGCCGCTCTTTCTTCTACGATACCTTTCACATACAGCCCTCCTGTCTGTCCTCCTTAGGGGGACATCTGTAATAGATTGTATGTGCAGACAGCGGATTGTATGACGGTATAGCTTAGTATGTTTTATTGCGTTTTATTGTGTTTTATCTGTAATTAAACTAAATTTTTGTATAAACAGACAAATTAGTGTTCATAACTTCGGTGTTTATGTGAATTGAATTGTTGTGCCTGTGAATGGTATAATTTAGTTGTAAAAGTCAGAGAAAATCAAAATTTTTTGTGTATTTTGCTTCTTTGGCTTGAGAGGAGAAATACATATGAAAAATATTAAAAAAACAGCGGGTAAATTATTTGCAATGATTCTCACGGTATCGGTTGCAGTATCCTGTGCGGTGTCAACGGGCATTTTTACAGCTTCGGCATACACAGCGCCGAAAGAGGGCAAAATTTTTTATAACAAAACAATGTACGACAAATACGGTAAGGCTGAAGGTAAGGTTCTTGACAGCCTTAAAAATTTTGACGAGGAAATTGATATCAGCAGTCTTAATGTTCCGAGAAGCGATGCCGCGGAATTTTTTAAGGTGCTGACCTTGACTCATCCGGAGCTTTACTATGTGAATCAGGGATTTTCGTACTCCTACTATCCGTCAGAGGATAAGGTTGCGTCAATCTATCCCGAGTACACAATCAGCAAGAGCGAGTATGCAGCACAGAAAAGGTCGCTTGATAAAGAGGTTGAGAGAATCCTTTCGCTTGTGGACGAGAATATGACCGATTCCGAAAAGGCACTTGTAATTCACGATGAGCTTGCCATTATGAGCGAGTACAGCACATCGGATTACAGCAAGGCTGATATTTACAATTCGCTTGTTGAAAAAACTTCCGTATGTCAGGGCTATGCACTTGCGTATTCCTATATGCTTTCACTTGTCGGAATAGACTCCGAGCTTGTTGTTTCAAGCTCAATGAACCATATGTGGAACAAGGTTCATATCGGCAACGCTTGGTATAATGTTGATGTTACATGGGACGACCCTATTAATGACCGATCGGGACACGCTCAGCATACATACTTTCTTTTGAGTGACAATGCCATTCAGAATCTTCCGTCAAAGCACTATGATTACACAATAAGCTACGGTGCAAATTCGACAAAATATGATAATTACGAAATCCATAATTTTGACACAAGGCTTTGCGAGGTTAACGGTGAATTTTACGGCTTTGTCAACAACAATTCTTCAGCCAACAAGGGTGCATTGCTAAAATACAAGCTTGACAGCAATACATATGAGAAAAAGCTGAAATTGAACGAAAGATGGAGCGCAGGTAGTAATTCCTACTGGATAAATACATTTATGAGTCTTGAAAAATACAACGATACTCTGTATTTTAATACCTCCGACGCCGTATATTCATACGATGTTGAAACAGGCAGACAGGCAGTTGCCGCATCCGATATCAACGGTGTGTCGGTTTCATCGGGCAGGCTTTGCTACGGCATGGTTCTCAAGGGCGACGCAATGTATGTTGCCGTGTCGGATTCTCCGAACAACAAGGCAACTTTGCAGTATGTAAAAAGAGTTGACAAGGGCAACCTTGCAATCGGTATGACAAACTATGTTATGACTGCAAGCACCAATTCAGCCGAAAAGGCATATTACGGTGACGCAAACGGTGACGGCAAAATCAATGTTGCCGATGCAACCGCAGTTCAGAAAGCAATTGTGGGTATCGTCAATCAGAACGAAATAGAGCGTATAAACTCTGATGTAAACTTTGATTCCGATATTACCGTCATTGACGCAACCACAGTTCAGAGGTACATTGTAGGACTTATATAACGGCAAGCCGTTGGTAAATTGAAAATTTAGGACTGCGGTGGTACACCGCAGTCCTTTCCGGAAGATAGTTAGATAAAGGAATTGCACCAATGCCCGATACGGCATTGATGCAATTTTTGCTTTATTTTAATTTTAATTTGTACAAATCTTTGTGTGGTTATCTGCAGGCGTATAATATCCGCTCATACAAATTTGCAACAACTTCCATATATACAAAAACGGTCGGGCGACAATGTTTTTCACTCTTGCAAATTGTCTTCCCGACCATAATTTTCCATTTTACATTTTTAATTTTCAATTTTATGCCCGAACCGTACACCGTTACTGTTCAATATCGCTATTGATTTACCCATGCAATTATGCTATAATTCTAAGGATATAGTGTATTAACGGAGGCTTTGGAATGCTGGATTCATACGTTGAAATTGACCTTGACAAAATCGGTGCAAATGCCCGTGCGATAACACAAAAATACAGCGACTACAAATATTTTATTGCCGTTCTCAAGGGTGACGGTTACGGTCACGGTATGGAAGTTGCAAATGAAATGTACAAAAACGGCATTAACTATTTTGCTGTGTCCTCTCTTGAGGAGGCTCAAAGCTTTCGTAAGGTCAACAAAGACGCTCCGCTTTTGTGCCTGCATCCTGTTCATCTTTCGAGAATTGAGGAGGCAAAGCGGCTTAATCTCACCATTGCCGTGAATGAGCTTGACTACCTCAAAAGGTTGCTTGATTTGAACATTGACTGCAATTTCAAGGTTCATCTCCAGATTGATACAGGCTTTAACCGCCTCGGCTTCAAGGATAAGAACGAGGTTAAAACTGCCGTTGATATGATTAACGGTTCAAATTTTGTTCTTGAGGGAATTTATCAGCATTTTGCAACAGCCGGAATTTTTGATCCCCATTGGGACGAGCAGGTCAGAAACTTCAAGGAGCTTACATCGCTTATTGATTTGAAGAAAATCCCGATTGTCCATATGGCAGTTCCGTTTCAATGCTTACCCACCCGAAACAGCCTTTTACAACAGGCGTGAGAATGGGCATTGCAATCTACGGCTACAATGTTGCCCCCGATTCTCTTTCAAATTCGCCAAAGGACAAACTCCGCAAAATGCGAAACAATTACTTCATTAAGAAGTACAACATCAGCGAAACATATTTTGATGTAAAGATAGATTTACAGCCGGCTATGAAGATGAAAACCCGTATTCTTCAGCTTAAAAAGGTGAACAAGGGCGAGTGGTTCGGCTACAATGCGTCATATACGGCAGATGAGGATATTATTCTTGCAATTCTTCCTGTCGGCTACAACAACGGCATCGGTCACGCAAATCACGGCAGAAGGGTTGTTATCAACGGCAAAAAATATCCTGTTGTCGGTGAGATGTGTATGAATATGACGGCTGTTAAGGTTGATTCATCGGTTAAAATTGATGACGAGGTAACACTCCTCGGTGACGGCATAACAGTTGGAATGTTCGGCAGAAGTTCGGGTATGGGCAATGCCGAGGCGCTTGTGAATATAGGCAAGAACAATCCGAGATTTTATGTAAAAGACGGTAAGGTTGTAAAGGAGAAGTAAGATGGCAGTTTCGGTACACAAATGGCTTTTGAATAAATTCAGAGATATTAACCACAGCAGAATGGATAAGCACATTGACATTATCGCCAAGAACAGCGGTAAGTCAAAGGCTTATATCAAGTTCGACATAATCCGCAACTTTCTCATCAGAGGTACAGGCTACACGGACTATTTCCGTTGCGATTTTATCAACCTTTCGGCTAAAGAGAAAAAAACCTTTGTAACTGCAAAGACTTTCTACAAAATTCTTGAATATCTCAACGATGAGGAATATATCGTTCTTCTTCGTGACAAGCTTGTTTTTGACGAGCTTTTCAAAAAGTATCTCAAAAGAGATTTCATCAACCTTCGCACAGGCAGTAAGGAAGATTTCAGGAAGTTCCTTGACGGCAGAGAAACCGTTTTTGCAAAAGATCCGACAGGCGAGGGCGGTCACGGCATTTCAAAAATCACCGTTGCAGAGGTAAAGGACAGCAACAAGCTTTATGATGAACTCAAGGCAAACGGTCAGCTTCTTGTTGAGGAAGCAATCGTTCAGAGCGATGACCTCAACGAAATCAATCCGTGCGTTGTAAATTCATGGCGAGTTGTTACGCTCTATAAGGACGGCAAGGCGCATATAATAAATAACGCTCTCCGTATCAATCAGGACGAGTCGAATGTTATCGGCTGTACAAATGACCTCTACCTCAGCCTTGATGCAGACGGCAGAATCGACAGTAATGTAATTGACGACTACGGCAATGTTTACGACAAACACCCGATGACAGGCAAAAAGTTCTCTGAGGTTAAGATTGCAGGCGTTCGAGAGGCTCTTGACATGGTTGTTGAGGCAGCGGAAAAGATTCCGCAGGTGAGATATATCGGTTGGGATATCGCCTTTTCAAAGAACGGTCCCGTTATGGTTGAGGGCAACGAGTACCCCGGCTACGGACTTTTGCAGTTCTATAAACTAAAAGGCAAACGCACAGGTCATCTGAAAGAAATCGCCGATGTCCTCGGTGACGAGATGAACAACATTAAGCTTTGATTATTCAGCAACTTTGCAATGTATGAGAGCGTTTCTTGAAAATTATCAAAAGTACAACTCTCCGAATGAAGCAATAGAAAAAAGAAGAGATGATAAAGTAAGGTTTTTAAAAAAACTTTATGACGGTTATTTTCAAAAAGTCTTGTCTGAATCTGATGATGACAATGCGTTATTTATCAATAGTTAAGAAAATGCAAGGGGGTAATTAACATCCTCTTGCATTTTTGTTAATAGAAATTCAATTTTCCTAACTTTGTTAAACCTCAAAAATCTTCTTCGGGATTTTCATAGGCGGATTTGATTTTTGCTATTCTGCCTTTGAGGAGGCAATTGTCAATGTCGATTTGATAGTTGCGGTAATCCCACGGGGCACGCTCACCTCTGTGGGCGTAGATGAAATCGCTTTTGCCGGTTTTGTCGATTTTTTTGATGAGGTCAAGCAAATCTTCTGCCGACATATCGTCAATAATTCCTCTGCCTGCTCCGTCAGAAACCTTTGGATAGGCTCGTCCGCTACCTTTTGGCATTTCTTCATCAGAAAGCAAGGTTATTTCAAACTCCTGTTCCTCGCCAAAATCGTAAATCATATGAATTTTATCGCCAATTTCAAGTTTTAAATTGCCGAGTTTCGTTTCTGACATAAGCTTTGGTTTTGTCTGAAATTCTTCACCGTCCAACTCGTAATTTGTACCTTTGTATGTCATCGTGAACAGATGATAAGCACAGGTGCTGAATGACGAAAGCACGGCATAGCCCAACACAGCCATTGTCGAATTTGAAGAAATCTGAATATTTCGCCATATTTTGTTTTCGCATCCTATATAGACAATTTTGAATGTATAAACTCTTGCCATAATATGTACCCCATTGTACTAATTTGCTTAAATCCAATTATTCACAAAATCCCGTAGCATCCATTCGGGGGCTGACTCAATAATATCATATAATGCAGATTGAGCCTCCGATTTTGTCATTTTTGAAATCCTATGATTTAGAATATCGCAGACAACCTCTCTGAAATCTTCGTCAAATTCATCATCTTCATCAAAATAATCATTGTCATAATCATCGTCAAACTCGGGCTCATCATAGCTTTTGAGACTTTTGTAATATTCCTCGGCTTTTTCGGGAAATGCAGAAAAATATATTGCAATTTTGTGCTTGCAGACCTTTCTGTTACCTTCCGCAAACGGACAATTACAAAATGATTTTTTTATATGAATAATATCAATGTGAACATCGTAAGGCTTTTTCGCAGATCCCGATACTTTGCCCTCATATTCATTTTCACTTGTCTGTTTAAAGGAAATCACATTCCCTCTTTTATAATAATCGTATCCACGCTCAATAGACGCATATCTCGCATTCTCAAGTAATCCCATTATGCCCTCCTCATTGTTAATTCAAAGTATCTTCCCCCTCGTTATAGAGAGCCTCGTTGATTTCTACAACGCTTTTGTTGTTATTCATATTTATGATTATAATGCTGTCACGCTTGATTTTTGGATAGAGAGGTGAGAGCCCTGCAATTTTAAGGACGCTGTTGGTTTCATTTACCGACAGACCCATTCCTATTGAAAGGCAGATTAGTTTATCTCTTTTCGGGGCAGTTTTCAAGCCTGAAAAAATCTGATAGGCATAGCCGTCGCTGAGTTCGGCTTTACGAATGACCTCCGCTTTTGTAAGATTCCTTTCGTTCAAAAGTTCGGTAAGGTATTCCGAGAGATTTTTATTTATCATTGAATCTCTGTTTGCGTTTTCGTATTCTTCAAATGTGTTGAAATTTTCAAGTTCTTTTAAAAGTTGAGTTGTGGTTTTGCGTATCATAATCAAAAACTCCCTGAATTAAAGTTTTGTAAGTTTCCAAAACTATTTTAACATGATATAATAAGCAAGACAAGTATAGTTAGACTTATAATTTTGCAAAGTGCTTATTATGTCAATTTATATTCCCCTCAAATTTTGCTGTGCAAAATTCTCGATGGGTGATTCTATCATAACTCATTTCATGATTTATGATAGAATAAGCACAGCAAGTACGATTAGACTTATAATTTTGCAAAGTGCTTATTATATCAATTTATAAGCACGGCAAGCATTATTATACTAATATTTTTGTTATGTGCTTGTCAATATTGTGAGGAAATGTTATGGGAAATAATTGGATTGATACGGTGATTAATGAACAATATCAGTTTGTGAGATTGCTTAAACGAACAGATAAAACGGAAATCTGTGTTTTCAGGCATAAGGAACTCGGCAAACAGATTGTAAAACGCACATTAAAAGGTTCGGGAGAGGTTTACTTTGCACTTAGAACGCTTTCACACCCAAATATTGCAAATGTTTACGATGTTGTCAAAACCGAAACGGGAGTCACCGTTCTTGAAGAATATGTTGACGGTCAGACCGTGGCAGATTATCTGCAAACGGGATTGTATTCTCCGTCAGGTGTGAGAAAAGTTATTTCATCTCTTTGTGACGCACTTGATTTGTTACATTCGCACCAAATTATACACAAGGATATTAAGCCTGAAAATGTGATGATTGACAGCAACGGTAATGTAAAGCTGATTGATTTTGATGCGGCAAGGCTGTACAAGCCCTATCAGTCGAAAGACACACAGGCTATTGGCACAATGGGTTATGCCGCACCCGAACAGTACGGAATAAATCAAACCGATGAACGGACTGACATTTACGCAATAGGTGTTTTGATGAATGTTATGCTCACAGGTCAGCCACCTGAAATACGGCTTTGCAGGGGCAGACTAAAAAGGATTGTCATAAAATGCACCCAGACAATTCCCGACAACCGCTATCAAAATGTTAAAGAATTGAAAAGAAATCTTTAAAACAGAATAAAACTGTGCTGACAGCACAGGACAAAAATACCGTCTTTGATTATACTTTAATTAGAGTTTAATCAAAGACGGTAATTATTTTGTGAATTTTTAACAAATTGTTTACAACTTGTCAATGTTATCGGCAAGAACTCTTACCGTGTTTAGAAATGTGGTTACTTTGGTTTTGTCGGTGTCTTTAAGCACGCTGTTAATTTCGTTAAGCATATGTTTGTTTTCGACCGAATCAAATACAAGCCAGTCAATGCTTGTGTCAAGTGCCTGAGAAATACGGAAAAGAACATCAACGGAAAGTATTCTTGTTCCACGCTCAATGTGACCGATGTGTGCCGCAGAAAGTTCGCACAATTCGCCGAGCTGTTCCTGCGTCAGACCCTTTTCAATCCGCTTATTTTTTATCCTTTTGCCGAGTGCCGTATAATCAATATTTTTGTTCATAAGTAAAACCTCAGAATCCTATATATAGTTTATTTTAAACTTTTTGAACAAAAAAATAAATTTACTGTAAGCATTTATTATTGACTTGTAGCATTATTTGTGCTAAACTTGTTTTACAACAGATGAAATTTTTATGAACTTTGACAGACCGCAGTGTTGCTGTCTGTAATAAATAAAATTTTTAGGAGGAAAATTATGTCGGTTTATGGAATGGGTTCACTGTTCTGCGGAACAGAAGAGCAATTGGATAATTTTGTTAACGAGGGGTTTGTATGTATCGGTTGGAAGAAAGAAGATAAGCCTGAATTATATGCTATTTTAAATAACATTAAAATCGGCGATATCATTTACATCAAGGCTCTTCCACTCAGTTCAAAAACCATGAGAATTAAAGCGGTTGGAATTGTGACAACTGCTTTAAAAACCGAAAACACACATCATGGTTATGAGGAATGCGGAAATGAGATTGGTATAAAATGGCTCAAATCAAATATCAATAAGTCAATTAACATTGATGACAGTAATATAAACAAGAGAAAAGGCAGCCTTTTCATTGAAACAAATACAGATTATATAGATAAAATAATCAGTTTTATCTAAATAGATGTTTGTAAAATAATATAGGTGATGGGGGATTTTATGCCGTATTGTGAAAAGTGTGGTTCAAAAATAAGAGAAAGTGCAAGTTTTTGCCCTTCATGTGGCGCAAAGATACCTGATGAAATCAATAGTAACAATGACTGTGTTACTGATGAAAGTATATATCAGGATGATGAAAGCGGTGTTGTTTATAAATACAATTCTGCGTCAATCGGTGGAATAATTGTTGCTTGCGGTACTTTGGCTGTATCCGTTAGTACGATTATTACACAAGGAAATGCATCGCAGCACAAATTTTGGGATCCAAGTGATGGCACATATATTACTCCCGGCTACAATCCGGGATCAATAACATTTTCTGTAATATTGGCAATTCTTGCGTTGATTATACTTGTTGTTTCAATTAAAAAACTTCGTATCAAATGTAAATATGTCGAATGTCCTTATTGCCAAAAAACAACAGTGATTCCATGTGACGCACAGAGTTGCGATTGTGATGTCTGCGGTCAGAAAATATTGATAACCAACGGTAAACCTGAGCGTTTTCATTATAAAGAAAAGGAGTGAAATTTATGAAAAAATCGCTTGTTGCATTAACTGTGATTTTATTGATATCAACAGTATTAAGCGGATGTTCGAAACAACCGAGTTCTGAATCTTCAGCCACACAAACTAATTTTGATTCAACTACGGTTGAAGAGACGACAGTTGAAGAAACTACAGAAGGAAATAATGAATATGAGGATGATGTTGTAGATATATTAAATTCTACGAGTTTTATGGACTCCATTGATCCATCATATGTTCAAAACGGATTATGTTCAGATATAACTTTTGGGCAATTAGTGGCTTCAATGTTTGAAAATCCTCAACTTGATATCACTCCGACAAAAACACGAGACACGGGAACTTTGTTGGGGTATCAGGTAACCGTTTCCGGAAATTATAGAAATACTCCTGATGGATATTATAATAACAGCGGTAACGCATACATAGTTATAAATTTGACAAATGACACTTGTACTCTTACAGGTGACCATGATTATAAATCAGCTGCTGAATACTATGCTTTTGAAGTTACAGGATTTTATTAAAATTAGCATTGTAAATATAACATAACTGAATAACAGCAACTTTGATAAAATAGGTGATTATTCAAGTGATAAGGAGGATTAAAAATGAGGCGTTGTCCAAAATGTGGATTCCCACTTAATGAAAAAGATAAATACTGCGAGAATTGCGGAGAAGATTGCTCGGCTGTTGAAGATTCTGAAGTTAATGAGGTTGTCAGCCTGATGAAGAAAAGGAAAAGCTGAAAAAGCAATGGAAAATTGCAGGCATAGTATTTGGAACTTTTGTACTTGTTTTTGCAGCAATACTTGCGTTAGTTTTGTTTGTGCCGCATAGCAGCAGTTCTTCAAATACAAATAACAAAAACAAAAAGCAGTTTAACCGAACCTACAACTGTTGATAACAGTATCGACGGCAAAGGATACTATTACTTCGATAATAAATTTAATGAAGAAACAGTAGATAAGTTTATGAGTGCATTTGATGATGTAGGTTCTATGGGCGATTTGGGCATAGGTGTAGAATTTGACGATTTTAAGTACCAACAGGATTATCTGTTGCTTGGCAAAAAAGTTTCTCAATATATGCAAGTTGATTTCAATGGTAAAACAGGAACAATTTTGTTCTTGGATGATGAAAATAATGTTGTTGCATATTCATTAACTTTTGTTTCCTCTTTGCTTAATGATGTAACAACCGACGATGTTTATAAAGTGAAACAGACAGTAGGAAGATTGGCATCATGGTTGTATGCCTTATCTGATTATAAAAGTTATAATTCCTGTGAAAAAGTTGCCAAATATTTTATTTCTGAAATGTTAGATGAAGATAATAAGTTAATTCCTTGCTTATACTATAATGGATATACGATGCTTTGTAATGGTAATGCTAATCAAATTGCATTGAATTTTTTTGTTACTGATTCTGATTTTATCGAAAGACACGGCATAGATAAAGGTACATCTTCAATTTTTCAAGCTGTTACCGAATCTACAACAACTGAGCCTACCACAGATGTTACAACTACAGAGGAATCATCAGATGCTAAGCCTGATAAAGTGAGCGACTCGGAAATTGAGAAAGCAGAAGAGTTGCTCAAAGAAGAGCCTTACGGTATAGACGATCATAGTGACACTTATTTAGAAGAAAATGGTGTTGATGTTGATGAATATCATAATAGACTGAATGTGTATGATGCTATTCATTATTATTTAAGTGATGTGACTCTTGACGCTCAAAGAAACGAAGATGGGTCAATAACTATGAAATACACGGGAACGCATACTGTTTTTGGTGAGGGAGAATATATTACATATATAGTAGATATTGAAAACAAAAAAGTGTATTATGATAGCGCTTCGTATGACTGGTTGTTAGATCAAGATTTTTATGCGACAGATGTATATAACGATTTAGTGAGTTATTAATTATGCGAAAAAGATAATTTCCTGACGGTATAGGAGATTATCTTTTTCTTGTATTTTTGCCTAATGTTATTTATAATGTAATAAAAGAGGTGAGGCGTTATGGGTAAGGATACAAAGTTTTGCAGGAATTGCGGTAAGGAACTTCCGCTTGAATCGACATTTTGTCCGTATTGTATGACAAAGCTGATTGATGTTACAACAGGCGGAGAAATTAAGGTAAAAAAGAAAAAACCGATTATTATTGCCGTTGCAGCGGCAATAGTTTTGCTCGTTGTAATTGCGGTGATTATAATTTTGAACAGCACGATTTTTGGCGGCAAATCGGATAATGTTACCACACATGCAACAACTGTTCCGACAACTGCGGTCACGACAACGGCTGAAAATAAAACCTCGGATTATTCAAAGTATGTCGGAATATGGTGCGATAAAGACAGCGATATTTCAACCGCAACTCAAAACGGCGGCAATATTCTTGAGATAATTTCCGTCAAGGATGATGTTGTGAGATTTACTTTTACAAAGACCTCGTCTGCACCGCAAAACCGAATTGCGAGAATAAGCAATGTGACAACAAAGGTAATTGACGGAATAGGAACTTTTTCGTTTGATGATGACGGCTGGCAGAACAGCGGTACGGGTAAAATCAAGTTTTCCGACGGCGAAATCTATATTGAAAACACGGTCACAAATCAGAACAGCGAATCAATGTGGGATATAGGCGGAAAGTTTTATCTTAAAAAGTCCGAAAGTTCAATGCTTGATGTTGAGAGCAATAATTTTTTGAACGCTGATTTTGACGATGTAAAAAATGCCTTTGGCGAAGAAATTTCAGATCCGTTTTTAGCGTCGGATAAGTGGTATATTCATTACTACAGTGGTATGAATGTTATGGTCACTGCCGAAACAAATAAAATTTACAGCATTACGGTTGATTACTCATCAGGCAACCTTGCTAATTCAAACATCGGTTTTGGTGAAATAAACGGCAACAGCACCTATGACGATGTTTATGCCGAACTCGGCGAGCCAATATACAATAACATAACCCACGGCGATGTTACCTATAAGCGGAAAGACGGATATGTAACTTTCACCTTTGACGATAATATGGACCTCACAAACTTTGTGTACTGCATTGAAGATACGCATTAAAACATAATAAGTAATAAAAAATCAGCCTGAGCGTCAAGTAACAATGCTCAGCTGGTGTGTTATGGAGATAATAAAAATTTCAGAAGTATCAGAAATAAAAATAAGCACTAACCATTATGGTTAGTGCTTATTGAATGGTTGCGGGAGCCGGATTTGAACCGACGACCTTCGGGTTATGAGCCCGACGAGCTACCGAGCTGCTCTATCCCGCGATATACAACTCTGCTGTTTTTTACAGCTTTATTATTATAGCATTATGTAAAGGTTGTGTCAATAGTTTTTTGCATATTTTTTTATTTTATGCTTTGTCCGGCTTTTTGACTGAATTTATTTACATTTTAATCTTAGTTTTTTTAAGGGTATGTACACAATTGTGTGGCGGAACAGATGCAAATAAAAGATTTAAATACCTGTTAAAACAAAAGTGAGATTGTGCAAAATAATGATTTATATGTGTTTTGCACGGTGAATTTGATATATTGATTGCGGATTGCTTTTGTGGTACAATTACCGTGTGAATTTGCGGAATTTTTAAATTGCGACAAATACAGATGAGAGGGAATTATGGGAAAGAACAAAACACGCAGTAAATCTGCACTTAAACAAAACAGTGTCACAGCTGAAAACAAAAGGCTCGGCGATGACAGAAACATTAATTTTACTTTTAAAATTTTGTCGGCAATCGGCATTATTATCATAGTTTCGGGGCATTGCTACAACGGCGGTGTGTCGCTGATGTACGATTGGTTTCCGAAGTATTCGTACAATCTCGCCTTGTTCGTTTTCATTTCGGGTTATTTTTACAAGGAAAAGCACGAGGAACATATTTTCAAATATATATGGGGACGGACAAAACGCTTGTTGATTCCAGCGTATCTATGGAACATTGTTTACGGAATAATCGCATTCGCACTTACTCAGGTCGGCTATACGATTTCTCAGGGCAAATTTGATCTGTACAACCTTTTTGTTATGCCGTTTATTGACGGCGAAAGTTTTGCCTACAACCTCGGTTCGTGGTTTGTATATCCGCTGTTCTGTGTTTATGTTTTTAACATACTGTTCCGCAAACTGCTCAAAAAGGTTCACAGGGGCAACGAGTATGTCATTCTTGCCGTGTATCTTGCCATCGGAATTTTCGGTGTGCAATACTGCATTTGGAATCCTGCCCCAAAGGGTGCGTTGCTGTTATTGTTCAGGTCAATGTTTTTTCTGCCGTGTTTTGAGTTTGGCAGATTTTATCACGAAAAGCTTGAAAAACACGATAATCTCAACAGCGTTGCATATTTTGCAATCGTTCTCGGAGTTCAGCTTCTTCTCCTCACATTTTGTGAAAATCTTGAATACACTCCGTCAAAGTGCGTGAAGTTTGACAACGGTTGCGTCATTCCTTATGTAACCGCAATCACGGGCATTGCGTTCTGGCTGAGGGTTGCAAAGCTGATTACTCCGATTATCAAGAACAAAAAGCTTGTCAGAATGATTTCGGACAATACCTACAGCATTATGATTCACCACATTTTTGCCTTTATGATTGTAAAATGGGCGTTCTGGGGATTGAGCGTAATTACACCGCTGTTCAAAGATTTCGATATTTTAAAACTCAAGTCAACAATCTGGTACATTTATCGTCCGAACGGCTTAAATTTTTACTGCATAATCTACCTTGCCGCAGGAATATTCATTCCGATTCTTATAGGAACGGTTACGCACAGGATATTTGAATTTATGAAAGAGCATACCTTGAAGAGTATGCAAAAAAGCAGTCGGACAGGTAAAGTAAACAAAATTGAAAAAGTCGTAAAATAATGCTTTTTTTACAGGCTTTAAAATGAATAAAAAATAAGCTGTATGTGCATTGTTACAAAATAACACGGCTTGTATTGTGCAATATTTGCCTTTAAAGCTGTGCGACTGAACAACTTGCACTAAAAGGTAAAATAATATTTATTCATTTCGCCGTAGCAAAAAACATTAATTTGTGTTACAATATTTCATTATAGTATTTAGCGGAGCAGATATGCCGATATACAGAATAGCTGATTTGAATGTTGAAGTTAATCCAAAATTTAAAATATGCAGGAAACGGCTTGAAAGCTATGCCGTTAAGTCGAATGAATCGGGAAAGACCGACATTGCGATATCGGTTTCGGATGACGAAATCCGTGAGCGTCTCAGGCTTTCCGACAACCTCAGCGAACAAGGTGCGGAGGATGTTCTGATACTCTCAAAATTCTGCAACGCCGTGCTTGACGGATTTGACGGATTCTTTTTTCATTCGTCCTGTCTTGAGCTTGACGGTGAGGGCTATGTTTTTTCGGCAGTCAGCGGAACGGGCAAGTCTACCCACACGGCTCTGTGGCGAAGGCATTTTGGCAACAGGGTGACGATGATTAACGATGACAAGCCGGTTATACGAAAATGTGACGGAAAATTTTATATTTACGGAACTCCGTGGATGGGGAAAGCTGACATAGGAACAAATACAAAAGCACCCGTTAAGGCTGTGTATATTCTTCAGAGAGCAGAAGAGAACACGGCAGTCAGGGTGTTGCCGTCACAGGTTATGAAACAGTTGCTTGAGACAACGGTTATTGATGTTGAGCGGAGCAGAATGGAAAAGCTGCTTGAATTGCTTGACGAGTTCTTTAAGGAAACACCGTTGTTTTTGCTCGGTTGTAATATGGATGAAAGTGCTGTTATGACGGCTTACAATGCCGCAAACGGCGGATAAGGCTATGGAAATTTCAGAAAGCGGAGGAATATAAGATGGAATTTGTTCAGGTCGTTTCGGTTGAAAATATGAGAAAAAGCGACGCAAGGACGATTGCGGAGCATACTCCTTCGGCGGAGCTTATGTACAGAGCCGCACAGGGGATTTTTAATTCGGCAAAGTTTGTGGGCAAGGTTGCCATAGTTTGCGGTAAGGGTAACAACGGCGGCGACGGTTATGCGCTCGCCTGTGTTTTATGCAAAAACGGCTTTACACCGACAATTTTCAGAGCAAGCGACGGCTTTTCAAAGGACGGCCTTTACTATTATAAAACCGCAATGTCGCTCGGTGCCGAGGAGATGCCGATGTCACAGGCGGCGGCTTTCACGGGATTTGACATTGTAGTTGACTGTTTGCTCGGAACAGGCTTTTCAGGTGAATTAAAAGGTGAAATGCTTGAAGCGGTTGAGCAGATTAATATGACAAATGCATATGTTATAAGTGCAGACATCAACAGCGGAATCAACGGTGACACGGGTGTGTGCAGTACGGCGGTAAACTCGGATCTTACCGTTTCAATCGGTTCGTTCAAGACAGGCTTGTTCCTCAATGACGCACCGTATTACATCGGTTCAGTCACAAACTGCGATATCGGAATCAGCCTTATTGAAGATGAATACAAGCTGATTGACTATTCTCTCTTGCATATGTTTGAGGGCTACGGCTCGCTTGTTATGACTGCGGAAGAATTTTTTGAAAAGTACGGCTACGAGCCTTCAAAGTGCAATGTTGCACGCTGTGTTGAGGAAATCAGCAAAAAAGAACGCAGAACAGTTGTAGTAAAAACAGACCATTCTGCGGTAATTGCGGATCTTAAATATATTTATTTTTGCGCTGACTACGTTATTAACAATTGATTGATTTTAATTGAGTTGAGGTTGAAACCATGAAGTACAAGAAGGTGTTGTTACCGCCCGAGCCGTATTACAGCGGCAGGGTTACAAGATATCCGGACAGAAAAGTTGCCTTTGAAGCAGGACTCAGGTGGCATGGTTCATATGAAATTTCCTATATAAAAAAAGGTAAGGTAAGGCTTAACAAGCTTGACTGTGAAATTATTCTCAATGCGGGCGATGTCTATGTTCTTAACAGTCAGGAGGTTCATTCCTATGAGGACATCGGTGAGGATACTCAGGCTGTTATGCTCAATATCATTCCAAAGGCAATTGCACCGTATGTTGACGATCCGCATATTGTGCCGAGTTTCAAACAACCCGAGGGCGAAGCTCTTGAGTTTATCAGAAAAGCAATGGACATATTCCACGGATATGAAGAGTACAAGAGCAAGCTTATCAGCATGAAGGTAAGAGCGGTGATGTACAGCGTTGCGTACTATCTCATCCGTGATTGCATTGACAACGATATACAATATGTTCACGGTTCTCAGGCTGATGATTTTGACTGTGCCAAAAGTGCTATCAGATATATGCACGATAATTACAAACGCGAAATTACGCTCAATGAAATCGCCAATTATGTAGGCATGACGCCTGCTCATTTTTCAAAATATTTTAAGGATAAAACAGAAGAAACATTTTCAAAGTATCTTCGCCGTGTTCGTCTTGAACACGCTATTGATGATTTGAGAAACAAAAAAATCACCGTCAGACAGGCGGCGATTGAAAACGGTTTTCCGAATGTAAATTCATTTATCATGTCCTGCAAGTCCGAATACGGCAGAACTCCTGCGGAACTTAGGAATTACAGCGAGAAGAACTGACGGCGAGCCACCGTTCTCGGTTCTTGAAGACAGTCGCTTCAAGGCGAGAGCTTTTTAAATTGAAAATGGAAAATTGAAAATTGCGGTCGGCGGTGTGCCGCCGCAATCTATTAGAGAAGAGACTCGGATAAAGGAATTGCATCAGATGCCCGAATACGGCATTGATGCAATTTTTGCTTTATATGAAAGTAAATGTATACTTGTAGGGGAGAACCGATGTTATACAACCGTCACAACACCTATTTCAACTTGATTATTGATTCTGGGGATGAATACGGGGTTGCTCAGACCTGCGCAGACAATCATTTTTGTGCCGTCAAGGTCAAATTCGCCTTTGTCATATTTCGGAAAAAGACCCTGATTCGGAGCGATTACTCCGCCGATGAACGGCAATTGAATCTGTCCTCCGTGGGTGTGACCGCAGACGATTAAGTCTATGTCGGTTTTCTTTGCGTCCTCGGCAATGTATTCGGGCTGGTGGTGCAGAAGAATTGTGAAATTGTTCTTTGCTTTTTCGGCAAATTCTTCCCACAGCGTTCTTGACGGAACATCGTCATCGGGAGTGTAGAACTCATAATAAGGGTAATCGCTCATTCCGCCGATAAGCACACTCTTGCCGTTTTTGGTGAATTTTATGTATTCATTATCGAGCAATACAGCGCCTGTTGAATCTGTTTCGCTTTTAAAATCCGTTCCGAATTTGGCGGCATTTTCACGCTCATGGTTGCCGAGACAGCAGTATGTGGGTGCAATTTTTGAAAGCTTTTCAAGCACATCTTTCATCTTCGTTGTGTCGGGATCGCCACGGTTGACCATATCTCCGCAAACTGCAATAAAATCGGGATTTTGTTCCTTTACAAGCTCTGCAAGGTCTGCGTTCTTTTCTCCGTATTCCTTGTTGTGCAAATCCGTGATGACAACAAATTTCAGCTTTGCATCGTTCTTAGTATTGTTTACACAGTAATTTGTGATTGCAATTGTGTTGTCACAGTAAACGCCCCATATTACGAGAGTCACAAACAGCATAAGTATTATTGCTCCGAGGATTATCGAAAAATTTTTCATTCAATTTACCGCCCATATTTAAGTATGGTATTATTTTAGGCTCGTTTTGTGCGGTTGTCAACAAATGTGTGTCGAACAAGTCTGATTATTATTGTTCCTTGTGCTTCGATTGTCGTATTTTAAGTTGATTTAGGAATTGCTTTGTTTGACATTCCTTTTGCACTGTTGTATAATAAATCATAATTGTATTTATATGTTACTCGGGAAATTTACACAAAGTTAAACAGAAGAGGTATGGGTTATGAAGAAGATTAATTTGCGTAAGATGTTTCTGGCTCTCGCAGATGTGTTTATTATCGTTGTCAGCGGTATTCTTGCAAATTATATTCTCTCACTTGTCGGTTACATAGGTACTGCTTCAAGCAAAGGCTTGTTGAGCTATATTGTTATTGATCTTGTCATGTGTCTGTTTACGCTTTATATAAGCGGAACATATTCAAAATTGTGGCGATACTTTAACGCAAAGGACTATATTGTGTGCGGAATTGCCATCTTTTCGGGGTTTACGCTCGGCTTTGTAATCTCGTTGTTTTTGCAGATTCCGCAGAGAAAGATTTTTTGTATAGTACATTTCGCAATAGCCCTTGTCGGAATTCTTGCATTCCGTTTTGTTTTCAGAAGGGCTTTTCTTGACCTTACCGAGGCAGGAAGGGCAGAGGGCGGAGAGCGCACCCTTATTGTGGGCTCAGGCAATGCCGGCAGAATGATTGTTCGTGAAATTCACAATGCTAAAGAGCAGGGTGATGTTAATAATCCTTCAAAAAGCATCATTCCGGTATGCTTTGTCGATGATGATTTGAAAAAGCTGAATCAGAAAATCGAAGGAATCCCCGTTGTCGGAACCTGTCCCGAAATTGTTAAAATATGTGATGAATACCGCATAGACAATATTATTGTTGCAGTTCCGTCATGTGAGGAAGATGAGAAGAGGAAGATTCTTGACTACTGTTCCGCAACAGAGTGCAAAATCAAGATTATCCCTTATCTCGGTGAGCTTTTGTTTGATGACGGGCATACACAGCTTATTTCACAGGCAAAGGAAATCAAGATTGAGGATCTTCTCGGCAGAAAACCCATTGAGTTTGACCGAAAGGAGATTCATGACCTTATCAACGGAAAGATTTGTCTTGTTACAGGCGGCGGCGGTTCAATCGGCAGTGAGCTTGTAAGACAGATTGCAAAAAATGATCCAAAACAAATCATCATTGTTGATATCTACGAAAACAACGCATATGACATTCAGCAGGAGCTTGTGCTTGAATACGGCACAAAGCTTAACCTTGTAACGCTTATTTCATCGGTTCGTGATTACGACAAAATGGAGCTTATCTTCAAGACATATCGCCCCGAACTCGTATTCCACGCTGCCGCTCACAAGCATGTTCCGCTTATGGAAACCGTTCCCGAGGAGGCTGTAAAGAACAACATCTTCGGCACATTCAATGTTGCAACCCTTGCAGAAAAGTACAAGGCAAAGAAGTTTGTTATGATTTCAACCGACAAGGCTGTTAATCCGACAAATGTTATGGGCGCAACAAAGCGTGCGTGCGAGATGATTATTCAGTACAAGGCGCAGCACAGCACCGATACCGAATTTGTAACAACAAGATTCGGTAATGTTCTCGGCTCAAACGGCTCGGTTATTCCGCTGTTTCGCCGTGAGATTGAAAACGGTGCGCCCGTTACCGTAACACATCCCGATATTATCAGATATTTTATGACTATTCCCGAGGCTGTTTCGCTTGTTCTTGAGGCAGGTGCAATGGCAAAGGGCGGTGAGATTTTTGTTCTTGATATGGGTGCTCCCGTCAAGATTACAACCCTTGCCGAGAACCTTATCAGAATGTACGGTAAGGTTCCGTACAAAGATGTTCCGATTATTTTCACGGGACTTCGTCCGGGTGAAAAGCTTTTTGAGGAGCTTCTTATGGACGAAGAAGGTCTTAAGTCAACACAGAACAAGAAAATTTTCATAGGAAATCAAATTAAAATAGACGAAACAGATATGCTGTCAAAGCTTGAGGTTCTCAAAAAGACCGCAGAAAACAATGACAGTGAAAAGACAGTTGAACTTTTGGCAGAACTTGTACCTACTTTTTGCCACAAGGTCAATGATTAACCGAAAAGGAGAAATTTTATGTGCGGTATTGTAGGTTATGTAGGACCTAAGGATTGCAGTGAGGTGCTTGTTAATGCTCTCACAAAGCTTGAATATAGAGGCTATGACTCGGCAGGTATTGCGGTTTTTGATAACGGAGAAATCAAGACCGTAAAGACCAAGGGTAAGCTTCAGGACTTAAAGGATAAGCTTGCAGAGGTCGGCACTCCGAGAGGTCATGTCGGCATAGGTCACACCCGTTGGGCAACCCACGGCGAGCCTTCGGATGTAAACTCACATCCACACAGCGGTACAAGGGTTACAATCGTTCACAACGGTATTATTGAAAACTATATGGAGCTTAAAGACTTCCTCATCTCAAAGGGAAGAACTTTTTTAAGCGATACAGATACAGAGGTTGTTGCTCAGCTCCTCGACTATAAATACAACGGAAATCCTCTTGAAACAATTGACAGCGTAATGGCTGAGCTTAAGGGTTCGTTTGCACTCGGAATTATGTTCAAGGATTTCCCCGACAGAGTTTTTGCGGTTCGCCGTGAAAGTCCTCTTATCGTAGGCGTTGCAGAAGGCGAGTGCTTTATTGCGTCCGATGTTCCTGCAATTCTTCAGTACACAAGGGATTATTATCTTCTTGACCATGATGAAATCGTAACACTTACACCTGACGGTGTTTCGTTCGTTGACGAACACCTTGATCCGATTGAAAAGGAACTTCAGACAGCCGACTGGGATATGGAGGCTGCCGAAAAGAGCGGTTATCCGCACTTTATGATTAAGGAAATCAACGAACAGCCCGAGGCTATCAGAACAACGATTATGCCGAGAATCAAAGAGGGACTTCCGTTTCTTGAGGAGTGCGGCATCACAACGGAAACAATCAAGAATTTCAAAAATATCACAATCGTTGCCTGCGGTACTGCTATGCATGCAGGTATGGTCGGCAAGTATGTTATTGAGGATCTCGCAAGAGTTCCCGTAAATGTTGACATTGCGTCCGAGTTCCGTTACAGAAATCCGATTGTAGGCGAGGGCGACCTTGTAATCATCATTTCACAGTCGGGCGAAACAGCCGACAGCCTTGCCGCAATGCGTCTTGCAAAGCAGAAGGGTGCAAAAACTCTTGCAATCGTAAACGCAAAGGGCAGTTCAATTGCCCGTGAGGCGGATATGCTCATCTACACACTCGCAGGTCCCGAAATTTCCGTTCCGTCAACAAAGGCATACATCACACAGCTTTCCGTTATGTATCTCTTTGCCTTTGAGCTTGCTCTTGCAAAGGAAACAATCAGCACAGCCGAGTGCAAGCGACTTGTTTCGGCTCTTACAAAAATGCCTGAGGCAGTTCAGTATGTAATCGACAACTGCGAGGATATCTGCAAGTTCGTTGCCACAAAGCTGGTTGCAACCGACAGCTTGCTTTACATAGGCAGAGGTCTTGACTATGCCCTTTCAATGGAGGGTTCGCTCAAGCTCAAAGAGGTTTCGTACATTCACTCAGAAAGCTACGCCGCAGGCGAGTTGAAGCACGGCACAATTTCGCTTATTGACGAGGATGTTCCCGTTATCGCCGTTGCAACTCAGACAGGTATTATCCCCAAGACAATCAGCAATGTTGTTGAGGTTAAGTCAAGAGGAGCGAAGGTTATTCTTGTTTGTACAGACGCCTGTGCAAGAGAACTCAAGGACGGTGTTGCGGATTATGTTATCGAAATTCCGCATACAGACGAGCTTCTTATGCCGATTACAGCGGTTGTTCCGCTCCAGATTCTTGCTTATTACACATCAATCAACAGAGGTATTGATCCCGATAAGCCAAAGAACCTTGCTAAGTCGGTTACTGTAGAATAAACGGCGGTATTGTATTTAATTGAAAATTGAAAATGTAAAATTATGGTCGGGAAGGCAGTTTGCAAAATGCAAATCATTGTTGCCCGACCATTTTTTATTTATATGAAAGTATATGCTTAATTGTAAGAGCGTCCAATGAACGCTCCTACATAACTTACTCTTGTTTTCAAATTTCAGCGGTAAAAACCTTGTATTTTTTTGACAGATTATGTATAATTAATTAGATATACATTCTAAAAAGCAGTATTGATGAATCTAATTTAGTTTCGGGGGAATATACGGACATGATGAAAACTGTTTTTAAAAGAGCTGTAACGCTTGCAATTTGTGCCGTAATGGTATTTTGCGGTATTTTTGCCTGTTCAGGCGCAACAAAAGATTACGAGATTCCGCAGATTGACGATATGACGCTTTCAATGCCTGACGGTATGAGCGCTGTTACAAGGGACAGTAAAAGCACAGATAAATATTTTTCCGTTTTCGGTCTTGACTATGACACAACAATGAAAACCTTTCAGAACGGAAATATCTATCTTCAGGGTATGGATAATATGTCATCGGTTATTCTGACCGTGACAATGACAAAAAATGAGAGCAGCGAGAATGTCGGCAACTATGCTCAGCTTTCTTCAAGCGAGCTTTCAAATATACGCAACAATTTTCTTAATTCCGACGAGTATCGGAGCTGTACTCCCGACCAAAAAGAAAAAGCTGTGTGGCTTGTGTTTGACGCAACTGCTCAGAGCAGTAAGGGCGATGTGAAAACCTTTGTTGCCAACACGGTTTATGACGGTATGAACATTAATATCACAATGCAGAGAACAGAGGGTGATGTTACAACCGTTGACTACGATACTTTTTCCAAAATTGTATCTTCGGTAAAATTCAGCGACCTGCCGTTTTCAAAGGGATTTATTCCGTACATAATCATCGGCGGCGGTGTTGTTATCCTTATTTTGATTGTTCTCATCATAATTTTTGCCGTGAGAATCAGAAAGCATAAAAAGGCTAAGAAGAATAACGCTATTCTTGAGGAGCTTGCAGTCAAGTATAAACTCGGTGAAAAGGGTACGGACTACGACATTGACAATTTTGACGATTCTCCCGAAAAGCCCGATAAACGCTCAAAGAAAAAGCAGAAATATGCGGAAGAGGTTGAAGAAGAACCGGCTTTGCAGGGCAGAAGATATGCTCCCGAGCCGATAATCGAAAATATGGAAGAACCGGAAGAAATTACAAGTGAGTATTCAAACTTTGGTTATGACACGGATGATGCCAAGGAAAAAGAAATTGACGAGATAATCAACTCCGCAAAGGCTTACAAGAGTGAGCTTGAGCGTGAGGCATATAAAAACAACTACGGTTACGAGGAAAACAGCACGGAGGACGAAAAAAAAAAGGAGCCTACCGCAGCAGATACCTCAGAGACTGAACCCGAAAAAATTGACGAAAACGAAAAAGATAACGCAGAAACACCTGAAAAACACGAGGACATAAGCTCTTCGTCGGGTCCTACACTCGTTATCCCCGAACCCGAACACGATCTTTTTGAAACAAGCGAGCCTGACGATATCGACCGTGAGGACGATGCCGATGTTGAAGAAACCGAGGAGGTTTCCGAACAAAAGCATCCGCTTGAAAAAAAGGTTGACAAGTACGCAAACATCATTTTCGGCAGTGACGATCCCGAGGAGAAAACCGGGGAAGAGGTTGATGACGAGGAGCTTGTAAGGGCAAAGGCTAAGAAAAACAAGTTTGACAGCGGTTATGACTTTTTTGACGAAGCTCCCAAAAAGTCAATGGGGGTTATCAAAAGCTCAGACCTCAGAGATGCCGAGGACGTTGATGTTATCGGCGAGGTTGAAAGAAAAGCAGAAACCGTAAAGCAGAACGCTCTTGAAAAAGAGAATAATAAAGAAACCGAGGGTGAACCGAATGATAAACGGTCAACGGAAGAGGTTCTTGCCAATGTAGGCAAAAACATCGGTAACGCTCTCAGGGGCTTTGCAGGCGGAGTTAAGAATTTTGGCATTCACTGCGGATATTTCTGCAAGAATGTTTCAATAATGATAAAGCGTAAGCGTGCGATTGCCAAACGCAAAAAGGCAGAGGAAGAGAGAAGAGAGAGAGAAGACAAAAGGCAGAGCGTGCAAGAATGCGTGCCGAAAGAGGCGAGAGTGACGGACTTGTTCAGGTTCACAGCAGAACCGACCGCCGCCCCCAGCAGAGTCACCGCCCTGCAAACAGAAACAAGAGAAGATAATTTCTTTTCTTAACGGAGGAAAAACATGGAAATGCTAATTAAAAACGCAGTGGTTGTTTCCCCTGCCGACAAGCTTAACGAAAAAACAGATATTCTCATAAAGGACGGTGTGATTGCCGAAATCGGCAGCGGCATTACATCAGACGGAGAGATTATTGATGCAGACGGCCTTTGTGCCGTTCCGGGATTTGTTGATATGCATGTGCATCTTCGTGATCCCGGTCAGACTCACAAAGAGGATATTATCACAGGATGCAAGGCGGCTGCCGCAGGCGGTGTTACAAGCCTGCTTGCAATGCCTAACACCAACCCCACAACCGACAGCCCCGAAATTGTAAAGTATATTCTTGACAAAGCTAAAGACGCCGACAGCCGTGTTTATGTTGCGGCAAGCGTTACCAAGGGGCTTAAAAGCGAAGAACCCACAGACATTGACGCTGTGAAAAGTGCAGGTGCAATTGCACTTACCGATGACGGCAGACCTGTTGAAAACACAAAGTATTTGAGTGACGCAATGAAAAAAGCTCCAAAGCTCGGCATGACAATTGTCGCACATTGCGAGGACTTGTTCCTTGCCGACGGCGGTAAAATCAACGAGGGCGAGGTTTCGGAAAAGCTCGGTGTCAAGGGAATCCCTGCCGGTGCCGAGGACTGCGGAACTGCAAGAGAAATTGCACTTGCCGCCGCTCTTGACGAGCCTATTCATATCTGCCATGTCAGCACCAAAACAAGCGTTGCACTTATCCGTGATGCCAAAAGGAGAGGTGTTAAGGTGACCGCCGAAACCGCTCCGCATTATGTTTCGCTCACGGACAGGGAGCTTTTAAGAGGTGACGCTGATTACAGAATGAATCCGCCTCTCAGAACTCAGGCTGATGTTGACGAGATTATCAACGGGCTTTGTGACGGCACACTTGATGCCATAGCAACCGACCACGCACCGCATACCCCCGAGGAAAAGGCTGATTTTGTAAAAGCTCCCAACGGTTCAATCGGCATGGAAACCTCGTTTGCGGTCTGCAACACATACCTCGTTAAGACAGGCAGAATGACGCTTTCACAGCTTGTTGAGAAGATGAGCGTTAATCCTGCAAGGATTTTGAAAATCAACGCAGGCACTCTTTCAGTCGGTGCAAATGCCGATGTTGTTCTTATAAATCCCGATGAAGAATGGACAGTTGATGCCGGTAAACTTCACGGCAAAAGCAAAAACACCCCGTTCAAGGGCAGAACCCTCACAGGTAAAGTCAAAAAGACAATTCTCGGCGGTAAAATTGTATTTTCAGATTAAATTTTATGTGCGAATAATGTAGCGGCGAACACGGTTCGCCACTACAAATGAATACGCAACATTGACGATATCAGATATTTTTTTATAAACATAAATTCACATCAAGCGGGCGGATGATATCCGCCCCTACAAAATAAATTTAATATAAACTTTAACATAAAGGAGTAAAATTATGGCACAGAAGGGTGACCTCCTGTCGGTAAGACAGGATATCAGAGTAGTAGACGCAACAATCCGTGACGGCGGTCTTTGTAACGATTTCAGATTTGACGACAAATTTATCAAGGCTCTTTACAATGCAAATGTTAAAGCCGGTGTTGATTATATGGAATTCGGCTACAAGGCATCAAAGGAAATCTTTAACGAAGAAGATTTCGGTAAGTGGAAATTCTGTAACGATGCAGATATCAGAAAAATTGTAGGCGACAACAAGACTCCTCTTAAAATCGCTGTTATGGCTGATGTCGGCAGAACAGATTTTAAGAAGGATATTATCGCAAAGAAGGACAGCCCGATTGACCTCATCAGAATTGCAACATACATCAACGCAATTCCTGCGGCTGTTGAAATGATTGAGGACGCTGCAAAGAAGGGCTACGAAACAACAATCAATATTATGGCTGTTTCAAAGGCAAGAACCGAGGATATTACAGCGGCTCTTGAAACTCTCGGCAAAACTCCAGTAAACGCTTTCTACATTGTTGACAGCTACGGCGCACTCTATCCCGAGGAGTCAAGACGACTTGCAGACCTTTACTGCTCAATTGCCGACAAGCACGGCAAGTCAGTCGGTATTCACGCTCACAACAACCAGCAGCTTGCTTTTGCCAACACAATTGAGGCTATGACTCAGGGCATCAGCTACCTTGACGCAACCGTTGACGGCATGGGCAGAGGCGCAGGCAACTGTGCACTTGAACTTCTTCTCGGTTTCCTCAAAAACCCGAAGTATCAGGTTGCTCCTATTCTCAAAATCATTGAGGAGTACACCCACAAGTTTAAGGCTGAGGGCGTTAAGTGGGGTTACGATATTCCGTACCTTCTCACAGGTCAGTACAACACACATCCCCGTCCTGCAATTCAGTTCGTAAAAGAGGACAGACAGGATTATTACAAGTTCTCAAATGAACTTTATGATATTATCAACAGCTAATTAAATTTGTAGCGGCGTCCATTGAACGCCAATCGAACCGATTGCAAAATCGGTTCGACCATACAAACGATTTGAATTAAAGTAATTAACCACGATATAACGATACATTTGTTGTTTATTCGTTTTGGTTTCACAACCAAAACGATTGGCGGTCATTGACCGCCGCTACGGTTAAGCAATGACATTGTTTAAATCAAAATATGAACGAACAAATTGTTTTTACATTACAAAAAATGAGGAGAATCACTATGGCATTTGACAGACTTATCGAAAATATTGTAAAAATGCAGAATCCTACGGTTGCAGGTCTTGATCCTAAGCTTGACTATGTTCCCGAATCAATCAAAACAAAATGCTTTGAAAAGTATGGCAAGACGCTTGAGGGTGCGGCTGCTGCACTTTTTGAATTCAACAAGGCGCTTATTGACGCACTTTATGATATTGTTCCTGCCGTAAAGCCACAGGCTGCATATTATGAAATGTACGGCTGGCAGGGTGTTAAGGCTCTTTGCGACACAATCGCTTATGCAAAGTCAAAGGGTATGTTCGTTATCACAGACGGCAAGCGTAACGATATCGGCACAACTATGGAGGCATATGCTACGGCACACCTCGGTCATACAGATGTTGCAGGCGAAAGTATTGACGCATTCGGTGCAGACGCACTCACGGTAAACGGCTACCTCGGAACAGACGGTATCAAGCCGCTTGCAAAAATTTGCGATTCGGACGACAAGGGCATTTTTGTGCTTGTAAAAACTTCAAACCCAAGCTCGGGCGAGCTTCAGGATATGAAGCTTGAAACAAATGAGAGCGTTTATGAGCATATGGGCAGAATGTGCGAAGGCTGGGGTGAAGAGCTTATGGGTAAGCACGGCTATTCCGCAGTAGGTGCAGTTGTGGGTGCAACATATCCCGAACAGCTCGGTGAAATGAGAGCAAAGCTTCCGCACACATTCTTCCTTGTTCCCGGTTACGGTGCTCAGGGCGGCGGTGCCGATGATGTTAAAAACGCATTTGACGAAAACGGTCTTGGTGCAATCATCAATTCAAGCCGCGGCATTATGTGCGCATGGAAAAAGCAGGGACTTACAGAAGATGATTTTGCCGTTGCCGCTCGCAAAGAAGCAGAGCGTATGAGAGATGAAATCGTTGGTTGCATCGGCAAAATTAAGCTTGGTTGATTAATTTGCACAACAGAATCACGAAATTTTTCGATTTTTATGCTTTAGTGCTATGAATTTATTGACTTTAGCGTGCTAAAAGCGTATAATTGAAATGTATTTATTTTTACAACTATATTTTTAAATTTTCTTTAAAAAGGGAGATATCAGAAATGGCAAGAGTATATAATTTTTCGGCAGGTCCTTCAATGCTGCCTGAGTCTGTGCTTAAAAAAGCAGCGGCAGAAATGCTTGACTACGAAGGCAGTGGTCAGAGCGTTATGGAAATGTCACACCGCTCAAAAATTTACGGTACAATCATCGAGGGTGCCGAGGCTCTTTTGAGAGAGGTTATGAACATTCCTGACAACTACAAGGTTCTTTTCCTTCAGGGCGGTGCATCAACACAGTTTGCGGCTATCCCTATGAATCTTATGACAAAGAGCGGTAAGGCTGATTATGTTATTACAGGTCAGTGGGCTAAAAAGGCTCATGCAGAGGCTGCCCGTTACGGTCAGGCTAATGTTGTTGCTTCATCGGCTGACAAGACATTCACATACATTCCAAAGCTTGATCCTTCAACATTCACAAAGGACGCTGACTATTTCTACATCTGCATGAACAACACAATTTACGGTACTGTTTATCACGAGCTTCCCGACACAGGTGATGTTCCGCTCGTTGCAGATATTTCTTCCTGTATTCTTTCAAGACCGATTGATGTTTCAAAATTCGGCGTTCTCTATGCAGGCGCACAGAAGAACATGGCTCCGGCAGGTCTTACGGTTGTTATCGTTCGTGAGGATCTTATCGGTCACGCTATGGATATCACTCCTACAATGCTTAACTGGAAAACTCACGCTGACAACGGTTCAATGTTCAACACACCGCCTTGCTACACAATCTACATTGCAAAGCTTGTTCTTGAGTGGATTAAGAACGAGGTTGGCGGTCTTGATAAGATGTATGAAATCAACAAGAAGAAGGCTGACCTTCTCTACGGTTTCCTCGATTCTTCAGAGCTTTTCAAGGGTACTGTTGTTCCCGAGGATCGTTCGCTTATGAATGTTCCGTTCGTTACAGGTGACGCTGACCTTGACGCTAAATTCGTTAAAGAGGCTACTGAAAACGGTCTTGTTAATATCAAGGGTCATCGCACAGTCGGCGGTATGAGAGCTTCAATTTACAACGCTATGCCTTATGAGGGCGTTGAAAAACTCGTTGAGTTTATGAAGAAGTTCGAGGCTGAAAACAAGTAATTATTGAATATTATGATATAACGGGCGAACGCTGTTCGCCTGTTATTGTAAATTCTTAAAATAAAAAATTAAAAAGGATTGATTTTGATGTATAACATTCTTACATTAAACAAAATCGCCGCTATCGGCACAAGCCGTCTCGGTGATAACTATAAATACGGTGACGATGTTCAGAACCCTGACGCAGTTCTTGTAAGAAGTGCCGCAATGCACGATATGGAATTTGCCGATAACCTTCTTGCAATTGCAAGAGCAGGCGCAGGCACAAACAACATTCCGAAGGATAAGTGCAGTGAGCAGGGTATTGTTGTTTTCAATACACCGGGTGCTAACGCAAACGCTGTTAAGGAGCTTGTTATCGCAGGACTTCTTATTTCAAATCGTAAGGTTATTGAGGGTTATGAATGGGCAAAGACTCTCAAGGGCAACGGTGCAGCTGTCGGTAAGATGGTTGAAAAGGGCAAGAGTCAGTTCGTCGGCCCCGAAATCAAGGGTAAGACTCTCGGTGTTATCGGTCTTGGAGCAATCGGTATTCTTGTTGCAAATGCCGCTGTTGCTCTCGGTATGAATGTAATCGGCTTTGACCCGTTTATGTCTGTTGGCAACGCTCTCAAGCTTGCTCCTACAGTTAAGCTCCAAAAGAGCGCAGAAGATGTTATGGTAAATTGCGACTACCTCACAATCCATGTTCCGCTTACTGACGACACAAGAGATATGGTTGATGCCGATATGATTGCCAAGATGAAAGACGGTGTTCGTATTCTCAATTTCAGCCGTGACGGTCTTGTTAATTCAACAGCTGTTCTTGAGGCTGTTAAGAGCGGCAAGGTTGCTAAGTATGTTACAGATTTCGGAACAGACGATATCCTCGGTGAAGAGAATATTATCTGCCTCCCACACCTTGGTGCATCAACTCCCGAAAGTGAAGAAAATTGTGCTGTTATGGCTTGTGATCAGGTTAAGGAGTATCTCGAGAACGGTAACATCATCAACTCCGTAAACTATCCTGCAATTTCACTTGCAAGAACAAATGCTGACGATACCCGTTTCTGCGTTGCTCACAAGAATGTTCCCGAGCTTCTCAAGAAGGTTCTCACACAGATCAGCGGCAATGTTGAAAATATGCTTTCAAAGAGCCGTGGCGACTATGCTTACACAATTATTGATGTTGCAGGCGCCGGTGCAGATGACCTTGCAAAAATCGCAGCAGTTGACGGCGTAATCAGAGTTCGTGCAATCTGATTTCGATTTTAATTGAACTTTAATTGTTGTAAAAAATTATCCGAGCATTGTTTTGATGCTCGGATTTTTTGCGTTTATTTGTACAAATGGTTACAATGCTACACTCGGGCATGATATGTTTTTGATATTACAAACTGTCTGCACGAACGGGGAGCGGTGGTACACCGACCAAATGATATTTCTTTGCATTGGCAATTATAAATGTTACGGAAATTGCAACGGCACACAATTCTGCAACGGGCAATGCCGACCATACACCGTTTATGCCTATAAACATCGGCAAAATCAGCATTGCGGCACACTCGAAAACAAGCGTTCTTGCAACTGAAATCACGGCTGAAATCTTGCCGTTGTTGAGTGCGGTGAAAAGTCCCGATGCGAAAATATTCATTCCGCACAACAGATAATTTATTGCAAAAATTCTGAATCCGCTGAGTGCAATCTGCTGAATTTTTTCGTCGCCTGCCGAGAAAATTCCGACAAGCGGTTCTGCAAAAAATTCAGATGCCGTAATCATTGCAACCGAAATTATCAGCGTTATTTTTATACATAGCCTAAACAGCTTTTGCAGCTTTTCGTGATTTTGTGCGCCGTAGTTAAAGCTTATAATCGGTGAAACTCCCGAAGTGAATCCAAACGAAACCGCTGTGAAAATAAAGTGAATGTACAAAATAGCACTTATAGCCGCAACGCCTTTTGCACCTGCAAAGTGCATCATCTGAATGTTGAACAGCGCTGTTGTCACGGCTGTTGAAAGATTTGTCACAGCCTCTGACGAGCCGTTTGCCATAGCAAAGAGGATTTCACTGACCTTGAATTCAGGCTTGCCAAAGTGCAGAGTCTGCTTTTTGTTGAAAAAGAGCAAAAGCGGAATTGCGCCCACAGCCATTCCGAGGATTGTTCCGAGTCCTGCTCCGATTATTCCAAAATCCCACACAGCCATAAAAAGAATGTCAAGCACAATGTTTGTACAACCCGACAGTATCGAGAAAACAAGCATGATATGTGGCTTGTCCGCTGTTACAAGGTACGATTGGTTGAGCATCTGCCAGCACATTACAAAGCCGTACGGAATCATAACGCTGCCGTAGTCAATGCAGTAGGGGAGAATCTTTTCGTTTGAGCCGAACATCATGTACATAGGTTCGGCAAAAATTGTGAACAGCACAGCAATGATAACAGAAATGACCGTTGCCGTGATTGCAACACCGGACATAAGTCGGTTTGCCTCCTCCTGTTTGCCTTCTCCCATTTTCTTTGCGATTATAGCATTTGAGCCTGTTGAAAACATTAAGCCCACAGCCATAAATACGAGCGTGAACGGATATACAATATTGATTGCGGACAATGCGTCACTTCCGACACAGTTCGCAACAACGATTCCGTCAACAACCGTGTAAAGTGACATAAAAATCATCATAAGAACGGTTGGCAGAGTGAATTTCAGAATCGTTTTTGCTTTGATAGGTTTTGCATAAATTGATGTTGCCATAAAACTTCCTTACCCTCAAATTTATATTTTTCACAGACCATTCAAACGATTGTATCATAACTTTGTCGCAATTACAACCGATTTGTCTTTTTTTGTAAAATATGCTATTATATACAGACTTAAAAGCGAAAAAAGGGGCGGTTTTATGTTTAAGGGCGCAGTTTTTGATATGGACGGGCTTATGATTGACAGCGAAAGGCTTGTGTATTCAATTTGGCAGGAAATGCTTGATGAGGACGGCAAAGAGTTTAATCTCGACATTTTCAAAAAGACAATCGGACTTCGCCGTGAGGATTCCTGCGAATATTACAAGTCGGTTTACGGCGATGATTTTGACTATCCTGCTTACAAGGCGGAGTCGAGAATACGCTATTTTAAGCGTATCGAAAAGAACGGTGTGCCTGTAAAAAAAGGCTTGTACGAAATTTTTGATTATTTAAAATCAGTCGGCTGTAAGATTTCGCTTGCAACTTCAACCTCGTCACAAACGGCTTTGAAGATTATGAAGAAAATCAATCTCTATGATAAATTTGACGCATTCGTGTGCGGTGATGATGTTAAAAACGGCAAGCCCGATCCCGAAGTTTTTCTGATTGCCGCAAAGAAGCTCGGTCTTGAGCCGGTGGACTGCGTTGCGTTTGAGGACAGCATTAACGGCATAAAATCTGCCCATGCCGCAGGTATGACCACGGTTATGATTCCCGATTTGCTCGAACCCACAGACGAAATCAAACCGATGATTGATTTTTTGTGTACGGATTTAAGCGAAGCGATAAAGCATTTGTAAATGAAAAATTACGGCGAGCCGCCGTACCCAATTCGTGCAAATTTGAATACACAATTTATGTTATATCAAAACATATGTGTATGGACATAATATTTCATCAAGGCGGGCGTCCAATGAACGCCCCTACAGAGAAAATTACAAATAATTACAAATGGTTACAATTTACAAAAATGCAATTGGACAGGGTTAATTATTATACACATTTTCCACATAGTTTTCAACAATTGTTGAAAAAGAACGGCAATGCCTTTTGAGCGTTGCCACGGTTACTGCGGAAAAGGGTAAAATGAAAAATATTCATTGAATAACAGACAACAATATGTTATACTTTGGAAAACAACAATCTTTACGGAGGACAAAATGAAGAAAATTATAAATAAAAAGTCACTCAAGGGTACGCTTGCTGTTATGTTGTGTGCCGTTATGGCGTTTTCTGTTTGTGCCTGTGGCTTTGACTCTGACACAGAACCAACCAAAACGGATGCACAAATTCAGTTTGATAAATATTGTGACGATTTGTTTTCGGAAGAACTTGAGGATGACGCTCTTACTGCACATTTTGACATTTCAAATCCGTCGGACTACGGTCTGAAATATGACGAGGAGGACTATACCCTCGGTCATGTGTCCGATAAAGATACAAAAGAATCCTTTGATGAACTGAAAGAGGCAAAAACGGATTTGGAGGAGTTTGACCGTTCGGGACTTACTTCTTCGCAAAAGCAGACATATGACACCCTTGAAAGCTACTTTGAAATTCAGCTTTCATATGAGGGCACAACAGAATTGCAGAGTATATTTGCACCGCAGTCGGGAATTGTTGCAAACCTCTTTACCACCCTGTCCGAGTTTACTTTCTATGAAAAGGATGATACCGACCTTTACCTTGCTGTTTTGAAGGACACAAAACGCTATATGGACGAGTGCATTGAGTTCACAAGAAAACAGGCTGAGGACGGTTACTTTATGGCTGAAGATATCGCACAGCAGTCAATTGACGAGTGCGAAAAGCATATTAAGAATGACAAGTCCGTGCTTGTTGACGAGTTTGAGTCGAGAATAAAGTCACTCGGTCTTAGCGATTCCGAGAAAAAGACTGTTGTCGAAACCAACAAAAAGTATTTTGAAGAATACTACATTCCTGCTTTGAAATCAGCAAATTCAGCACTTGAAAGTCTCAAAAAATCAGGCAAAAACGAAGAAGGTCTTTGCGGTTACGGCAAAATCGGCAAAAAGTATTATTCGGCAATCGTCAAAGATAAAACAAGCAGCAGTATGACTCCCGAGGAGCTTAAATCATACCTTACAAACAGCTTTACAAAGGTTGGAATGAGTATGAGCAATGTTTCGCAGGATGACTTGAGTAAATTTCAGGACTACAAACCCGACTTTAAGGACGCCGATGAGGTGCTTGAATTTTTGATTAAGAATATCGAGGAGGACTTTCCGACTCCCGTTACAACCTCTTACACGGCAGATTATATGAGCGATTCCGCAAAGAGCGACAATGTGGGAGCGTACTATGTTCAGGGACGAATTGACGATACAAGCGTTAATATTATCAAGATAAATCCCGATTTTGCAAATAAGGGTATGACTCAGATGTACACAACTCTTGCCCATGAAGGCTATCCCGGTCATCTTTATCAGTTTACCGCATCAAATGCAAACAAGGATATCCCGAATGTACGCAAGATTTTAAGCTTTATGGGCGCAACCGAGGGTTGGGCGCAGTATGCCTCGAAATGTACGCTTGATTACCTTGATACAAGCGATGGCATTAAGAAGCTTATCTACGCAAATGATATTCTCGGCTATATTCTTTACTCCATGGTCGATGTCGGTGTGAACTACAACGGCTGGGATTACGATAAAGTCAAGGAGTATATGTCAACGGCACTCGGTTCGGCTGACAATGAGAGCGTTACAGCCGCAACAAAAGAGGCGTATGACCTTGCCCGTTCAAATCCGGGTTACTTTCTCCCCTATACCGTAGGCTACCTCAAGATGATTGATATGCGTGAAACAGCCGAAAGCGAGCTTGGCTCAAGCTTTGACGCAAAGGAGTATCACACATTCATTATGAATCTCGGAATCACAAGCATTGATGTCTACGAAAAAGCCCTTGATATGTGGCTTGAAAGCAAAAAGTAAATTTTTGGTGATAATCTTGAATATTTTTTACAGGTATGATATACTTAACTCATTGATATGATAAATCTAAATTGGTATGGATTTTTCTAAGATGTGATTCTTATTTTCGCCATACACTCATTATGGGTGTATGGCGATTTTTCTTTTACGCAAGGGGTGTTAATATGGGCGTTAAAACGGAAAACAAAATGGCTTATGAACCTGTCAACAAACTTATAATTCAAATGTCGGCACCGCCGCTGATTTCAATGTTCTTTCAGTATTCATACAACCTTGTTGACAGTATGTTTGTTGCGGGGATAAATGAACAGGCACTTGCGGCAGTATCGCTTGCATTCCCGATTACAACGCTTATGAATGCGTTGTCCGTGTGGATAGGTGTGGGTGTTAATGTTTTGATTGCAGGTTATTTGGGACAGAAAAATCAGCAAAAGGCAAATTCTGCAGCGGCTCTCGGAGTGGTAATTTCGGTAGTTGTCGGAGTGCTGATAAATTTCCTTTCGCTTTTCATAATAAATCCCTATTATTCGGCTTTTACGCAAAACAAAGAGATTTTTGAATACGGAATTGCGTATATGAGCGTCTGCGTTTTTATGCAGATACCAAATATGGTGCATATTGTAATTCAAAAAATACTTCAGGCAACAGGCAATATGATTGCTCCGATGTGGTTTCAAATTGCAGGTGTTGTATTCAATTTTGTGTTTGACCCTTTGCTCATTTTCGGCATAGGTCCGTTTCCGAAAATGGGTGTGGTCGGAGCTGCAGTTGCCACGGTTTTAGGCTATGTTGTTTCAACAATCATTGCGTTGATACAGCTGTTTCTTACAAAACAAAAGGTTAAGCCGGTGTTTAAAAACTGCCTTGAACCGCAGATGATAAAGCTGATATTTTCCTACGGATTGCCCTCGTTTGTTATGAATGCGTTGGGAGCATTCACCGTGAATTTTGCAAATATGTTTTTGGTGCGATATTCGGACACGGCGGTTGCATTTTTCGGAGCATATTTCAAGGTTCAGCAGTTGATTTTTATGACGGTGAACGGACTGATTCAAGGCTGTTTGCCTATAATGCGGTTTAATTACAGAGCAAAAGAGTACGGTCGCCTTAAACAAGCAAATAAGAGCGGAACAATTATCGCGACTGTTATGATGATTGTCGGTATGCTCTTGGTGCTGATTTTCCCGAAAGAGATATTGTTTTTGTTTTCGGCATCGGAAGAAATGTGTGCTTTTGGAGTGCCGGCAATGAGAATTATGTCACTCGGATTTGTGTTCAGCGGCTTTTCCGCAATGATTGCAACCTATGAACAGGCAACAGACAGTATTATGCCCGGCGTTGTAGTTCAACTGTTGCGACAGGGCGTGCTGTTAGTCCCCGTAATTTGGCTTTTAAACAGCGCTGTTCAAATGACAGGCATATGGCTTGCGTTCCCAATTACAGAATTTGTCACATTTCTTGTTGCTGTTGTATTTGCAAAAATAAAAAATCATTGAATAAATAAAAATAACAACCGCCAAAACCCGATATAATGGATTTTGGCGGTTGTTTGTTATTTAAAATATGTTTAATTTTAAATTGTTTTTGCAAAAACATTATCAGATGATTTTGCTCTGAAAATTGTTTTTACGAGCAGGAATGTTATATAAACATAAAGTGCGGTGTAGATGATTGCCGTAAATTTAAGGCTAATAAGCTCGTAGGAGAACAGATAGTAGCAATAACCTCTCAGGCTTATAAGCGTTGACACAATCGGAATCCACAAATGTTTTGCACTTACCGCCGCATAGACAATTAAAATAATGTCAAGCAGATAACCGTAGCGTTCGTGCATTGACGAAAGGAACATGATACAGGTGAACACAGTCCACGCTGTTGTCAAAAGAAAAGTTTCAAGGTTTTTCAAATCAACCTTTTTATAGATGATAATGCACATCATAATTCCGAGTACGGCAATTGTCAGAAAGACTGAAAACTGCTTGAACAGATAATAATATGTAATATCGTTTCCGTCACATATTAGTGCATAAAAGTTCGGACAGTTCATCTGAATAAGCTTTCCGTAGTCGGTCTGTTCCGCATATATTGTGATGATATCGATAAACGGTCTACCCATAATAATTGCAGGCAGGCACATTATCACATCAAGTGCAGGGATTATAAAGAAATGCAGAATCGAAATTTTCTTTGTCGAAATCCAGTAATAAAGCAGAACAGGAATGATGAATACGGTTTGCAGCTTGAATGCAAACGCAATGCCGATGAACACAAACGATGCAATCGGCTTATCTTTGTGCAAAAACAGGATTGCAAGGATTATAAACGAGGTGTAAATTGAATCGCATTGCGCCCAAAACGATGAGTTAAAAATAACGGTTGCCGAAAGAAGTACGGCTGAGTAGGTGAGTATCGCTTTGAGCCGTCGGTTATTCTTTGCAAACGAATAAACAAGCATTGCGGTTGAAATTGCAAGTACAAAATCGAATATTATTGATACGATTTTGTAGGCATACAGCGACTTTAACGGCAACAGAGTCATAAGATAGATTATGACTTGATACGGAATGTTGTAGTTTCCCACCTGAGTTGCAAGCCCCGTGAAATCATTCAGCCTGATTATGCTCCACCAGGGATTTAAAAAGCTGTTGAAATCATCGCTTTGAAAATCCATTCCGCAGGCTCTGAGAAAAATTGCAATAATCGTTACCGCAACGAGTAAAAATAAAAGAATGTGTTTTTTTATAAAGTCAATGACTTTGATTTCTGCTTTTGTCATAGAGAAAATTCCTGTTCGGGTTTAAATAAAACCGATTTTCTTCATAACCTTGCCCATTGTGCGGCTGCTGATTTTAAGGGCAATTTCATCGGCTTTTCTGTAACAGCTTTCAAGATATGACTTGTCTGCAACAAGCTTTTCGTAGCGTTCACGAATCGGACGAAGTTCTTCAACAACTGCCTCGCCTACAGCTGTCTTGAAGTCGCCGTAGCCCTTGCCGTCAAAATCCTTTTCAATCTGCTCGTATGAAAGACCTGTAACTGCGCTGTAAATTGCCATAAGGTTATTTACACCGTCTTTGCCCTCCGCATAGCGAACCTTTGCCTCGCTGTCCGTGACGGCTCTCTTGAACTTCTTCATTATAACCTCGGGTGCATCAAGAAGATGTACACAGCCGTTGACATTTTCATCGGACTTGCTCATCTTTCTTGTCGGGTCCTGAAGACTCATAACCCTTGCACCGTTCTTTGGAATGAAACCGTCCGGAATCTTGAACACATTGCCGTAAATACCGTTAAAACGCTCTGCAATGTTTCTTGTAATTTCAATGTGCTGTTTCTGGTCTGCACCGACAGGCACTTTGTCAGCCTGATAGAGAAGAATGTCGGCAGCCATGAGTACGGGATATGTGAAAAGACCTGCGTTGATGTTGTCGGCGTGCTTTGCAGACTTGTCCTTGAACTGTGTCATTCTTGAAAGCTCGCCGAACTGTGTGTAACAGCTGAGCGCCCATGCAAGCTCTGCGTGAGTGTGAACATGACTCTGAATGAAGAAAAGACTTTTTTCAACATCAATACCGCAAGCCATAATTGAAGCATAAGCATCAATTATATTCTTACGCATAACGGCAGGAGTTTGTCTTACCGTGATTGTGTGCAAATCTGCAAGAGCGTAAATGCAGTCGTATTCGTTCTGCATTGTAACCCAGTTGCGAACCGCACCGAGATAGTTTCCGAGTGTAATTGTTCCGCTGGGCTGTATTGCGCTGAACACAACCTCTTTTTTTGTCTGATTTTCCATTATTCCCCTCCGTGATTAAAGACTGTTTGCATACTCGCCGAGGATTTTTATTCCTCTTTCAAGCTGTTCGTCAGTCGGTGTTGAAAAGTTTATTCTGAAGCTGTGACAGGTTTCGTTTTCGTCAGTTAAAAATGCGTTGCCCGGAACTACGCAAACCTTTTTGAGAACGAGTTCTTTGCAGAAATTCGGCATATCAATATCCTCGGGCAAGTCACACCAAATGAAAAGACCGCCGTCAATTTTATGATATGTGATTTTCGGTGCGCAGTATTTGTCAAGAAGCTCCATGCAGAAGTTCGCTTTCTTTGTGTAGATTTCACGAAGCTTTGCAAGGTGAGCGTTGAAGTCATACTTTGTGATAAATTCATCGCATACATATTGTGACCAGATGTTTGTGTGTACATCGTTGCCCTGTTTGCACACAACAAGCTTTTGAAAAATCGGCTTTGGCGCAATTGTGTAAGCAACACGCATACCCGGTGAAATTACCTTTGAGAATGAACCGGCATAGATTACAATTCCGTCCGTATCAAAGCTTTTTATGTTCGGAACATATTCACCGCTGTAACGCAGGTCGCCGTACGGGTTGTCCTCAATGATGAGAACACCGTATTTTTTGGCAAGCTCATAAACCTTCTTACGCTTTTCAAGGCTCATTGTAACACCCGAAGGATTTTGAAAATTCGGAATTGTGTAAATAAGCTTTGCGTTCGGATTGGCTTTTAAAGCCTCTTCAAGCTTTTCTGTGCTCATACCGTCAGGTTCAACGGGAACACCTGCAAGCTTTGCGTTGTAGCTTCTGAATGTGTTGAGCGAGCCGATGAATGACGGTGCCTCGCAGATTACAACATCGCCTTCGTTTACAAGAGCCTTTGAGCATAAATCCATAATCTGCTGTGCGCCTGTTGTGATGAGAATGTCGTCATTGTCAGAGCCTGTGTTATGCTCCTTTTTCATATATTCCGTAAGGTGCTTTCTCAGCGGAGTGTAACCCTCCGAAACGCTGTACTGTAAAACCGAAATCGGATCTTCTGCAAAAACCTTTGCCGAGATTTCCGCAATCTCCTTTACGGGAAATGCATCGGGCGACGGGTTTCCTGCCGAAAGTGACACAACGCTCGGATCGGCGGCATATTTGAAAATTTCCCTGATAGCACTCGGCTTCAGACTTGAAACCCTGTCGGAAAACCTGTATTCCATAAAAATATCTCCTTTTAAGATGATAAGGATTTTTTAAAATTCCATACCCTGTAATTCTATCACGAATTGCATATATGTTCAAGAAATTTGACTGTTTTTACTGCGATTTTATTCAAAAAATGTGTAATTTATTATTTTGCGTTTGTAAATCTTAATTCACGGAAATTGTATTTTTTGTGCTTTTTGTATTGTTTTTGATGAGTTTCTGTTGTATAATCTAAGTGATAATGTCCTTACGGTCAGAGCAAGGCTTGCTTTGATTCAAACAGGAGTACACTGCGAGTAATTAATACACTTATATAATTCATTGAATTCAAATTGAATTTAAAATTCTTCGGTTTGGGAGAGTAACACTATGAGCAGAAGAAACGATTACGATTATTTTGATCTTGATAATTTCGATGACAGCATTGATTCCCGTGAATATCGTCGCAGACAGCAACAGCGCCGTCCTGCAAGCTATGCCGCAAGACCGTCATCACAGCGTCCCGTCAGAAGACCTGTAAAAAGAAGAAACAAAAGAAGAACCAGAAACAGAATTATTATCGTTGCGAGCGCATTGATAATTCTGTTTGTTATTATTTTTATTATAACTTCAATTTTTAAGGGTTGTTCAAAGGAAGATGCCCTTGCAGGCGTTCCCACGGGAACAGTTGGTACAACGGCATCTCCCGACGAAACCGCAAAATCTCCGACCGCTAACAAAGCAGACGAGCTTTCTCCTACATACTTTATGACACCGAGCATAAAGGACGACAATAAAAACGGTACTCTTTCATACAGCATTTATGTGTGGAACAAAACAGGCTACGAATTGTTCAGCAGTGATGACGCAAGAGCGCAGAACTATGCTCGGACAATCAACGGCTTTGCAGACAAGTTCGGCAGTTCCGTAAAGGTTTATGATATGATTGTTCCTAACCATACCGAAATGGAACTTCCGCAAAGACTCAAAGACAGCGACGCTCCGTCAACCTCACAGGCTGACAACATCAAGGCAGCTTATGCGGCTCTTTCCGACAAGGTAACTCCGATTAACTGCTACAATCGTCTTGCGGAACATAATACAGACTACATCTACTTTAAGAGTGACCACCATTGGACAGGCCTCGGCGCTTACTATGCTTACACAGCATTTGCCGATACAAAAGATTTGCCCGTTCTTTCGCTTGATGATTGCAAGGAACAGAAGATTGACGGCTTTACAGGCTCGTTTACCAACTCGGCAGACGGACTTGACAGCGATACGGTAAGTTATTGGAAGTTCCCTTATAATGTAACAATGAATATCACACAGGCAGACGGTTCTTCCGCAAGCTACGACAGTCCCTACTATGAAGCCGCAGAGGGCGGTTCAAACACCTACGGTGTATTTGTTATGGGTGATAATGCTCTTACTGTTCTGAAATCAGCTTCGGAAAATGCGGCGGCAGGCAAGAAGATTGCCGTTGTAAAGGAAAGCTACGGCAACGCTTTTGTTCCGTATCTCACCAATAACTACGAAGAAGTTCATGTTATCGACTTCAGATATTTCAAACAGAATCTTGTTGATTACTGCAAAACCAACGGAATTGACGAGGTGCTTTTTGTGAACGGTGTAATGAGTGCCAACACTCAGGTTCAGCTTGACAGTATGAGCGGACTTTTTAACTGATATCATATCGGGTAAATTCTTGTAAGGAGGTGTATGCCGATGATAGCAGACAGCGTGAAGGTGAGCGTGTTCGGAAAAATAAGCGATAAGCTGTATTCGGCACAAATTACCTCCGTTTCAGGACGCTGTAAAAGTGCGTATGTGATTTCGCACAAACCCGTAACAGAATATTTTGAGGGCGTTGTGGTTGCTGTTGCCGAATTTGACGGCCTTGACGGCGAGCGTCCCATAATCTCACAATACGGTGAGGTGTTTTATGAGCCCGAACTGCGACAGGTGCTTTCAAAACTGAAAAATATTAAGCTGAAAAGCATTGTGTGCCTTTATGAAAAGTCGTGCGGTGCGGTTATCTTCTACAAAAGCAGGCAGAACACGAAAATTCTGCTTGTAAAGAACAGCAACGGCAGATATTGGAGCTTTCCGAAGGGACATATTGAAGACGGTGAAAACGAACATCAGACAGCAATCCGTGAAATTAAAGAGGAAACAGGTCTTGATGTCGTGATTGAAAAGGGCTTTCGTGAAATCAGCGAATACTGTCCTTTCGGTAAAATTCGCAAACGGGTTGTCTTTTTCCTTGCACAGGCATTTACGGATAATGTCAAAATTCAGGAGGAGGAAATTGACAGTTATATTTGGGTTGATTTGCAACAGGCACGAAAAATGTGCTCCTATGACAATGATTTGAGGATTATTGAGAAAGCTGAAACGGCGATTCATCTTCTCAGAAACTAAAAGCCGACAATTTAACACGAAATTTACAGGTACACGGCGGTGTGCCTGTTTTTTTGATTTTATAAAACATTTTCTGTAAATTAAAAATGTTGAAAAAAGCAAAAAATACCACTTGACATGTGGATTATACAGAATGTAATCTAATTTCCCCGTTACAATCCTGTATCCAAAAATGTGGAAAACCTATTTTTTTAATGTTAAAAGTTACAACTTTGTAAATTTCGTGTAGTATCGGGATTTTTTAACATCACTTTCAACACTTTCAACATAGTTTTCCACATTGATGTTTAAAATGTTGAGTTATACAGAATGTATAAGTGCAAATTTAGAAAAATAAATCGCAAATTCGTGATTCAAAAAAACATTTTTTTCTGCGATTCAAATTGTGACAAGGTAATATATGACAATCTATATTCATAAAATACATCGGCGAGGTGTGTTTTATGAAAAAGGAAACCGTGAAAATAAGACTTTGGGGGCTTGTCATTGTTCCGCTGATGATAATTGTGTTCAAAAATCTTTATTCCCTGACAAACGGTGCGTTGCTCGGCATATTTTTCGGTGCTGTAAACGGCAGTATGTGGGAGCAGACCAAGGTTGTTATGCTTTCCTACCTTGTGTGGAGTCTTGTTGAGGCAATCGGAAAACGCTCGGGCTTCCATCGCTTTGCCGTGTCAAGAATAATTTCGCTGTGGTTTGTCGGAATATTCTGTCTTGCGTCATATCTGCTAATCTATGCACTCGGTGTTGAAAGTGCAGGTCTGCCAAGGTTCATTTGTGCAATTGCCGTGTGTTTTTCTGCGTTTGCACTCAGCGCAAGGCTTGAATACGGCGAAAGAAAAATTGAACAGCTTTTTTTGCCCTGCGTGTTTATGATGCTGCTTTTGATTGCCGTGTACTGCAGTTTTACAGTGTTCCCTCCGCACATGATACTTTTTGAGGACATACAAACGGGAATGTACGGCATAATTCCCGAATACATCGACTCCGGAGCGATTGCTCTTGATACATTGTACAGAGTTTGAGTTTTTAAAAACAAATGGCTTAAAAGTATTTAATAATTTGAATTGTTATGTTATAATAGATAGCAAAATGAAGCGGTGTGTCCCATGCAGACACAAAAAATAAAAAGGAAACCGAATAAGGCTGATTATGATGAAAAACGAAAGATTTGAAAATACAGAACAAAAGCCTGATGTGATTGCAGGGCGAAATCCTGTAAGTGAGGCTGTTCGCAGTAACCGCCCGATTGACAAAATTCTTGTTGCAAAGGGTGAAAAGAGCGGTGCGATTGTGGGAATCCTCGCAAAAGCCCGTGACAAGAAAATTCCCGTTAAGGAAGTTGACCGCACAAAGCTTGATTATGTGAGCGGCGGCGCAACTCATCAGGGTATTGTCGCATTTGCAGCGGCAAAGGATTATTCAACGGTTGACGATATCCTCGAATATGCCGAAAGCAGGGGCGAAGCTCCGTTTGTTGTTGTGCTTGATGAGGTTGAAGATCCGCATAATCTCGGTGCAATAATCAGAACCGCAGAATGTGCCGGAGTTCACGGAATTATTATTCCGAAACGCAGAAGCGCCGGTTTAAGCTACACGGTTGCCAAAGCGTCTGCAGGCGCAATTGAATATATGCGTGTTGCAAGGGTGACCAATATTGCAGTTACACTTGATGAGCTTAAAGAAAAAGGCGTGTGGGTTTACGGCGCAGATATGGACGGCACGGATTATGACGAGTGTGATTTTTCGGGTGCGTGTGCAATTGTTATCGGCAACGAAGGCAAGGGCATTTCAAGACTTGTCCGTGAAAAGTGCGATGTAATAGCGTCATTGCCCATGAAAGGTCAGATAAATTCCCTTAATGCGTCGGTTGCCGCAGGAATTTTGATGTACAAAGCGATGAAAAACCGCTGATGTCAAATTGAAAATTGAAAATGTAAAATGGAAAATTTATGAAAGTATGTAGGGGTAGCCTTGCGACCGCCGCCGGTGGCGGAAAAAGGGAGCAAAGCGCTGTCTGAAATAACGAGCAAAAGGCAGTGCATTTATGCACAACGCATTGCGACTATATTTCAGACGGGAGGATATCATCCGCCCACATTGATGAAATATTATGTTTAAATAAAATCATTTGATGTTATCAAAGTTGTGTGTTTAAATGTCAAAGATTGCAAAAACAGAGAGTACCGCTCGGGCGGCATAGTTTCCGATAAACCTAACTATCTGCCCGAGAGTAAATAAAAAGGAGTGAATGCTTTGGCTGATATGGACAAGGACAGGCTTAAAGAGCTTGAAATCGAGAGTATACTCGAAGAAACCCACTATCTTGCCGATCAGGAGCGAATGGAGCAGACGGCACAGAAATACCGTGCAAAGCCGAAGATTGAAGAAATTTTCAGCAATGCCGATAAAAAGCCGAGGTTAAAAAATACAAATCCGCTTGATGAATCCGAACCTGATACTTCAAACTCAATAGTAGGGGATAAGACTGCCGCCACAATGCAGGCAGAGCTTATAATGGACGGAAATGACGATGACCTTGTGACTCCCGAACAGCTTAAAGCAGAGGCTGAAAAAAAGGCTGCTGAAAGAGCCGAAAAAGCCAAGCGTGAGTATGAGGAGGCAAAGAAAAAAGCCGCCGAGGAAGAAAATAAGATAGTCACCCTCACACCTGAGTATGATGAAAACACAGAATTTTCGGGCGAAGTGCTCGGAGAGGTTGACCAGTTTCGTGACGAGGCTGAAATTAAAAGCTACCATACCATAGATATCGACATTCCCGAGGATAAGCCGGAGGAAAAGACCGAAACCAAAGAAAAGAAAGAGGCTTCGCAGACTCCCGTTCATCAGTTCCCGAATACCGAAAAACCGCCTCGCAAGGTGGTTGCAAAAGTTCCCGTGTATCGTCCCGATGAACCGAGAAATATTCTCAATGTCAAGGCAGGCAGATTTTCCGAGGTTGTAGCGAATGAGTATGAGGAGTATGTGCGTTCAAAGAATCCTTCGGTAATCGCTCATGTGCTTCGTCCCGAGCCGACAATCGTTGATGAGGAGATTGCCCCGACCGAGGAAAAGCATAAGGATAACCGCCCTATAGGCGAAAAGGTTATTTCTGCTCTTGTCGGAATCTTTTCAAAGGATGAATCCGACGATAACGATACCGTAAAAGAGGAAAATTCAAAGCCTGTTGAGGATTATACAGGCGAGGAGGACGAAAAAAGTATTCTCTATGAGCTGAATCATAATATAAGAAAGCTCTTTATGAGAAGTCTGTTGTCGGGAATAATTGCCGCAGTTGTGGTTGTTCTCACAATCGTTACAAGAATTTTTCCGAGTGCAATATGTTCGGCAGTTCCTTTTGCACCGGCGGCATACGCAATTTTGCTGTTTATTCTTATGGCGGCGTCGCTTGTGCTGAACCGTGTGGCAATGCTCAGCGGACTTTCGCCGCTTGTGCATATCAAAGGTAATTCCGATACAGCCGTTGCCGTTGCAGGTGCGGCGGGAATGGTTCAGATAATTGTGTCATTCTTCTGCCTTGGCGATTTGAACGGATTTCATGTGAACTACTACACGGTAATTCCTATGCTTGCGTTCTTTGCAAATAATGTGGGAAAGCTTTATATGGTTCTTCGTGTAAAGGACAATTTTAAGTTTGTTTCGTCAAAGGGACAGAAATATGCGTCAAAAATTTACAACAACGAGTCTGTTGCAATGCAGATGATGAGCGGTACTGCCGCCGACCGTCCGATAATTGCCTATCAGCATAAGACCGAATTTCCGTCAAACTTTCTCAAAATATCTTATGCACCCGATCCGAGCGAGGATTTGGCGTCAAAGCTTGCCCCGATAACAACAATTGCATCAATAATTATTGCGGTAATGTACGGTGTTGTTAAGCTGTCATTTGCAGACGCTTTGAATGCATTTGCACTTATCACTGCGGTGTCTGTGCCTGTGGCAACACTTCTTTCTGTTAATGCCCCCGTGAGAAAGCTCTGCAAAACCCTGCTCTCCTACGGCTCAATGCTTTCGGGTTATCCGTCGGTAAAGCAGTTCTGCGACAGTACGGCTATAATGATAGATGCAAATGAATTGTTCCCTGCCGAGTCAATCTCGCTTGAGGGCATCAAAACCTTTGAGGATTACGGCATTGATGAATCTCTTCTCTGCGGAATTGCAATTCTTAAAGAGGCTCAGAATCCGATTGCAAATGCTTTTGATTCGGTAGTTGCAGAAACCGAGGAAACACTTCCCGAGGTTGAAAGCGTTCTTTATGAGGATGAAATCGGACTTGTGGGATGGATTAAGAGCGAAAGAATCCTTGTGGGTTCACGCACGCTCATGGAAAAGTACAGCGTGGAAGTTCCGAATATGGAATATGAAGAGAAATATACTTCTCAGGGCAGACAGGTCACATATCTGTCAAGAGCAGGCAGACTTGTTGCAATGTTTGTTACAAGATACACTCCCGATGCTCAGCTCAAGGCTGAAATGCAGAGAGCCGAAACCAACGGCATAAGCTTTCTCATCAGAACAACCGATTATAATGTTACAAATGACCTTGTTGCAAAACTCTACGATTTGTTCTACCGCAGTATCAAGGTGCTTCCGACAGGACTCGGAAATGTTCTCAGGGAGGCTGAGGATACGGTTGAGGAAACCTCCCGTTCATATCTCATTACAAACGGCAAAGCCGCATCGCTTGCCCGTGCAGTTACGGGTTGCGTAAAAATCAAGCACAATATTTCGCTTTCAATCATAATTCAGCTGATTGCCGTAATTTTCGGATTGCTCGTTGCATCAACACTTTCGCTTTATGCCGGTGTACAGGTTATGGGTTCGCTTGAAGTGTTGATTTATGCGTTGTTCTGGGGCGCCGCCGCTGTTTTTGCTCCGGCTGTCCAAAAACCGTAGGAAAGGATGTAAAATATGAAAATAGCTCCGTCACTTTTGTCTTGTGACTTTTCAAAAATGGGTGAAGAAATTGAAAGAATGGATCTGGCGGGTGCCGATTGGATGCATCTTGATGTTATGGACGGTCACTTTGTTCCGAACATAACCTTTGGCGCTCCCGTAATCAAGGCGGTAAGGAAGTTCTCAAACCGCCCGTTTGATGTTCACCTTATGATAAGCGATCCGCTTAAATATATTGACGATTTTGCCGATGCAGGTGCGGATATCATCACCTTCCATGTTGAATGCGACTCTGACATTGATGATACAATTGCGAAAATCAAGTCAAGAGGAATCAAACCCGGACTTGTTTTAAAGCCAAACACTCCTGCCTGGACAGTATTTCCGTATCTTGAAAAGCTTGACCTTGTACTTGTTATGACGGTTGAACCTGGCTTTGGGGGACAGAGCTTTATGCCCGAGATGATGCCGAAAGTTAAGGAAATCAAGAGGGAATGCCAACGCAGAGGTCTGAACAATATCCTTATTGAGGCTGACGGCGGAATCGGCAGAGATACCATTGAGCAGGCGTCAGAGGCAGGCGTTGATGTGTGCGTTGCGGGAACGGCTGTTTTCAGAGCCGCAGATCCCGCAAAAGCAATTGAGCTTTTTAAATCATTCTGATAAATTCTGATAATAAGCAAGCCCGAATCCGATATTTCTCGAATTCGGGCTTTTGTTTTTTATATGAAATGAACAGGCGTAAAACACTGAAATTTCTTATATTGTAATTGTCAATATATGTAAAAACTGTCGATAAAAAGGCAATATACACAATAATAAGCACGAAAATTTGTACAATGCAACAATTTCACCGTTATTTTGCACAGATTTTTAGCTAAAACATTTCCGTTAAAAGAATAACAGATTCATTGCCCGAACAACTTAAATGTGCTATAATCTAAATGTCCTCGGAAATTTTGTACTGTTAAAGTTTCCGAAGCTTAGAAGTATTGCCACAAAACTGTGGCGAACGGTAATTTTATTTTATTAAAGGAGCAGCAAGTATGAAAAAAATTCAGAAAAAGCTTTCTGTGGTTCTTGCGGTAATGATGGTGCTGTGCATGTTCACAGCTCTGCCTTTCTCAGCAAGTGCTGCCGAAACAAGCGAAGAAACAAGTGCAGGCAACAAGATCAATGTTACATCAAATGTGACAGATCCTGTTTCGTATGATTACAATGCACAGACAAAGCAGGTTGTTGTCACTTACCTTCTCAAGGCAGATCACATGATCGTTAATGCACAGAGCAGTCTTACATACGACAGCAAGGTTCTCAAGCTTGCATCAACAAATACAAGGGAAAAGGTTTTCCCTGTATTCCAGAGAAGCATCGTTTGGAATCCAAGCCTTACAAATAAGGTTCTCTTCACCTGCTCAAGCCTTGATCTTTTCAACTTCAAGTCAGAGAATGTTTATTGCACATTTACATTTGATGTTGTAGGCAGCGGTGACACAACAGTAAATCTCAATGTTGATTATCTTACAGGTACAGAGGCTGATACATATGATGAGCTCTTCGAAAGCGAAAAGAAGGACATCGGTTATATTGACAATAGTGCTAACAAAGTAGCAGGTGCTGCATTTACTGCAAAGGCAGTTCTCGTTCAGGACGAAGAGCCAACAACAGCTCCTCAGCCTACAACAGCAACACAGCCTACAACTGTAACACAGCCCACAACAGCAACACAGCCAACAACAGCAACACAGCCGGCAACACAGCCCACAACAGCAACACAGCCGGCAACACAGCCGACAACAGTTGCTCCTTCGGATGTTCCTACAGACGGCTACTATGTATACGGCGACAACATCAAGCTCAAGCTTACAGCAATCGGTACAGATAAAGTAGGCGGAAAAATCGCTCTTCAGAAGGGTACATACACATTCAAGATTGATAACTATGGCACACTTCTCGGTTACTCTAAGACATTTACAGACACAACAAAGGGTCTTACATTCAACAAGAAGTTCAAGAGCAGCACAACACTCGTTGCAACAGGCGGTACATACACATTCCAGTTTAACACAAAGACAAACACACTCGTTGTTAAGTATGACAAGAACCTCCCGAAGGATTACCTCATCGGTGACCTCAACACAATTCTTTCGCCTGTAAAAGGCAGAACTATCGCAGTTGGTTCAACATATCTTGCAGCAGGCACATACAAGTTCAAGCTTTCTGCAGATAATGTGGTTTACGGTTACAGCAAAGTAATCAACAACACAACAAACGGAAATTCACTTTCACTCAACAGCAAGTATTCAAGCTACCTAACACTCAACGCAACAGGCGGTACATACACATTCACACTCAACACAAAAACAAAGAAACTCGTTGTAGGTTATGTTCCTACAAAGGATGAGAAAGCTGATGATGTTCATGTATCGGGCGACATCAACCTCGTACTTGATGACAAGGGCGGCGAGAGCAATGTTGCAAAGGGTACAGTAAAGCTTAGTGAGGGTACATACTCATTCAAGGTTTATAACTACGGTACAGCATACACAATCGGTTCAAAGATTGTTGACAGCGGTACAAAGAACCTCAAGAGCTCTTACACATCTAATGTAACACTTATCGCATCAGGCGGTACATATACATTCAGCTTCGACAAGACAACAGGAGCACTTAAAGTAACTAAAAAATAATCATTGATTATAATTTAGCGGTGTTCGTCACTTGTTCGTAAGCGAATAATAAGACATAACTGAAATTATTAAAAAATGCATCAGATCCCGAAAAGGTCTGATGCATTTTTGTTTTGTATAAAACCCATACGGCGACTTGCCGTCGGCAAATTATATACAATATAAATTCGTATCCCATGCCGGAATATATGGGTGGTGGCGGAGAAAAATTTTGTAGTCGGGATTCACGCTGTGAATGTATAGTGCAAGGCGGAAAATATCCTCAAATCTGTGATATGCCGAAAAATTCAGCTTTGGTTTGCAGTTTCCCATTGCTTTCTGCATACCGATGAGGGTTTCCATATCCGCCCCCTCAACATCGGCTTTAATGTAGCCTGCCGCCATTCCGCAGAGAATCGTATCAACAGTCGCAACCTTTGTTGCAACGCCCTTGTCGGCAATAGCGCTGTTGCGGCCGGCCTTGTTGTTGAATATAAGCTCCGTGTTTTTACTGTATGAGCCGAGTTGCCAAAGCGACACATTCGCCATGCCCTTGCAATGAAGTTTCAGCTTTTCAAAATTCTTTGCGTTAGGTTCAAATGCGATTATACGCTTGTAACTGCCGTTTGTGTAGTGCAGAAATTCGTCAATCGTGTCGCCGTTGTATGCGCCGAGGTCAACATAGCTTTCGTTTTCACCGAGATTCAGAATATTGCCGAAAGCCTCGTCCTTGTCGGTTGTGACAGGGGGGAGGAGGTCAATTCTGCCTGTGTAGTAAAATTCCAGAATGTTTTCATAAACCTTTTTTGAAAGGTCATCGGCAAGCAGACTGTATGCACTTTCAATTTGCTCTTTATTTTCGGTAATAAAATCATTGTCAAAAAGTTTGTTTCCAAAAACAGGAACGGAGGGGACAAGCGTTTCGTGCTTTTCGGAAATTTTCGTTATGTGTTCCATAACATCGGGGAGCTGGCTTGCAAAGCAGAGGGCGATTATAATGTCGCCGAATTCGGTTTCAACATCGGAAAGCTTCTTCACCGTGAAATCGTGGAATTTCTGCCCACGCACAAAATCATTACTTGCAATAACGGCAGACGCTTTGATTCCGTATCGGTCAAATGCGGCAAGAACCTTGTCCGCACCGTCACCCATTCCGTAAAGCACAACAGGCTTTCCGCAATTTTTCAGTCGTTCCCATACGGATATTTCGTTTTTTAAAAGTTCGGTTATATTAAACATATAGATACTCCAATTAGTGTATATGGCATTGTAATTGTTTTCGCAATTTTGTAGTGGCGTTCATTGGACGCCCGTCTTGATGAAATTTTATGTTCACACACATATGTTTTGATGTGAAGAAAGCGGTGTATTACTTTGTAGCGGCGAACCTCGTTCTCCCGTCTGAAATATAGTCGCAATGCGTTGCACATAAATGTGCTTCCTTTTGCTCGTTATTTCAAACAGCGCTCTGCTCCCTTTATCCGCCACAGGCGGCGGTCGCAAGGCTACCAATCGTTTTGGTTGCAAAACCAAAACGAATAAATACAAATTATATGTTTCAACCGATTATAATACCGAATTGAAATTATCATTTAGTCAATTCGTGTTTGCACACGAATTGATTGGCGATCACTGATCGCCGCTACAGTAGAACAATATCTTTGTGACATTTATATAATTTGTCCTTATCGCAAATATTGTGCCGTTACTTGCGGGCGTCCAATGAAAGCTCCTACGGGTTTGCAAAGCAAAAAAAGTATAAAAAAACGCCCACCCTACTGGGTGGACACTTTATGTGTTGGCATCTCCCTATTTTTCCGGGCCGTCACCAGCCAAGTATCTTCGGCACCACTGAGCTTAACTTCTGTGTTCGGTATGGGAACAGGTGGACCCTCAGCGTCATCAACACCAACTTATTAACTTTTGTTTCTCTCTTGAGAACAGTATTGATTATACTACGGGCTGCAACCAAATTGTCAACACTTTTTTAAAAAAATTTAAAAATTC
>ENA-OQDM01000014-OQDM01000014.1-human-gut-metagenome-genome-assembly--contig:-NODE-14-length-104104-cov-5.382796_pt1 | contig 104104 bp, 84 predicted proteins | sample MGYA00242772_ERZ504605 | MGnify/ENA primary metagenome ERZ504605 (study PRJEB26092, sample SAMD00036348) | human gut metagenome | host: Homo sapiens | study: EMG produced TPA metagenomics assembly of... | reverse complement strand
CCATTATTGGCGTATGATGGCGTAACTTGCATGGTGCTTATGCCTTGTTGGGTATAGGAAATGCTATTTTACAAGTTTCTTTAAATCCGTTGCTTAATAATGTTATAACTAACAAAGCTTTCCTGACAAGTAGTTTGACAGTTGGGCAGGTAATAAAAGCGGCTTCTTCTTTAGTCGGTCCGGAGATTGTATTGCTGGCTGTCCATTATTGGGGGATGGATAAATGGTATTATTGCTTCCCCATTCTTGGCTTCATCACTTTATTGTCGACAGTTTGGCTGATTGCAACCCCTATTGAACGGGAAAGAAATGTTGTGTCGAACAGTGATCTTTCCATGAGGAATACGTTTGCTTTGCTGAAAGACCGGACTATTCTATTACTGTTTTTAGGAATTTTCTTTATTGTAGGCGTGGATGTGGCGACAAACTTTATTAGTTCGAAACTTATGTCTATCCGTTTTGGATGGTCTGATGAGCAAGTAAAATTTGCTCCTCAAGTCTATTTCCTCAGTCGTACGATTGGCGCTTTGTTAGGGGCGTTCTTATTGACCCGTATTGCAGAAATGAGGTACTTTCGTATAAATATTGTAGCTTGTGTTGTTTCGCTGCTAGTTTTAATAGGAGTGGAAAAGGATGTGGTGAATATAGTTTGTATTGGTGCAGTAGGCTTTTTTGCTTCATCAGTTTTCTCTATTATTTATTCAATGGCTTTGCAGGCGTGTCCGGAGAAGGCAAATCAGATTTCCGGTCTAATGATTACAGCTGTTGCCGGGGGGGGAGTGGTAACTCCAGTTGTCGGTTTTGCCATCGGTACTGTAGGTATTATCGGTGGTGTTGTGGTGACGTTGGCCTGCGTATTATATCTAACGTATTGCGCTTTTGGTATAAAAGTAACTTCTTGTGTAAAGTGATTCGTTTTTTGATACTATTAATACATCATCATTTTTATTTTTTAAGCGTCTTCGAAAACGAAGACGCTTTTTTGTGTTGTATGGTTTCTTTGGTATGATGATTTAATGAAAATATAATTTTATGCCTTATAATTAATGTATGAACATTGAAGTGTGTTGTGTAATCATTTTGATAAATACGGGCTTTGCTGGGATGTTATTCTTTGAAATGTTTGTTTTTTAATATTGTAGTTAAAGATGTTTTTAAGAATAATTAGTTAATTATTAGTCGTTTAAGTTTTAATACGTATTCTTTTATAAATAATTTAGTGATAAATTAATTTAAGTTTAGTTTGACTTTTAATTTATTACATCTCATTTTTTTATAAAAAAACTTTGTTTTACTTTTGCTTTTTGAATTTATTATATATATTTGCTGCATCTATATGTTCATACATATAATGAGGTTTGTTTTTGTTGAGACTACTTTATATGTTTAGCAGTTTTATTAAAAACTAATATTTTGTGGAATGAAAAAAATCATTACCGTTATTTTGTTATTAATGATGTTCATTACCGGATATGCACAACGTATTGTTGTGTATAAACAGTTGGATGAGAGCTTAATTAAAGTATCTGCCAGCAGCGAATTGAATAAAGGAACTATTTGTTCCGTAGTTAATGGAGATGGAATGCAGGGGTGCTATCATGTGGCTAATAACCTGGGACATGGCATGTGGTTGTCTGAAGTTTCTAAAAAGCCAGTTCGTTACAATAAGTCTACTCATGAAGGAGTTGTCTGGTTGTTGTGTGATTTTGGTAAAAGTAGAAAATGTCCTGAAGTAGATTTGATTCAGATATGGAACTATAATCAGAATGAGCATACTCGGCGTGGACTCAATAAGGTATATATAGAGTACTCAGAGGATGGGAATAAATGGCAATTACTAAAGAATGGTGATTTGGAATATTATTTAATTCCTGAATCGGTAGGACGTAATCCTGGATCCGTGGATTTTTCTTTGGATACTAAAGGTATAAAAGCACGTTATATATGCTTTACGGCTGCGTTGGATGGAGAAGGTAATCATTATGATCGTAAGAATCCGGTTGTGATACAGGAAGCTGCTGATATGCATCAGAATGTGGATTACTATGGTTTGAGCGAAATTCGTTTTTATAAAAAAACAGTGGTTTCAGTACAATCATTGGGAAAGCTTGATGATATTTCTTTTGTGGCTGGGCAAGGCTATCTAAAGAGTGCTGAAGGTCCTAAACGAGAATTCTTATTACGTTTTAATACTCCATTGTATGCTGGGGCTACCTTAACGTGTCAATTAGGTGATAAAATATGGAATGCTGAAATAGAGGCTTCAAAGACTGGGGTGGATGAGTACAAAGGATATTTCCCTGCTGGATATATGGAAGAGACCTCTTCTTTGGAGATAAAGGTGAATAGCCGTCAAGGTTGTGTGAAACGTAAATATGAAGTGCCAGGAGCAAGAAAGTGGACTGTTTGCTTTTTTCCGCATTCTCATTTGGATATCGGATATACACATCGCCAGGATGATGTGATGAAACTTCAATGGCGTAATTTGGAACGCGCACTCGATTTAGCTGAGCGTACTAAAGAATATCCGGAAGGTTCACGTTACTGTTGGAATACGGAGGCTACATGGGCAGTTGCTGCATATTTGAAAAAATATGCAGCAACTGAAAAGGCTGAACGTTTGAAGCAGGCCATTCGCGATGGTATTATTAATGTTGATATGTCTTTGGGAAGTATTTTGACTGGGATTAGCCGACAAGAAGAATTGATGCATATTTTTGATGATGCACATTGGATTAGTGATGAAGTGGGAGTAGAGCTGAATACTGCAATGATGAGTGATGTGCCTGGGCAAGCTTGGGGATTGGTCACTGCAATGGCTAAGAATGGAGTGAAATATTATTCACCCGGACCAAATTATGTACCTTTTTATGGGAGGATAGGAAATGACCGTGCTGCTGCTTTACATGTCAGATGGGGTGATAGACCTTTTTATTGGCAATCTCAATCAGGTACTGATAAAGTACTTGTATGGCAGGCAGGGCGCGGTTACTCATGGTTTCATGGCTGGTTGGCTAACCGTATCGGAGTTTGTGGACTTGAGCCAATCTGGGACTATTTAACAGAATTAGAAACTGAGGAGTTTCCATATCAAACTTGTTATTTACGTTATACAGTTCATGGTGATAACGGCCCTCCCGATCAATCAATGTCTGATGTAATCCGTGAGTGGAATGAACGTTATGAGTTTCCTCAATTCCGTATATCAACTGCCCGTGAGTTCTTTATGAAATTCGAAGAACAATATGGCGCTGAATTACACGTCTTTGCTGGTGACATGACTCCCACTTGGGAAGACGGAGCGGCTTCTACTGCTTGTGAGACAGCAATGAATCGTACTACTGCTGCACGCTTGGCACAGACTGAAACTATTTGGAGTATGCTTCATAAAACAGACGCTTTCCCAGATAAAGCTTTTAAAGAAGCATGGAAAAATGTGATACTGTTTTCTGAGCACACTTGGGGGGCTTCTGCTAGTGGAACTGACCCGCATTCTAAATTTACAAAAGATTTGTGGGAAGGGAAAAAAGCTTATGCTGATAATGCAAGTAATCAGTCTCAAATATTATATAAACAGGCTTTAAGCCCATTGCATGTCGACAAAGGTGGGGATTTTGTACATGTGCTGAATACAAATCTTTGGAATCGTACGGATGTAGTGTTTTTGGATTCAATGGTCAATTTGAATGAAAAAGAATTGATAACCAGGACTGGTGAAAAAGTAGAGACACAGCGTCTGTATGATGGCCGTTGGGCTTTTGTTGCTGAAAATATACCAGCACTTTCTTCTGAGGTATATCAAATCGTCTCGAAGAAAAAGAGTTCAAGACGTTTCGTTTCCATGATTGCAGAGAATAAAATATTAAATAATGGAATTGTACGCGTTGAAATTGATGAGGTGAAAGGTACAATTAGTTCTTTCAAAAGAGTTGGTGACTCTTATGAATATGCTTCGAATAGCGGTTTGAATGATTATTTATATACTGGAAGATATGCTTCTGACCCACAGGGAATCGAACAGATATTAAATATAAGAGTGTTGGATGATGGAGCGGTTGCTGCTACACTGCGTATAGAGTCTAAAGCTCCAGGATGTAATACTTTATGGCGTGATGTGACAGTTTACAAAGGGATAGATAGGGTAGATATTTGTAATACGTTGGATAAGCAGGATATTTTAGATTTTGAAAATGTGCGTTTTGTTTTTCCATTCAATATTCAGCAACCTGAAATTACAATGGATCTTGCCATGAGTGAAATTCATCCTGAGCGTGAGCAACTGGAGGGAGTAAACAAACATTATTATTCATTGCAAAACGGATTGGCTGTGGGAGATTTGGAGCATGCAGTCTGCCTGACCACCGTTGATGCGCCTTTTGTTGAACTGGGTTCGCCCTCAGGGCTTGATTATCGCCTGAATCCCCGTCATGGATATGGCTGGTGGCAGTCTGCCAAGATATCGCCGATTGTCTATTCATGGGTAATGACGAATACATGGAGGACTAATTATAAAGCATCACAAGGAGGCACAGCGAAGTTTCGCTATTCTTTGCAGCCTTGTAATCCGCTTGACCTGAAATTGAAACAGCGAGGAGCTGAACGTGAGATGGAATTGGTGGCTGTAGCCAGTCGTTCTTCTCAGAATATAGAGCAGTTGTTTCGGTTGAAAGGACGCCATCGTATTGCATTATCCAGTATCAAACCTGCTGACGATGGAAAGGGGTATATTGTCTGCCTGCACAATATGGGTAAGCAGAGTGTTTGTTCATCATTTGTTTGGGGTAGTATAAGGCCGCGTGAAGTAAGTGTATGTGATTATCGTCAGAAGGCCTTAAGACCTTTTAATGACGAGATGTTTTGGATGAAGCCTTATGAATATATCATGTTGAAAGTAATAATAGAATAATCATCAAATTGCAATTTTAAATTTAATAAGTATGAAAAAGTTAGTGGTACAGAATCTTTTAAAGGTTTGGTTGTGTGCAATGGTGTCGTTCATGACAGTGACGTTGTATGCACAAGGGAACTCTTTTAAGGTATCGGGTACAGTAAAGGACAACACCGGTGAGCTGGTGATTGGCGCGACTGTCATTGATACCAAGACAAAAAATGGATGTGTGACGGACGTTGATGGAAACTTTTCTTTAGAGGTGACGCCAAATTCGTCGATTAAAGTAAGTTTTATTGGATATAAGTCACAGACGATTGCCATCAAGGCAGAACAGAAGGTTTATAATGTCATCCTTCAAAGTGACAATGTTTTGATTGATGAACTGGTAGTGGTAGGCTATGGAGTGAAAAAGAAACAGACATTGACCGGTGCTGTGTCTGCCGTAAACACGAAGGACATTGTTTCTACAAAAAATGAAAGTTTACAGAATATGCTGACTGGTAAGATTGCCGGTTTACGTGTGGTTCAAAATTCAAGTGAGCCGGGAGCTTTCAATACATCGATGGATATTCGTGGACTGGGGAATCCACTGGTGATAATTGATGGTATTCCTCGCGATAATATGGCACGCGTTGATCCGGAAGATGTTGAGAGTATTTCTGTTTTGAAGGATGCCTCTGCTTCTATCTATGGTGTACGTGCTGCCAATGGCGTAATTCTTATTACCACCAAAAAAGGTGCGCAAGGGAAACCGGAAATTAATTATTCGGGTAGCTTTACTTGGCAAATGCCTTCCAATTTCCCAGATTTGGTTACTTCACAAGAATGGATGACATTGGCTAATGAAAAGGGACGTCATAATGTAGATGGTGGAGGAGCTTCTTATTCTGATGAAGAAATAGCCGCTGCACAGACTACAGATTGGAAATCAGCAGTATTACGTGGTTCTGCGCCTCAGACACAACATTCCATCAATATTTCAGGTGGGACGGAACGTGTAAATTATTATGCGAGTGTTGGCTATCAAGCGCAACAAAGTTTCTTGCAGACAGATGATATGAATTACGATAAATGGACAATGCGTAGTAATCTTTCTGCCAATATTACTAAGAATCTGAAATTGGATGTTAATCTTTCAGGTTTGATGGATGAGCGTAATACACCGCATTATGGTGCTTATGATATTATTCGTGGTCTTTGGTTGATGCAGCCGATGGATCCCATTTATCAGGAGAATGGCGGTTTTACCCAGCCTTCAAACTCTACTTTGATGAATCCGGTGGCGATGATGGATAAGGATGTTGTAGGATATAAAACTTATAAGAGCAAATGGTTTCAGTCAAGTTTTTCATTGAGTTATGATGTACCTTGGGTAGAAGGATTGAAACTAAAGGGGTTATATAGTTACGATTATATAATGAATGATAATAAGGAGTTTGAAAATACTTGGAAATCATATCGAGATAATCAGGTATGGACACGTAATGATCCTCCTAAAGTAGGTCGTACATTCTATTCAAAAGATAATACTTTATGGCAAGTACAAGCTAATTACTCTCGTGAGTTTAATGGGCATAATATTGATGCGATGCTGCTATTTGAGGAATCGACTTATAAGGGGGATAACTTTAATGGTAAAAAGGAACTTTCTATTCCTATAGATCAAGTTTTTGCCGGAAATGCTGATAACCAGCAATTTGGACAGAGTACTGCTGCTTCTGCCTTGTTTGATAATGCCAATCAAGCATTGGTAGGGCGTGTAGCTTACGATTATAAGTCCAAATATCTTATTGAATTTGCTTTCCGTTATGAAGGTTCTTCAAAATTCCCTGCAAATTCACGTTGGGCTATGTTTCCTTCAGTGTCAGGGGGATGGCGTGTCTCTGAAGAAAAGTTTTGGAAAGAATCTTCTTTGAATTTCATTAATAACCTTAAAATACGTGCTTCTTGGGGTAAGATGGGTGACGATGGTGCTTTAGCGTATCAGTTCCTTAATGGTTATACGTATCCGGTAGGTGGGGCAGCATATGCGATGCCGGGTGGTGCCATTTTTGATGGCTCATTTGTCAATGCTTCTGCAACAAAGGGATTGGCTAATCAAAGCATCTCATGGATTGAAGCTAAAACTTTTGATATAGGTTTTGATTTGGAAGCATGGGATGGCCTATTGGGATTGACTGTTGATTATTTCCGACGTGATCGTGATGGATTACTGACCACTCGGGCAGCGAGTCTTCCGGGAGTAGTGGGAGCCGCATTGCCACAAGAGAATCTGAATGGAGATATGACCCGTGGATATGAAATAGAAATAAGCCACCGCAATACCATCAATGAGTTCAGTTATGAGATAAAAGGAAATTTTGCGTATGCCCGTTCAGAAAATAAACATGTGGAAGGTGCGCGGAAAGGTAATTCTTATTTGAATTGGAAACAAAATTCAAACGATCGTTTTACAGATCTTTGGTGGGGATATGGGGCCGGCGAACGTTTTACTTCATGGGATCAAATTTATTACAATTCTATTTATATAGGACGTGGTTCTGTACTCGGTGATTATAACTATGAGGATTGGAACGGTGATGGTTGGATTAATGAATTGGACGAACATCCTTTGACGAACACGGGAGACCGTCCTTTGATAAATTTTGGTTTGACGTTTAATGCAAGTTGGAAAGGTTTTGATGTAAGTCTGTTGTTGCAAGGAGCTGCCAAACGTCATATCTCTTATGATGAGTTGCTTTACAATCCATTGTGGGCTAATACAAATGCTTTGGATCAATTTATGGATCGTTGGCGTCCTGCTGATAGTCATGCAGATCCTTACGATCCGGCAACTAAATGGATTAGCGGTCATTATGCTTACACTGGTTCACTGCCGAACCGGAATTCAGAATTCAATATGCAAAATGCTGCTTATCTGCGTTTGAAAACAATTGAAGTGGGATATAGTCTTCCTAAATCATGGTTGACTAAAATTGGTGTACAAGGGCTGCGTGTTTATTTAAGCGGTTATAACTTGTTTACCATTACCGGATTGAAATATTGTGATCCTGAATTCCCGTCAGGAAATTATGGATATAACTATCCTTTAAATAAAACAGTTACTATTGGAGCAAATCTTAAATTTTAAATGAATATCAACATGAAAATTAAAAAATATATCTTCGCATTTGCATTATGCATGGGGTCATTGACTTCTTGTGTAGATCTGGACATCCCACCAATGAATATTGTTGGTGATAATGATATTTTTGGAAGTACGGCGGGGGTTACAAGCTATATGGCCCGTTTGTATAGTACGTTGCCTGTAGAAGATTTCCGCTATTCGCATGTAAACATGTTCTTTTCGGGAGGTTCTAATTTTGCGCAACCTTCTTGTTTGACTGGTGAAGCTATTAGCCGTGACACGAAGGGGGCAGAAGTTGAAACAGCAAACTATTGGGATGCTGCGTATGCCTTAATACGTGAAACGAACTATTTTATAGAAACACTTCCCAAATATGCTGATTCACATTCTGCTACTGAAATTGAAAGTTTGTTGGGCGAAGCGTATTTCATTCGTGCTTATACTTATTTTGCATTAGTTAAGCGTTATGGTGGTGTGCCTATTGTTAACACAGTAATTGATTATCCGGCTACAGTAAGCATTCCTGAAGCACAATTGTTCCGTGATTCGGAAGAGGCTGTCTGGGATTTTATTTCCAGTGATTTGGACTACGCTATTGCGCATTTGTCTGCAAAGAACCAAAAAGGACGTGCCAATAAATATGCAGCTGCAGCTTTTAAATCGCGTGCTATGCTTTATGCTGGAAGTATTGCCAAATATAATGATGTGAATGAAGTTTATAATGATGCGCGTATTTGCGGAATTCCAGCAAATCGTGCTGCCGATTATTTTAAACAGGCTTATGAAGCATCGAAGATTGTTGATGAAGGAGGTTATGCTCTTTACAAAGGGGACTGGGCAGCTAATAATAAGGATGCACAATATACTAATTTCGTGAATATTTTCTTGAAAGATACGGAAGAGAATATTTTCGTGAAATATTTTGATTATCCGGACTGTGTACATTCATATGATTGTTTTGCACAGCCTACGCAAACCTCTACCGGTGGTAGCAACACAGAAATTTGTCCTACATTGGATTTTGTAGAAATGTTTGAAGGTTTTGAGAAAGATGCCGATGGGCATTTTGCCAACATGAACACGGAAGGTTATTATAAATTGTATGAAACAACAATGGAACCTTTCAAGAATGCCGAACCTCGTTTGCGTGCTACTGTATTGCTGCCGGGTGACGAGTTTAAGGGTGAATCCATTGAAATCCGTCGTGGTATTTGGGTTGGAGAAGGTGATAAAATTTCTCCTCTTCTTCCTTCAGAAGATACCTATGGCTTTTATGATGATTATAGTGCTTACGCTAACGATGCGACGAGCTTGCTGAAATTGGCCAGTCGCGAATCGCAAAATACGGATGCTAATGCAATTCTGTTAAAGGATGGTACAATGATGAAGCGTGCAGGGAAAAGTGGTACAGTGAAGAATCAGGAGATAGGCTGTACGGTTTCCGGTTTCCTTATTCGTAAGTATTTGAATCCTGAACAGAAGAATACAACTTGGAATCAGTCTGTTACAGATTGGATTGACATCCGTTATGCAGAAGTATTGCTCAATCGTGCCGAGGCGGCTATGGAACTTGCAGCTGTGGGTAGTGTTACCGATGATGCCGGTAAGAATTATGTAGAGGAGGCTTTCCGCTGTGTGAATCTCATTCGTGAACGTGCTGGTGCTACGTTGCTTGCTTCTTCTGCAGAAACTTCAATTGATGTAGTGCGTATAGAGCGTCGTAAAGAGCTTGCTTTCGAAAATAAAACTTATTGGGATTTGAAGCGTTGGCGTATTATTGATGATGAACAGTCTACACGCAGATATCGCACTTTGCAGCCATTCTTTGCAGCAGATGCCATGAAGTATTTCATGGATATCAAGGAGCAGGAATATGGATATACTTATACTTATGATACACGTAATTATTATCAGCAGATTCCGACTGGTGAAATCACCAAGAATCCGAATTGTAAACAAAATCCAGGTTATTAATTATAAGAAACGAAACATTCAATTATGAAAAAGTTAACATATATTTTGTTGTCCTTATGCTTATTGGTAAATTTTACCTCTTGCGATGTGGATAATTATGGAGAACCTGAAGAAACTTTCCGTGGTGCTTTTATTGATAAGGAAACTAAAGAACCTTTCCAAACAGCTATTGGTAATACCGGCATTCGTATCCGTATGATGGAGTATAGCTGGAGTGATACTCCGGAACCTTATGATTTTAATTGTATGCAGGATGGTACTTTCCAGAATACCAAAATATTTGCAGGCAATTATGGTATTATTCCTGAAGGTGCTTTTGTACCATTGGATGAAGAGATTATTGATATAAAAGGTACTGTAGAGAAAACTTATGAGATTGAGCCGCTGTTGCGCGTGAAATGGGTAGGCGAACCTCAGGTCAATGCAGATGGTACTGTGGAGGTGAAGGTTATAATTACTCGTGGTACAAATAATCCGGATTACCAACAACCGCTTACCGAAGCTTGGCTATTTGTGAGCGAAACGAGTTATGTCGGAGATTTCAGCTTTAGTCCGCGTTTTTCTACTCAGTTGTTAGGGGCAGCTTTAACCGATGTTTTAGGTAAAGAAATTACTATTAAGACAAAAGGACAATTCCCTGATTATTCGCGTAAATTCTTTTTGCGTGTAGGTGCTCGTACTACAAAAAGTTTTAGCGGTACTAATCGTTATAACTATACGACAATTAAAGAAGTCACAACTATAGCACGTAATTAGTAATAACCTGGATGAGAGTGTATTGGCCCCTTGATAAGCACATTGCTTGGTTTGGGGTTTGTACACTCTCATCTCTTTTATAGATATCAATATGAAACAGTTCTTTTTTATTTTTATGGTAATTACCCTTATGTTACCTCAGTTCGTTTCTGCAAAAAGGGGAAACAATAGTTCACAACTTACTGTTATTTCTTATAATATGCGGTACGGTACGGCAGAGGATGGTGTTAATGCGTGGGAATTCAGAAAGCCAGCTACTATAAAAATGATTAAAAAGCATAAGCCCGATATTTTGGGAGTTCAGGAAGCTTTGGATTTTCAGCTGGCGTTTATTCTTGAAAATTGCACGAACTATGAGGCTGTAGGTGTCGGACGCATTGATGGTAAACATGGCGGAGAGCATGCTTCAATAATGTATAATAAGAGAAAAATAGAATTGTTGGAGTGGGGAAATTTTTGGCTTTCTTCAACTCCTGACATTCCTTCTATAGGATGGGATGCTGCATGTACCCGTACTGCTACATGGGCGCTTTTAAAGGATAAAAAAACAAAGGAGAAGTTTTATTACGTTAATACTCATTTGGACCATGTTGGCAAAGTGGCACGAAAGGAAGGTTTGAAACTCATCTTAGAAAAGATACAAAAGATTAATCTTGATAATTTTCCATTAATTTTGACTGGAGACTTTAATATGGATAACATGGATCCTTCCATACAAGAACTGAATGAAAAAATGACAGATGCTAGAAGCTCTGCTAAAAAAACGGATTCTTTTGGTACTTTCAATGGTTGGGGGACCCGTAGTTCTATTATAGATTATATTTATTATAAAGGGTTTAAAATGTGTACGGAATACATTACAATTCGAGAAAAATATGCGGGAAAATCTTTTATTTCTGATCACTATCCGATTAAGGGGGTACTAAAGTTTTAATTATGTGAAAAATCATGATGTATTCCGGTTTTCTCACGATGTGTTTGCTAATGGAGGGTTGTTAGAATTATGGATGAGTCCGAAACCGAATAAAAAACGGGGGGAAGGACAAGGAAATTCTTAATATGTTAGCTCCTGCTGACTAGGTTACTATTATGAAGAAAGGCGAAGAGGTTTGCAACTCCCTTCGCCTTTCTTCATAATAACTATGGCTTTAGTCCTTACAGAATCCCTTGTGCCATCATAGCCTTTGCCACCTTCATAAATCCGGCCACATTGGCACCCTTCACGTAATTTACATAACCGTCGGCTTCCGTACCATATTGCACGCAAGCTTCGTGAATGTTCTTCATGATGCTCTTCAGTTTCTCGTCCACTTCCTCTGCACTCCAGCTCAACTTGATGGAGTTCTGAGTCATTTCGAGACCAGATACTGATACACCGCCAGCATTGGCTGCCTTACCCGGAGCATACAGAATCTTTGCATCCTGGAATACTTTGATGGCTTCCGGTGTAGAGGGCATGTTGGCGCCTCGGATACTGCCATTACCCCATTAGCTATCAACTGACGGGCATGGTCGCCATTCAATTCATTCTGAGTGGCAGAAGGCAAAGCGATATCAGCCTTTTCGCCCCAAGGCTTGGCTCCTTCCACATATTTCACACCCGGATATTGTTCAGCATATTCGCGGATACGTCCACGATAGAGGTTTTTCAGCTCCATGATGTAATCCAACTTTTCGCGGTCAATGCCGTCCGGATCGTATACATAACCGTCAGAATCAGACATGGTCAATACCTTGCCACCCAATTCCAATACTTTCTCGGCCGTATATTGAGCTACGTTACCGGAACCGGAAATCAGACAAGTTTTGCCTTTCAGGTCAGTACCCTTAGTCTTCAACATTTCCATCAAGAAGTAGATGTTACCGTAGCCGGTAGCTTCCGGACGAATCAGCGAACCGCCGAACTCACGGCCCTTACCGGTGAAAGTACCCGTAAATTCATGAGCCAGCTTCTTATACATACCGAACATGAAACCTACTTCGCGACCACCTACACCGATATCACCGGCAGGTACGTCTGTTTCAGGACCGATATGACGCCACAACTCCAGCATGAAAGCCTGAACGAAACGCATGACCTCAGCATTCGACTTGCCGCGCGGAGAGAAGTCCGAACCGCCTTTACCGCCACCCATAGGCAGAGTTGTCAATGAGTTTTTAAATGTCTGCTCGAAAGCAAGGAATTTCAGGATGCTCAGGTTTACAGAAGCATGGAAACGAACACCGCCTTTATATGGGCCGATAGCGTTGTTGTGCTGCACACGATAGCCCATGTTGGTTTGTACGTTACCTTTATCGTCTACCCAAGTAACACGGAATTGGTAAACGCGATCGGGGATGCAAAGACGTTCAATCAGATTGGCTTTGTCAAACTCCGGATGCTTGTTATACTCTTCTTCAATCGTAGAAAGAACTTCTTCTACTGCTTGATGATACTCCGGTTCGTTGGGGAACCGTCTTTTCAGGTCTTCTAATACCTTAGCTGCATTCATAATCTATTTCTTTTATTGGTTGCTACTATATGTTACCTAAAACAATTCGATTTTCGGTTTGTTTCCTTTTCCTCTCATTGCGGTTGCAAAAGTACACATAAAAATGAGACGAGCAAACATTTTATAAAGAAAATGCGGTATAAAACAACAATTTTATTGTTTTATACCGCAAAATGGAATAAAAAGATATTATTTATCCTCTTTTTAGAGACTTTATGACGGGAATAAACACTAAAGCCGCCGAAATGGCAAGCGTTAGGATAATTGGACCGTCAATTCGTTCGACAGATATCAAAACAATGTAGCAAAGTGCTGCCCAAAGCAGCACAATGCAAACTATTTGGAATTTTGATAACGGTCGTCTCATTTGGCAGCCTTTTTTTTGTCTACGATAGCATCGATAACTGCTACTGCAGTGATGTTAACGATATCGCGCACGGAGCTCTCAAAATCGGTAAAGTGGATAGGCTTGTTCAATCCCATTTGGATAGGACCAATCAGTTCGGAGTCCGTATCCATCGCCTGCAACAGCTTGTAAGCAGAGTTTGCAGAACTCAAGTTCGGGAAAATCAGTGTGTTTACGTCTTTTCCTTTCAAGCGCGTAAACGGATACTTGGCATCGCGCATTTCGCGGTTCATGGCGAAATTCACCTGCATTTCTCCGTCAATGGCAAGGTCAGGATAGTTTTGTTGCATATAATCCACAGCTTCGTGTACACTTACCGGGCTGCCTTCTTTATCCGCACCGAAGTTGGAGTAACTCAACATGGCCATTACCGGTGTATGATTAAAGAAGCGGACGGTATATTCCGATAGCTTGGCAATATCGATTAGCGTTTCGGCATTGGGATGACGGTTAATCAGCGTATCGGCCAGGAAGTATGTACCTTTTTTGGAGTTCAGGATATGCATGGTGCCGAAATGCTTGTATTCCGGACGGATGCCGATGACTTCCTTGGCAACCTTGATGGTATTGCTGTATTTGGTGTAAAGACCTGTGATGAAAGCGTCTGCTTCACCCGTCTCCACCATCATCATACCGAAGTAGTTACGTTCGAACATTTTGTCGTTGGCTTCTTCGTAAGTGGCTCCTTCGCGGGCACGTTTTTCAGATAGAATGCGGGCATAGCGTTCACGGCGCGGCGCTTCATCCGGATGACGCAGATTTACTATCTCGATACCTTCAAGGCTAAGGTCTAGTTCTTTTGCCAGCTTCTCGATGGCTTCGTCGTTGCCCAATATAATAGGATGGCAGATACCTTCAGCCTTGGCTTCCACAGCAGCTTTCAGCATATTGGGGTGGATACCTTCGGCAAATACCACACGTTGCGGGTTGCGGCGGGCGGTGTCGTAGAGTTGGCGGGTCAGTTTGCTTTCGTAACCCATCAGCTCGCGCAGTTGCAGGCGGTAGGCATCCCAGTCTTCGATGTCTTTGCGGGCTACACCGCTTTCCATGGCAGCTTTGGCCACAGCGCAGGACACTTCGGTAATGAGGCGCGGGTCAACCGGTTTCGGGATGAAGTATTCGGGACCAAAAGTGAAGTTGTTTACGTGGTATGCCTCGTTCACCACATCGGGCACGGGCTGCTTGGCAAGGTTGGCAATGGCGTGTACGGCAGCAATTTTCATTGCTTCGTTGATGGCTTTTGCCTGCGTGTCGAGGGCACCGCGGAAGATGTAGGGGAAACCGATTACATTATTAATCTGGTTAGGATAGTCGGAACGACCGGTAGACATCAGTACGTCCGGACGTGCCGCCATGGCGTCTTCGTAAGAGATTTCCGGAGTAGGGTTGGCAAGGGCAAACACGATGGGATGGTCTGCCATGCTGCGAACCATGTCCTGGGTCAACACATTACCTTTTGACAGTCCGAGGAATACATCGGCGCCTTTGATGGCTTCTGCCAGAGTATGTACATCGCGACGGTCGGTGGCAAAGTAACGTTTCTGCTCGGTCAGATTCTCGCGGTCGCTGGTGATGACTCCCTTACTGTCCAGCATTAGGATATTTTCACGGCGTGCGCCGAGCGCTTCATACAGTTTGGTACATGAGGTGGCGGAAGCCCCGGCACCGTTTACGACGATTTTCACTTCCTCTATCTTCTTGCCTGCCACTTCCAGGGCGTTCAGCAATCCTGCGCTGGAGATGATGGCGGTGCCGTGCTGGTCGTCGTGCATCACGGGGATGTCCAATTCCTCTTTCAGGCGGCGTTCTATTTCGAAACATTCGGGTGCTTTGATGTCTTCCAAGTTGATACCTCCGAATGTTGGGGCAATAGCCTTGACAGCTTCGATGAACTTGTCGGGGTCTTTTTCATTTACTTCGATGTCGAATACGTCGATACCGGCATAAATTTTGAACAACAGACCTTTACCCTCCATGACGGGTTTGCCGCTGAGGGCGCCAATATCGCCCAGGCCGAGCACGGCGGTTCCGTTGGAGATGACAGCTACCAGATTGCCTTTTGCTGTATATTTATATGCATCTTGCGGGTTTTTCTCAATTTCGAGGCACGGTTCTGCAACGCCCGGAGAGTAGGCGAGAGAAAGATCGGTTTGTGTACTGTAAGGCTTGGTGGGTACTACTTCAATCTTACCCGGTTTGCCTTGCGAATGGTAGAGCAAGGCTGCTTCTTTGGTTATTTTAGCCATGGTAGAATAGTTAAATTGGTTATAATTTGGCTGCAAATGTAGGTATAAAAGTTCTAAATTGTAGCTCGCTATCAATAAAATCTATTACTTTTATCAGTTAATTAGCTTAAAATGCTTATTTTTGGCATCAGATTTTAGAAATTACCCCCATTTATTAACTTAACACATGAGTTGCATGAGAATTTTGAAACTTCCTCTGGCAGGATTATTATTTTGTGTAATGGCACTATTTGCTGGATGTAAAACGAGTAATGAACCTAAGGCACCGGTTGCTCTGACCTGGGAAATGGGTGCAAGTGACATCGAATCCGGATATTATGAGAATACCTTTATTCTCAAGAATATCTCTCAAAAACCTCTAAAAAAGAACTGGACGATTTACTATTCACAGCTTCCCCGAGGGTGAAGCAGGAAGGAACCTCTGAAGTGAAGGTAGAGGTAGTGAACGGTAATTTTTTCAAAATGTATCCGACAGACGAATTTGCTTCGCTGGCTCCCGGTGATTCCATGCGGATCACTTTCCTTTGCACTTACAAGCTGGACCGGAACTCCCATGTACCGGAAGGAACTTATTGGGTGGAGACTGTGGATGGTAAAGAGGGCAGTCCGTTGCCCGTGGCTTTGAAGGCGCTGCCGCTTCCTTCTCCCGAGTCAATGAGCGGCTATCCGGATGCGACTAAGATTTATGAATCCAATCTTCGCTTGGCTGGTGCTCCTGCTTTGGTGCAGTCAGACATTCTTCCGTCTGTAAAGAAAGTGGTAGCCATTGAAGGCGATAATGTCGTATTGGGAGGTAAGGTAGCTTTGGCATTTCCGGAGAACTTTGCCGGTGAAGCCAAGTTGCTGAAAGAGAAACTGACTGGTTTGTATGGTTTGGAAGTTGTCGAAAATGCTTCCGTGAAGATTGTGCTGGAAGAACTGCTTGATAGGAAGGAGGCCGTAAATGATGAATATTATACTATCAATATAGGTGACAACCTGATAAAAATCAGTGCTGCCACTCCTCATGGCATCTTTAATGGTACACAGACACTTTTGTCAATGTTGAAGGATAAGCAGACACCTTATTTGCTGGAGGCAGTCTCCATCCGGGATTATTCGGACTTGGCATATCGTGGACAAATGATAGATATTGCTCGTAATTTCACCGCTCCGGAGAACTTGAAGAAACTGGTGGATATTTTTGCATCTTATAAATTGAATGTCCTGCATTTCCATTTTTGTGATGATGAAGCCTGGCGTTTGGAGATTCCCGGTTTGGAGGAACTGACTGCTGTGGGTAGCCGTCGCGGACATACCACTGACGAAAGCCAGTGCCTCTACCCATGTTATGACGGTGGCTATGACCCTGATGCAAAGACTGTAGCAATGGATATTATAGCCGCGAGGAATTTATTGATTTGCTGAAGTATGCTGCCGAAAGACATGTCCGCATTGTTCCGGAAATAGAATCTCCGGGCATGCCCGCGCTGCCATTGTCTCCATGAAGGCACGCTATAACAAATATTTTGAAACTGATCCGGGGAAAGCTACAGAATATATGTTGAGTGAACCGGAAGATACTTCACGTTATGTTTCTGTACAATATTATACGGACAATGTGATGAATGTCGCCTTGCCTTCTACCTACCGTTTTATGGAGAAGGTGATTCAGGAACTTAATGCGATGTATCAGGAAGCTGGTCTTTCACTGTACACAGTGCATTTGGGTGGTGACGAAGTGCCTCGCGGTGTGTGGATGGGCTCCCCGAAATGCCAGGAACTGATGAAGGAAAAAGGCATGACGAAAGCTCATGATTTGTCGGAGTATTTCATTACGCAAATGGCAGATGTGATGCAGAAGAACGGACTGAAATTCAGTGGTTGGCAGGAAGTTGCTTTGGGGCATACCGAAGAGGCTCATCAACAGTTGAGGGGCCAGGCTGCCGGTGTGTATTGCTGGAATACTGTACCGGGCTCTGATGAAGTGGTTTATCAGACAGCCAATAACGGTTACCCGGTCATCCTTTGCAACGTGGGCAATTTCTATATGGATATGGCTTACAATGGTCATCCGGACGAGCGTGGACTCGATTGGGGAGGTTATGTGGATGAGTCTGTCTCTTTCTCTATGCTTCCTTTCAGCATTTATCGTTCGCTGCGTGTGGATATGGCAGGCAATCCCATTGATTTGAATAATGCGGAAAAGGGGAAGACTGCTTTGACAGAGATAGGCAAGAAGCATATTATGGGTGTACAAGGGCAATTGTTCGCCGAAACTATCCGTAGTTTTGATGGCGTGGAATATCTTCTTTTCCCCAAAATATTAGGGCTGGCAGAACGTGGCTGGAATGCCCATCCGGCATGGGAAAATTTATCCGGTATACGGGAGGAGCAGGCTTTCAATCAGGCTTTGGCACTTTATTATGAGAAAATCAGCAAGAGTGAAATGCCTTATTGGGCAAAGAATGGGATTAACTTCCGCTTGCCTCAGCCGGGATTATTGGTAAAAGATGGAAATCTGTATGCTAATGTGGCTATTGATGGTGCTGAAGTACGTTACACAACTGATGGTTCGGAACCTACTGCCCAGTCAACCTTATGGAAAGAACCGGTGAAGTGTGGTTCCCTGGTAGTGAAAGCAAAGACCTTCTACCAAGGCAAGGAAAGTTTGACGATTATATTGAATGTTGAGTAATAGAGAATATTGAAATGAAAAGGGAGTGCATTGTCCGAAAATGCACTCCCTTTTGTTTATTCCTTTAGGCGTTCAGCGCTTGTTCTATATCCGCAATAATATCCTCTGCATTCTCTATACCTACCGAGAAGCGAATCAGGTCGGGGCGTACACCTGCCTCCATCAGTTGCTCGTCTGTCAACTGGCGGTGTGTATGGCTGGCTGGGTGCAGCACACAAGTACGTGCATCGGCCACATGAGTCACGATGGCCGCCAGTTTCAGTGAATCCATAAACTTGATAGACTCTTCCCGTCCGCCCTTCAAGCCAAAGGTGACAACGCCGCAAGAGCCGTTCGGCATGTACTTCTGTGCCTGCTCGTAGTATTTGTCGCCCGGCAGACCACAATAATTCACCCAAGCCACTTTATCGTTCTGGGCAAGATACTCGGCTACCGCTTGTGCATTCTTGCAATGTTGGGGCATACGCAGGTGCAGTGTTTCCAGACCCAGGTTCAGTAGGAATGCGTTTTGTGGAGACTGGATGCTGCCCAGGTCGCGCATCAGTTGGGCTGTAGCCTTGGTGATGTAAGCCATTTTGCCGAAGGCTTTCGTATAAGTCAGTCCGTGGTAAGACTCGTCCGGTGTGCACAGTCCGGGGAATTTGTCGGCGTGTGCATCCCAATCGAAGTTACCGCTGTCTACAATGGCTCCACCTACACTGGTGGCATGTCCGTCCATGTATTTGGTAGTAGAGTGTACTACGATGTCGGCACCCCACTCAAACGGGCGGCAGTTGATGGGAGTAGGGAAGGTGTTGTCCACAATCAAGGGCACGCCGTGGCTGTGGGCAATGCGTGCAAACTTCTCTATATCGAGCACTTCGAGCGTAGGGTTGGAGATGGTTTCGCCGAATAGGGCCTTGGTATTGGGGCGGAAAGCAGCGGAAATTTCTTTCTCGCTGGCATCTGGGTTGACGAAAGTGACGTCGATGCCCAATTTCTTCAAAGTCACTCCGAAGAGGTTGAATGTTCCGCCATAGATGGTAGAGGAGCAAACAAAATGGTCTCCTGCCTGGCAGATATTGAAAATGGCATAGAAGTTGGCTGCTTGTCCGCTGGATGTCAGCATAGCGGCCACACCACCTTCGAGGGCGGCAATCTTGGCGGCTACTGCATCGTTTGTAGGATTCTGCAGGCGGGTATAGAAATAGCCGCTGTCTTCAAGGTCGAACAAGCGTGCCATCTGTTCGCTGGTATCATATTTGAAAGTTGTACTTTGATAGATGGGGAGTACACGGGGCTCGCCCTTTTTAGGAGTCCATCCGGCTTGTACGCACAGCGTCTCCGGCTTGAATTGCTTTGCCATAATGTTATCTGTTTTAAAAGTTTCTTATCTATTATCGCGTAAGTTGTCGCAAAAGTAGGGAAAAATTATAATTTTGTGCTTAAGTATGGTAAAATGCTATAAATTAGCGGCTGGAAATTTGTAGCGAACCGAATAAATGATGAATAATTGGAATATGAAACGCATATTTTGTTTACTGACCATCCTCTTTTGTACTTTGTTTGCTTTTAATGCTTCGGCTCAGGAAGAGCGGGATAGTCCGAGACGTGGAGAAGGAATCTCTGTTTTCCTGGAACGTAACAAGCGCCCGGGGAGAGCCTATTATAAGGAGTTTTTGGAGCTGAACAAGAAACTTCTTAAAGGGAAGGAGGAATTGCGGCTGGGAGTGAAGTATGTACTGCCCCCATTATCAAAGCCGGTTGGCAATGGGAAGAAGACAATCAATGAACCTTTGTTCGGGAAAGCGCTTGCCAGTGTAAAAGTGACATCTAACCGTTTGCAGGGCGCTTGTTTTTATGTAGTGAGCGGACATGGAGGCCCCGACCCCGGAGCTATCGGCAGAATCGGCAAAGTAGAACTGCATGAAGATGAGTATGCGTATGATGTGGCTTTGCGCCTTGCCCGTAACTTGATGCAAGAGGGGGCGGAAGTCCGTATCATTATCCAGGATGCTAAAGACGGAATCCGTGATGACAAGTACCTTTCCAACAGCAAACGTGAGACGTGCATGGGAGCTCCATACCCTTGAACCAAGTGGCACGTCTCCGGCAACGTTGCGCCAAAATCAATGAGTTTTACAAGAAGGATCGCAAGAACTATAAATATTGCCGTGCCATTTTCCTTCATGTGGACAGTCGCAGTAAGAGCCATCAGACCGATGTGTTCTTTTACCACTCTAAAAGCAAGCCCGACAGCAAGCGTCTGGCTAAGACCATGAAGAAAACTTTCGAATCGAAATATGACAAGCACCAGCCCAACCGTGGGTTTACCGGAACTGTCAGCGCACGCAATCTTTATGTGTTAGCCAATACTTCTCCCGCTTCCGTATTCGTGGAATTGGGAAATATCCAGAACACTTTTGACCAGCGCCGTTTTGTAATCAGTTCGAACCGCCAGGCCTTGGCCAAGTGGATGATGGAGGGTTTCATCACGGATTATAAAAAGGCGAAATAAGGACAATCAACTCTCACTCTCCTTTTTCTTTTCGTGTACCACCACGACTGTAACGGCCGTTATTATCAGCGCCATGCCGATGGCGCTGGCCGGTGTGAAGCTTTCATTGAATATCAGGCAACCGATAACTACGGCTGTCAGAGGTTCCAAGGCCCCGAAAATGGAAGTCAGTGTAGGCCCTATGTATTTAATGGCTTTTACCAGGGTGATGTTGGATATAGCTGTTGCCGGCAGCGCCAGTCCGAGAATATTCAGCCATGTGTGGGTATCATTGGCCAGCCGGATGCCTCCGGTCAGATATCCTCCTATAATAAAGAACAAGGCTCCCAGCCCCATTACGTAGCATGTCAATGCAGTGGAGGGAATCTGCACGGCACGGCTCTTCCTTACTCCTACGATATATCCTCCATAAAAGAATACGGACAGGCCGGCAGCAATCAGCCCGATGGTCGTGTTTCCTCCTTCAAAGTCTATTTTGCCGGATGACAAAAGTCCAGCTCCGCTTAGTGACACCAACACGGCAAACAGAATGGCGAATGACCTCTTTTCTCCGAAAAAGCCCATCATGGCCAGTGCCACGGCCAGCGGATACATGAAATGAATGGTGGATGCCACTCCGCTGGCTATGTTCTGATAGGCGATGACCAGACTGAAGGAGGTAGCTGCCCGGAGCAGGCTGAGGATGAACACCGTTCCCCAGTCTTTCCTGCTGATGCGGAATGTCTCGCCCAGCATAATGCCGAAAACGACCAAGGTAAGTGAAGCTATTCCCCATCGGTAGGCCAATACTTCGAAAGAGGAGAAGCCCGCAAGGAGTAATGAAATGGTGAAGAAAGGAGCCAGCCCGAAGGTGGCAGAGGAGAGAGCCGCATATATAAACCCTTTTATGGAAACATTTTGCATTTTTTATCTTGATTTTAATGGAGATTTTAAAATTATCTGTTTGCGTCAATTGCTTGATTCGCATTGCGTCGTGCAAAATTAATGAATAAAAACAAGCATACAGACAAGGGAGTGTCCTTTTTTTACAATACAGTATAGATATGGGTATCTAATATAGTATCGACCGGCTTGCCTGATATTTATTCGTTCCATCATGAGGTAAAAATCATTCCACCATGGTAGAACGATTTTTACTCCATGGAGGAACGAATACTTGTTCGCTGTCCGGCTCCTAAACTCTTCCGGGGAGAAAGTCTGATAGCTCCGGCAGAACAGTTTGCCTACTCTACCGGAATATAAATCTCTGTCAACAGTTCCTCCGGCGCCGTATCTGCGGGGTTGTTCAGGTAACGTTCCGCACTGGATTCATCCCGTAAGCTACATTCCATTTCGGGGATATACTTCCCGTAGATGGTATCGTATACGGCCTGCAGATGTTCGTATGGACCTTTGTATAGGAATATGGCATAGCGGCCTGCCGCGAGCTGTTTAAATCCTATGTCTCCTTTGGCCGTTGCAAATGAGGGTAGGACCATACATACATCGGTACGCAGCTTTTCAGCGGGTGTCACTTTGGGGTCATCGTGATAGATACAGTAGGGCATCACTTCTCCCATAGGCAGTTTTTCTTCCTGGATGAACTGGCAAAGGCGCATCCATGCGCTGCAATAGTCGTTCAGTTTATAGTCGCCAAAGAGGCGGATGTAAATCACATTTCGGGCAGGAACTTCTTTGATTTCGTGTTTCAGTTCCAGTTCCGGACGAATAATGGCTGGTTTCATAATTACAAAGTTTTTATTGTTACGGTATTCTAATGGTGAAATGCCGTAGAACTGCTTGAATACTTTCGACAGTGACGAAGGCGAAGAGTAGCCTATACGGTAGGCTATGTCCGCTATCGGCATGTCCGAGTAACGAAGCAACCGGGCAGCGGCTTCGGTACGCGTCCGGACAATGAACGTACCGACGGGTTCACCCAGGAAAGCTTTCATGATGCGGTGGAAGTAGAAGGGAGAGAAATGGGAAATCCTGGCCAAAGATTTCAGGTCAATTTCTTCTCCGAGGTGCAGATTTATATAATCCACTACTGCGTTCACACACTTTTGGTATTCCTCCTGGGTTGTCTTTTTCTGCTGCATGGCTCTATTGGGCTTTTTCATGTTGCAAAAATAGGAGGAAAAGAAATAGGTTACTTGTCCGATGTTGCTATAAATGCAATATCTTTAAATAAGATAAGCTATATCCCGGCACAACTTTTTCGTGCAAGCATGAAAGTTTTGCATTCGATTTGCAATATCTTTGCATTTCAGATGAAAAAACAAATGCTTGCAGATGACCGAGGAGATTAAAAGACAACTTTGGGAGTGGGCGGCGGCCTATCATTGCGCCGGCTTCATTCAGAACGACCCCGTACAGTTTCCACATCGCTATGAACGGAAGCAGGATATTGAAATCAGTGGGCTGCTGACTGCCATCATGAGTTTCGGCAACCGTAAGCAGATATTGAAAAAGGCTGATGAGTTGCATAGGTTGATGGGGGTATCACCTCATCAATACGTGTTGTCCTGCCGATGGAAGAATGACTTCCCTGCTACGGACAGAAGCAGTTTTTACCGAATGCTTTCTTATGCTGACTTTCATTCCTATTTCAGGCGTTTGCATGCTGCCTATTCTGCTTTTGACAGTCTGGAGGATGCCTTATGTACGTATGCCGGTAATCCGATGGAAAGGTTATGTGCATTTTTGGAAGTCTCGGCAAAGAGCCCCCAAAAGAAACTGAACATGTTTTTGCGCTGGATGATAAGGAAAGGTCCGGAAGTGGATTTTGGTATTTGGGAGAGATTTGATTGCAGGGACCTGATTGTGCCTTTGGACACGCATGTCTGCCGTGTGGCCTATGCTTTGGGACTCACCGAGACAGAAACATTTTCTTTGAAGAATGCCCGCCGGATTACTGAAGCTCTGGCAGAGGCCTTTCCGGATGACCCGTGCCTGGGGGACTTTGCTTTGTTTGGAAGCGGAGTCAGCGGAGTATTGTAGCGTGTTACCAGTCAATTTCTTGTATCCCTCTGCTCCGTAAGAAATCGTTGGCTTTACTGAAGTGCCTGCAACCGAAGAATCCGTATTCGGCAGAACGTGGGGACGGATGGACGGTAGTCAGAATCAAGTGTCTGCTGCTATTGATTAAAGCGGCTTTTTCTTTCGCGTACGCTCCCCAAAGCATGAATACAAGATTCTCCCGTTCATCACTCAGTTTCTTGATAACAGCGTCTGTGAAGGTTTCCCATCCCATGTTCCGGTGCGAGCCGGTTTCGTGGGCACGTACTGTGAGGACGGAATTCATAGGAAACACGCCTTGCGCTACCCAACGGTCCAGATTTCCGGAAGTCGGAATGGGCTTTCCCAGGTCCTGATGTATTTCCTTGAATATGTTTGCCAGAGAACCGGGAATGGCTACTCCTTTCGGTACGGAAAAGCAGACTCCATAATACTGACCGGGATTAGGATAAGGGTCTTGTCCGAGTATGACGACTTTCACTTTTTCGAACGGGCAAGAGTTGAAGACATGGAAAATCTGATGGCCGGGAGGTAGCACGTTGGCATGCCCGTACTCACTTTTTACAAATGCTACCAGCTTCTCAAAATAAGGTTTGTCAAACTCCTCTTGCAGGCGTTTTCTCCAGCTTTCTTCTATTTTTACGTTCATAAGAGTCTTGCAGTTACATATGAATGGGAAATGATGTTGCAAACATACAAATAATCCGGATGAGACGGATGCTTTTATGAGTATAAAGAATGTTTTTATTATTGTATGAAACGATAGTTATTTTGAGTAAGTTTATTACTTTTGTGGTGCAATGCCGGACACTAAGCATAGAGTCGCCATTGCTGAGGTTGAACTGATTGGTAAAATAAAGGAATGGAAAATTTTCATCGTATGGATGCTTGTCCGGTACGGGATGTACTGAGCAGGTTGGGAGACAAATGGACAATGCTTGTGCTGGTCACACTGAAAGCGAATGGAACGATGCGCTTTTGCAATATACAGAAAACCATAGGGGATATTTCCCAGCGGATGTTGACGGTTACATTGCGCTCATTGGAGACGGACGGGCTGATTGTCAGGAAAGTCTATGCGGAAGTTCCTCCCCGTGTGGAGTATAACCTTACAGAAACCGGATGTAGCCTGATGCCGCATATTGAATCTTTGGTAGGATGGGCATTGGAGCATATGAATGATATTTTGAATCGGCGCAGTCTGCAGAACTGATGGGTCGATATGCAAAGAGGGTGTGTCGAAACTGGTATTCACCACAGATTACACAGATTTGCACAGATAAGCATCTTTGATTATCAGTAGATTAAGCTCATTCTGTGTTAATCCGTGTAATCTGTGGTGAATTTTGACACACCCCTTCAGAAGTTTCCAAGTGCTTGTTTTATTTCTTAGCATCGGCAAAATTGTGAACCTTGTTTTTCAGATTGTCAGCTTTCTCTGCGGCCTCATGGGCCTCATGGGCCATCTTGTCTGCTACTTTGGTGCCAACGTGCAATGCTTCTTCTTCAGCAGTGTTAATGAACTCCTTGCTTCGCCACTTGCTTTGTGGATGGCACGGCATATGGCATCTTCCAGCTTTTTAGCTTTCTCCGTACGGGAGAAGTGGTAGGCCAATGCACCGGCAACCGAACCTATTCCCAGTCCGATCCAGAAATTAGAATCTTTACATTTCATAATCAAGTCAGTTTTTAATAGTTAAAGTTAGAATCAATTCTGATGAGACAACATACTTGCCAAAGATTGGTTCATCCGGCGGGAAAGGAATTAATAACAATTTACTTTTGTTGGTGGAGATATTTATTCTGCTTAAATTTGCGATGCACTTAAAATTTATACAAGTATGATTAGATTAAATGTTTTTATTCAGGTAAGTGCGGAGAACCGTGCCGCAGTATTGGAATCTGCCAAAGAACTGGTCGCATATTCCTTGAAGGACAATGGATGCATTGCCTATGATGTGTTTGAGAGCGCCACTCGCAGCGATGTTCTTATGATTTGTGAAACATGGAAAGATGCAGAGTCATTGTCTGCCCATGAAAAAGCGGACCATTTTGTGGCCCTGGTGCCCAAAATCCAGGGGCTGGCCGCCATGAAGCTGGAAAAATTCGAGTTCTAAATCAGTAGTTTGAGGTAGTAAGGGGTTGTGTGATCATGCGTAAATAAGTATATTTGTGCATTCTTAATATACATATTTATGCTGATTACCCTTATTATCCTTGTTCTCTCCGCTGCCTTTTTTGTAGCAGGCAAAGTCCGTTCGGACATTGTGGCGCTTTGTGCGCTGATTGGTTTATTGATATTTCAGATTCTTACTCCTGAAGAGGCCCTTTCCGGCTTCTCCAACTCGGTGGTGATTATGATGGTAGGCTTGTTCGTTGTGGGCGGCGCCATTTTTCAGACCGGGCTGGCTAAAATGATAAGTTCGCGTATTCTAAAGTTGGCAGGCAAAAGCGAGCTGAAACTCTTCTTGCTGGTTATGCTGGTTACTTCTGCCATTGGTGCTTTTGTGAGCAATACGGGAACGGTGGCTTTGATGCTGCCTATCGTGGTGAGTTTGGCACTGAGTGCAGGAATGAATCCCAGCCGTCTATTGATGCCTTTGGCTTTTGCCAGCAGCATGGGTGGTATGATGACACTTATCGGTACGCCTCCTAATTTGGTTATTCAGAATACATTGACGGGAGCGGGCTTTGAACCGCTGTCTTTCTTTTCCTTTTTGCCGGTGGGTATTGTGTGCGTGATAGTGGGAACCCTGGTTTTAATGCCTCTGACCAAATGGTTTCTCTCCAAGAAAGGCAAAAAGAATGACGGAACATTGTCGGGCAAATCATTGAACCAACTGGTGCAGGAGTACGGACTTTCCAGCAATCTGTTCCGTTTGAGGGCTGTCAATGATTCCCGTCTGATAGGAAAAACCATCATAGACCTGGATGTACGCCGCAAGTATGGTCTGAATATCATTGAAGTACGGCGTGTAGACTCTTCCCAACATAGATTCCTGAAAACTATTACCCAGAAATTGGCATCACCCGATACGACTATTTGGGTGGGCGACGTGCTTTACATTACGGGAGAGGTGTCGAACGTAAATCGTTTTGCTGAAGACTTTTTAATGGAAATGCTCGACGGGCATACCACTGAAGAAGCCTCCAAAGCCGACAAGTCCCTTGACTTTTATGACATCGGAATCGCCGAAATCGTGTTGATGCCCTCTTCCAATATCGTGAACCGGACGGTGAAGGAAGCGGGGTTCCGTGATAAATTTAATGTAAATGTATTGGGCATCCGTCGTAAGAAGGAATATATATTACGTGAATTGGGACGTGAGCGTATGCATAGTGGCGATGTTTTGCTGGTGCAGGGTGCGTGGCAGGACATCGCACGGATAAGCAGGGAAGATTCCGATTGGGTGGTATTGGGGCAGCCTTTGGCAGAAGCCGCCAAAGTGACGCTGGATTATAAAGCGCCCATAGCTGCCGCTATCATGGTGCTGATGGTTGCATGATGGTCTTCGACTTTATTCCCGTGGCCCCGGTGACAGCGGTGATGATTGCCGGCTTGCTGATGGTGCTGACGGGATGTTTCAGGAATGTGGAAGCCGCCTATAAAACGATAAACTGGGAAACAATTGTACTCTTTGCAGCCATGCTCCCCATGTCTCTTGCACTCGAAAAGACCGGTGCCTCGGAATATATATCCAACAGTCTTGTAAGTGGGTTGGGCAGTTATGGTCCTATTGTGTTGATGGCAGGTATCTATTTCACCACTTCATTGATGACCATGTTCATCAGCAATACGGTGACGGCAGTGCTGATGGCCCCTATTGCTCTTCAAAGTGCGATTCAGATTGGAGTAAGTCCCGTTCCGTTCTTGTTTGCCGTGACGGTTGCGGCAAGTATGTGTTTCGCTTCTCCATTCTCTACACCGCCCAATGCACTGGTGATGCCGGCAGGACAATATACATTCATGGATTATATAAAAGTGGGGCTCCCGTTGCAGATTATTATGGGAGTGGTGATGGTATTTGTGCTGCCGTTGTTGTTTCCTTTTTAGCAAAGTATATGACCACTTCATTATGCTGTAATATTAGGCGCGGATTACGTGGAGTAACGCGGACTATGCAAATTGGATTCTTGAAATCTGCGTAATCCGCGCCTAAAAAATAGTAAGGTAGTTTTGACACGTTCCTCCTTTTTACTGTTACAGCTTTATACTCTTTTTCTTTCCTGCATAGCTTATTGTCTTTCTGCCTTTCATCGGCCGGTTTCTCGTACCGGAGTCCTGACCGACCAGGACAACCTTGAACTTGCGGCTTTTCAGCATGTTCGGAAAACTGCTTTCCCGCTCTTCTATCGTCAGAGGACGGGCCTTGTCCTCCCAAGATACACTGCGGTTCAAGGTCTGTCTGTCCTGCTGCTTTTCGTTACTCCAGAAGTCCCACCAGTCTGCGCCTTGAGGGAGGTAAACCGGCGCAAAATCCATTACTAAAGGACGCATGAATGTACCGTCATTGTGGAACACATCCTAGGAAGTGCTGTAAACGTAGGGCAGAAGGCGATAGCGCAGATTAATCACCTTCTCCTGGGCATCGAAACACCACTCGCCACGCTTGCCGAAGTTCCAGATTTCACGGGGCAACTCCGTACCGTGCGAACGCATTATCGGGCAGAAAGTGCCGAACTGCATCCAGCGTCCGGCAAAGAAGCCACCTATGTCACTGTTCCAGTTCGGGATGTTCATCAAGCTATAGTTCAGTGCGGCAGGAATCTGTTTCTCCAGCATGTCCCAAGTGGAGGTCACGTCACCACTCCAGGTGTTGCAGCCGTAACGTTGTTGTCCGATAAATCCGGAACGGGTCAGGATGATAACGCGTTTGTCTTTGCTCAAAGCCTTTTGATGCGAGGCTATTCCGCTGTTGTGCATCAGTGAGTAGACATTTTTTACACTCCGGTAAGACCCCAAGTGAGTGGAGAGGTCATAGTCCGATTCTTGTCGGTTGATATGGTCAGTCTCTGTAGAATCGAGCCACCAGTCGTCGTTGCCGATGTAACTGAAAATGCCTTTATTCAGATATTTCCGATAAATGTCCCTTGCTTCGGGATTGTAGACGTCGTAGGGGCGTGTGCCACTTTTGGGTGGCCAAGTGTTGAAGTTGATAATCATCCCTTTGGCATCCAACTCCTTGCGTTGCTCTGTGTGGGTGCCAAAGCCGGGTCATGCCACAATCATCAGCTTGGCATTCAGCTTGTGACCACTACCAGACTTTCTTTGTTGTAGGGTTTGCCTTCGGGAGTTTTGAAACCTGCACAATGGAAGGCGAATAGAATTCCACACGGATGTCCATTCCTTATGTGGTGCATTTCATTCCTTGAGGTGTGCGTTCTGTGTTCTGGGCGGCACACAAGTTTGCAAGCATGGTTGCACAAGTCAGCACGAAGCCGGCTCTTTTCATAAAATTCATTTTCATGGTTCTTTTAAAATTATGCTGCAAAAGTAGTCCTGAATCCTCTTTAGACGGCAACAATCTTGTTGAAACGGAACAACACTCAGGTTGATTTCTGCATTTTTTCCGCATATTCCGAGGGGTGGCAACCGTACATTTCTTTTGTTCCGCTTCATAACGGCTGCACTGCTTTATCAAGTTGCGGATGCGGAGCAAAAGGATTTCTTCTTTGTGTTTCCGTTCCATCTCCTTTCGGGTGCGGTATATGTAGAGGCGGATGCTTGCTGTAATGATGGCATATCATGAACTTTATATTTGCTGGATGGAATTTTTCCATCTTTATTTTCTCCCTTTCCAGATACTGATAATTTTTTTGCCTATTGCCAAAATATTCAGCAGTGATACAGCAAAAAATAATAGGCAACCGATCAATATACATGGAAGCAGTGATCCGCTCTCCAATTGCGGGAAGAGGCTTTGGACTACTTCTATATAGTAACTGCGCACCCATGCCACGCAGCCGATGGCGAGGAGCAGTACCAGTACATTCAGCCCTACTGTCAGTATATAATAAGGTGTGGCTACCTGCGTCGGGCTATATCCTATCAGCAGCAGGTTTTCCAGTTTTACCGTATTCTTTTGGAGAAGCAGGAAGATGCTCAGCATCAGGATGTAGAATGACAGAATGCTGATGAACAATCCTACTCCCATGACGATGGCCGTAATGAGGCGCAGGAAATAAGTTGTCTTCCCGGCATCCAGATTGTTGCCTTCAGTTTCGTAATTCTTTTGCTGGAAATAGTCGGTGATGGCTGTGTCGGTAGGATTCTTTACTTCCACAATCAGCCGGGACGGTTCCGCTTCTTTCTCCGGTGCGAAATTCTTATTGGCCCAGTCCATGAAGGATTGGGGAACGAGAATGGTATTCAGCCGGTTGGAGAATCCTACAATGTTGCCTTTATATTGTTCCACACGTCCGTTACCCCGCATCATCACATCCATTTGTACCAGACTCATCAGGCCTTCGGAGAGTTTCGGCAGACTCCGGCTTTGTGCAAAGCCAAAGTTGTAGAGGTTCAGATAGTTACGTGGAATGATGATGGGAATTACCCGGGCATCTTCGTCAAAATGCCATTTGTCCAGACTGACATCCACATATTCGTCGGGTACAGACTCGAAAAACATCTCTGTTGACAGACGGATACCGGCTTCCTGCATACCGAGTCCGGCAGAAACCTTGAACTGGGAAGGAGTGAACGCGCCTACCCCCTTAGTAAAAGGTTGGGCTTTCAGGTCCTTTATCTCCTCTTTGGAGAAGGTATTGCTTTTCCCGGCAAAGCTGCCCAGAGTACTGATTTTTTTGGTAGCAATGATATACTCCTTCTTCATGAAACTATCCCCTTCCGTAAAAACGGGAAGGACATCACGATAGAATTGTACGCTCAGCAATACAATCATCATGCCGAAGAGATTGGCGAGGAAAAGCCTGCCAGCTGTCCGACACTGATGTGCTGGCGGAGAAGTTTCCAAACAAGTCGATTCATATTAGCTACATTTATAATTTATAAATTTCGTCATACTCTAGTTCCAGATGCTTACCTATGGAAGTCACTATGATTCCCGCTTCTTGGCGGCTGGCTTCTTCTGTCAGCAGTCTGCCCATGATTGTTCCGTTCTCGTTATCCAGATGGCTGATGGGTTCGTCCAGGAAGATGAAGTCGAAAGGCTGGCAGAGGCTGCGGATAAAGGCGACTCTTTGTTGCTGGCCAAAAGATAGCTTTCCGGCTTTTTCGTTTACCTTGTCGTCAATGCCGATGGCCTCAAAGAGGGTAAGGACTTCTTTCCTTTTTTTGAAATTGGTAAGCCGGTTCTTCAGTTGTATGTTCTCGATGGCGGTAAGTTCGGGAAAGATACGCAACTCCTGAAAAAGAATGCTGAGAGAGTGTTTGCGTATATCTATCCAGTCATTGACGGAGAGTGAACGGATATTGCGTTCATCAAAGTTGATGATTCCCTGATAATCGTGCCGATAGCCGTAAATATAGCTACAAAGCGATGACTTTCCGGTACCCGAAGCGGCTTCTATGAGATAACGTTTCCCTTTGTGGAACGTAATGTCCCGATGCCATACGTCTGAGGTAATGGCATCACGGTCGCAAACACTTGAGGTAGTGTTTGCCGTAGGTGAATCCTATTCATGAGTGGTATTAATCCTTAATCTCTAATCTTTAATCCTTAAATTACATTCCTGCAAACTGCTTGATGAAGTCCACAATCTGTTTCAACGCATTTACATCCTTATTCTTCAGTTGCAGGGTAACGGTTGCCTTGTCCTCGTTACCGACAGCTTCCAGATACGAGATATTGCCGAGCAGCGAGTAATAGGTGCTATACTCTTGTCCGCCGAACCCAACAAGCAATTTTATAACGGGCAGGTCGAGTACGGCTTCCGCATTGATGACAAAGGCTGTACGCTTGCCTTTCAGACTGGAAGCGAAGTCTGTTTCTTTGGCAGACGGGTCAGCGGTCTTGCAGGCATTCTTATACAGCAGTTCGTCGTTGGTGGCGTACATTTGTTTGTCTCGTATGCCGAAGAAAATGTTGATAGCGCGTGATTTATAGACATATTCATTCTCATTCAATTTCACGATGTCTTCGCCGCGTTTCAGTCCCAGTTCGGACTTTTTCTCATAAAGGGCTTTCAGAGGAGCATCGTTCTTTACGCTGGCGTAGGCAAGGAAAGAAGGATTACTGTTCATGGTTACATTGATAAGGCCTATGGTCAGGTCGTTGTGGAAAGCACTGAACAAGTCCTTTACTTCAGCGGCTTTGGTAATGGAGAAATCGTTGCGGAACTGCTCATTCTCTTGCAGTACATTGTAGAACTCCTCTCCATTGATACCTATGCTGAGCAGTGCCAGCGTAGATTTGGGGAAATATTTCAGAAATGTGTTTTCGATGGGGCAAGTGCTTTTGGCCTGCTTTTCGAAGAGAGCTTTCAGTTCTGCATTCTCTGTATAGTTATCTATCTTCAGCTCAATTTTTCCTTTTTCGAAAGAGAGGCTTCCCAGCATCTTCAAATCTTTCAAATCAATACTTTGGGATATTCCGTAATTCAGCGGATTGGCATAGGCACTCAGCAGGCTGGAGGGAGTAATGAGCATGTTGACGTCTCCGTTCTGCTTTTGCATCTTCTTGAAAGCAGTATTGCTGTTGATACAGTTCTCTTCCGTCTGTTTCAGTAGGGCGGGTATTTCCTCCTTGACTTTTTCCAATTGCGATGTGCCGGTGTAGTTCACCACCATAAGCGTGGTGGGAGTGAAAGCGAGCAGTGCCTGCTTGTTGATTTGTGCAAAGCTGTAGCCGTCCGCTTCTGACACGTGGCTGATTATCTGTTCTTTCTCCGTAACTTCCAGCAGTTTTAGCAAGTCATCCTTGTTCTGAACCTTGGCTACCATGGTGGTGTAGGGGAACGAGGGAGCATTGAAGATATAGATGGGCGCATGAACGTCCACTCCCGATTTGGCAGGGTCTTTCAGTACAGCCTCCAATTGTTGGAAAGTGGCTGCATTCATATCGCTTTTCAAGGCATCTGTCAGCTTTTGCAGTGCTTCTTTAGTCTCTTTATCTTTGGTACCGGCCTTGTCTGCCAATGATTTTAAATTGACAGCGATGACTTGCGAGGCATCGGAGGGAATCACATTGGTATATTCCGACTTTTTGGACGAACAAGCGCTTATCAGCACGATGAGCATTGCCAGTACTGAGAAGTGGAAGAATAGGTTCTTTTTCATATAGTTTTTGTTTTAGTGAGTATCATTGATTCTGTAAGTTGAGGATGTGGCAGGCAACCAGTGCCGCCGTCTCTGTGCGCAGCCTTGATTTTCCCAGGCTGATGGGGATAAACCCGTTTTCCGCCGCCTTCCGGACTTCCTCTTCGCTGAAGTCTCCTTCGGGACCGATTAGTACGAGGGCATCCTCTCCGGGATGTACCATATCCTTCAAAAGCGGTTTTTCGCCTTCATAACAGTGGGCGATGAATTTCTGGCCCGGAAAAGGCTGTGTGATGAACTTGTTGAAGTCTGTCATCTCATTCAGTTGGGGCAGGCGTGCCTTGAGCGACTGCTTGATGGCGGAAACCAGTATTTTGGAAATGCGCTCCGTCTTGATGACTTTCCGTTCCGAGAAACGGCAGTTCAGGAATGTCAGTTCGTCAAACCCAATTTCCGTCGCTTTCTCGGCAAACCACTCTGTGCGGTCCATATTCTTGGTAGGCGCCATGGCAATGTGCAGATGACCTTTCCACAAGGGGGCTTGCGGAAGGGTTTCCAGGATATTCACCAGACAGCGCTTGTTTGTAGCCGTACTGATTTCGGCACGATAAAAGCAGCCTTTTCCGTCTGTCAACATGGCCTCGTCTCCAGCCTGCAAGCGCAAGACGCGTACGGCGTGTGCGGCTTCCTCTTCGGGCAGCTCTGCGTGGGCTTGTATGTCGGGGGTATAGAATACGTGCATATTACAAATTGTTCTTGAGTTGGTTAATCTGGTCTCTTAGCTGTGCGGCACGTTCATAGTCCTCTTCATCGACTGCTTTTTGCAGGGCCGTTTTCAGTATGCCTATCGTGTCTTCCTGCAGCAGTTCGTCTTTGTCCGGTTCGCTGCCTTCCATCGGGTCGATGGACCTCGACGGTTTTCAGACATTCTGCTTCGAGGATGTCTTCGTAGACAAAGATAGGGGCATTCATGCGCAATGCCAGGGCAACGGCGTCGCTGGTACGCGCATCAATCCGGAGAATGGTTTCTTCGGCTTTCATATAAAGGTAAGAGTAGAATACTCCGTTGTCTACTTTATAGATAAGAATACGCATCAGTTTTACGCCCAGCACTTCAAGAACGGAAGCGAATAGGTTATGGGTCAGCGGACGGGGCGGTACAATACCTTTCATCTCGATGACCATAGCTTGTGCTTCGGTGGCACCTATAATAATCGGAAGCTGGCGCTCGCCGCCCGCTTCACCCAGTACCAGGGCATAGGCGCCCGCTTGCGCCTGGCTGTTGGAAATGTTTAGTACTTGTAGTTCTATCTTCTTCTTATTCATACCTATTAAATCAACCTGATTCTCAATCAGTTTTTCTCTATTTTCTCCGGATTATGCTTATAGCGGAATACTATTCCAAATAACAGACCAATGACTAAGGCATATCCTGCAAAGATAAACCATACCGGTGTCCAGTCGCGGCTTACCAGTCCTCCGCCTTCGGCATATACCGAGAAGGCATCCACCACGGCTCCGCTGGCATAACCTCCGATGATGGCTCCCACACCGTTCGTCATCATGAAGAACAAGCCTTGTGCGCTGGCACGGATACTGGGATGTGCCTCCATTTCTGTAAACAGCGAGCCCGATACATTGAAAAAGTCAAATGCCATGCCGTAGACAATCATCGAGAGAATGAGCATCCAGAGTCCGCTTCCCGGGTCTCCGAGGGCAAAGAGCCCGAAACGGAATACCCATGCAAACATACTTATTAACATAACACGCTTGATTCCGAAATGTTTCAGGAAGAAGGGGATGGCAAGGATAAACAGCGTCTCACTCATTTGCGAGATGGAGAGCAGGATGACGGAGTGTTTTACACCGAACGAATCTGCATATTCGGGTATGGAAGCAAACGAACCCAGGAAAAGGTCGCCGTATGTGTTTGTTATTTGAAGGGCGGCTCCCAGCAACATGGAGAATAGGAAGAAGATGGCCATCTTCTTGCGCTTGAACAGCACCAGTGCATCCAGTCCGAAAGCGGAGAGCATCGTTTTTCCTTCGCAGCGCATGGGAGGGCAGGCAGGCAGGGTGAAGGCGTAAAGCCCCAGCATGGCTGCCGAGATGGCTGCCACATAGAGTTGTGCCGCACTTGCCTTGAACCCGGTAAGGTCCACAGCCCACATGGCACAGATAAAGCCTACCGTTCCCCATACACGGATGGGGGGGAAGTCTTTCACCAAATCCATTTTATATCTTTCCAGCGCATTGTAGGACACGGTGTTGGCCAGGGATAGCGTGGGCATATAAACAAGCATGTTGAGCAGCATGGCCCAGTACATGTGGGTGTACGTAGTGGCAGTGGAAGCATAAATCAGAGCACCGGCACCGATGAGGTGAAGTATGCCGTAAAGGCGTTCGGCGTTTATCCATTTGTCGGCGATGATACCGGTCAGTCCGGGCATTATCAGTGAGGCTATACCCATGGTTGCAAAGATTGCTCCGATTTGTCCGCCTTCAAAATGTAACGTACCGCCCATGTAACCACCTAATGAAATCAGCCATGCTCCCCAAACGAAGAATTGCAGGAATTGCATGGCAGTGAGTCGGAATTTGATGCTCATAATATTAGCTTTTTATATTTTAAATTATGTAATAGATGCAAATGTACAATGAGACTAGGAGAAAAACAAGTTCTGTACGGCTTTTTCTTCAACGAAAGAGATTAATGAGGGATGGATTTTGGGAAGGAATGTATTATAAAAAAAGAAGGGTATCTATCCCAGACACCCAATCTTTATTAACCTTAAATCTAATACCATGAAAAACACAGTGCAAATATACACGGTTTATGTTATATAACATACTGTTTTGACGTTTTTCTGCTTTTTATTAACTCTATTTAAGAAAAGCAGGCTAACAAAGCCTGCTTTTTCCTTTATTCTACATATAGAACCAGTCCTTTCAGGTATTCCCCTTCCGGATGATAGATGCTGACCGGGTGGTCGGCAGGTTGCGTCAGTTGGTGCAGGATGCGTACGCTGCGGCCGGACATGGCAGCGGCTGTGAACACGGCGGTGCGGAAGTTTTCTTTGCTGACGGCTTGCGAACACGAGAATGTGAAGAGGATGCCGCCGGGCTTGATTTTCTCGAAAGCCTTGACGTTCAGTTTGCGGTAGCCTTGCAGGGCATTGCGCAGAGCATCGCGGTGCTTGGCAAAAGCAGGAGGGTCAAGAACTATCAGGTCGTATTGGTCGCCCATGCGGTCAAGGTATTTGAAGGCATCTTCTGCATAGGCGGCATGGCGGGTGTCACCCGGGAAGTTCAGTTCGATGTTCTTGTTGGTCAAGTCGATGGCTTTGGCGGAGCTGTCCACGGAATGCACCAGTTTGGCGTCTCCACGCATAGCATATACGGAGAAGCCGCCGGTATAGCAGAACATATTCAGTACGCTGCGGCCTTTGGCATAACGTTCCAGTAGCGAACGGTTCTCGCGTTGGTCTACGAAGAAACCGGTTTTTTGGCCTTTCAGCCAGTCGATGTGGAACTTCAGGCCGTACTCCATGGCTACATTGTCCGTGCTGCCGCCTTTCAAGAAACCATTCTCCGGATAGAGGTCGGCCTTGAAGGGAAGGGTCGTCTCCGATTTGTAATAGATATTGTCAATCTGGCTGCCCATCACTTCGGTAAGGGCATCGGCAATGGCCATGCGGTCGAGGTGCATGCCGGCAGAATGTGCCTGCATCACTGCGGTGCGGGCATAAATGTCGATAACAAGCCCCGGCAGGTTGTCTCCCTCCCCGTGCACCAGGCGATAGGTGTTGTTTGTCGGGTTTCCGGCTATGCCGATACTGCGGCGCATGTCGTATGCTATGCTGAGTTTGCGTTTCCAGAAGTCCGCATTGATTTCTTCTTCTTGACGGAAGGTCAGTACGCGTACGGCGATACTGCCAATCTGAAAATGCCCTTTGGCTATGAATTCCTTTTTGGACGTGTAGATTTCAACAACTTCCCCTTCTTCGGGCTCTCCGTCGAAATGTGCGATGGCGCCGGAAAACACCCACGGGTGAAAACGCTTTAATGACTCCTCTTTATTGGGTTTAAGGTATACTTTGTACATATATATAATGTGATTAATGTGGTAATGTGATAATGTGCATCACATTACCACATTATTATTGGCTTCTATCTCAAAATCTCCTGTCCGTTTCAGTTCTTGCAGCTTGTTGTAGATGTTGAGGCATGCCCAGGCATCGGTGGCGGCATACAGTTTCTGCGGTTCGGTCAAGGTTTCGGCTTCCCAGTTGGAAAGGCGCTGGCTTTTCGAAATCTTTTCCCCGAAGAGGATGGCGTATATCTTCTGCAGGCTTTTGTCCTGGATGCCGAAAGCGCGGACATATTCCTGCAATTCGATGCAGGCATGCTGTTCGAAGGGCGCGCGTTTGTGCAGCATCATGAAGTCGTCCCGCAAGGAAAGGCCTACTTTCGTTACGCTTGGGTTTTCCAGCAATGTGATAACCGGCAGAGTCAGTCCCGTCAGGTTGAGGCGGAACAGAAAGCAATGTTCCTCTGAGGAAATCTGTAGCAGGGCCACCTTGTGTATCTGTCCTTTTGTGAACGATGGACGGGTTTCGCTGTCTATGCCCAGCAACGGGCAGGACTTCAGATAGGCGACTGCCTTTTCCGCTTCCCATGGTGTCTGTACGACATGTATCTGTCCCGGAAAGGCGGCTTTGGGCAGGTCTTTCACTGTTTCTTTATCTATTGTTCTTTTGATAACCATAATTTAATATTCAAAGTCTGCGGTTTCCTCCTCTTCATCCTCGCCTTGCGCATACTTCACCTCGTGCAGGGCACGCAGGGTGTTGACAAGCTTCTGTCCCCAATGGAGGCGGAAGTTTTCCTGGCAGATGGCAAGCGAATCGTTCATCGTCTCGTTGAAACCCAGCTGGAATACGAAGATAAAGTCCTTGATGTCCTGGTATATGTCGGCCAAGTCTTCGGAAATGTTCCTGGTGATGGGCTGGTCACTATACTTCATGTCGGATACGAATACGTCCAGGTAGTCGTCTTTCTCGGCCAGGATATTGGCGAGGTTCATGCGGAGTACCTCATAGGTCTCTTCGGTGACGAATGTTTCCGGCGCCTCGTCTCCTATGGTTTCGCACTCGGGCAGCATGGAGGCCTTCAGGTAGAGCAGCGGAAGTATTTTTAAGGAGGTATCGACGAACGCGGAACGTTTCACCCCTTCCGCTTGTTCCAGAAACTTACAAAACTCGGCGGCTACGGTCACAAACTCTACGGCATTCCGGTCGAATATCACTTGACTTTCTTTTTTCATATCTTCTTGATTTGAAACGCAAAGATAGCGCAAACCGAAAGTAGAAGCAAATTAATTGGCAGGATTATTCTTTTTTCACTACATGATATTCTGTTCCTCTTGTCTTCCGGCGGCTGCTGATGCCCAGTTTGTGGAGTGCACGTCCGAACAGAGCCACTTTATTGATGGACAGCCGGTCTTTGGTCTTGGTTTGCAAGAAGGAGAGAATCTCCATAGGGGTCATCCAGTCTCCTTCCTCTTCATTTTCGGCGGGATGGAAGTGGCAGAGGAAGAGCTGTTCCAACGGTGTGGGCTGTTCAAACTCCCGGTTGGTCTGTTTCAAGATGGCTTCGTCGGAATCGTCCAGCCAGTAGCGTTCACCTTTGGCTATGGCATCCATGGCTTGTGCGTAGAGTTGCCGGTAGTTGATGGTGACATTGGTATGGATGGGGCCGGTGACTTCGATGCAGATGAAACGGCGGCTGCCGCTGGGGTCTGTCAGCAGGTCTTTCTGGTTGCTGGTTGCTATAAAGGAGGCGTAGCGTCTTATTTCCTGGATGGCGGTGCCGTAAGGCTTGCGCAGGTTTGCCACGGGTTTCTGCAGCAGATGCTTTAGAAAACCTTGCTGATTGACGCTGATTTGGTCGAATTCGTCGATGTTTATCAGGAAAAAGCGGCCGAGGCTCCGCTCTGCGTCCTGCTTGCTTTTGAAGTCGATACTGTCGGTATATCCGAAGCGCAGTTCGGGTGGCAGCAGGATGCGGCAGAAGGTACTTTTACGATAGCCTTGGGCTCCGACCAGTAGGGGAGACGTGTTGTTTCCATGCTGACGGTCGATGTTTTGCCAGTGCGCCGTCATGCTGAGAAACCAGCGGTAGAAGAGTTCCCGCCAGTACGGATTGTTGCAGGGGACGAGGTCGGCCAATGCGCGGATACGGTCCTTGCCGTCCCAATGTCCGGTGCTGTTCAGATATTCTTCGATGGGGTTGTACAAGGGAATGGCGTCCGAGTTGAGGTAGCGTGCCACATCTCTGTCCCATACGCTGATTCCTTCTTTCAGGGCATTCTGTCCGATACTGCTTCTTACCCGCTGGTCGGCAGGGCGGAAATGGAAGTGTATGGAGTCCCGTTGGCGGAATTCCAATTCTCCCAGCACGGTGTTCCAGCGGAACTCATAGCGTCTGTTCATGAATTCTTCCAGGCGGAAGGCGGTGATTTGGTCGCGGGTCATGCTGCTGCGGGTGCCGAAGCCTTTGCATTCGCGGTAGAGGTTGTGCAGGGTCATGCGCACCAGTTGTTCATCCGCTTCGCGGTAGTAGTGCATCATGACTTGACGTACTGCCTCTTCTTCGGGAATGCCGGCTTTGTAGCAATGCCCGGCAAGCAGGTAGAGCAGGGGGCGAAGGTCATCGCCCCGTTTCCAGTTTTCCAGCTCTTCGAAGGTACGGTTCAGGGCGGCTTCGAAGAGGATGGAGAAGGTTTGGGAGGCCGGATAGCCGGGGGCAATGCGCATCAGCGGGTTTGCTTCGGTCTGTTTCCGTTGGCCGAAGGTGGGCTCGTCGGGCACGGACAAAGGCTGTTCCAGACAGAAAGGGACGGCAGACGGATTGTAATAGGGACGGTCATCGAGCGTCATGCGGCAGCTTTGCTCCACGGCAGGTTCTTTCAGTGTGATGGGGTAGGGGAGCAGGGGCTGGTAACAGTTTACGGCGAGCCGGTAGGCAGCGGTATGAAACAGCCTGATTTTTTCTTCCTGCCTGGGGCGCGAACCGTCGGGGGTGGCAAACAGTACCCATATTTTTACGCTTCGTCCGCTGCTTCCGCAAAAGGCGGCAAAAGTTTGCGGCAGCAGGGCCGCCTGGCGCTTTACTTGCTCCACTTCCACGGCATTGGCCAGGTGGTTGACTTCAATCTGTACCAGTCCGTTGTAGGTTTTCAGGTATCTTTCCCCCTCTTTGCTGCGGGCATATTCTGCGGCAGGGCAGATGCGTGGCAGTTTGTCTATGCAGGGGTAGTGTCCGTTGCTTCCGGTGATGTGGGGAATGAGGCTGCGCAAGGCGGATATGTGTCCGGCTTTGTTCTCGGTTTTCATCTTCTCCATCAAGGTGTCGCTGGGCCATGTGCTGAATGTCTCTTTGCCGGTTTCACGAGCGGTGCGTATAAGGGTAAGTTTCATGGGGTGCTTGCTGTATTAAAGTCCGCAAAGCTACTGAAAAATGACGGGACAGCCGAGGAAAAGTGGAATTATGATGAAACTTCTCATATTTATTCCGGCTGTACGTCGTAATCCGACTGGTTTTTCACGCCGACAATGTCTTGCTTCCTCACCTCGGTTGTTAATATGTGCTGCAACTGCTGTGAGGTCAGCGTCTCGGTGGGAGAGAACTCAGCCGACTTCATATAGCTTAAAATGGCATTGCGCAGCTGACCTCCTTCCGGAGTGTGGCGAATTGCTTCGAGGTTGCTCATACAAACCAATACCTTACCGTTGTCTACGGCAAATTCGAACAGCAAGCCTAACTTGTGGTTCCGCTCCACATTGTCTACTACTTGGATAAGCGGCTTGTATTCGTGGCGTGTAGCGTTCAGAATAAAGGGACGGGCATGGCGTACGATGCTCCACCATTGCCAGTTGCTATGGCACTCGGTGGGGAACTGCCGGAACAAGGGATGTTTCTCGTCCATCAGCAAGGAGAGGGTGCCCGGCGAAACTTCGCGGCCGGCGTTTTCCGAAATGCTTTTGAACATGGCATAGTTCCAGTAGTCAGGAGTAAAAAGTCCGCCTACACTCTGTTCTTCAATGGCTTTGTGGTCGGGTATAAGCAGTATCTTCCCTCCTTGGCTCAGTCTCTTTCGCGCCTCGTCATCCAAGGACTGACAGATGAAGATGTCCGCTTCGCTTTCCGGTGTCCGGTCGGGGTATACCCATAAGTTATAATAGTTATGATAATTCCCGGTGGTCAGTGTCAGTCGCAATTGGGCAGGCTTGTCTATTTCGGTAAGGGTGCTTTTCAACTCGCCCACCTGCATTACTTTTCCTTGCTCTACATGGGCGGGGACTTTGCCTTCGCGAACAAAAGTTACGTTGTCACTCAGGCTTTCCAGACGCCAGTATAATGCATCAGACCATGGTTGCTCTTCGTAATTTGTCAGGGCGAGGCCTATGTTCAGCTCTTCTTTGTTGCTGTAACAGTAGGTGTCCATAAGCGCCAGCGGTACCACCGGAGCACAAAAGCCGCGGAATGTTTCGGGAGTGACAATGCCTTTGCTGTCCATGAAAGCATCCAGAATGCCTACCAGTGCCGAGCCTTGTCCGGGAAAGTCTTGAAGGTCGAGCATCTGGAATCCGCCTAAACCGGCAGTGCGCAGGCCGTATTCAATATCAGCCTTGTAGCATTCGACGGCAAACCGGCCGGTGGCCTGATGGAATGCGTCAATCTGGTCCTGTAGTCCATTTTCATTGAGCCGGTCACGGAATATCTCCAAGTTATATGGATGCAATACGCCGGTGTATTTCTCCAACTCCTTGTAGTCGGGATAAATTTGGAACTGTCCGGTTTCGTGACTGATGACCGGTCGGGGAGATTTCGCTATGGCGGCAGTATAATCCGCACGGGTATTGGGACGGGTGTTGTTCAAGATACCTCCCTTTTCGGCATCGACAAAGGCAAACGAACTGCGTACGTGCGTTGTATAGCCTTCGCCTCCTCCTACCCGGCAGGTTGTCAGATAATCTTCACCGTCTATGGCACCTCCCCAACCCAGGAAGTTGTTGGAACCGAACGAATAGAGATGGCGGTTGTCATGTTTTCTGAATCCGTCCAGCCAATTGCGCATCAGGTCAACGTCGCCACCCAACTCGTTGCCCAGTCCCAACATGGTGAATGAGGGGTGATTGCCCATGTAGCCGAGGGTCATATAGGCTTCGTTCAGCAAGAAGTCATTCAGGCGATGGTTGTCCGGTGAAATGCTTCCCCATAAAGGCAACTCGGCCTGGAAATAGATACCCTCGATGTCGGCAGCGGCAAAAGCGGCGCGGGGCGGGGTGTAGGAATGGCAACGGTAGTAGTTGATGCCATAACTCTTGGCTGTCTGAAAAACTTTTCGCCAGGACTTTACATCCATCGGCGCATATCCGGTAAGTGGGAATACGCAAGCGTCGTGTTTGCCGCGCAAGAAGGTCTTGAAGCCGTTTATGGTGAACTGAGTACCTTCGGTGGCAAAGTCGCGCATACCGAAATCTGTTATTATATTGTCTTTACCCTCGTTTGTGGCAAGGGTCACGTTCAGTGCATAAAGTGTGGGGTGGAATTCGCTCCATGTCTGCATCCGGTTGCCCATGTCGAGCACCAGTTCTATCTTATTTTCACCTTTGCTCAAGCCGACTTGTTTTTCCATGTCCGGCAACTGGTGTTCTTGTTGGGTGTTCCACGTCTTGGCAGAAAGGGTCACTATGCCCGATTGCTCTGAATCGCTGTATATGTTTACATGGATGCGGGCCTTTTTCTCCTTTACAGATGGGTAGACTTGTACCTGCTTGAGATAGGTGTGTGGGGTCGCTTCGATGTAGAAGTCGCCCAGAATGCCGTTCCAGTTGGTTTGTGTGCCGTCGGTCCAGGCATGCGAGCTTTGGATTTCGGCTGGTACGGAGCTGGGGGAATTGTCAATGCGTATCTTTATATGGTGGCTGCCGGGTGCCAAGGCCGGCAGGCTATAGCAGTGAGGTGCATAGATATGTCCCAACGTGCCTATACTGTCTCCATCTATCCAGAGAGTGCTGGGTTTTGTACGCTCCATGAAAAGTATCAGGCGTTTCCCTTCCATCTGTACGGGAATTTCAACATCTTTTTCATATTCTACGATGCCGGAGTAGGGATAAGTCCGTGTCAACTGGGAGGTTACATTGGTGGGATGCCTGCCGTCTCCCAACTTGTTTTCATCCGTCGTACCGGGCAATGTGCAGTTCCCTAATGAACTGTTCCAATTTCCTGATAAATCGATTCGTTCTCTTATTGTCTGGAATTCTTTTTTGTCTGTACATGATGCCAGACATGCCAATAAGCATAATACAATGAAATTTCTCATAAACTACCTGTTTTTCATGGCCGGTGATTGATTGACCGGTTGCAAATATAGGGCATTGCTCCCGTCTCTCTGTATACAAAATGTTTCCAATTATGTGACGGGATGTTTTTTTATTGCTATCTTCATGCTTGATATTAGTGTTGTTGAGTGTTCGTCATTATAACCAATCTTTTCACCATACGTCGTTACTCTATTGATTTTTCCGTGTGCTGCAACCGGTAAAAGTTTTTCTGTCTTTCAATCTTGTTCTGCAGTTCCTCTTCGGTGGGCATATAAAGCATGCATTTGGATACTGTTACTAAATTGGAAAAACGGCAATTTGTGTAGGCGTAAATCTTGGAAAAGTGGCATAAATCCTTTATATTTGCAATGGAAAAGAGGCATAGTGTGATTATTGCATTTAATAATCGAATAAACAAGAATAGGTTATGATAAAAAGAAAGATAGATGATTACATTCGCAATTACTACGAAACTAACCGTAACGCCCTGCTTATTACTGGAGCACGACAAATAGGTAAGACATATTCCATTCGTCAGTTCGGTAAGACGTTTAAAAGTTTCATTGAAGTCAATTTCGTCGAGATGCCCGAAGCGGTGGATTTGTTCAAGGGAGCAAAGAGCAGCGGTGATATTCTGCTCCGTCTATCGGCAATCACCTCCGTGCCGCTCATCAAGGGTGAAACGCTCGTCTTTTTCGACGAAGTACAGCAATGTCCCGATATTGTTACGGCAATTAAGTTTCTGGTGGATGACGGTTCGTATCGTTACATCTTGAGCGGTTCGTTGCTGGGCGTAGAATTGAAAGACCTGCGCTCGGAACCGGTTGGCTACATGGGTGTAAAGGATATGTTCCCACTCGATTTCGAGGAGTTTATTTCGTGTGTGGGTATAAATGACGCCGTTATCGGGGCATTGCATGAGGCATGGCGGAATCGCACTGCCGTCGATGAGTTTGTCCACGGCAAAATTATGGAGCTGTTCCGGCTCTATCTTGTTGTGGGCGGTATGCCTGCGGTCGTGAGCAAATATCTCGAGAGTAACAACCTGCAAGAGGTGATGACTGTGCAGCAGGATATCATTCGTCTGTACAAACGTGACATCGCCCAGTATGATCCTAATAACAAACTCTACATCGAGGAGATTTTTAATCTTATTCCCCCTGAGCTAAACGCTAAAAACAAACGCTTCATACTGAAACGATTGAATGAGCACGCAAAGTTCGACCGGGTCGAGAACAGTTTTTTATGGCTGACGAACGCGGGCGTGGCGCTACCCGTCTATAATGTGGAGGAGCCGAAAATGCCGCTCCTGCTTGCACGTTCACGCAATCTGTTCAAACTCTTCCAAAGTGATATCGGACTGCTGGCCAGCCAATATGCCGAGGGCATTCAGATGCGGATTATAAAAGGTGATAAGGACATCAATTTCGGTTCAATTTACGAGAATGCCGTAGCGCAGGAGTTGGTGGCTCACGGCATTGTTCCCTACTATTACAACAACAAGAAGCGCGGTGAATTGGATTTTGTTATTGAGCTTGAGGGTAAGGTACTGCCTATTGAGGTAAAATCAGGTAAAGATTACGAGACACACCGCGCTTTGTCCAACATCATGGATTGCGAGGAATACGACTTCTCCGAAGCAGTTGTGTTCAACAACGGTAATCTGCGCGTCGCAGGTAAGATTATCTATGCCCCGATCTATATGGCGATGTTCTTCGAGAAAAGCAATGTTGCTCCGACTTTTTATAAAGTGGATTTATCGGGACTGTAAAGTGTTCTATTCGGAAAATAATGCTTGCTATTGAAAAAGATTAGCATTCCTTTGCCAAGCCCCCTGCTTTTCATTATCTTTGCCTCTGTAGTTTGTAGTTGCGCACAGTCGTGGAATGTCTTTCTCATAGTTGTGAAGAAGGTGTATCACAAATATGAAGAAGGTGAACCACAGCTGTGCGCATCTTTTGTTGATAAGCTTTCAGTAGAAGGAAGAACGCTTCTTTGCGTAAGGAAGACCTATGCTCTGCCTAATAAAAGCCGGTACTTTGCATGAGCGAAACCTGCAGACAGCAACAGAAATGAATCTAAAAATGGAGGAAAGAATATGGCAATTTTATTTGATTGGTACGAAAACCCGAAAACGAAGGATAAACAAGGGGAAGAGCTGACCCTGCACCCCCGGATTAAACTGAACGGCTCCACAACGACCGATGAACTGCGCAGGCATATACAAGAATACTGCTCGCTGACCGAGACGGATGTACTGGCGGTACTCGATGCTTTGTCGCATTTTGTGGGACGCGAGCTGGGGGAGGGCAGGCAGGTACATTTGGACGGCATCGGTTACTTTGTTCCCACGCTGACCTGCACGGAACCGGTGACACTGGAGACAAAGCGGAAAAGTACTAAGGTGAAGTTGAAAAACATCACTTTCAGACCGGACAAGGCGCTGCGCAGTGAGATAGGAGTATTGAAGGTAAAGCCGCTGAAATTGCGGAATCTCACGAAAAAGAGGCTGACGGATGATGAGGTGAAGCAAAAAGTGGTGAACTATCTACGTAAGAATGAGTTCATCACCCGCAGTGTTGTACAGTCGATTTGCGGCATGACCCGCACGACTGCGACGCGGCAGATTCGTCGTCTTTGTGAGGAGAATGTGTTGGTGAACAAAGGGTTGCAGAAACAGCCGATTTATTTTTTGAAGGAAAAAGAGTAGGTTGATGCGTATAGGGCTTGCATGGATTGCGTCATGTAGGCAAAATCTGCCTGCATGCTTGCATGAGGTCTGCTTGCATGGCGCAATCTGTTGTAAATTAGTGCGCTATGTCATTTCATGCAAGCATGTAAGTAAAACATGCGATAAAACTGCAGTTGTAGATTAGGAATACCTATAATCGGCAGACGAGAAATTAAAGAATGAAAACAACGCGGCAGAAGGATAGTTTTTATTATTTTTGCAATCAATTCTCAATAGTTATTTAAAAAATATGGCAAAGAAAAATTCAACAGCTAAAGATACGGAGCTGTCACTCTCGTTTTTTGGGAAAGTGGCAGCGTTATTTAGAAGTGAAACTGTTCATTTCGTTATCGGCTTGGTACTGGTAATCTTTTCGGTTTATTTGTTGCTCGCCTTTTCGTCGTTCTTTTTCACGGGAGCGGCAGACCAGAGCATCATTGACGGAGGCAGTGCGCAGGAGCTGATTTCCACCAATAATGGGGTGAAGAACTACGCCGGTAGCCGCGGTGCGCAGTTGGCCAGCTATCTGATAAATGATTGTTTCGGTGTATCGTCTTTCCTGATTCTCGTGTTCCTGGCTGTGGCGGGATTGAAGCTGATGCGGGTGCGTGTGGTGCGCTTGTGGAAGTGGTTCATCGGCTGTTCGTTGATGCTGGTGTGGTTCTCGGTATTTTTCGGTTTTGTGTTTGTAGACCAGTACAAGGACTCTTTCCTCTATCTGGGCGGTATGCACGGATACAATGTCAGCAACTGGCTTGTGTCTCAAGTCGGTGTGCCGGGAGTATGGCTGCTATTGTTGGTAACTGCCATCTGCTTCCTCATCTATCTGAGTGCACGGACTGTCATCTGGTTGCGCAGATTGTTTAGTCTCAGCTTCTTGAAGCGTAAGGAGAAGGCGGAAAGTGTGCAGGGTGAAACGCCGGAAGAGTTCAAGACCTCTTGGGGTGCAAAGGAAAAGACTACTGCTCCGACACCGGAAGCTGCGGAGCCGGAAAAGGTTCTTGAAAAGGAGGAGGAGGTTGCTACAGAGGAAGAAGAGGACGAACCGCTGAATGAAATCACCCTTGACTTGGGTGGAAGTGATGGAAAGGTAAAGCCAGCCAAGTCTGCGGATGAGGACGTTACCATGACTTTTGAGACTCCTGCACCGGAGCCGGTACCCCCTTTTCGGGAACAGCCGGTAGAGAAGGAGCCGGCATTCCAGGTTGAGAAGGCTGAAGAGGAGGAGTATGTGGGAACGGAGAAGGAGCCGTACAATCCCCGTCTGGATTTGGAAAACTATCATTACCCCACAATAGACTTGATGAAGCATTACGATGACAATGGTCCGACCATTGACATGGTAGAGCAGAACGCGAACAAGGATAAGATTATCAATACTCTGCGTAGTTTCGGTATAGAAATCAGTACCATTAAGGCGACGGTAGGTCCTACGGTGACGCTGTATGAAATCACTCCCGAGCAGGGCGTCCGCATTTCGAAGATACGCGGTCTGGAAGATGATATTGCCCTCAGCCTTTCGGCGCTCGGCATCCGTATCATCGCTCCCATTCCGGGAAAGGGTACGATTGGTATCGAAGTGCCCAACTCCAATCCGAAGATTGTATCCGGTCAGAGTATTATCGGCAGCAAGAAGTTTCAGGAGTCTACTTACGACTTGCCCATCGCACTGGGTAAGACGATTACGAATGAAGTGTTTATGGTGGATTTGTGCAAGATGCCGCACGTGCTCGTTGCCGGTGCTACCGGTCAGGGTAAGTCCGTGGGGTTGAATGCCATCATCACCTCCTTATTATATAAGAAGCATCCGGCAGAGCTGAAGTTTGTGCTGGTAGACCCCAAAAAAGTAGAATTCAGCATCTACTCCGTAATTGAGCATCACTTCCTCGCGAAATTACCCGATGGGGAAGATGCCATCATTACGGACGTCACGAAGGTGGTGCAGACTTTGAACTCCATCTGTGTGGAGATGGATACTCGCTATGACTTGCTGAAAGCTGCCCATGTGCGCAATATCAAGGAGTATAACGAGAAGTTCATCAACCGTCGTCTGAATCCGGAAAAGGGGCATAAGTTCATGCCTTATATCGTAGTCGTTATCGACGAGTTCGGTGACTTGATTATGACAGCCGGTAAGGATGTGGAACTGCCCATCGCACGTATCGCCCAGTTGGCGCGTGCCGTGGGTATACATATGATTATCGCTACACAGCGACCGACAACAAACATCATTACGGGTACGATTAAGGCCAACTTCCCGGCGCGTATCGCCTTCCGTGTATCGGCAATGGTCGATTCGCGTACCATCCTCGACCGTCCGGGAGCCAACCAGCTGATAGGCCGCGGTGATATGTTATTCCTGCAGGGAGCAGACCCGGTGCGTGTGCAGTGTGCCTTTATCGATACCCCCGAAGTGGCGGAGATTACGAAGTTCATCGCCCGCCAGCAGAGTTACCCCACTGCTTTCTATCTGCCCGAATATGTGGATGAAAATGCAGGAGGTGATTTGGGGGATGTGGATATGGGACGTCTCGATCCTTTGTTCGAGGATGCAGCCCGTCTCGTTGTTATTCACCAGCAGGGTTCCACATCGCTCATTCAGCGTAAGTTTGCCATCGGTTATAATCGTGCCGGCCGCATCATGGACCAGTTGGAGAAAGCGGGGATTGTGGGACCGGCGCAAGGTAGTAAGGCGCGTGAGGTGTTCTGTATAGATGAGAGCGACCTGGAAATGCGGTTAAACAATTTGCAATAAGGAATGGTTATTTATAGAATGATGAAATTTGATAAGCTTTTACTTGGTGTGCTATTGCTGTTGTTTGCTGTGCCGATGTCGGCACAACAACCGGATGCCAAGAATATATTGGAGCGTACAGCCGAAGCCTTTCGGAAAGCGGGAGGGGTGAAGCTGGCGTTTACCGTGAACGAACAACAAGGCTCTTATGCGGGAGTTCTCTATCTGGAAGGTGAGAAGTTTGTGGTTGAGACCGAGGGAATGAAGACTTGGTTTGACGGACATACGCAGTGGAGCTATGTGGCTTCGGCAGATGAGGTGAATGTATCGGAACCTACGCAGGAGGAATTGCAGACTCTCAATCCGTATGCTTGGTTGTCCCTCTACAAGCAGGGATACAGATTGAAGTTGAGCAGTGTCGGTGGTAAGCAAGACAAGTCTGTTTATTACATCACCATGACTGCTGCCGACAAGAGGAAAGACCCTGAAAGTGTCTATCTGTTTGTGACAAAGGATACGTATCGTCTGCATCAAGTGGACTTGGCACCACGGGGGAGTAAGTATATGACTACTATCCTTATTAATAACTACCAGACCGGACAATCCTATCCGGATAGTTTCTTTGTCTTTGACAAAAAAGCCTATCCCACGGCTGAAGTCATCGACATGCGCTAAATAGTAAATTGTAAATAGTCAAATAGTAAATAATATAATGATGGAAACAGAAAAAGTAAAATGTCTGATTGTCGGTTCGGGTCCTGCCGGCTATACTGCCGCTATTTATGCAGGCCGTGCCAATCTTTCACCGGTACTTTATGCAGGATTGCAGCCCGGTGGCCAGTTGACAACCACTACTGATGTGGAGAATTTCCCCGGTTATCCCCAAGGTATCGGAGGTCCGGAATTAATGGAAGACCTGCGGAAGCAAGCCGAACGTTTTGGTGCAGATTTGCGTTATGGAGTTGCTACCGCAGCCAATCTTGCTGAAGCACCTTACAAGATTACGATTGATGACGAAAAGATGATTGAGGCTGAAACGCTGATTATTGCTACAGGTGCCGCTGCGAAGTATCTGGGGCTGGAGGATGAAAAGAAATATGCGGGAATGGGTGTCAGCGCTTGTGCCACTTGTGACGGTTTCTTCTACCGCAAGAAAACGGTAGCTGTTGTAGGGGGTGGAGATACTGCCTGCGAGGAAGCTGTTTACCTTGCCGGACTGGCTGCCAAGGTTTATCTGATTGTCCGCAAACCTTATCTTCGCGCTTCCAAGATTATGCAGGAGCGTGTGATGAAGCATGACAAGATTGAAGTACTGTTCGAACATAATGCCGTAGGCTTGTTTGGAGAGAACGGTGTGGAAGGTGTACATTTGGTACAGCGTATGGGTGAACCTGATGAGAAGCGCTATGATGTGGCTATTGACGGTTTCTTCCTGGCTATCGGCCATAAACCCAACTCAGATATTTTCAAACCTTATGTAGATACGGACGAAGTAGGTTATATCGTCACCGAGCCGGGAACACCGCGTACGAAAGTGCCGGGCGTATTCGCCGCCGGAGACGTTGCTGATTCTCACTATCGTCAAGCCATCACCGCTGCCGGAACTGGTTGCCAGGCAGCCATTGAAGCGGAAAGATATTTGTCTGCGAAAGGACTGATTTAGTGATTAGTGATTAGGGGTTAGGATGGTAACAATGTGTTTTTATTATGCTAACCCCTAATCGCTTATCCCTTGTCACTTATTCCTTATCCTATCTTGCTGATTTTCTTCAGCTTTTCTTCGTCTATGATTTTGATTTTACGTCCGTCGATGGTGATTAACCGTTCTGTGGCAAACTGTGACAACGTACGTATGGCGTTGGAAGTGGTCATGTTTGACAAATTGGCCAGATCTTCACGCGAGAGATAGATACTCAAGGTGGAGCCGTCTTCCTCCAAACCATAACTTTCTTTGAGGAACAGCAGGGATTCTGCGAGTCTTCCGCGGATATGTTTCTGCGTCAGGTTTACAGTGCGTTCATCGGCAATGCCCAAGTCAACGGACAATTGCTTGATGAAGAACATGGCAAGGTCGTTGTTTTGTGTGAGCAGAGTCATCAAGCAGTCATGGGGATTTGGCAAACAAGAGACGGCTCGAATGCAGATGCTGCCGTGACATAGTCTGTTTTTGCAAAGTAAGGGCGGTAACCAAAATATTCGACAGGTTTAATCATACGGATAATCTGGCTTCTACCACCGACTCCGTCTTTATAGATTTTGACCTTTCCACTCAGCAGACACATCAAATGCGTAGGTGTCTCGCCTTCGCAATGGATGACTTCGTTTTTTTGTAGTTCTGGAGTGTGAAGTGGTTGGCGAGGAATTCCCGTTGTTCGTCATTCAAGGGAGACCATATATCTGCAATCAACTCCGGAACATTAATATCAGACAAGTTTACTTTTACCATAACTGCTGCAAAACTGTGTTATACAGCACAAATGTAAAAAGAAAAAATTAAATATTGCACAAATATGACAAAAAGATGTCGTAGGGGGGGAGATGAAGGAAAATCTATATATTTACGATTAGACGATTTACGATTGAAGTTTGTATTGTTAAACAACTGCTCATTAGCAGGTGGGTTTATGATTGTATGAGTAACTCCAACCGTAAACCGTCAAATCGTAAATCGTAGTAACTTAATTGTTTATCGTAGTATCTCTATCCCCCTCCCTACGGGGGAGGGGCTAGGGAGAGGCCTACTTTGTAAACAGCAGCTCCCTATATTTCGGAAGCGGCCAGATTTCATCATCAATTTCCATCTCAAGGTGGTCGATGTGGTCACGGATACTTTCCAGATAAGGGCGTACGGTTTCTTCGTAAGCGAAAGCCTTGTCTTTGTAGTTATCCATGTGGTTGGCTACTTTGCGGGCTTCGGTCATTTCGCGTACTTGTACCTTGATGGCTGTTACGCGCTTGGAAATTTCGCGTACAAGCTCTTTCCGGTCGGCACTGAGGACTTCGTATTCTTCGGGAGAGAAGGTCTCGCGCAGGCCACGGAGATTTTCCAGCAGACGGTTTTGGTAGATAACGGCAGTCGGTACGATGTGGTTGATGGCAAGGTCGCCCAGCACACGGCTTTCTATCTGTACCTTCATGGTGTATTTCTCCAGTTCTACTTCCAGGCGGCAGGCAAGCTCCGTTTCGTTGAAGATACGTTCGCCGATGAGTACGGAACGGGACTGGTTATCCATGTAGTGCATCAAGGCTTCGGGAACGTGGCAGATGTTGGTCAGCCCACGGCGTGCGGCTTCCTGCTTCCATTGTTCGGAGTAGCCGTCACCCTCAAAGCGGATAGGCTCGGAGGCGATGATGGTCTCTTTCATAATGCGGAAGATGGCTTCATCCTTGCCGACTCCCTCTTCCATCAGTTTGTCGATGGAGACTTTGAATTCGTTCAACTGGTTTGCCATAGCTGCATTGATGGCAATCATGGCGGCGGCACAGTTGGCGGACGAACCTGCGGCACGGAACTCAAAGCGGTTGCCGGTGAAGGCGAATGGGGAAGTACGGTTACGGTCGGTGGTATCCAGTAATATTTCGGGAATACGTCCGATGCCTAATTTCAGTGTTGTCTTTTCTTCCGATGTCATCTTGCTGCTGCTTATCTGGCGGGCTATCTCGTCGAGGATGGAAGACAGCTGTTTGCCCAGGAAGATGGACAGAATGGCGGGAGGCGCTTCATTGGCTCCCAGACGGTGGCTGTTTCCGGCACTCATGATGGAGGCGCGCAGCAAGTTCTGGTTTTTGTATACCATCATCAGTACGTTTACCAGGAAGGTAAGGAACAGCATGTTTCCTTTCGGATTCTTGCCCGGTGCAAACAAATTGATACCCGTATCGGTGCAAAGCGACCAGTTGTTGTGCTTGCCGGAGCCGTTCACGCCGTTGTAGGGTTTTTCGTGAAGCAGTACGGCGAAGTGATGCTTGCGTGCGATGCGTTTCATCAGATCCATCACAAGCTGGTTGTGGTCGTTGGCAAGGTTGGCATTCTCAAAGATAGGCGCCAGCTCAAACTGGTTGGGAGCTACTTCGTTATGGCGGGTCTTGACCGGGATACCCAGTTTGTGACATTCGATTTCCAGTTCTTTCATAAAAGCTGTGACACGTGGGGGGGATGGAGCCGAAATAGTGGTCCTCCAGCTGCTGGTCTTTGGCCGAGGAGTGTCCCATCAGGGTACGTCCGGTCAGACAAAGGTCTGGGCGGGCATTGTACAGTGCCGAGTCGACGAGGAAATATTCTTGTTCCCAGCCTAAATTGGTATAAACGCGTGTGATATTCTTGTCGAACAACTGGCATACGTCTGTCGCTGCTTTGTCTACGGCTGCCAAGGCTTTGAGCAATGGAGTCTTGTAGTCGAGCGCTTCGCCGGTATAAGAGATGAAGATAGTGGGGATGCAAAGTGTGGTATCTACCACAAAGGCAGGTGAGGAAACATCCCAAGCAGTATATCCTCGTGCTTCGAATGTGTTTCTGATACCCCCGTTGGGGAAAGAGGATGCATCCGGTTCCTGCTGGATGAGCAGTTTGCCGGAAAAACGTTCAATCACTTCCGTTCCTTCTCCGAATTCGATGAAGCCGTCATGTTTCTCGGCTGTTCCGTCCGTCAGAGGCTGGAACCAGTGCGTGTAGTGGGTGACGTTGAGGGACTTTGCCCAACTTTTCATGCCGTTGGCAATCAGGTCTGCCATTTCGCGGTTGATGGGAGTGCCTTTTTCGATGGCGTCGGTCACGGCTTTGTAGGCTTCACGAGGCAGGTATTCCTGCATTTTCTTACGGTCGAAGACATGGCTGCCGTAGTAGTCGGACAGTTTGTTTGAAGGGGTGGTCACTTCAAGAGGTTGCCGATTGGCAAGTTCTTGCAAAGCAAAAAATCGCATTTTTGACATATAAGTCTCTCCTTTTATTGGTTGTTGGGCGCAAAAATACATGTTTTTTCTGAACTACCCCCTCTTTTTTAGGGGGTATTCTCGAAAATATTAGTGTTTTTTGAGAATAGACCCCCTGAAAAAGCCTGCTTGTTATGGAAAAACGACCCAAAGCTTGCGTTTGTTACATGCCATGATTAGTAATCTTTCCGCATCACGATTAGTAATCTTAGTGCGTCGTGATTAGTAATTTTCATGTGTCACAATTACGAATCATTCTGTACATGACACTTGTGGCACCCTTTTTATAACAATTAATATAGGTTCGTATTTATCTCGCACAAACTATGTGTGCTTGTGTATTATTGTCTCGCGCGCGTAACATATGTTTTATAATAAAGGGTGTCACAAGTGTCATTCCCGCTTCTTTATGGAACATGTTTTTGCATTACACAAATTCTTCCGTATATTTGTCCCGATTCTATAAGGAGAAATTGCGGTTGAAACGTTTGTTGTTTATATGGATTTGGATTTGCTTCTTGTTTTCTTTTGTACAGAAGGCAGGGGCGGAGCGTGTATCTTATCCGGTTGACAAACATGTGAGTTCGGCAGACTCCATCATGGAGAAAGTCATCTTCTTTGCCCCCCTTTATGAACGTATTATTGAAAGTTACAAGGCTGAGCTTTACATAAAGGGCTGGGTGAATATCCGTAAGAAGAATCATATTCTCCGCTACATCCCTTCCATGTTCCGGCCCAAGAAAGGGGTGCGGGAATATATGATGGAAACTTATAGCGATTTGCATTTTACTGCTCCCGACATCTATGACCAGAAGGTAAAGGCAAGTGTCGGTACTGCTTCCGAGTTTTGGGAAATGGACGGACGGCTGCCGGAATATTTTCACATCAACATCTATTCTTCTACCTTATTATATGACAAACTACTCTCTCCTTTAGCACCCAATGCCAAAAAATATTATACCTATCGGATTGATACGGTGATGGGGGAACGGCATGCCCTTCAGTATAAAATCCGTTTTATGCCAAAAAGCAAAAGCTTTCAGCTGGTGGGCGGTTATCTGATTGTGAGTGATAACGTGTGGAGTGTACGCGAGATGCGTTTTTCCGGACGTAATGAGATGGTGCGGTTCAATAATCTGGTGAAGATGGGTAATGTGGGCGATTCGGACGAATTTCTTCCGTTGCAGTATGATGTGGATGCAACGTTCCGTTTTTTGGGAAATGTGGTAGATGGTACTTATGAAGCTGTACTCGATTATAAGAACATCATTCAGAAAGCTCCTGGAAGTGATATACGGAAGTCGGTGAAGAAAAGTAAATATGACTTGTCAGATTCATACACGTTGCGTACGGATACGAATGCTTATCTACGTGATACTGCTTACTTTAAAACTTTGCGTCCCATTCCTTTGACTCCGCATGAGGAGACACTGTATCAGGATTTCTTCTTGCGTCGGGATACGCTCGCCCGGAAAAAGAAACCGGTGAATAAGAACTTGGAGTTTTGGGGGCAGATTGGAGATGCATTGATCAGTCGCTATACGGTAGACCTTGATAAATTGGGGAGTGTGCGCTGTTCACCACTAATCAATCCTTTTCTTTTGAGCTATAGCGGCAAGCATGGAATTTCGTATCGGCAGGAGTTCAAGTACAACCGTATTTTTACCGGTGATCGCCTGCTGCGCATCGTTCCCCGGATAGGTTATAATTTTAAGGAAAAAGAGTTTTACTGGAGGGTGAGGTCCGATTTTGATTATTGGCCCCGTAAGCGTGCAGCATTGCATCTGGAGTTTGGTAACGGTAACCGGATTTACAGCAGTGATGTGCTGGACGACCTGAAAGCCATCCCCGACAGTATTTTTGACTTCAACCAGATACACTTGGATTATTTCAAGGATTTGTATCTGAATCTGCGTCATAGCTGGGAAATAGTAAACGGTCTGTCGCTGGAAGTGGGTGTATCCATGCACAGACGTACGGAAGTGAACCGCTCCCGGTTTGAACTGAACTACCCGAGCATGCCGCCTACCAAGTCGGCCACCCGTGCCGGTTCCGGAGGTTCATCCTTCTTTCCGAATTTTGACCCGAATATCCTGAACAAGTTCCGCCATACCTATAATAGTTTTGCTCCCCGCGTCCGCCTCACCTGGACTCCGGGACAATACTATTATATGAATGGCGACCGTAAAGTAAATCTTCATTCCAAGTATCCTTCCATCTCAGTAGATTGGGAGCGGGGACTCAGTGGAGTGTTGCAGAGCAGTGGTTCGTACGAGCGTGTAGAGATTGATTTGCAGCATCAGGTTTCTTTGGGCTTGATGCGTGATATTTATTGGCGTTTTGGTTGGGGAGAGTTTACCAATCAGAAGGAACTGTACTTTGTGGACTTTGCCAATTTGCGGCGTTCCAATCTTCCTATGGGTTGGAGTGATGATATTGGCGGGGTGTTCCAGTTGCTGGACGGCCGCTGGTATAACTCTTCCCGTAAATATATCCGCGGACACCTTACCTATGAAGCTCCTTTCCTCCTGCTCCGCCATCTGATGAAATATACCCAATATGTATTGAATGAACGTCTGTATCTGAATGCATTGGTGGTTCCTCACTTGAAACCTTATCTGGAAGTAGGATATGGCATTGGTACACATATATTTGACTTTGGCTTGTTTGCCAGCTTTGCAAACTGGAAGTATCAGGAAATAGGTTGCAAATTTACCTTCGAACTGTTTAACAGATAGCAATGTGGTAATGTGATTAATGTGCCAATGTGTCAATGACCAGGAGGTGATGGCGTAGCATAAACATAGCGCAGCCAATTAGCCAATTAGCATATTGGCACATTATCACATTAATCAATTGTCAATTATTGATTCTTTTGTAACTTTGCTGCAAATTACTTGGAGCTATGGGTATAGTAATAGGAATAGATGTGGGTGGAAGTACCACGAAAATCGTTGGAATCAATGGAGAACAGATACAGTCTCCAATGTTTATTACGGCTACCGACCCGGTGACTTCCTTATTCGGAGCATTCGGTAAGTATATTTATGACAATGGTATACAGCTGGCCGATGTGGAGCAGGTGATGCTGACGGGAGTGGGAAGCGCATTTGTCAACAGCCCTCTATATGGACTGCCTACTCGCAAAACGGATGAGTTTATTGCCAATGGTTTGGGAGCTAGACATGCAACGGATATAGACCAACTGATTGTAGTCAGCATGGGTACCGGCACTTCTTTTGTGAAAATAGACGGAGACAAGGTGCAGCATATTGGCGGCTTGGGGATTGGTGGAGGTACCTTGCAGGGATTATCGAGGTTGCTGTTGAAAACTCATGATATTCATCAGGTGTCCGAGTTGGCTGAGAAAGGGGATGTAACTCGTGTCAACTTGCAGATAGGTGATATTTGCAACACTGCTTTGCCTGACTTGCCAGTGAGTGCTACCGCCTCTCTTTTCGGGAAAGCAGATAGCAATGCTTCTCAAGAAGATATTGCCTGCGGTATAATTTATACGGTACTTCAAACCATTGGAGGAGCTGCTGTACTGTCAGCTTTGAACAGTCCTATCAAGGATTTCGTTCTGATAGGAAATCTCACCCAACTGCCCCAGTGCCGGGAGGTGTTTTCTAAAATGGAAGCCATCTATCATGTACATTTTCATATACCGCCCTATGCTGAATATAGAACAGCAATAGGAGCGGCATTGGCATACGTAAAAGAAAGGCAAGGGTAGTGGTTACTTCTTGCCTGCCTTCTTCATATAGCTGTTTATCAAGGTACATGCGGGAGCGGCCACCGTACCGTGGTCAAATCCCTCCATCTGATAGAGGGTGGTTTTTTGTCCCAATGCTTTGAGGAGAGCATACAAATGGGCGTTTTCCTCATAGCGTGCCAGCATCTCCAACTCTTTGTCGCCAGTGATAAGTATCATGGGTGAAGCGTCTTTTCTTATGTTATTGGAAGGAGCATATTTATCTATAATCGGAGTGTCGGAAGGCAGCCCGCGTTCTTTGCGGATGGTGTAGTGGGTAGTGGTCTGTCCGCTGATGGGGAAAGCGCCTGCCAGGCTGTTGGCGTCAATATTCCACTTTGCCAGGTAACTCTTGTCCAGATTGAGCATCAGACAGAGATAACCACCGGCTGAATGACCGGCTATGTATATTTTGTCTTTATCTCCTCCGAATTCTTCTATATTCTCGAAAGTCCAAGCAACGGCCTCTGCGGCATCTTCCGTGTAGGCAGGATTTTGGGCACGCGGGCTGAGTCGGTAGTTTACGGCTATCACGGCGTAGCCTTGCTCCAGGAACTCCTTCGGAAAATGTTTTTCTCCGGCTTCCAGTCCTCCGCCGTGGAACCAGATAAGGGTGGCAAATCCTTTTTTATCAGTAGGATAATGGAGGTCGAGCTTACAACGCTCCAGCTTATAACTGTCCTTTTCGCCGGGATGAAGATAGGAAATGTTCTTTTGCGTACGGTAGTTGTTGTCCGTTGTCTGATTTTGGCTATAACATAATAATGTATAGCAAATGATGGAAATGCATGCGATTATCTTTTTCATGATAAATTATTGAGATTATGTATAAATGAAACGATGCAAAGGTAACATTTTTTTTATTCTTTAATTGATTATTCCACTGCTGTTTTGAATGCTTTTTGTTTTGTAGTTCAAGAAAATACTTCTATCTTTGCGCCCGATTTACAATGAGTCAACATAAAGTCTCACTTAATTAACGAGTTAAACAATTTATTTATTAATGGAAAATTTAAAGAATGTAGCTCCTATTGAAGACTTCAACTGGGATGCTTATGAGAACGGCGAATCAGTAGCCAGTGCAAGCCACGAAGAACTGGAAAAGGCGTATGACAATACGTTGAACAAGGTTAACGACCGCGAGGTAGTTGATGGAACCGTAATCGCAATGAACAAGCGTGAAGTAGTTGTGAACATCGGTTACAAATCAGACGGTATCATTCCGATGAGTGAATTCCGTTACAATCCTGAACTGAAGGTTGGTGATACTGTTGAGGTATACATCGAAAACCAGGAAGACAAGAAAGGACAGCTCGTTCTGTCTCACCGTAAAGCTCGTGCTACCCGTTCTTGGGATCGCGTAAACGCAGCTTTGGAAAACGAAGAAATTATCAAGGGTTACATCAAGTGCCGCACAAAGGGTGGTATGATTGTAGACGTATTCGGCATCGAAGCTTTCTTGCCGGGTTCTCAAATCGACGTGAAGCCTATCCGCGACTACGATGTATTCGTTGGCAAAACTATGGAATTCAAGGTTGTTAAGATCAACCAGGAATTCAAGAATGTGGTTGTTTCCCACAAGGCTCTTATCGAAGCCGAACTGGAACAACAGAAGAAGGAAATCATCGGTAAACTCGAAAAAGGACAAGTTCTCGAAGGTACCGTTAAGAATATCACTTCCTATGGTGTATTTATCGACTTGGGTGGCGTAGATGGTTTGATTCACATTACAGACCTTTCTTGGGGCCGTGTTAGCGATCCGAAAGAAGTGGTTGAACTCGACCAGAAACTCAACGTCGTTATCCTTGACTTCGATGATGAGAAGAAGCGTATCGCTCTCGGCTTGAAGCAACTCACTCCGCATCCTTGGGATGCACTGGATGCTAACCTGAAGGTTGGCGACCACGTGAAGGGTAAAGTTGTAGTTATGGCTGACTACGGTGCATTCATCGAAATCGCTCCGGGTGTTGAAGGTCTGATTCACGTATCTGAAATGTCTTGGTCACAGCACTTGCGTTCTGCACAAGACTTCATGAAGGTAGGTGACGAAGTTGAGGCAGTAGTCCTGACTTTGGACCGCGAAGAGCGTAAGATGTCTTTGGGTATCAAGCAGCTGAAGTCTGATCCTTGGGAAACTATCGAAGAGAAGTATCCTATCGGCAGCAAGCACACTGCAAAAGTTCGCAACTTCACTAACTTCGGCGTATTCGTTGAAATCGAAGAAGGTGTTGACGGCTTGATTCACATCTCTGACCTGTCTTGGACGAAGAAGGTTAAACATCCGTCTGAATTCACTCAGATTGGTGCAGACATCGACGTACAAGTTCTGGAAATCGACAAGGAAAACCGTCGCTTGAGCCTTGGCCACAAGCAACTCGAAGAAAATCCCTGGGATGTATTCGAAACTGTATTTACAGTAGGTTCGGTACACGAAGGTACTATCATCGAAATGCTGGATAAGGGCGCTGTAGTTGCTCTGCCTTATGGTGTAGAAGGTTTCGCTACTCCGAAGCACCTCGTTAAGGAAGACGGCTCACAAGCTCAGTTGGACGAGAAGCTTGAATTCAAGGTAATTGAGTTCAACAAGGACGCTAAGCGTATCATCCTTTCTCACAGCCGTATCTTCGAAGATGCTGCAAAGGCAGAAGAAAGAGCTGAAAAGAAGGCTGCTACTAAGAAGTCAACCGGTAAGAGAGAAGACGTTGCTCCTGCTATCCAAAACCAGGCTGCATCTACTACTCTGGGTGACATCGACGCTTTGGCTGCCTTGAAGGAACAGATGGAAGCTGGAAAGAAATAATTACTCCGTTCTATAAATGAAGGAAGGGTACTTGCGCAAACAAGTGCCCTTCTTTTTTATGATTTGTCAATAGAATTTTATGGAATTAAGGATGGTTTTTCCATAAATGTTTATCTTTGCAGGGTGGTTACTTTTGCAATCATAGAAATATTCAATAATTTAATTTTCATTTATTATGAAAAACATGTTCAAAAATGCAGGGAAGATGGTGTTGTTCACTTGCCTGTCGCTGATGTTACTAACCGCATGCGGCCAGAAGTCCAAACTCAAGCTGGCTATCGCAGCTGCCAACAAACAATGTCCCATGGATATGGGAGCTTCCGGCGAAATATCCAGTATTACTTTTGATGGGTCGGATGTGGTATATGTACTGCTTATGAATGAAAGTTTCCTCAATATAGACGCTTTGAAAGAGAATCCTGATGCAATGAAGTCTGCTGTGACTGTTATGTTCGGTAATCCACAAGGGTCCATTAAAGAGATGCTGGATTTGGTTGTCGGTACTGATTCCGGTATAAAGTTCATATATAAAGGAAAGACATCCGGTAACGAAGTGGAATGTTATCTGACTACTCAGGACTTGAAAGATATATTGAATGGCGGTTCAACTGCTGAAAGCAGTGATAAGAAGAAACTGGAAGAGCAAGTGAAGATGACCAACGTATCGTGCCCGATGCAGGTGGATGAAGCCACTATGCTCAATAAACTGACAATCGAGTCGGATAAGGTGCTTTATCATTATACGATTGACGAATCTGTAGTACAGATGTCTGCTTTGAAGGAAAATGCCGAACAGATGAAGGCAAATGTGAAGAACTCTTTGAACTCCTCCGATCCAGCCTTGCGCATGTTCTTGGAAGTATGTGTGAAGTGTGATAAAGGGGTGGGCTATCTGTATAAAGGGAATAAATCCGGAGAAACTTTTGAAATATCTTTTGGAGTTTCAGAGATAAAGGCTCTTCTATAAATCAAGGAGTAGAAATCAGTTCGGAAGGTTTGGAATGGAAAAATTTGAGTTACATATTCTTGGTTGTGGTTCCGCTTTACCCACAACGCGTCATTTCCCTACGTCTCAAATTGTGAACGTGCGCGACAAGTTGTTTATGATTGATTGTGGGGAAGGGGCGCAGTTGCAGTTCCGTAAATCACATCTGAAGTTTTCACGTTTGAATCATATTTTTATCTCTCACTTGCATGGAGACCATTGTTTTGGCTTATTAGGACTGATTTCTACACTTAACCTTTTAGGACGTACAGCAGAGTTGCATATCCATTCTCCCAAAGGGCTGGAAACATTACTGACACCTATGCTGGATTTTTTTAATAGGCAGATGACGTACAAGGTCCTTTTCCATGAGTTTGATACGAAAGAACCGATGCTGATTTATGAAGACCGTTCGTTGACGGTTACTACCATTCCTTTGCGTCATCGTATGCCGTGTTGTGGTTTTTTGTTTGCAGAAAAGCGGCGTCCTAACCATATTATCCGTGAAATGGTCGATTTCTACCAAGTGCCGGTATACGAATTGAATCGTATAAAGAATGGGGCCGATTACGTGACACCGGAGGGAAAAACTGTTTCCAACAACTTGTTGACCCGTCCTTCTGCTCCGTCCCGCAGTTATGCTTATTGCTCGGATACCATCTATCTTCCTTCTATCGTGGAGCAGATAAAAGGGGTTGATTTACTTTTTCATGAGGCGACATTTGCGAATGAGGATGCGCCACGTGCCAAAGAAACATTTCATACAACTGCTGCACAAGCGGCCGAAATAGCCAGGAGGGCTGAGGTGAAGAAGTTGTTGATAGGACATTTTTCGGCACGATACGAAGATGAAAATGTCTTGCTTCAAGAAGCATCCGCTATTTTTCCGGATACTCAGCTTGCCAAAGAAACACTTTGTGTATCGGTATGAATTAAACTTTTCGTATCTTTGGCAGTCTAAAACAACAAATGCGAATAGAAATTTATGACCCCTTCCTATAATGAACGCGAAGTGTTGGCTCTTCTACAAGAAGAAAGCACACAAAAGCGGGGATTTGAGATGATTGTTACCCAATATAGCGAGCAGTTGTATTGGCAGATTCGTCGTATGGTCCTCTCTCATGAAGATGCCAATGATTTACTTCAGAATACTTTCATTAAAGCATGGATTAATATAGATTATTTCAGGGCAGAGGCTAAACTCTCTACCTGGCTCTATCGCATAGCCTTGAATGAATGCCTCACTTTTCTGAACAAACAACGGGCTGCTTCCACAGTCTCTTTGGATGACCCCGAGGCAGATGCACTTCAAAAGCTTGAAAGTGATCCTTACTTCTCCGGTGATAAAGCAGAGATGGCTTTGCAAAAAGCCTTGCTTGCCTTGCCGGAAAAACAACGTATGGTGTTTAACCTGAAGTATTACCAGGAAATGAAATACGAAGAGATGTCCGATATATTTGGTACTTCCGTAGGTGCCTTGAAGGCTTCCTATCACCATGCCGTGAAGAAAATAGAAAAGTTTTTGGGTGAGGAGTATTAAACCTTTGCCACAAAACAATGTCTAATTAAACAGAAAGGAGAAAGCTTATGAAAGAAGAAGATAAAATACTGAAAAAGATAGGGACGGAAAATCCTTTCCGCGTTCCTGACGGCTACTTTGAGAATCTTACTTCAGAGGTAATGAACCGGCTTCCCGAAAAAGAAAAACTCACTGCTGTACAGACAGAGCCTACAATGTGGCAGAAGGTAAAGCCTTGGTTGTATATGACCGCCATGTTTATAGGTGCGGCATTGATTATCCGCGTGGCTTCTTCGGAGCATACTCCATCTGTAGAGCGTATGGCTGCTGATGATACGGAAACAGAAATGGAATATATTAATATGGCCGTAGAGAATTCCATGCTGGATGATTATTCATTGTATGTTTATTTGGCAGACTCTGATGCAGAATAAGGTAACAACACTCAACTATTTAAAAATGAAAAGACTGATTGTTTTATTGGTTATGATATGTGGCATGATGCCCCTGCTTTGGGCTAGTGATGGATGTGATCAGCATCTGTCACCCGAAGAGTTTCGTGCCAAACAAAAAGCGTTTATAACGGAGAAAGCCGGGCTGACGAGTGAGGAAGCAGCTAAGTTCTTCCCATTGTATTTTGAATTGCAAGACCGGAAAAAGCAGTTGAATGACGAGGCTTGGAAATTGCTCCGGCAAGGGAAAGATGAAAAAACAACCGAAGCCCAGTATGAGGAAATTATGGAAGGTGTGTATGATGCCCGTATTGCTTCTGACCGGTTGGACAAGACCTACTTTGATAAATTCAAGAAGATATTGTCTTGTAAAAAGATTTATCTGGTGCAAAGAGCTGAAATGCGTTTCCATCGTGAACTGCTGAAAGGCATGCATAAAAAGGGAGATGGCCCCCAGCGAAGACCGCAAGGGAAAAAATGAGTAGTGAATGAATTACAAATAAGGAAGGTTGCCACGATGGTGTGAGCAACCTTCTTTTGTTAATGAGAGATACCTCGTTTTAGCCTTGCTAAACCTCTACTTTAGTTCCCTAAACCTTTGCTTTAGCCAGCTAAACCTGACCTTTAGAAGAATCATCTTGTTTGCTTTCTTTTTCCAATGCTTTCGCTTCATTCCATAGCTTGTCCATTTCTTCCAGCGTCATGTCATGGAGGTTTTTGCCCTCCTTGATGCTGTGCGCTTCTACATAGTTGAAGCGGTTGATGAACTTCTGGTTGGTCTGTTCCAGCGCATTGTCCGGATTGATTTTGTAGAGGCGGGCAGCGTTGATGAGGCTGAACATGACATCGCCGAATTCAGCTTCAGCCTTTTCTTTATCCATGTGGGCGACTTCAGCCTGGAATTCTTGGATTTCTTCTTTTACCTTATCCCACACTTGCTCGCGTTCCTCCCAGTCAAATCCTACATTGCGTGCCTTGTCCTGGATGCGGTAGGCCTTGATGAGCGAGGGTAGGGCAGCGGGTACACCGCTCAGCACTGTTTTGTTCCCATCTTTTTCCTTCAATTTTAGCTGTTCCCAGTTTTCAGAAACCTGGCCTGCGGTTTCGGCCTTTACATCGCCGAAGACATGGGGATGGCGGAAAATAAGTTTCTCACAAAGACGGTCGCATACGTCTTTCATATCGAAATCACCGGTTTCGGAGCCTATCTTTGCATAAAAAGCCACATGCAGCAGCACATCGCCCAGCTCTTTGCAGATGTCATTCTTGTCATCGCGTATCAGGGCGTCACAAAGTTCATAAGTCTCTTCGATGGTATTGGGGCGCAGGCTTTCGTTGGTCTGCTTGCGGTCCCAGGGACATTTCTCGCGCAGCTCGTCGAGTATGTCGAGGAAGCGGCCGAAGGCTTCCATCTGTTCTTTTCTTGTATGCATGATTTTGAAATTTAGTTTTTCCATTCTTCGTATGAGATAAGCAAGCCTATTACTTCCGAATAGTTCTTGCGTCCGCTTTGAATCTTGTTTCCTTTAAGGTACAAGTCGTAGATAAAGTTCTGGATGTCTCCGATGAGCGGACTGTATTTCTCCATCCAGTATTGCTGGTTCTTTTGGGCCAGTTCTATGATTTCAGGACGTATCCGGTTGAAAAGTTCTGCGTATTCTTCTTCGCTCATCAGTCGGCGGGCATTGCCCAGCACATGTGAGAGCACGGAAAGGTAGCCGCTGAAACGAATCTCTTTCACCTGCGAACGGGTGCAGACCTGGTAAGCGTAGAAGTTGGCTTCTGCCTCGCTGGTGATGCCTAAAAAGTGTGCCAGCTCGTGGGCATAAGTAGCAGGATATTGTGGTGGAAGCAAATCGCCGTTCAGCGTGAATTCGCAGAAGAAAGGTCCCATGCTTCCCGTAACACCGACCATGGAAATGAACGGAGTGAAAAGCATGGTCTTCACGCGCGGAGAGGAGTGGGGAGGGCGATGTATCCCCAGCGTATCGCTGATTTGGTTGTATCCGTGTACGCTTTCCCGGCAGACCAATGGTTCGTCAATGGAGGTGACATCTGTATAGGAAGCATTCAGCTTGTCTATATAGTTGTCTACAAATGACTGAAAGATTTCGGGAGTATAGGCAGTATAAGGAATGTTTGTCCTGCCATAGAAATCTTTCTGTGAGTAGTTCAGTCCCCATGCCAGATAGAACCATGCATATATCCACAGCAAGTATTCCATTTCGTTCAGCAGAATCTGTTTCCACTTTTTCTTTTGGATATAGCGTGCCTTGATTGGATTGAAAAGAAGTCCGAGTACACTGAGGAAAATAAACAAGTCGCCTATGGCAAAAGGCATGAGTTTTGAAAAGGAGGACAAGAAATGGGAAATCACCGGATATACAGACTGTGCATATACTTCTCCCAATATTGGAATGAGCTGCGTTGCCCATACAACAGACAGTAATACGATTAATACGACATACCGGATTTTCAATTTGTCTCTCATTTTTATTTTCAACCTACCATTAAGAGGACTATCGACCTCTAACTCCTAAGCCCGGAGGGCGATAACTCCCTTTAACTCCTACTAACTCCTGACTCATTTTGTAGGGACAAAAATATATATTTAAATTTTAATTCATTAATTTTGCGCCCGTTATTCGCAATAAATTAATTATAGAGATTTAAAAACATGGAATTAGCAAGTAAGTACAATCCCGCTGACGTGGAGGGAAAGTGGTACCAGTATTGGTTGGACCACAAATTATTCAGTTCGAAACCCGATGGTCGTGAGCCTTACACCGTCGTCATCCCGCCCCCCAACGTCACCGGTGTGTTGCACATGGGACACATGCTTAATAATACCATACAAGATATTCTGGTACGCCGTGCCCGCATGGAAGGCAAGAATGCCTGCTGGGTGCCGGGAACCGACCATGCATCCATTGCTACCGAGGCCAAGGTGGTGAACAAACTTGCCGCACAAGGCATCAAGAAGACAGACCTTACCCGCGACGAGTTCTTGAAGCATGCCTGGGAATGGACTGACGAACATGGCGGCATCATCTTGAAGCAGCTCCGCAAGCTGGGTGCTTCTTGCGATTGGGATCGTACAGCTTTTACTATGGATGAGAAACGCAGTGAAAGCGTGCTCAAGGTTTTTGTTGACTTGTATAACAAAGGTCTGATTTATCGTGGTGTCCGCATGGTGAACTGGGACCCTAAGGCACTGACCGCACTTAGTGACGAGGAAGTAATCTACAAAGAAGAGCACAGCAAGCTGTACTATCTGAAGTATATGGTAGAAGGTGACCCCGAAGGACGTTATGCAGTGGTTGCTACCACCCGCCCTGAAACCATCATGGGAGATACAGCCATGTGCATCAATCCGAATGACCCCAAGAATACCTGGTTGAAGGGTAAGAAGGTGATTGTTCCGTTGGTAGGACGTGTTATTCCGGTTATCGAGGACGATTACGTAGATATAGAGTTCGGTACCGGTTGTCTGAAGGTAACTCCTGCCCACGATGTGAACGACTACATGCTGGGTGAGAAGTACAATCTGCCGAGCATCGACATCTTCAATGATAACGGAACGCTTAGTGAAGCTGCCGGCTTGTATATCGGTATGGACCGTTTCGATGTGCGCGAGCAGATTGAGAAGGACCTGGCTGCTGCCGGTCTGTTGGAGAAAGTGGAAGCCTATACCAACAAGGTAGGTTTCTCCGAACGTACCAACGTGCCCATCGAACCGAAACTTTCCATGCAGTGGTTCTTGAAGATGCAGCACTTTGCCGACATGGCTTTGCCGCCGGTGATGAATGATGAGTTGAAGTTCTATCCTGCCAAATATAAGAATACGTACAAGAACTGGTTGGAAAATATCAAGGACTGGTGTATCAGCCGCCAGTTGTGGTGGGGGCATCGCATTCCTGCTTATTTTTTGCCGGAAGGTGGTTATGTAGTGGCTGCCACTCCCGAAGAAGCCTTGGCATTGGCAAAAGAGAAAACGGGTAATGCAGACCTTAAACTGGAAGACCTTCGTCAGGATGAGGACTGCCTGGATACTTGGTTCTCCTCCTGGTTGTGGCCCATCTCTTTGTTTGACGGTATCAACAATCCGGGTAACGAGGAGATAAACTACTATTATCCTACCAGCGACTTGGTGACCGGTCCGGACATTATCTTCTTCTGGGTAGCCCGTATGATTATGGCAGGCTATGAATATGAAGGTAAGATGCCGTTCCAGAATGTTTATTTTACGGGTATTGTCCGTGACAAGCTGGGACGTAAGATGTCCAAGTCGTTGGGTAATTCTCCCGACCCGCTGGATTTGATTGAGAAATACGGTGCCGATGGTGTACGTATGGGCATGATGCTTTCAGCTCCTGCTGGCAATGACATCCTCTTTGACGATGCACTGTGTGAGCAAGGACGTAACTTCAATAATAAGATATGGAACGCTTTCCGTCTGATTAAAGGTTGGGAAGTCAGTGCGGAAGTTCCGGTACCGGAAGCTTCAGAACTGGCAATACGCTGGTTTGAGGCCAAGCAGAATGAAGTGGCTGCCGAAGTGGCTGATTTGTTCAGCAAGTACCGTTTGAGTGAAGCGCTGATGGCTGTTTACAAACTGTTCTGGGACGAATTCTCTTCCTGGTATCTGGAAATGATTAAACCGGCATACGGCCAGCCCATCAACCGGAAAGTGTATGAAGCAACTATCGGTTTCTTTGATAACTTGTTGCATCTGCTCCATCCGTTCATGCCATTTATTACAGAGGAGTTGTGGCAGCATCTTTGCGACCGTACAGACGGTGAGAGCTTGATGGTAAGCCCGTTGTCAATGTCGGCATTGGTAGATGAGGATATCATCCGGGAGTTTGAAGTGGTGAAAGAGGTTATCAGCAATATCCGTTCCATCCGTTTGCAGAAGAACATCGCCCAAAAAGAGACACTTGAGTTGCAGGTTATCGGTGAGAATCCGGTTGTGGCATTCAACGCGGTTATCATGAAAATGTGTAACCTTTCCTCCATCAATATAGTGGAGAACAAGGCCGACGGTGCTGCTTCCTTCATGGTAGGTACTACGGAATATGCCGTACCTTTGGGTAATATGATTGACGTGGAAGCCGAGATAGCCCGTATGGAGGCCGAACTGAAGCATAAGGAAGGATTCTTGCAGGGTGTGCTGAAGAAACTGGGTAACGAGAAGTTTGTGAATAATGCTCCTGCCGCCGTTCTTGAGATGGAACGCAAGAAGCAGGCAGATGCTGAAAGTATCATCAAATCTCTCAAGGAAAGTATTGCAGCATTGAAAAAGGCATAACTGTCCATCACATAAAACAGAGAAAAAGCTCCGGAACCTTCAACTCCGGAGCTTTTTTTAGCGGTATAATGAACTGTTTATTTGAACAGTTCTGCTACGCACCACATCAGGCGTGCGGTGGTGTGTGTCCAGATTTCCTTGTAAGTGCAGTTATTTTGCATCGGGAAGTAGGGTTCGTCCTCATTTTCGAATGTTTCGATTCCTACGGGCACGGCTCCCACAACATTTCCGGCGTATGCCCCGTAAAGTGGCGGATAGTCATATCCGTCTCCATAAACGGTACTCATGGCAAACGGGTTGTAGCCTAATATGTATTCTACCTGGCGGGTTGCAATATCCCTTAACGCTTTATCATTGAATAGGCGTGCAAGGATAAAGGCAGCCTTGGCTTTGCCCATGACAACGGCGTGGAATCCCCTGAACTGATAGGCGACGGGGAAACGGCGCAGATAGAAATCCTTCGAGAGAGGGATGCCGTTGCGTACTTGCGCATTGTATTCTTCCAGGCTGGGAAGTCCTACCTGCTCTCCTTCGTGGTACAGATTCTTATAATCGGTATTATCCACCTCGTATACGGCGCTTGGCAGTATGCCGTACGGCTCAATCAGTTGTGAAATCCCGCGTAGATAGTCTGCATAGGCTTCACAAGATACCTTCCACAACGGGGCGTCCGGATGGGTAGGGGCATCTGTCAGTAGCATCGAGAGTCCTTCGGTCATCAAGTGCTCTTGGCTTTGGTGATAATAGGCCAGGATACGTTTTTTCCGGGAAGATTCATAGAAGAAACCTCGTAGGGGGATTTTCCAGTCGGTACGCTTTTCCAACTGTTGGCTCGCCATGACGGTACGTGCCAGCCGGGTTGCCCAGTCCAGATAGTAAACATCTTGTGTAAGGCGGTACAAACGCATGGCTGTGACGGTGGCAAGGGCATAAAGTTCTGTTTCGTTCTGTTCCGTCCTTTGTGTATCCAGCAGGTCGATGGCGAATTGGAAGTCCTCAATGGCACTGTTCCGGCACCACCGTGCAAACACTGGGTCTTTCTTTTCAAAATGAGGGGCGGCGAGTGCGCAACTGGAAGCGGCTTTCAGATTGTCCGTAGGCGTATTTCGTGCTTCTGTCTGCATGTCGTCTTTGTCACCACGGATATTCTTTGTCCAAATGCCGATAATCAGTCCACCCAGTCGGTAGCCGTCACCGAAGCGGGTACGCAGAATCCAGTTCACTCCCCAGCGTGCCTCTTCCAGCAGGCGTTCGTAGAAGATACTGTCTTTGCTTTGTACGGCACCGGCCATTTCGAGGAGGGCGATGCACGATTCGGCTGTATTTCCCGTTCCTTGAGTCAGGTCGGCTGCATCGTGCCATCCTCCGGCAATGCTCATGCTCCGTCCGTCGGGATGATAGGCGAATACATCCTGATGGCATTCCTGATGAATGCCGGGCTGGTCGAAACCGCAACGTTCGGAAAAGAAGAAGTTCAGCGTGTGCCAGGCGGTAGACAGGTAGGCATCATTTCCGATGGGGAAAGGCTTTGATTGTACGTCACCGATGGAGAGGAAGTATTGTCCGGGCGTATTGAAACTGCTGAAGTCCAGCACAAGAAATCCTTTGTCCTGCTTCTTGTCCTGATTCAGAGGACTGGCCGTACCTTGATAAACGGTTTGTCCCGTGGCGGCATCGTGCAGGCTGAAAGCCCTTTCCGGCATGTGCTGCACCAAAGCCTGCTTGCGTGCTCCCGGCTTGTATCCGCTGTGGCAGTAGGCCATTGCATCTTTTCGCAGGTCGAATCCCCGGCTGTTTTCCGCTTCTACCTTTTCGATGCGCATGTCGTCTATGTATAGGCTCATGTGTTCGCTGGCTCCTGCAGGAGCACCTGCCAGCATGATGTTTACCGAAAAGCCGGTGACACAGTCACGGTATAGGTCCGGTATTTCCCATATGATGTGTTGCCATTTGTTGGGATAGACAGTCTCGAAGTGTTGTCCTTCAAAGCGTCCGGGAGTCGGCATGATTTTCTCTCCTTCATTGTATAGGGTGAATCCGGCAAAGGTCAGATAAACGCCCGGTGCATCCACATATACCCAAACGGAAAAGCGGTTGTATTCCCGCAAGTCTTCCCGGTCGAGGGGACGGATAATCTCCGGGGTGGCGTAATTCCGGTTTGTTGGATTCTTCTTGCCCAGGGAGGCAGGAGTGTCCAGACGGACACTTCCTTTGCCTGAGACAGTGACTTTACGGTCCACATGTATGGTTCCGGGTCCGGTGTGGCGCAGAGCGCCGAAATCTTCGGCCAGGGGGAGTCCCCTGCTTTTCAATACCTCTTTCTTTTCCCACCGCGTCAGTCCGGCGTGTGCGGGATTAGCTTTCATTATGCGGTGCACATGATTGCTTTGCTGTAATTGTTTCTCCAGTTCCGTATCGGGTTTCCACGGAGCTTGTGCTTGTGCCTGCATGCAGCAGCATGCCAGCAGCAGTGTTCGGATGATGTATTTCATGGTATTCAGTGTTTGGTTTCAGGGTAAGCATGAAAAGGAGCCTTGAACTCCGGACGTAATGTATAAGTATCCTTCAGTGGGAAATCTGCGGGAACTTCTTGGGTGACGGCGCCGGTGGCAGCCCATTCGCATCCCCGGAGTAAAGTCACCTGGAAACCGGTGCAGCGCATGGAGTAAGTCATGTTCGGGTCGTTGCCGCAGTGCCCCAGGAGGTCGACGAATATGCGCCCTTTTCCGTAGCTACTGTCCACATCAACGGTTCATGCCGTCCGCGTTCGTAGGCGGTGGCCAATATTTCCATGTTTCTTACCGGACCGCGTAGGCGGGTATATATCTCGTCCTTGAAGTGTTTCCATTGAGGAGGCAATCCTTGCAGGATAGGATGATGGGGGGCGCGGTGTTCTATGACGGTTTCGTGCTGCAAGCCGTGGTAGCCGGCATACCCCGGAGAGTAGTCGTAGACGTATTGTCCGTCTTTCCAGTACAGATACGGACCGTCCTTTTCGTTTCGTCCGTCCCAGGCTCCCATGCCTATTATCTCGTTGTATTCTTTCCAGTCGGCCATCGGGACGACGGAAGAATGTATCACTACCACACCGCCTCCATCGGCAACGTATTTCTCGAAATTCTTGCGTACGGGTTCTGTCCATGTAGCTCCGCCGTAGTTGATGACGATTAAATCATATTGGTGGAAATCGGGTTTGAAGGTGGCGATGTCTCCACCAAAGTCGGGTGTAAAGGCAAAATCCACTTTGAACATTCCGCTGTTTTCCAATATCTGCTTCATGGCTTCGCAGGCGCCTTGCCAGTAATGGCTGCCGTCCTGCCCGGCTATCATCATGGTTTTGATTACTTTCTTTTGCTGTGCGTGTGTGTGCGAGGCAGCTCCTATATAAATAAGGAGTACCAGGATAAGTGTCAGTCTTGTTTTCATTTTCCGGAAGATTTAAAGTTTTTGCCAGTAGGGTTCCATTCTATACGGTCGTAGCAGCGTGTGGTGCGCAGATTGTAACCTTGTTCGTCTACGCTGAACTTTCCGTCTTTGAAGTAGGATATGTAGAGCTCGGAGATGCCGTCCTTGTTGCGGTCTTCTACAAGGAGATTGTACTTGTCGGTGACATAAATCTCGTCGGAAATGTATTGTATTTCTTTGGTATAGTTGTCTACGATTGCATAGTAGGCCTTGAAAAGGTCGAAAGTGGGGTAGTGCCCGTTGTCACGTCCGAAAAGCATTACTTCTTCAAGGGCATCGTCCCCGTCCATATTGGCAAATACGGATTGCTGAAAGGAAAATCCCGGTTTTTGTACTTGTGGAGGGATATTGTCCCATCCTTCCTGATGGGCTGTCACTGAAAATTGCGCTTGTGCATGGATGACGTACACCAGCGCCGACAATAGGATAATCAGTTTTCTCATTGCGTGCATTTTGAGGTTATGATAATAATAGGGTTACTTCTTGCTTATATGACCGGTGGCCCGGAGTTTTCCCTAACTTTTTTTAGAATAATTAATGAACACGGGATGTATAGGGACTTAGTGCCTCTCCCATCAGGACTGAACCGGTCTGACCCGTATACTGAGAGGTCATAACATCCGCATCCTTTCCATTAAAACACCCGGATGTTTTTGGGTAATACACCCGGATGTTTTTGGGTAATACATCCGGGTGTTTTGGGTGAAAACATCCCCATGTATTGGGGTAAAACATCCGGATGTTTTGACCTCTCAGTTCTATACTCTTTAGGGCTAAGTCCCGGTGTGTAGCCGACAAGGTATAGGGGACGTTCCGCTTATGTATGGTCTTAATGCGAGGTGAGCAGGTGCATCAATATCAGTGGCAGATAATCTTTCAGCTTGACCCTTAAAATCTTCAAAGCCTGCTGGATGCGGTAGTCTACCGTTTTTGGGGAAACGTTGAGTAGTTCGGCAGCTTCCTTGTAACTCAGATTCTGGAAACGATGCATGATGAAAGCTTCCCTATAAGTAGGCGGCAGTTCGTTGATGGCCCTTTGTATATGCTTGCTTAATTCGTTGATTTGATAGATATCCACCTCCTGCAGCATGGCGAACATTCGTTCATAGTAAGCGGTGTCTGCCCGTTGCTTCACTTCATTTTGGGCAATCCGGGTCATGCAACGATGGTAGACAGCCTTGAACAGATATTGCTTGAGCGAATATTCGATAATGGGTCTTTCGCGGTTTTCCCAAAGCCATAGCATGACGTCCTGAACAATCTCTTCTGCATCTTCCAGCCGGACAAAACGATAGCAGTAGGTGCAGAGCACAGAATAGTACTTTTGAAATAACACATCAAAAGCACTTCTATCTCCTTTTTGTATGGCGGATAATAAAGATGTATCTTCTAATGGTATGTTTCTCATAGGGTGGGGGTTCATTATTGTTGGGCAAAAATAGCTTTTTTTCCCATTATAATCTAAGTATATAAAATATTTTTAGCTTTTTGTTTAGGAGTTCTTTTCACCCGTTTGTCTTTAGATTAAAGCTAGCAATAAAAATTATGGTAAAAAGAGAGGGAATGGAGGACCTGCTTCTCAGGTATTATGAAGGAGAGACAACGGAAGATGAAACTGCTCTGGTAGAGGAGTGGCTGGAAGCATCGGAAGAGAACCGCAGGACAGCCCGCCAGGTTCAGACACTCGGCCTGGCGGCGGACATGGCGCAGATTTCATCCAGGCTGGATGTAAAGAAGGCCTTGAAGGATGTACATCGTAAGATGAAACAGAAAAAGGTCAATAGGTATCAGGTATTATTTAGAGGGATGCAACGGGCGGCCGCCATTTTATTCATCCCTTTGATGGTATCGTGGTCTATCCTTTATTGGGACAAGGATAAAGAAGAGATACATATGATGGAAGTCAGGACAAATCCGGGAATGACTACTTCTGTCGAATTGCCGGATGGAACGGAAGTCGTTCTGAACTCGTCGTCGTCGTTGCGTTATCCTTCCCGGTTTGCCGATGATAAAAGGGAAGTGAAGTTGGTGGGTGAAGCATTCTTTTCTGTCGCAAAAGATGAAAAGAAGTTCATTGTCGGCACGCTGAACAATTCCAAGATAGTGGTACATGGAACGGAGTTCAACGTAGAGGCTTACAAAGGGAGCAGGACGGTACAGACCACTTTGGTTTCGGGTAAAGTCAGTTTCTCCTATGTGAATAACGGCAGGAGGAATAATGTAATGATGATACCGGGGCAAAAGGTTATTTATGATATAGTGCGGGAAAAGGTCGTTGTGAAAGAAGTCAATGTAGACGTGGAAACATGTTGGAAGGACGGACGCTTGATTTTTAGGAACACTCCGTTTGAAGATATATTGAATAGTCTGAGCAAAAGGTATAATGTGGAATTCATTCTGAAAAAGGCTTCATTGAAGCAGAATTCCTTTACGGCTACATTTACCAAACAACGTTTGGAGCGAATATTGGAGCACTTCCGAATCTCCTCGAATATTCATTTCAAGTTTGTTGAAGATGGTGATGTGAATGCCGAGAGACAGGTAATAGAAGTTTATTAACCCTTTAAAAAGTAGTATGATGAAACACAAGTCCGTTTAGAAAAACATGCAGGAAAATGTTGGCGCATTTTCCTGCATGAAACACAGTAACTTTTAAATATCTGTTTGGCGACAGATAAAGCAACTTTATTTTTTCACTAGAAATCAATACAAAATTATGAAAAAACACTATTGTATCCAATCATTTAGGGCAAAAAGTGTCCTGATGAGATGCATGAAAAAAATTCCTCTTGCTATGAGATGCACATTATTTATGTTGTTTTGTTTGGTTGGTATGACTTTTGCCAATGAAGGTTATGCTCAAAAGACAATGGTAAACATTGCTCTTGAAGACAAGACCGTTGATGAAGTACTGACGGAGCTGGAACAAGGTACCGAATTTGTTTTCTTCTACAACAACAAGCAGATTGACGTTAAGCGCCGTGTATCGGTCCGGGCAAATAACAAAACCATATTCAAGGTTCTGAATGATGTATTCAAAGGAACCAATATAGGCTATAAGATATTGGACCGTAATATAATCCTTTATGATAAAGCTGTAGGAGCTGATGGGGTACAGATGGCTTTGCAGGCTGCGACGGTGAAAGGTTCTGTGGTCGATGCAACCGGTGAACCGGTGATTGGTGCCAGTATCTTGGTGCAGGGAACTACCAACGGTGTCATAACAGACATTGACGGTAATTTCATTCTGACCAATGTGGGCTCTGATGCTACTCTTATAATAAGCTATGTAGGTTATAAGACACAAAACATAAAGGTTGCAGGCCGAAATTCGTTCAAGATAGTTTTGGTAGAAGATGCTGAGATATTGGATGAAGTGGTTGTTGTAGGATATGGTGTACAGAAGAAAGAATCACTGACCGGTGCCATTGCAGCCATTGGTGCTGATGAAATAGCTACGACCAAGACCGAGAATCTGATTAGCAATATTCAAGGTAAGATGCCGGGACTATTGATTCGTCAGAAAACCGGAGAGCCGGGAACTTTCGACAATATGGTGAGCATTCGCGGTTATGGTGACCCGTTGGTGGTAATTGATGGTATCACACGTGAAGGTACTGAAGAACTTGCACAGCTGAATTCTGAGGATATAGAAAGTATCTCTATTTTGAAAGATGCTTCTGCCGCTATTTATGGTATGAATGCGGCTAATGGCGTAATCATTGTTACTACCAAAAAAGGTGTAGCCGAAAAGACCCGGGTATCTTACTCAGCATTGTTCGGTATGAAGAATGCCACGGGTATGGAAGAAACGGTAGATGCTTATACTTATCGCATGTTGGCCAATGAAAGGGCACGTAATGACCAGGCTGCCCCTGAATACACTGACGATATTCTGGAACTGTATAGAACCGGGGCTAAGGGTTATACAGACAATAACTGGATTGACATGTTTATGAATAAACTGGCGTTCCAGCAATCGCATACTGTTTCTGTGAGAGGCGGAACGGATAAGGTGAAATATTATGTGAGCTTCGGCTATAATGGCGATAATGGTTTGCTGAAGAGTGGTATCCAATACTATCATAGATATAATCTGAGAAGTAACCTGACTGCAGAGCTTACGAAAGGGCTGAAACTGAATGTGAATCTGTCCGGGCGTTGGGATGAAACCCAAAGGCCGAGAGAGGATTTTATGTGGACTTTTAAGACTTTGATGGTTAATGACCGTGGTATCGGTACTCATACGATTAATAATCCCAATCATTTGTCTGCAATCGGTCCTGAAAACAAGAATCCTTTTGCGTTGGTTGATCCGGATATAGACGGTTATCGCAAGAACAGAGGCCTGACGTATTCTGCCGATGTGGAATTGAATTGGCAAGTTCCTTTTGTAAAAGGGTTGGCATTGAGTCTTTTGGGGTCATTTGACGGTAACAATCGTAACAACTCTTCTTTAAATCGTTCTTATCCGTTGTATGATTATTATACAGATGCGCCTGCCGGTACGGGAGGTAGTACTGATGCTTATTCCAATACGATGAGAATATATCAGAAGATTTATGGCAGGTTGCAGGCTAATTATATGCGTTCTTTCAATCAGCACAATTTGAATGTGACAGCTGTGGCAGAGTTGAACAGTACACGACGCGATGAATTATCCGGTTCCCGGCAATATTCAGAGTTGTTTACTAATGATATTTTGAATCAGGCAAGTCCGGGTACAGCTACCAATTCAGGGTATCGTAGTTTTGGCCGTTTGGCAGCCTATCTGATGCGTGCGAACTATGATTATGCCGGTAAATACTTGTTGGAAGTAGTAGGGCGTTATGATGGTTCTTATCGTTATGCTCCTTCTAAGCGTTGGACGTTCTTCCCGTCGGTAAGTGCCGGATGGCGACTTTCGGAAGAAAGTTTCATCAAGGACAATTTGCCGTTTATTACTAATTTGAAAATCAGGGGTTCTTTTGGACAAAGTGGATATGATGCCGGTGATCCTTTCCAATATGTATCTGCTTATAATTCGGCTTCTAATGGTTATGTTTTTGATGGTGCCAGCCAGATTATGGGTATGGTAGCTCCTGGTGTAGTGACTGACCGGCTTTCTTGGGTTACATCTTCTATTTCCAATGTAGGTCTGGATTTTGACTTATGGAACGGTAAGTTGAGTGGTACTATCGAGTGGTTCAATCGTAAGAATGAAGGCATTTTGGCCGACCGTGCACAATCTGCTCCTGATACATTTGGTGCAAGTTTCCCGAAGGAAAATCTGAATTCTAACCGGAACCGGGGTTTTGAGATTGAATTGGGACACAGAGGACAAATCGGTAAGGACTTCTCATATTCAGTAAGTGCTAATTTTACGTATGCCCGTGAAAGAAGTCTGCATGTGGAACATGCAGAATATACCAGTTCTATGGATAGATGGCTGAATGGAAAGGAAAACCGTAACAGTAATGTGATGTGGTTGTATAAATACGATGGCCAATATACTTCTTTGGAACAGTATGAAACGGCTCCTTTGATTGGTGGGAACTTGGGTAACTCTAAGATGCTTCCGGGTAGTTACAGATTGCTTGACCTGAATGGTGATGGTAGAATTAACAGCAGTGACCGTGTTCCGGAGTTTTGGGCAACCGGTGCAAATCCTCCTATCCAGTATGGGTTGACTTTGGCGGCTTCTTATAAGAATTTTGATCTCAATATGCTGTTTCAAGGAGCTTCCGGTTATTCCATCGGATATGCCAATGATGATGTTTGGGGATATGGTGGCAAGACAAATAAATCTTATTTAATTGCGAAATATGTAGATCGTTGGCATCCTGCAAATATAACAGATGATCCGTATAATCCTGCCACACAATGGGTAGCCGGCTATTATCCGGCATTACGCCACAATTTCTCTAATACTTCGGATAATGGTAGTAGATGGAATTATGGTATTTCCGTTTGGCTTCCGCAAGCTACTTATCTCCGTTTGAAGAGTATGGAGATCGGTTACAATCTGCCAAAATCATTTATGAAAAGAATCGGGTTGAACAGTGCCCGTATCTTTGTCAATGGTTCAAATCTGCTTACGTTCTGTAACAAGGCTTTGAAGGATGCTGACCCCGAACGTGAGGAAAGGGATTGGGGAGCCAACCTGGCATATCCGTTGATGAGAACTTATAACTTTGGGTTAAACATAAACTTTTAATTCTGAAATACCATGAAAAAAAATATTTTATCGATATTCTCGTTATGTGCATTGATGGGATTGTCCGGTTGTAATGCCTTCTTGGAACTTGAACCGCTGGATAAAGTGTCTCCCGATCAGTTATTGGAGACAGAAGGTGGTGTAAAGGCACTATTGGCAAACATATATACCATGATTCCTATGGAAGATTTTAATTATCGTCCGAACGCTGGTTTTAATCAACGCGGTTATGATGGTGTGAATGAAACTACTAATTTAGCATTTCTTACCGACGAAGCTACCCGTAGTGACGGAGGAGTGGATATAGGTTACGAAGGATTCAATTATTGGCCCTATGGAGATATTCGTCAGGTGAATATTTTTATGCAGAATGTAGAAAAAGCCAAAGAAGCAGGAACAATTTCTGTTGCAGATGCGGATCGTATGACTGGTGAAGCCCATTTTGCACGTGCTTATATGTATTATGGGCTTGTAAAAAGATATGGAGGCGTTCCTCTGATTGACAAAGTGCAGGACGATGATTATGCCGATGGTGGACCGGGCGCTGTGGCAGTTCCCCGCAGTACAGAGTTGGATACTTGGAAATTTGTATTGAATGAGTGCACCCTTGCTGCTGCTACTTTGCCCGATGCGACTTCTGGTTCGGATTTGTATCGCGTAACCAAGTGGGCAGCTTATGCGTTGAAGTCAAGAGTTGCACTTCATGCAGCTTCTGTAGCCAAGTATTGGAATCTGGTACCTTTGGCTGGTGAGGCTGTCACTCAGAAACTGGTGGGTGGAATGACTTCTGCCGATGCCGATGCATTCTATAAAGAATGTATTGAAGCATCTAAGTTCCTTATAGAGAATTCCGGTAAATCTCTTTATAAGCCTGCTCCGGCTACTGTTAAGGAGGCTGCATCAAACTTCCAGGCCTTGTTCCTGAATGACCAGAATGAAGAGGTCATTTTCAGTAAAGCGTATCTTAATGGAACAACCAATACTAATCAGGGACATAGCTATGCTCAGTTTAATATCCTTCCTCAAGTCAATCCGGGCGCTCTGAAATATGGACGTTTCAATCCGATGTTGGAAATCGTTGATTTGTTTGAAGATTATACGGATGACGGCACGGGAAAAAGTGCAAAGATTGTAACTCGTACGGATGGGAATGAAGATGCTTATATCCCTAATTTCCATAATATGAATAATGCTTCTGTAGTGAACACCTTGATGTCAGTACCTTTTGTTAAATATAACGATTTGTATGAACCGTTTGCCAACAAGGATGCACGTCTGTTGGCAAGTGTGGTTGTGCCGGGTTCATCTTATGCCGGCACTGAGATTATTATCCAGGGCGGATTTATTAAGGACAATAATAGCTATGTGGCTTATTCAAACGAGTCTACTCAGAAAAATGGAACAACATATTATGCTTTAGGAGCCGAAGGTGAAACCATGTTCTCTGGATTTAATAATGTGAACAGTGGTGAGGATGCTAATTGGACTGCTACAGGTTTTGGAGTTCGTAAGTATATGCCCGAGGGCGAGAGCATGTCTCCCGACCGTCTTTCGTCCACTACCTCTTATATTGATATGCGTTTGGCAGAAGTCTACCTGAATTATGCTGAGGCTGTTGTGGAAAATGGTAGTGGATTTGGCGATAAGGAATTGGCTGAGAACTATTTGAATGCTTTGCGACGTAGAGCCGGACATACCGACCGGATATCTTTGACATTAGAAAGTGTTTTGAAGGAACGTCGTGTGGAGATGGCGTTTGAAGGAAAGCGTTTTTGGGATATGAATCGTCGTAGGGAATTCCATACTGAGTTCAGCAATAATAGAATTCGTAAAGCTTTGGTGCCGATGCTTGACTTGCGTGGTGCAGAGCCTAAATATGTCTTTGCAAGGGTGAACTACTTTGGTGACGAAACAAGAGGAGGGCGTACTTTCCAGAACATCAACTACTATAGGGGCATACCTAATATTGCCACGAATGGTTTAGTTCAGAATCCAGGTCATTAATTTGAATAATATTAAGTAGAAAGTTATGAAAAAGATATTGTTATTTGTGTCATGCTTCTTATTTGCATTGACATCTTGTGAAATTGATAATTATGAGGGACCGGATGCTTCCATACATGGTTCTATCCTTGACGAACAGACAGGTGAACTTGTAGGTTCTGATATGGAAAACGGTAATGCAATTAAAGTGAGGGAGCATGGATTTACTAATGCTACGGATCAAACCTGGTATATCACAAATACCGGAGAATATCGTAACAATATGGTTTTTGCTGCCACTTATGATGTTCGTTTTGAAAATGGGAATTTTTATCCATTTGAAGTGAAGGATTTTGTTGTTAAGTCAGGGGATAATGTGTATGATTTCAAGGTTATTCCTTATATTCGCGTCAAAAGTCCAAAAGTAGAAAAGAATGGCAATGTAATTACTGCTACATTCTCGTTGGAAGCTGGTAAACAAGAAGTGAAATTGAAAGAGATTCAGTTGTTTGCTTTTTCAGATATGTGGGTAGGTAACAATGTGAAATTGACGTTGAATGGAGGGACTGATAAGCAAGTGTTTAGTCCGAGTACTGCTATAAATAGCGCTGATATTTATACATTGTCCATCGATCTGGGACAAAATGCTGATGTCTTGAAATACAGCAAGAATTATTATTTCCGTATTGGCGCTCTGGCTGATGTTTCGGGTGTGGGCACTGTACGGCATAATTATGCGCCGGTAGTAGTTATAAAATTGTAATTTATAGCAGAGGGAGACGTTCTGCTTGACGGCAGAACGTCTTTTTTTTATCCATACATTAAAAATAAGACCATGAAGAAATTGAACACGATTATTTTAATTTTGCTGGGGATGATATGTACTCAGTTGTATGCTGTACAATTGAATTCGATTTATCCTCTAAAACCCAATGACTCCGAAGCTTTTTATTTCACTCCCGAGAACTATCCTATAAAGGCGGATGGAAAGATGGATGTATCGGATGCTTTGCAGGCAGCGATTAATCAAGTGAAGAAAGAAAAGAATTTCGGAATCCTTTTTATCCCTGAAGGTAAATATAAAATCAGCAAGACCATTTATATTCCTACGGCTATTCGTTTGATTGGCTATGGAAAGAATCGCCCGGAATTTATTCTGGCTAAGAATTCTCCGGGTTTTCAGGAGGAAGTAGCTGATGATAAAGGAAAAGCTAAATACATGTTCTGGTTTACGGGAGCCGTTGTCAAGGAAGGTGAGAAACCCCGTGATGCCGGTGCCAGTACGTTCTACAGTGCCATGTCGAATATCAACTTGCGCATAGAAGATGGTAATCCGCATGCAGTGGCGCTACGCACACACTTTGCCCAACACAGTTTTATCAGTTATGTGGCCGTATACATAGGTAAAGGCAAGGCTGGTCTGTTCGATGTGGGCAATGAGTTGGAAAACGTTGCTTTTTACGGGGGAGATTATGGCATTTATACGACAAAAGCCTCTCCCGGATGGCCGGTAATGATGGTCGACTCTTATTTTGAGGGACAACGTGTAGCTGCTCTTCGTTGTCAGGAGTCCGGTTTGGCAATGGTGAATCTGTATGCCAAGAATGTTCCGGCTGTATTTGATATTGACCCTAATTATTGCGACAAGTTATTTTTGGAAAACAGCTATTTTGAAAATGTAAGTGGTCCGGCAGTGGTGATTACCAACGAGAACAACAGCAACAATCAGATAACCTTTCGCAATGTATATTGTAAGAATGTACCGACCTTGGCGAAATATACCCGTAGCAATACGGCCACCCATGTTGCTCATAAAATCTATAAGGTAAAGTCATACGACCACGGCTTGCAGATGGATAACATGGTGGATATGCCGGAATATGAAACGTTGGTTGATATTGAACCGATACAGAAGATGCCGGTTGCCCAACTGATGGACATCCCTGCACTGCCTGCAATGGCAACATGGGTGAATCTGCGCGAATTCGGTGCAAAGGGAGATGGGGAAACGGATGATACGAGGCCATCCAGGAGGCTATTGACAAGTACGATAATATCTATGTGCCCCAGGGCTGGTATCGCATTACCGAAACTTTGAAGATGAAGCCCGATACCAAGTTGATAGGCCTGCATCCTTTTAGCACTCAGTTCCGGCTGGACGAAAGTACTGCTGCATTCAGTGGTTTTGGCGGTCCGAAAGCGATGGTAGAATCTTCGGAAGGCGGTGCAAATATGCTGGTGGGCATTGGTATCAATACCGGCGGTTATAACTATCGTGCTGTAGGTGTGAAGTGGATGGCAAATGCAGATTCTTATATGAATGACGTGAAGTTTGTAGGCGGGCATGGCGGTTTATGGAAACCTAAACCGGGTGTTGAGGAACCACGTGGCCGGTGGAACAGACCGGCTCGTATCAGTTCTCCCGATAATCCGGTAGCGGCTTCGGGCATGGATCTTGCTTGGGACAACCAGTATTGGAGTCTGTGGGTGACCAACAACGGTGGTGGCACCTTTAAAGATATCTGGACAGCAAGCACATATGCCACCAATGGTTTCTATGCCAACAATACTTCTACTCCGGGGCGTATCTATGCCATGTCCATCGAGCATCATGTAAGAAATGAAGTACGTTTCAGCAAGGTGTCCAACTGGAAGGTGTATTGCATGCAAACCGAGGAAGAGAGCCGCGAAAGTACCGATTGCCAACCGATAGAGATGGACGACTGCAAAGATGTGACCTTTGCAAACTTGTATATGTTCCGCGTTATCCGTGTCAATGAACCGTATCACAGTTCTGTACGTATCCGCAATTGCGAGAACATCGCATTTCTGAACCTGCATAACTATTCTCAGATTAAATATACGAATAACATTGCAGTGTTCGATGTCAACAAAGACATTGACATCCGCCCGTGGGAACTTTCTCGCTTGATTGTAACCGGAAAAGAACCTCATCAGCAATCGTTAGGCAATGAAATAGGTAAGGTGAACCAATTGGCTTCCGATTTGGAATTTGCCGAAGGCATTGCGCGCGACAGTAAAGGTAACATTTACTTCTGCGACCATCGGATGCGTCGTATCTTTAAGTGGTCGGTAGAGACAAACAGCTTGTCGCTGCTGGCAGATTTCCCGTGGAAACCCTCCAACCTGGCTTTTGATTCAGAAGATAATCTATTGGTATTGTTCAGATATGATGCGCAGCCGGGATATCTGATTAATGGTAAGCCGGAGGAAATGCCGGTAATGCCTGATACAAAAGGTACTTCTTTCAGCGGATATGGTAATTCCGCATATACAATGAGAGTCTACTCCATTGACCCGGAAAATCCGGAAGAGACCATCAAACTGTTGCCGCGTGTTCCGATGGGTCAAGTGAAGAACGTGTATAAGGCTCTTTATCCTTCTAACCGTTGGAGAGACTTCCACGATTTCAATGCGGTGTCGGTCTATGTTCCTGAAATGTGCTTCCTGGCACCGGATGGAAAAACCATCATTCCTCATTATTTCGACTTGTCACGTAGTTCTTCCCTGCTGGAAGCCTATCCGGGAAAGCCTTTCTATACCTCTGATGAATATGACCGCAGAATGGTGAAGATGGATGTGGCCAATGACGGCACGCTCTCCAACTTGAGCTATTTTGTGGAGCAGGGCGAATTTGGTTCAGCGGTAGATAAGGAAGGAAACCTCTATATAGCGGATGGGGAAATTTATATTTTTGATAAGGATGGCAAGAAGAAAGGGATGATTCGTGTTCCCGAACGTCCGTCCACATTACAGTTTGGCGGTAAGGATGGCAATACATTGTTTGTCACAGGCCGTTCCAAGTTCTTTGGTGTACGTATTAAATAAGGAAAATCCATATTAAAACAAACTGTGTAATGAGAAATTATCAAATAATGAGATACCTGCTGATAGTCTGTTGGATTATCGGTAATATGCCGTCCGGGTGGGCGGCAGAGGGTGGTTCCACCTATACGCAAAGACCGGACGATCCGGAAGCATTCTACTTTACCCCGGAGAATTACGGCTTCAAGGCTGATGGAAAGTCCGACGTGACCGATGCACTTCAAGAGGCAATCAATCAGGTGAAGCGCGAAAAGAACTTTGGGATACTGTTTCTGCCGGAAGGAAATTATCGCATTAGCAAGACGATTCAAATTCCCTCATCCATCCGGCTGATTGGTTATGGGAAGAAACGGCCGGTGATTTATTTGGGAGCCGATACACCCGGTTTCCAGACTACTCAAAATTATATGATATGGTTTACGGGAGGGCTGGCACAAGAGGGCAGGAAGCCTTCGGATGCCGGTGCAGGTACTTTCTATAGTGCGGTGTCCAATGTAGATTTCCGTATAGACAAAGGTAATCCTCAAGCCGTCGCCATTCGTGCGCATTTTGCCCAGCATGGATTTATCAATCATTGCGACATTCGGATTGGTTCGGGGAAAGCCGGCATGTATGATGTTGGCAATGAACTGGAAGACGTCAGGTTCTATGGCGGTGAATATGGGATAATTTCCTCCAGGACTTCTCCGGGATGGCCTATGATGATGGTCGATACTTACTTTGAGGGGCAGAGAAAGGCGGCTGTCTATTCAAAAGAGGTGGGGTTTGCCATCGTCAATATGCATGTGAAGAATACGCCCGTTGCCTTTGAAATGGCAGAGAATCTGGCAGACCGCCTTCATGTGGAGAATTCGTTGTGGGAGAATATTTCGGAAGCCGGTGTCAGGGTAAGCGTAGAGGGAAATACTTTTTCGCAATTGAATCTGGTGAATGTGGATTGCAGGAATGTTCCCGTACTGGTGGGCTATGCTCAAAGTGGAAAGAAAGTTGCCGGAAAAGCAAAAATGTACAGAGTCAAGGAGTTTACTTACGGTCTGGTGTATCAGGATTTGAATGATGCTTCTTCTTTCAGGGAAATATGTGAAATAGAGCCGGTGGCAAAACTGCCGGTTACACTTGGCAAGGACCTTCCGGTTCTTCCGGCAATGGAGACATGGGTCAATATCCGAGACTTAGGGGCAAAAGGTGATGGCGAGACTGATGATACGGAAGTTTTTGAGAAAGCTGTCTCTTTGCATAAAAACATCTATGTGCCCCAGGGTTGGTATCGCCTGACGAGAACGTTGAAGCTGTCTCCCGGTACTAAGCTGATTGGGCTGCATCCTTTTGGGACTCAATTTCTGTTGAAGGAAAGCGAGCCTGCATTCAGTGGTTTCGGCGTGCCTGTGCCTTTGGTTGAATCTTCCGAAGGCGGCGACGACATGCTGAATGGCATAGGTATTAATACCGGTGCGTATAATTACCGTGCTGTCGGCTGTAAATGGATGGCGGGTGAGCGTTCGTACTTGAATGATGTGAAGTTTGTAGGCGGGCACGGCACCTTGCGCAAACCGGCTCCGAATGTTTCCGGACAGTCGTCTTACCGCAGGGGCGAGCGTCGAATTAGTTCCCCGTCTTCTCCGGTCATGGAGACCGGTAAGGATATGGCTTGGGACAACCAGTATTGGAGTTTGTGGATTACAAACAATGGCGGCGGGACAATTAAGGATGTTTGGACAGCCAGTACGTATGCTGCCAGTGGGCTTTATATTAGCGAAACGAAGACTCCGGGACGTATTTATGCCATGTCTTTGGAGCATCATGTCCGTACTGAAGCCCGTTTCCATAATGTGGCCAACTGGAAAATTTATGCTTTCCAGTTTGAGGAAGAAGGTCGTGAAGGGCCTGATTGTTATATGGCAGAAATGTCCAATTGTCAAAATATCGAAATGGTAAATGTGTGGATGTATCGCGTTATCCGTGCCTTTATGCCGAAGAGGATAGGTTTCCGCATATGGGATTGCAAGAATATCACTTTCCGTAATATGCACAATTATACGCAGATATTGCCAGTCATAGAGTTTCCTATATATGATATGAATAAGAAGTTGCCCGTTTATTCGTGGGACTTTGCCCGTCTCACTGTTTCGGGTAGCGAGAAGAGCCTTCGCCCTTCCTGCACGGTCATGGACAAGCCTGTGAAGCTGGCTACCGGTTTTGAACTGGCCTCCGGAGCTACTACCGACAGTAAAGGAAATATCTACTTCTGTGAAAACCGTCTGAAGAAAATCTATAGATGGTCGGCAGACACGGAGCAGATTACTTTGATAGCCGATTATCCCTGGAAGCCTTTTACATTGACTACTGATACGCAAGACAATCTGCTGGTTATTTTCCGCTATGACCCTCAGCCGGGTTATCTGGTGAACGGCAAGCAGGAAACGGTAGTGCGCTTGCCGGATGATAATCCGATGTACAGTGGTTGGGGTAACAGTGGCTGGAGTGCTTGGGGGTATTCTTTTAATCCGGATAACGTGGATGCTACGATGAAGCCTATGCCACGTGTCGTTACAGCCGGTATGAAGAATATACAGAAAGTCATTCACCCTTCCAGTCGTTGGAGAGGTGACTTTGACAAGGTGGTTGCCAGTATGCCTGAGTATAGTTTTGTCGCTCCGGATGGCGTGACAATTATTCCGGATACCTATGATTTGGGGCGTTCTTGTGCTTTGACTGTTACAGTTCCCGGTCAGTCAGAACCGGTTTATATTGTAAATGAGATGAATAAAACGACAGTACAACTTTCCGTTGGTGGGGATGGCCGTTTGACAGAACAAGGAATAATATGTCCTTATGGCCAATACAGTAATGTGACCGATGCTGACGGAAATGTCTATGTTGCTGATGGTGAAATATTTGTCTATGACAAATATGGTAAAGAGCAGAGACGTATTCAGATAGAAGAACGCCCGATTTCCTTGGCAATTGGTGGAAGGCAGAAGGATATGCTTTTTGTTACCACCTCAAGTTCTTTCTATGGAATTAAGATACGTTAGGTATTGTATAGGTAAAAAAGAATTAGCCCCTGCGGTCGTTTTATATCGCAGGGGCTAATTTATTATAAGAAGGTCTCTTTTCCTTATAGGCTGATTGTTTGGAATATTATTTTTCCAGCAGCTCTTTCAGAAAAGAATCCAGTTCCTCATCCAATCCTTTCAGTAGCTCTTCATTGACCAATAGAGTATCATCATCCATCAGCAACAGTTCTGCTATTGTTTCTCTATCATCATCCACCAGTACAAAAGAGAATGGTTTCAGAATAGTCAGCTTGTCGAACTTTCCTTCATTTTTCATGTTGCAGAGCAGTGAGGACAAGATACGCTCTACATTTTCGTAGAAATCATCCCCCTCGTATGTCATCCATTCTTCAATGGAAGTATTGGCAAGCTCTTCATCTTCATCATCAAAGATAGACAGTTCGCCCGAATTCTGATTCGGTTGCAGATGAATGTCTGTAACGATAGTCTGTTCGCAACCGCAGGTGTATTTGCCGATTGCTTTTTTAAGAGTGTCCTCCAAGAGTGCTAATGACGATTGACTGAGCTTCATAATAACTTTCTTTTCTTAATGGTTGTTCAAAGGTATAAAAAAAACGGTTATCTCTGCATCATTTGACTAAAAATCATCATCAAATCTGTTCATTTGCATGTTCAGGCGTGCCATTCCCTCTTTTCGTTTCTCCAATTCGTCTACATACATGCTGATAAAGATGTAATAGGAGATGGTTCCATCATGTATTTCGCCTGTCTCTTTTTTGTCTGTCTTGCTTTTCTCACGGGCAAGGGTTTGCGCTTTTAATGCCCATTCCAAGGCAGTATCTATGCTGTCTTGCATTTCGTAGCCCAAAGCGGTGTTATAGGCTGCATACATTTTCTGTTTTCCTTTTTTTGTTTCGTAGGTCTGCTTCCAGAGCTCTACTGCTTTACTCCAATTTTCTTCTTTGGCATATACGGCTGCGTCACGCATATTTACAGAACCACCACTGAAGAGATAGCGGTTACCAGTTTTCCAATAAGGGAGTAGATGTCTTACCGGAACCGTTCCTGCAAATTCAGATGCTTGCTTCACCATGTCTTCTTCGCTGATGAGGTGGGAACGTACTGACGCTTCACCATTTCCTGCCTCTTCCCAGAAAATACTGTCATTGCTGTTGACGGTCACCATAGGACCTTTGCGGTTAGGTAAATATATTCTGACGGTAGGATATACCTTTACATCCACTGTGCCGAGGAACACACCCCAGTCGGGCATATAACTTATCTTGCGATTGGAACGCATTTGTATGTTTTCCAGGGCTATCAGGAAATCTACGTCCAAATTCTGTGTAAGTTCCAGTACTTCATCTCTCGATAATGTGCTTTCGCGGGGATTGATGTCTTTACTCCGGAGGGCAGAGTCGCATATCACAACCTCTTCAAAGTAGTTTTCGTTGGCAAGGGCCTCTGCAAGGGATTCGGTTGTTATTGCGGCGTCTCCATTGTAGTAGTTGGTGAGGCGTGCCACCTCATTCTCGCTTTTTTTCTGTTCTTCCTCACTGATGATGAGTTTGTTGTCCGGTACGTTTGGCATGTTGTTGACAACAGCCACACGTTTCAGTGTTGCCGGGAAACTGACTTCTGCCGGAAGCATATAATCAATGGACAGTTGTTCTACACTCTGGCAGCTGCCTAACAGCAGAGACCCCATCAATAACAGACAATAGTGATATTTGGTCATAGTCTTTGGTTTTGTTCTTTGGAGCAAAAGTACTCTTTTAGCTGAATATTCAAAAGCTGGAACGAATAAAAAATGTGATAATGTGGTAGGAGAAAAAGTGATAGGGTGATAAAAGATACCTGACGGTATCATCTTATCACCCTATCGCCTTATCATTTTATAGCTTTACTTTATGCATTTTTTCCGTGGCAGTTTTTGTATTTCTTACCGCTTCCGCAAGGACAAGGATCATTGCGTCCTACGGTCTTCTCGGCACGGATAGGTTCGCGTCTTGGTTGTTCACGTGTATCTTGTGCCGCAGCGGCCTGCTGGTTCGGGTCATTCAAATCAACCTTCTGTTCGCGATACTTGCTCATATCCTGGCGTTGTTCCGGAGCAGCCTGGCGCACCTCTACTTGACGGGGAGCCTGGGGAGCCTCAGGGGCTTCAGCCGGAGCCTCTTGTACCGGGATTTGTCCACGCATCAAGATAGAGATAGTCTGATTATTAATCTTATTCACCATGGCATCAAACAAGTTCACAGATTCCAGCTTGTAAATCAGCAGCGGGTCTTTCTGCTCGTAACTTGCATTCTGCACGGAGTGTTTCAGCTCGTCCAGCTCGCGCAGGTTTTCTTTCCATGCTTCGTCGATGACGTGCAGCAAGATGGATTTCTCGAATGACTTCACCACCTCCTTACATTCTGTCTCATAAGCTCTCTTCAGGTTGCAGGAGATGTTGTACATACGTTTTCCGTCTGTGATGGGGATAAGTATGTTTTCGTACATGTGTCCCTGCGTTTCGTATACTTGTTTGATGACCGGATAGGCTATCTGTGCCATACGTTCTGTCTTGCGTTTGAAGAGTTCCATGGCAGCGTCAAAAGTTCTGTCTGCCAGTTTTTCTTTCTTCTCATTACGGAATTCCTCTTCGGTGAAAGGTACTTCCATGGCAAGTGTCTGGAGCACATCCATCTTGCAGTTTTCGTAGTCGGGCGCTTCAATGGCATTGGCACAACGGTCCCAAATCATGTTCACGATATCCATGCCGATACGTTCGCCCATCAAAGCGTGGCGGCGTTTGGTGTAGACTACTGTACGTTGCTTGTTCATCACGTCGTCATATTCCAACAGACGCTTACGGATGCCGAAGTTGTTTTCCTCAACTTTCTTTTGCGCACGTTCAATGGATTTGGAAATCATGCCGTGTTCAATCATTTCACCTTCTTTGAAACCCAGTTTGTCCATTACACTGGCAATGCGGTCACTGGAGAACAAACGCATCAGGTCATCTTCCAAAGATACGAAGAATACAGAAGAACCCGGGTCGCCTTGACGTCCTGCACGACCACGTAACTGACGGTCCACACGGCGTGATTCGTGGCGTTCTGTACCGATGATGGCAAGACCGCCTGCAGCTTTCACTTCCGGACTCAGCTTGATGTCGGTACCACGGCCGGCCATATTGGTAGCGATGGTTACAGCACATTTCAAACCGGCAGTAGCCACAATATCCGCTTCCTTCTGATGCAGTTTGGCATTCAATACACTATGTTCAATCTTACGCATGGTAAGCATTTTGCTCAACATTTCAGAGATTTCAACAGAAGTGGTACCCACCAGTACGGGGCGTCCTGCTGCCACCATTTTTTCTATCTCTTCGATGACTGCTTTATATTTTCACGTTTTGTCTTGTAAACGCGGTCATTCATGTCATTACGGGCAATGGGGCGGTTAGTCGGAATAACCACTACATCCAGTTTGTAGATGTCCCACAACTCGCCGGCTTCTGTTTCTGCCGTACCGGTCATACCGGATAGTTTGTGGTACATACGGAAATAGTTCTGTAATGTAATGGTGGCAAAAGTCTGGGTGGCAGCTTCTACTTTCACGCCTTCTTTGGCTTCGATGGCTTGGTGCAAACCGTCAGAATAACGACGTCCTTCCATGATACGTCCCGTCTGCTCATCCACAATCTTCACTTGGCCGTCAATTACCACATATTCGTCATCTTTCTCGAACATGGTGTATGCCTTCAACAGTTGGTTGATGGTATGCACACGTTCGCTTTTGATGGCATAGTTGGTCATCAGGGCATCCTTCTTTTCAAGGCGCTGTTCGTCTGTCAGCTCTGTTTCGTTTTCCAAGGCAGAGAGTTGCGCTGTGATATCGGGGAGTACGAAGAAAGTGGGGTCCTCTACATTGCTACTAATCAAGTCTACGCCCTTGTCCGTCAAATCCACGCTGTTCATTTTCTCTTCGATAACGAAGTACAGCGGGTCAGTCACCTCGTGCATGCGCTTGTTGTTCTGCTCCATGTAGATTTCTTCGGTCTTCAGCATACCGGCCTTGATGCCTTGTTCGCTGAGGAACTTGATGAGTGCCTTGTTCTTGGGCAGGCACTTGTGACTGCGGTACAAAGCGAGGAAGCCTTCTTCCTGGTCTTTCTTATCGTTTGATGCAATCAGGCGCTTGGCATCGGCCAGGTATTGGGTAGCCAGTTTTTTCTGAGCTTCTACCAGACGTTCCACTTGCGGGCGGAGCTGTTCGAAGAGTTGGTCATCGCCTTTGGGAACCGGTCCGGAGATAATCAGCGGAGTACGGGCATCATCAATCAATACTGAGTCCACCTCATCGACAATGGCATAATTATGTTGGCGTTGTACCAGGTCTTTGGGGCTGATAGCCATGTTGTCACGCAGGTAGTCGAAACCGAATTCATTGTTTGTACCGAACGTGATATCTGCCAGATAAGCTTTGCGACGGGCATCAGAGTTGGCTGGTGCTTGTCGATGCAATCTACACTCAAACCGTGGAACATGTAAAGAGGACCCATCCATTCGGAGTCACGTTTTGCCAGATAGTCGTTCACTGTTACCACGTGCACGCCGTTACCAGTCAGGGCATTGAGGAATACCGGTAGGGTAGCTACCAATGTCTTACCTTCACCGGTTGCCATTTCGGCAATCTTACCTTTATGTAGAACCACACCACCGAATAGCTGTACATCATAATGTACCATGTTCCATACAGTATCGTTACCACCTGCTATCCAATGGTTCTGGTAGATGGCTTTATCGCCTTCGATGCGTACAAAGTCTTTAGTGGCAGCCAGTTGGCGGTCAAAATCGGTAGCTGTAACCACTATTTCTTCATTTTCAGAGAATCGTTTGGCTGTTTCCTTTACAATAGAGAAAGCGGTGGGTAATACTTCGTCCAGCGCTTTTTCATAAATCTCCAATATCTCTTTCTCGATTTTGTCGATTTGGTTGAAGAGGTCTTCGCGTTTTTCCAGTTCGGTATCTTCAACGCTGGCTTTCAGTTCTTCCACTTTGGCGCGTTGTTCGGCTGCCGAATCGTGGATGTAGGCTTTCAGTTCTTCTGTCTTGGCGCGTAGGGCGTCGTTGTCGAGTTTGGCTACTTCCGGGTAAGCGGCTTTGATTTTCTCCACCCACGGTTGTATTTCTTTCATGTCGCGTGTGGATTTGTTGCCGAAAATCGAGCTTAAAAATTCATTAAATCCCATTATATATTTGTTTTTATTATTATTGCTGAGTTAGTTGAGCGTGCAAAGTTACTGATTTCTATACAGATTATCCAGATTTGCACAGATTATTTTAGAATCAAAAGTCAAGGGGAGATGCTGTACTTGCATTAGGGGCGCGGATGCGCATTACACTTGCCAAGGTAGGGGCAATGCGGTCAATACTGATGGGGGTACGGATGGTTTCAGCCTTCATTCCTCCTCCCAATAAAATGAGGGGAGCAGGAATATCGGCCGTACGTACTACACGGTTATCAGTACTATTTTCCTGCATGATAGTCCAGCCCGGGAGTATTTCCATGAGCAAATCGCCAGAGCGCTTGCGATGAAAACTATTGCGTATACGTTCTATTTGCGGTGACCAGGGGCCCAAAAGCAGGCGATGAGCTGAATATACTTCGCTCACGCCACTAAACTGAACCAGAAATTCGGCAGATTTTTCTTGAATTTCAGTCAGGCTCAGCTGCTTGTTCTCAATAAGTTTATGGTTGAGATAGATTTGTTGGTCATAATAAGCTTCCACATATTGTCCCTCGCCATAGGATGCCATGAGGTACATGTTTAGCAGGGCGGCACAGCGGTTCAGGTAGAATTCACCACCCGGTATCCGGTATACGCCCGGGTCGGCTGCTTCCGGGTCGGCATAGCCGGTGGAGGTGATGCAGAAAAGTACGTTGTGGAGCCCAACTTTACGTTCTATGAGCTCTAATAAGGAAGCTATACTACGGTCCAGTCGCACGTAGGTGTCTTGCATTTCCATGGCACATTCCTGCGTACTTCGGTGGTTATAATTTCCTGCGTAGTAAGTCAGCGATAATAGGTCGGGCACGTCATCTTGTCCGATAGTGCTCTTATTCAGCAGCTCTTCGGTCAGCAGGTTGACTTCCTCATTGATGAAAGGGCTGGTTATCAAGCGGCGGAACTTGTTTGTCCGTTCACCATCCAGCTTGTATTTGAATGGCTCGTTGCGCCATTCGGGCAGAAATGTATAGTTGGTAAAAGGAAGTGCAGGTGTCCATACCATATCCTTGATACGGTAGTCAGGAGATTTCCGGTCGTTGTATTGGCTCAGCCACCACGGAAATTCATTATAATAAGTCGTACTGCACCATTTTCCGGTATTGTTATTAAGCCAGAAAGCACCGTTCCCCGCGTGCCCGGCACCCAATATGGCGGCATCGCGGAAAGGCGCGATGGCATAGACCAGACCTTTGTTGCGGGTAGCTATTTTCAGCTCGTCGGCAATAGTAGAGGTCAGTAATTGGGAGGGGGAAGTGCTTTCGTCGGTATAGTTGCCCATGAAGTTGGGGTCTTCTACACAGTTTATGGGGCGTAGTGTACCTGCATCCAGCCACTGCTCTGCAATGATGCCGTTCATGGACGGTGTTGTCCCGGTATAGATGGCGGCAATGGCCGAGGCTCGGTCCGTTCCGCAAAAAGGAAATTCTGCTTGACGGAATACTTTACCTTCACGCAGTAAGCGCTTAAACCCCTTTTCTCCGTATAAGGACGAAAATGCTTCCATATAGTCTGTACGCAACTGGTCAATGGTCAATGTTACCACCAGCTTTGGGGAGGCAGGCAGCGGTTGGGCTTGCAGACCACTGAATGTAAGTGCGAGTATGGAAGTTATCAGTCCTTTTTTCATTACTTTCGTTTGTATGTTAGAATGAGGTTGCTTGCAGAACGTATCAGCAAACACAGTGCCAAAGGTAATACTGCTGGCGGAATTCTCTGCGGAATTATTGTCCAAAGCCCTATAAAAAGTGTTAAAACTACAAAATCAACCAGCATATAGCGGCTTATTTCCCTTTTTCGTACCCTGGATAGCATGAATGGAAGGCAGAAAAGGTGAAATGGATGGAATACAAATAATATATAATTGGGACTTACTGCCGGATGCTGTGAGAATAGTGCTAAAAATGCCAGTATACATCCAGCCATTCCGGCAACCAAGAAGAGTATGAGGTCTATGCCCCAAAGAGTTTTCCCTCTTCGTATGCCGTAAATGCTGATGCCTGCTACAAGTATCAGTAATAGCGAAGCCGACTGCATCGGTGTGATGCCTCTGCTGACGAAGTCGGCTGGTGTTTTACCCGTTACTACGATTTTTTCTTCTTTGGCAACCAGTGGCCGTGCTTGTCCTTCTTTGTCCACAATCTGCGCTTTATTGAAATACTCCTGCATGTAGAAGGGGACGAACATTGCCAGCCGCCGGTTGATGGGTTCGTCTGCTTTGCTGCCCATGCATAGGTCCATGCCGAAACGTGACCACAAATGGCCTTCACTGTATTTATGCAGCAAATCCCTGAAAGAGATTCCCGTACTGTTAGCAGTCATATTGTCAGCGTATTGCAGAGTGCCGTTGATGGCACGCTCTATCTGGTCCCGCGGGCGGGTGGCACAATTGTCGTAGAAAAAATTGTAGCGGTATACTCGGTTTTCAGGGCGGTAGTTCTCTGTCAATAGTGCTATCAGGCGTTCTTTTTCCTCTTCTGTTAGATTTAACGTTTGTTGCCAGACATCGCGTCCCAGATAGTTGTATTCGGCGGCGAAATGCTCATAATCGGTTACTCCAAGTTGATAATCCGTTTCTCCCAAGGCAAAACGGAAGATGAAGTTAGGGGCGTTGAAGTTGAACATGCCGTAATTGAAGACGGCGTCAATGCCACGTGTATAGTTCTCGTACCGTATGGCAGTGTGTCCGAATAGGGAATAAATCTCTCCTCCTGCAGCGCAAGTCAGTAGGCTGACGCGTACGGAGTCTGTTGCAGCAGTCTTTTGCTGTTGTGTCACCTGGGCATTTGCTGAAGGCAAACAGAAGAAAAAGATTACTATATAATATATGTATAAGTAGGCTTCGTTTCATGCTGCAAACTTACGGAAAAAACTAATATTATCCCAATTTGTGATTAGGAACTAAAGCGGTTATTCGCGTTATTCCGGTCATCTGTGTCCGAAGAATCTTTTTTAATTATGAACTTGATACAATTCTTAATTCGCATTATTGGTTGTTTTGAATCAACTGTCGAGTACGAGTGGTAGGTATTTTCTATTTACAAACGATACGGGTGCAAGAAATAGTGGTATATTGAACCTGATTCAGTCGTATACTGAATGCCATTCAATCGTATACTGAATAGGGCTCAGTCGTATACTGAATGTAGCGCATTTAGTTGTATTGATAATCAGGTGGTTGTGGTATGATGTTGCGGCTTTAATAAATCTCAACAGAATGTAAAAGTGGCATTGTGGTTGTTTGGTGTGGATGTGAATAAGAATTCTTGTGCAGTTGTTCTTCTAATAAAGAGATGGTTTCTGCTGAATTTCAATATTAATGTTATATCTTTGCGCCGCTAAATTTATGCAATACGGTGAATCTCATTATTGATATAGGAAATACAATCGCCAAGATGGCGGTGTTTGATGGTGGACGTATCGTGGAGGTGGTGTATGACTCCAATCTGACGTTGGAACGGTTGCCTGAAGTATGCCGTACATATACGATTGAAAAAGCGATAGTGGCTACTGTCATTGATTTGAGTAGAGAGGTGTTGTCGCAACTGGAAGATATGGCTGTCCCCATTCTGTGGCTCAATGAAAAGACTTCTCTTCCGGTAGAAAACCTCTATGAAACTCCCCGGACGCTGGGGTATGATCGTATGGCGGCAGTGGTAGGAGCCAATGAGCAATTTCCTGGCAGGGATATACTGGTGATTGATGCCGGTACCTGTATCACTTATGAGTTTGTTGATGCTGCTGCCCGCTATCATGGCGGGAATATCTCTCCCGGCCTGCAGATGCGTTTCAAGGCGCTTCATCAGTTTACCGGACGGCTTCCAATGGTGGCTCTTGAGGGGCGGATGGTGCCCATGGGGAAGGATACCGATACAGCTATCCGTGCCGGAGTACTGAAGGGTATTGAATATGAAATTTCAGGTTACGTTACGGCTATGAAGCATAAATATCCTGAACTTTTGGTTTTTTTAACGGGCGGGGATGATTTTTCTTTTGATACAAACTTAAAAAGTATCATCTTTGCAGACAGATTTTTAGTGTTGAAAGGATTAAATAGAATTTTAAACTATAATAATGACAGGCTATAGACAAACACTGTTAGTGCTCTTGCTCACGATATTATCAGGAGCGGCAGTCGCTCAAAATAATACAAATTCTCCCTATACACGATATGGATATGGACAGTTATCTGAACAAGGCTCAAGTAACAGCAGGGCGATGGGTGGTATTGCCTATGGTTTACGAGACAAGTATCAGACAAACTTCGCTAATCCAGCATCCTATACGGCGGTAGATTCGCTGACTTTTATCTTTGATGGAGCAGTCTCTTTACAGAATACAAACCTCAGTAACGGTACTCTGAAACGAAATGCCAAGAATTCCAGTTTTGATTACATCACGATGCAGTTTCGTGCAAGTAAATGGGCTGCCATAAGCTTGGGATTGTTGCCTTATTCGAATGTGGGATACAGCATGGGAGAGTACCGGGAAGATACGGAATTCCCAGACAAATCTACGACGGTAAGCTATTCGGGAGAAGGAGGTCTGCATCAGCTTTATTTAGGTGCGGGCTTTAAAATAATTAAAAATCTTTCTGTCGGTGCGAATTTTTCGTATCTTTGGGGAGATATAACAAGAACCGCTGCGGAAACCTTTCCGTCCAGTTCAAGTGTATTTCCTATTACAATACAGTCTAATGTGGCTGTAAAGAGTTATAAGTTGGATTTTGGAGCGCAGTACACCCATCAGTTTGGGAAAAAGCATGTTGCAACGTTGGGAGTCGTCTTTTCTCCGGGGCATGATTTGAGTAACGATGCGTACGAAGTTACGCAGACTGGTGATAGCAATACGGGAGCTACTTCGGCAACGAGGGATACTATTGTTACTTGCGGCATTCCGACAACATTTGGCGCAGGTGTGACCTACGTGTACGACAACCGACTGACTGTAGGCGCGGATGTAATGTTCCAGAATTGGAGTAAAGTGAGTTATATGAACAATGACGAGGCGTTTTGCGACCGTGGAAGAATATCCGTTGGTGCAGAGTATCTGCCGAATCCTATGGGACGAAGTTATTTGTCTCATGTGAAGTATCGTTTGGGAGCTTATTATTCCAAACCTTATTATAAGATAGACGGTGTACGTGCCGCTGATGAATATGGCGTTACTGCCGGTTTTGGATTGCCCATACCGAGAACCCGTTCCGTATTGAGTCTTTCTGCACAATACGTGCGAACCAAAGGAACCCAAGCAGCGTTCTTGAACGAAAATACATTGCGCATTTGTATCGGAGTAACCTTTAACGAACGTTGGTTCTTCAAGCGTAAAGTGGATTAATGGAAATTGAATAGACAAAAATATAACAACTAAAATTTAAATACAATGAAAATTAAGACGCTTGTGGCTGTCTTGCTCCTTTCGGGTGGAGTGACCAGCACTTTCGCACAGACTGAAAATTGTAATTCGAACAGTAGTATCTCTCATGAAGCAGTGAGAGCTGGTAACTTTAAGGATGCATACGCTCCTTGTATGGCTGTATTGAAGGATTGTCCTACACTGCGGTATTACACATTTACAGATGCTCAGAAGATTTTAGTGGGTTTCTTGAGTCAGATTAAGGATAGAAATTCTGCTGATTACAAGAAGTATTTTGATGAGTTGATGGATGTATATGATTTGAGAATGAAGTACATTCCTGAATTCATTGGTAAGGGAATGAAGGGTGTGCCGAGTGTGGCTGATGCCTTGGGTGCCAAAGCTGTGGATTATCTTCAGTTCGCTCCTGCTCCGGACCTTAATACGGCTTATAATTGGCTGAAAGAATCTGTTCATGCTGAAAAGGGTGGTTCCAAAGGTGCGGTGTTGCACTATTTCCTGGATACTTCCATGCAGAAGGTAAAGGCTGATGATAATCATACCGACCAGTTTTTCCAGGATTATATTGATGCTTCCAAGTATGCAGATGACGCACTTGCTGCTGAAACCAAGGAAGCTAAGAAGGCTAACTTGCAAGCTATCAAGGATAACCTCGTGGCCATGTTCATTCAGAGTGGTGTAGCTGATTGTGAATCTTTGCAGAATATCTATGGTCCTAAGGTGGAAGCAAGCAAGACTGACTCCGCTTTCTTGAAGAAGGCATTGAACATCCTGAAATTGATGAAGTGCAACGAAAGCGAAGTTTACTTCAAGGCATCTGAGTACATGTATCAGATTGACCCGACTGCCGATGCAGCTGTAGGTGTAGCATACATGTACTATAAGAAAGGTGACTATGACAATGCCGTGAAGTATTTTGATGAAGCATTGGCTAAAGAAACTGATAATGACAAGAAGGCTGAAATGGCATACGCTACTGCCGCAGCCTTGATGCAGGCCAAGAAACTCTCTCAGGCAAGAAGCTACTGCCAAAAGGCTATGAGCTTTAAGGAGAACTATGGAGAGCCTTATATTTTACTGGCACAGCTTTACGGCTCCAATCCTAACTGGACCGATGAGCCTGCTCTGAATAAGTGTACTTACTTTGTAGTAATTGACAAGCTGCAGAGAGCTAAAGCTGTAGATCCTTCAGTTACAGAACGTGCTAACGAATTGATTAGTACTTATTCCCGCCACACTCCCCAGGCTAAAGACCTCTTTATGTTGGGTTACAAAGCTGGTGACCGTATCACTATCGGTGGATGGATAGGTGAATCTACAACTATCAGATAAAATCATGTTGCTACAACCCATCAACATTGTTTATCATAAAAATGCGAGCATAACCATTGTCCTTGGGGCAATGGTTATGCTTCTTTTATTTTCTTCGTGTTCCGGGAAGAAGAAGGAGCTGGGAGATGCCATTACCGAGCGTGACTCTATGGCAGTGATGGATACCCGCGGGGTGACTACACTGGTTTCTGATTCCGGTGTAACGCGTTACCGCATCAATACGGAAGAGTGGCTGGTCTTTGACCGGAAGAATCCTCCTTACTGGGCTTTTGAAAAGGGGGTCTATTTGGAGAAGTTCGACTCTATCTTCCAAGTGGAGGCAAGTATCAAGCTGATACAGCCTACTTCTTTAATAAGGAGGAGTTGTGGAAACTGATGGGGAATGTGCATATACAGAATTTGAAAGGTGAGCAGTTTGATACAGAGCTGCTGTATTGGGACCAGCGGGCACAAAGAATTTATTCGGATGAGTTTATCCGTATCGAGCAGCCTGACCGTATCATTACGGGACATGGCTTTGAATCCAATCAGCAGATGACTGTTTACACGATTCGCAAGCCGGAGGGTATCTTCTATGTTGACGAGGAGACTGCCGCAGCAGACAGCTTGCAGACTGATACCATAAATTGATAAAATGGATACCGTTATTTTTTTATTGATAACCATGGCTTTCTCTGCTTTCTTTTCAGGAATGGAGATTGCCTTTGTTTCCGTAGATAAACTGCGCTTTGAGATGGAAAGGAAGTCAGGCGTCACTTCCGGTATCATTTCCTATTTCCTTCGCAACCCGAATAACTTCATCTCGACCATGCTGGTGGGTAATAACATCGCGCTTGTCATTTATGGTATCTTGATGGCACAAATCATAGAGGTGAATCTTCTTGCCGGAATTATTTCCAATCATTTTGTAATGGTGTTGGTGCAGACTGTAATTTCCACTCTTATTATTTTGGTAACCGGTGAGTTCTTGCCGAAGACTTTGTTTAAAATCAATCCCAATCTGATGCTGAGGGTATGTGCCATTCCTTTATTCATATGTTATGTCATTCTGTTTCCTGTTTCAAAGTTTGCATCGGGATTGTCGTATCTGTTCCTTCGGATATTTGGGATGAAAGTAAACAAGGAGGCGTCGGCCAAGGCTTTTGGCAAAGTGGATTTGGATTACTTCATCCAGTCGAGCATAGAGAATGCGGAAAGTGAAGAAGAACTGGATGCAGAGGTAAAGATATTCCAAAATGCGCTTGACTTTTCGAATATAAAGATACGCGACTGTATTGTACCGCGTACAGAGGTGGTAGCTGTAGATCTGACCACTACATTGGAAGAATTGAAATGTCTTTTTGTGGAGTCGGGTATTTCCAAAATCATAGTATATGATGGAAATATAGATAATGTGGTGGGATATATTCACTCGTCGGAGATGTTCAGGAATCCGGTGGACTGGAGGAATAACGTGAAGGAAGTGCCTATTGTACCCGAAACGATGTCGGCCCACAAACTGATGAAACTGTTCATGCAACAGAAAAAAACGATTGCTGTAGTGGTGGACGAATTCGGTGGTACGGCGGGTATCGTCTCTTTAGAGGATTTGGTGGAAGAAATTTTTGGCGATATTGAGGATGAGCATGATAACACATCCTATGTGTGTAAGCAGTTGGGTGAACGTGAATATGTGCTTTCGGCCCGTCTGGAAATAGAAAAGGTAAATGAGACTTTCGGGCTCGACCTGCCGGAATCGGATGATTATCTGACAGTGGGCGGTCTGATTTTGAACCGTTATCAAAGTTTCCCGAAACTGCATGAAGTGATTGAAGTGGATAATTATCAGTTTAAAATAATCAAGGTAACAGCCACTAAAATTGAGTTGGTAAGACTGAAAGTCATTGAATAATTTCATTTAGGCGTAATTTTTTAAAGAATAAATGGATGCGTATTAGCATTTTTTGTATCTTCGTGCGCTAAAATGAACATGTTAGGAAAATAATAATAAACAAATAAATCATATTAACTAAAATGGCAACATTACAAAACATTCGGTCTAAAGGACCTTTATTGGTGATTGTTATTGGTTTGGCGCTGTTTGCTTTCATCGCAGGTGACGCGTGGAAAGTGCTTCAGCCACACCAGTCACAAGACGTAGGTGAAGTGAACGGGGAATCAATTTCCGCTCAGGATTTTCAAGCATTGGTAGAAGAATATACAGAAGTCATCAAGTTCTCCAGTGGCAACAGTGCATTGAGCGATGAGCAGACAAACCAAATCAAAGATGAAGTATGGAGAACATACGTCAATAATAAGCTGATTGAAAAGGAAGCAAAGAAACTCGGTCTGGTTGTATCGAAGGCTGAGATTCAGGCTATCATTAATGCCGGTGTGCATCCGATGCTGCAACAGACTCCGTTCCGTAATCCTCAGACCGGTGCGTTTGATAAGGATATGTTGAAGAAGTTCTTGGTGGACTATTCAAAAATGAATAAGGCACAGATGCCTTCACAATATGCAGAATACTATGAATCCATGTACAAGTTCTGGTCTTTCCTCGAAAAGTCCCTTATCCAGGCACGTCTTCAGGAGAAGTATCAGGCTTTGATTACAAAATCTCTTTTCTCCAACCCGGTAGAAGCTCAGGACGCTTTTGATGCAAGAGTAGAGCAGTCAGACCTGCTGCTTGCTGCAGTTCCCTATTCTTCTATCGTTGACTCTACCATCGTTATCAAGGATTCCGATTTGAAAGCTGCATACGACAAGAAGAAAGAACAGTTCAAGCAATATGTGGAAACTCGCAATATCAAGTTCATTGATGTGCAAGTTACTGCAAGTGCAGAAGACAGAGCTGCTCTCCAGAAGGAAATGGAAGAATACACCGAACAACTTACTGCCAATCCTTCTGACTATACTACCTTCATCCGTTCTACCGGTTCCGAAGCTCCTTATACAGACTTGTTCTACACTACTAAGTCTCTGCCTGCTGATGTGACAGCCCGTTTGGACTCTGTTGCGGTGGGTGGTGTGTTCGGGCCTTATTATAACGTATCTGACAATACCCTCAACTCTTTCAAGAAATTGGCTACTGCTGCCATGCCGGACTCTATCGAGTTCCGTCAGATTCAGGTAGTTGCCGAAGATGCTGAAAAGACGAAGACTTTGGCCGACAGCATCTACAATGCTATTAAGGGTGGTGCCAGCTTTGCTGAAGTTGCGAAGAAGTACGGTCAGACCGGTGAGCCTACCTGGATTTCTTCTGCTAACTACGAAGGCGCACAGATTGACGGTGACAACTTGAAATACATTACCGCTGTCACAACTTTGGGACAGAACGAACTGACCAATCTGGCGTTGGGACAAGCAAATGTCATTTTGCAAGTAACCAACAAGAAGGCTGTCAAGGATAAATATAAGGTAGCCGTTATCAAGCGTCCGGTAGAATTCAGCAAGGAAACTTACAGCAAGGCATACAATGAGTTCAGCCAGTTCATCGCTGCAAACAATACTTTAGAGAAAATGATTGCCAATGCGGAAGATGCTGGTTACAAGTTGCTGGATAGAGCCGATTTGTACAGCTCTGAACATGGTATCGGTGGTATCAGAGGAACCAAAGATGCTTTGAAATGGGCGTTTGAGGCAAAAGCCGGTGAAGTTTCTGGTTTGTACGAATGTGGCGAGAGCGACCGTATGCTGGTAGTAGGTGTTGCAAGTATTGTTCCTGAGGTTATCGCCCACTGGCTTTGGTAAAGGACCAGTTGAGAGCTGAAATTCTCCGTGACAAGAAAGCAGAGAAGATTATGGCTGATATGAAGGCTGCCAATGCAACTTCGTTCGAGCAGTACAAGAATATGGCAAATGCTGTCAGTGATTCTGTAAAGCACGTTACTTTCTCTGCTCCTGCCTATATCCCGGCATTGCGTAGTAGCGAACCTCTGGTAGGCGCGTACGCTTCTATTGCTGAAGTGAACAAGCTGAGTGCTCCTATCAAGGGTAACGGTGGTGTATTCGTTCTGCAACCATATGCAAAAGAGAAGCTGAACGAAACATTCAACAAGGAAACTGAAGAGGCTAACTTGGCTAACATGCATGCACGTATGGCAAGCCAGTTCATCAGTGACTTGTATATGAAAGCCAACGTAAAAGACCAACGTTATTTATTCTTCTAAGAATAGAAAACCCATATTGAAAAGCCGTCCGGTACTTCCGGGCGGCTTTTTCATTGTCTGTACATTTCATTTTCTACACTCTCCGTTGTCTTTGTGCAACTTTATTCCTACCTTTGCATTTTTGAAAGAGTTTTGTTTTAATGAAAAACGATATGCAGAAACGACCTCTATTGGGCTTGACGCTCGCTGAATTGCAGAATGTGGTGAAGAATTTGGGAATGCCCGGTTTCTCTGCCAAGCAGATAGCTTCCTGGCTGTATGACAAGAAGGTGGCTTCTATAGACGAAATGAGCAATCTTTCGTTGAAGCATCGGGAATTGCTGAAAGAAATCTATGAGGTAGGTGCCGAAGCGCCGGTAGATGCCATGCGCTCTGTAGACGGTACGGTGAAATACTTATACCGGGCAGGCGAGGGACATTTCGTGGAAGCTGTCTATATACCGACGAAGACCGGGCTACGCTTTGTGTCTCCTCTCAGGTGGGCTGTAAGATGAACTGCAAATTCTGTATGACCGGCAAGCAGGGCTTTACCGCCAATCTGACATCCAACCAGATTATCAACCAAAATCAG
>ENA-OQDM01000013-OQDM01000013.1-human-gut-metagenome-genome-assembly--contig:-NODE-13-length-109846-cov-3.281045_pt1 | contig 109846 bp, 105 predicted proteins | sample MGYA00242772_ERZ504605 | MGnify/ENA primary metagenome ERZ504605 (study PRJEB26092, sample SAMD00036348) | human gut metagenome | host: Homo sapiens | study: EMG produced TPA metagenomics assembly of... | reverse complement strand
CCTGATTAGACTGATTTGCCTGTGCAAGCATAGACTGTCCAGCCTGTGCAAGAATGTTGTTCTTGCTGTAGTTTACCATCTCTTTTGCCATATCTGTATCACGGATACGAGACTCAGCAGAAGATGTATTCTCGGAAATGTTATCCAGGTTGTCGATGGTATGCTCTAATCTGTTCTGTACAGCACCGAGTGCGGATCTCTGGGAAGAAACCTTAGAGATTGCATCGGAAATAGCATCGATTGCGTAGGTTGCTGCAGAACCGTTCTTGTCCGTTACGTTTAAGCCCTTGATTCCAAGGTTTGCAGAGTTCATAGTCTCAATGTCGACTGTGATCTTGTTTGTCATGTCAGCATCTGCACCTACATGGAGACTGAAGCTTAATGTGTTGGCAACTTTTGCCTGACCAACTTTAATATTAAATGTTCCATCACCAGCATTATATGCCAAATCAGTTTTATCACCATTTTTCACTTCAGCATTTCCCTCGGTATCACCGATCTGGTTTGCAGCAAGTAATTCTTTTCCTGCAAGCTCATATGCTTTCTGCTTTGTGATAACAGAAGTATCGTTATCATCAATGCCATCTGCTTTTTTAGTATCATCAATTGTAGTAATGGACTTGGTTCCTACAGAAATTGTTGCACTCTTAGCTGCGGCAATTGCTGCACTATCCGCATAAGCTGGGTTTGCTGTTGCTGCATTTGCTGTATCCGGTGCGGTTTCATAATATCCTTTATGAGTAAGTGCTGTCTTACCATCAGAAGCATTTTCACAATAAGTATACTCTTTTCCATTGATTGTAACTTTATCACCAGCAGCATCTGTAATTCCAGCTTTTGTTAACATATCAGTTACATCTGCCGCTTCACCACCAATGGTATAATTCTTTCCACCGATACTTACTGTATCACCAGCGTTTAATGTATCCATTTTAAATGTAGCTGTTCCATCACCATTATCGGTAAGAGTTCCTTTTAATCCGGCATCATGTGCTTTCATATTGACAGTCTTCTCGCCGTCATCACCCTTTAACAGGTAAATCTCATTGAATTTGGTTGTCTCTGCAACACGGTCGATCTCTGTATTTAACTGGTCGATCTCATCCTGGATAGCTTTACGGTCTGTATCCTTGGAGTTTGTACCGTTTGCTGCCTGAACTGCAAGCTCATTCATACGCTGTAACATGCTGTGAACTTCTGTTAAAGCACCTTCAGCGGTCTGTACAGATGATACACCATCCTGTGCATTAGAAGAAGCCTTATCCAATCCACGGATCTGCTTTCTCATCTTCTCGGAAATAGTAAGTCCTGCTGCGTCATCTGCTGCACGGTTGATCTTGTAACCAGAAGATAACTTCTCGGTTGACTTAGCCTGTGCTCCGGATGTGATACCAAGCATTCTGTTTGCGTTTGCTGCCTGCATGTTGTGTTGTACTACCATACTCATAATTGAATCCTCCTTGAACTCCCGCTATGCGGGGTATTATGTCTTTTCCTCCGGAAATCCTTTTCCTAAGGTGTTCTTATTGCGTCACTTCACAGTAACGCGTCACAAGCATCTGTGATGCTTTGCAACCTTGTATATTTAGCCATACACCGTTCGATGTACCGCAATAAGCGAAGCGTCCCGGGTGTGCCCCGCCTATTACCAGAATTTAAAACTGATCAGGAGTTAAATTTATCTTTCAAACTCTCTGCATCTTTCTTTGCCTCTGCCTTCATCCGCTCATTCCACAGAATTCGTTTAATCTCCTGCTGTGCCTCCCTGGAAATGCCCGGCTCTGCATAATAGGTTTCTCTCTTTCGTGCCGGATTTTCTTCCGTGGTACTTCTGGCAATGTTGAGTTCCCGTGGGGCATCAATGAGCAGCCTTGCGTGATTTCCTGAACCACCTACATAGACCACACGGATGTTATCACCAATGTTTACATATTGCCCCTGTTTCAATGAAAGTTTCAGCATTTTGTTACCTCCATGTATGTATTCCATACCCTGTTTCCTCGGGTATGTCCTGCGCATTTTCTTACGCATCTGCATTTTTATAAAATGCTTCTTTTCTTTTTATTTCAAAAATGCGACAATGTTTTATAGAATGTTGCATTTTATGTCACAAAAGCATTTTATTTTTGACTTGAAAGGAGTAATTTTTATGGGAACAACACAACCGATCCGAAACCGACAGGAACTGCAGAATTTCAGTTCATACTACAAGCAGGTAAAACCGCATCTGCGAAATTATACTTTAGTTGTATTGGGATTAAACACTGCACTGAGAATCAGCGATCTATTAAATCTTCACTGGAGAAGTGTCTATGATTTTAAAAAGAACTGTTTTCGGGATCACCTTTTGATATGGGAACATAAAACAGGAAAAAGAAATTATATTGCGATAAACCAGAACGCGAAAAATGCCCTGTATCTATATTTTATGGAAAAGAATCCTGATCCGGAAGAATATGTTTTCTCCAAACGGACAAACCCTTATAAACCGCTCAGCCGTTCACAGGCTTACCGCATTATTAAAGAAGATGCCTCACATACAACCAGTGAAGAGGCGATCAGCTGTCATTCTCTCCGGAAAACCTTTGGCTATTATGCATGGCAGGAAGGAGTCCAGCCGGCACTTTTAATGAATGTTTTTAACCATTCTTCGTTTCATATCACGAAACGTTACCTTGGAATTGAACAAGACGAAAAGGATCTTGTCTATCTGAATATTAATCTGTAAAACGTTCGGGGAATGCTTTGTTGCGATACCATGTACAAAGCGTTCAACAAAGCGTTCTCTTTCATAAAATGTTTGACTTTAATCATAAAATGCGTTATTCTGTTTTCAATAAATATCTATATTCCAAATCTGATGCCAGGCCGTTGTTACCAAAAAGGCAGCACGTAGCAATCATGGGGAGCATTTCGCTCATATATCACAATTGGAATTAAAATTTCATAAACGTGTCATAGCAGAACTGTTTCTTATTATTTCATATTGTAAAAACAGACGTTTATGATATATACTAAAAGAAAGGCAGGATACCACATGGAGAAATCTGACATTCTGACAGCTTCACTGCCAGATGCCAACGATGAAACAGCCGATCACAGCACCATTTTTGATGATGTTTTCCGAACAATTGCTCAGAAAATGCCACAGCTTCTGATTCCTCTGATCAATGAAGTATTCCACACTTCTTACAGTGAAGAAGAACATTTTGAACAGTTGCGGAACGAACATTATGAAAAATATGGCACTGTGATTACAGATTCTATTATCCGGATTGGCAATCACATTTATCATCTGGAATGCCAGTCCTCGAAAGACAAAACGATGGTTATACGAATGTTCGAGTATGATATTTCGATTGCGATTGAGCACGCTTCTTATGAAAATGACGAAATCTGGGAAATTGAATTTCCACAGTCCTGCGTTCTCTATATCCGTAACCACCGCGATTTCCCGGACTATCACGAAGCGGTCGTGAAGTTTGCGGATGGACAAAAAGTGCGCTACCGTGTTCCAATTTTACAGGCAAAAAAGTATACCGTTGACCGCATTTTTGAGAAACGGCTACTGATTTTGCTACCGTATCATATTTTACGGTATGAGCACTTTTTGAAGCACAACGGGACGGATACCAGAAAGTTACAACAATTGTTAGCTGATTTCCGTGAAATTAACCGAAGACTTGAAGAAACAGCTGAAAAAGAAAATAAATCACATCTTTATATGGATATGATTGTTCTGATTGAACAGATTGCAGATTATATCATTCCAAAAAACAATACCATTAGGAAAGGATTGGGTGATGTTATGGGTGGCAAGATTTTAAAATTACGGTCGGAGGAATTGCTGGAACTAGGCGAAGCTCGTGGCGAAGCCCGTGGGGAAGCTCGTGGAAAAGCAAAAGGCAGACTTGAAGGCAAACGCGAAGAAAGACTCGATGCAATTCAAAATATGATGGATCTTGGATTGACAAAAGAACAAATTTTAAGAAAATATTCTCTGGAGGAATATGAGGCAGCATTGCGTTCTATGCCAGCAAAAGTATAACCGAAAAGAAAATTTAAAATATTTTCTTTTCAGGGGTTAAGGAATGCTTCCATCGTCCGATATATTATGTGTAAATAAAAATGCAACATTCTATAAAAGAATGTTGCATTTTTATTTCTATATTTATTTTACTCAAACACGATCCTATTTATACTACTTACTTTTTATGGTATCTTCAAACGCTTTCCGCACATCATCATTATGGCTTGTGATAATAAGGACTGCATACTGCCCTTTCGTAAAAATCAACCCATCCTGAATCCGGCTGACCTGCTTCGGTTCATAGGACTGCAGCAAATTATACCGATCCTGCTGATGCTTTGTCAGGCTTTCTTTTGCCTCATCCACATCTGCCTTATCTTTCACGGCAATCACTACAATTTCATCTGCTTTGTGTCCATCCGAAGAGTAACTCACAAAATAGCTGTCCACTTTTTTATAGTCCATGTCAGAAATATTGGAAAACTTATCTTCTGCATCTTTTTCTGTGCTGCTGGCATTAAGCATCTCCGGCAGATCCGGATCCGCTGCTTCCATCGCCGTGCGCAGGTCATACATACTGACAGAACCGGAAGTGTTTTTCTTCGCACCACATCCCACACACATCACCAGCATGGTCAGCACCAGCAGAAGTTTCCAACCCGTTTTTTGTTTTTTCATCTGTTATCTGGCCTCCACAGTTTCTTCTGTACTGAACGTTGCCCCATTTTGTGCCGCATCATCCATAGTCATATCCTTATTTCCGATATCAGCACTTGCGCCATCCATCATCATGCCATCTCCGTTTGCAGATTCCAGTCCCTGAAATGCTTTCTGAACAGCCTTGTCGATTTTTTTCTGTTCTTTTTCGCTGATATTCTGGCTTGTATTGTCCGTGTTATATCCCGGCATGGTAACATTAAACAAATATCCTTTTCCATCCGGATCCTGAATCCAGTTGTAAGTTCCCAGACTGTATGGCATATCCTTATAGTTTCCGGACATCAGGAAATTGTCAATGGAAGAAGCTATGGCATTTGCCACCTGCGCTTTTTCCTCTGTAATATCCTCTTTAAACGCAACCATGACCCCGCCAAGCTTTTTGTCCATAGCAGCACGCAATGCTTTCGGCAGATCATATATACTGTCCACGGTTTTCTTATTCTGGTATGCCATATTGTACTTTAATGAGTTAGCTGCCGGGAAGTAATCGCGATCCCAGCTCTGGGACTGTCCATACATGGCATCCGTCACATTAAAGTTCGCATAATTTCCATTTCCTGCATCGGAATAAATATCGGTAATGTACCAATCTCCGTCAATTTTTACCACATCCCAGCTATGGAATTTTTCTGTATTATGTTCCACTTTACATTCAATTCCCATCATCTGCATGAACATGCGGAATGTCGTTGCATAACCGACGCATACGGCATTGTGGTATTTTAACACACCGTATGGATTATCACAGTCTTCCTGTGTACTCGGAATAACGGTCAGTGCCCCGGAATCCTGCTGGAGCTTTTTGGTCATCCAGTCATACACCGCCTTTTCCTTTTCAAAATCAGACATGCTGTCCGTAATCTTCATATCTTTGATCGCTTTTTTTGCCATATCAAGGGTTTCTTTTTCTTTGTCTGTCAGCTTTGAAGTATCGCCGGATTTGTAGGCATCCGAAATATTTGTGGTAGGTTTGATCTCATAATTATCTGCGATCTTTACGTAATCCTCGGTAGTCTCAGGATTTTCTTCCTTTTTCTGCTCTGCAATATAGGATTTTAAAGTCACCAGATTAAACGCAGAAATCGTGGTACTTCCCACAACGCCTGCTGCAAGAATCACCGCTACAATCCCTTTCCATGCACCGCCTTTTTCTTTTCTTCTGCTCCGGCTGCACCGGATTACTTTTTACGCTTTCATAAGTTTCCATATGTATTTACCTCATATTTTAATTGATGTATTTTTTCTACTGCACCTTTATTATAGCAGTTTCACATCCAAAAAAGGCTATCTTTAAAGAAACTTAAATAAATATTAAGATCCGTCTGTACGAAAAAAAGGACATCCACAGCGAATGTCCTTTTCTCCCATATGGTATCATCCTTATATTGCATCTTCCTCAATATGCTCCCTGCCCTGTGCAATGATTGACCGGACGTGGTCATCTGCCAGGGAATAAAAAACAGATTTTCCCTCCCTGCGGCATTTGACTAACTTATTCTGTTTTAAAATCCGAAGCTGGTGGGAAATTGCAGACTGTGTCATTGACAATGCCGCTGCAAGATCACAGACACACACCTCTGCTTCAAACAGGACAAACAGGATGCGGATACGGGTGGAATCTCCAAACACTTTAAATAATTCTGCAAGATCATACAGTTCCGTTTCTTCCGGCATCGTGTCATTCACAATCTTTAGCAGATCCGGATGTACCTGATTTTCACTACAGCATTCAATCTTTTCTTTTTCCATGAAGTTCCTCCTCTCCACCGGAACATTTCCGGCAGAATTATACCCTATAATTTTTTTACAAAAAGTGCGCGGATTGCATTCAGCACAGCAATCACCATAACACCGACATCTGCAAAAATTCCCATCCACATATTTGCAATACCTATCGTTACCAAAAACAGGCAGAGCAGTTTAATCCCGATTGCAAAACAGATATTTTCATATACAATCCGCAGGCACTTTCTTGCGATACGGATTGCTTTCGCAATCTTAAGCGGATCATCATCCATCAGTACCACATCTGCTGCCTCAATCGCCGCATCCGATCCAAGTGCTCCCATAGCGATTCCAACATCAACACGGGAAAGCACAGGTGCATCATTGATGCCATCCCCGACAAAGGCAACGGTACTCTTTTCTTCCCTGGTCTGCAACAGTTTTTCCACTTCGGAAACTTTATCTGCCGGAAGCAGCTGGGAATGTACTTCCGTGATTCCAACCTCCCCTGCTACCTGCTGTGCTACACGGTCATCATCACCGGTCAGCATTACCAGCCGGTGCACACCGGAATTTTTTAGTGCCTGCATGGCAGCCGCCGCATTCGGCTTAATCATATCTGAAATCAGTATATGACCGGCATAGACACCATCGACTGCCAGATGTACGATTGTACCGGTACAGCTGCAGTTGCGATACGCAATTTTTTCTTTTTTCATGAGTTTGTCATTTCCTGCCGCAACCCTGTGTCCGTCTACCGTTGCGATCACACCATGTCCACCGATTTCCTGTACATCTGTGACCCGGTCCACATCCAGTTTCTTACCATAGGCTTTCTGCAGGCTGATACTGATCGGATGTGTACTGTGACACTCTGCCAGTGCCGCATACTCCAGCAGCTGTTCTTCCTCTTTCGTATATACCGGATGTCCGGACTCAACCGGACAGCTGCCGGATGCACAGTTTGTTCCATGAATTCCGCAGACTTCAAATACCCCCTGCGTAATGGTTCCTGTCTTATCAAAGACAACCGTACGCGTTCCCGCAAGTGCTTCCAGATAGTTGGAACCCTTTACCAGAACACCCTCTGCACTGGCACCTCCGATTCCTGCAAAAAAGCTGAGTGGAATACTGATGACCAGCGCACACGGGCAGCTGATAACCAGAAATGTCAGTGCACGGTAAATCCAGATGCCCCAGTCTGCCGGAAGCCCCATAAACAGCATGCGGACAAGCGGTGGCAGTATTGCCAGTGCCAGCGCGCCGTAGCAGACTGCCGGTGTATAATAATGTGCAAATCTGGAAATAAAATTCTCGGAACGTGATTTCTTGGAACTTGCATTCTCCACCAGATCAAGAATCTTAGAAACCGTAGACTCTCCAAACTCTTTTGTGGTGCGGATCTTTAACAATCCGGAAATATTGATACATCCACTGATGATTTCCTCTCCCACAGCGACTTCCCGCGGAACACTCTCTCCCGTCAGTGCACTGGTATTCAGGGAAGAATGTCCTTCCACAACCACACCATCGATTGGAACTTTTTCGCCCGGCTGTACAATAATCACCGTGCCGATCTCCACCTCATCCGGATCTACTTTTTCAATCTGACCGTCTGTTTCAATATTTGCATAATCCGGCCGGATATCCATCAGATCACTGATATTCCGGCGGCTCTTACCGACTGCATAACTCTGGAACAGCTCTCCGATCTGATAAAACAGCATAACTGCAACGCCCTCTTTGTAATCACCGAGGGCGATCGCTCCGATGGTTGCCACTGCCATCAGAAAATTTTCATCAAACATCTGCCTGTTACAGATTCCCTTCCAGGCTTTCCGCAGAATATCATAACCGATCACAAAATACGGAACCAGATAGAAAAGAAACTCCAGCCACTTTGGTATGGAAACAACGCTTCCTGCAATCCCGATGATAACCAGAAGCACTGCTGCCACAATAATTCGTTTCAATACTTTTTTCTGCTTTTTATTCATGGTGCCCTCCAATCTGACTGATACCTATGGAAAAAGCCGGATTTAAAGAAAGATCTCACAATCATCTTCCACTTTCTTACAGTTCTTTAACACATCCTGCATAACCGCTTTTGCATCTGCACCCTCTTCAAATTCTACGTTCATCTTCAGTGTCATGAAATTTACAGTTGCATCCTTTACTCCGGTAGTAGCTTTTGCAGCTTCCTCCATTTTATTTGCACAGTTTGCACAATCCACATCAATTTTGTAAGTTTTCTTCATCGTCGGTTTCCTCCATACTTTCCTTTTTTATTTTATCATTCTTTCATATGAGCATTTGTTCATATGTTTGATTCTATTATAGCGTAAAGTTCGTAAATGTCAATATATTTTTAATACGCTGGGATTGTTTCGGAATTGAATTTTCCAGACCATTTTTTAACAAACAGATTTGCATGTGTTTTTTAAAAAAATCAAGTATTCTATCACTTTCCAAATTGATAGTGGACATATAGAAAATAAAAGATTGATTATGTCCCACTTGCATCGTGTGTTGGGACATATATGATATATTTTTCCAACTATGTCCCACTTATCACCGCCATCGGGACATATTCATATACTTTCTTGATATATGTCCCTCATCTCTATTCTTTTGGGACATATCACATACTTTTTTCACATATGTCCCACTTTCTTTTAGGTTCGGGACATATCTCATAACTTTTTTCACATATGTCCCATTTAAACATCTTCCCCGTATTCACCGTCTGTTTCCGGTTCTTCATAATCATCTGAGCCATCATAAATGTCCTGCATCAATGGTTCTTTTACTATCTTTTTCTTTCCGATAAGCACTGCCGCTACGGCTGCGGCAATCGGTACGGTCAGCACAACCCCAAGAGTTCCCGAAAGTCCCTGCATGATTTCTGTTCCGATTACATAAGAATTGATCAGCTGATTATAACTCAGATTGTATGCATAATTGACAACGAGCGTAGACAACGAACCACCGACATAGGCAAAAATCAGTGTATTGGCCATGGTTCCCATCATATCGCGCCCCACACGGATTCCCGACACAAACAACTCTTTTGTCCCCAGCTGCGGACTGCGTTCGTGCAGTTCCTGAATCGTGGATGCAATTGACATGCCAACATCCATGGTTGCCCCAAGTGCGGCTATAATGATTCCCGAAAACAGAAGCTGTCCTATTTTTATCTGTGTATTCTGTGCCACATAATTCAACGTTTCGATATCAGACACATTATACCCGGTAATGCCTGCGGCTTTTCCAAACACAACTGCGGCTGCGGCTGCCACAACCACACCGCTGACCGTTCCCACCACTGCAGATACCGTCTTTTTAGAGACTCCGCCCAAAAGCCACAGGGTCAGCAATGTCGAGAGAATAACAACAACAATGGTAATACCGATCGGTGAAATGCCCCGGTACATCAGCGGAAACATCAGATAAACAATACACACACCAGTAAATGCCAGACTTGCAATGGCTTTGACTCCTTTTTTCCCACCTATAATACATATCACCAGACAGAAAAAAAGTACAAACAGATAAATTGCCATAGTACGGTCTTTGCTGTATACCGTAACGACAGCATTATCATCTGTGGAACTGACAATGACAATTACGCGCGAACCAACTTCACAGTTCTCCATGCCAAACAAGGAACCGCTTGGATTGACGGCATCAAACTCTTCCCCTGCATATGCTCCGGATTTAACCTGTACGCGCACCTCCTGTGTCCCGTATCGGTTTCCATCTTCTGCCAGATTATCTTTCGTGATCTTTGTCACGACTGCTTTCTCATAGCTTTGCCCTTCCGTGGAAATCAGGGATACTTTTTCGAACTGGTTTCCTTTGACTAATAACAGTAGGAACCCCACCAGACAAAGGGTTCCCACTAAAACTTTTTTCCAGTTTTTCTTCATTATTATTTAGCTGCTTTCTTTACTGCTTTCTTTGTAACAGTAATCGTAATTGTTTTACCTGCTGCCTGATACTGGCTGGTTGCTGCTGCCTTCACCGTAATTGTAACCTTTCCGGCCTTTTTTACGGTAACTTTTCCGTTCTTATCAATAATTGCAATCTTTTTATCGGAAGAGGTATAGGTAAGCGGTGTTTTTTGCTTTTGCATTTAAGGAAAAGGCTTTGTCTCCTACGGTTTTTTTGTAAGAGTTCTTCGCCTGAATGGTCTGCTTTACCGCATCTTTTACGATCGTATATGTAGTAGATCCCTGTAACTGTTTTCTGGTCGTTGCATCATAAGTTGTTACAGAAAACTTTTTGTCCGTTACTTTTACGACGGAATAGGTTGGTGTCCAGGTCTGGCTTCTCTCAGAAATGAAGTCCTGTTTGGAAGCAATCAGGCTATAGAATTTTGAACCTGTTGCAGAGTTTGCCTCTAAATATACGGTTCCTTCCGGATTGGTAACGGTTCCGCCAACGGTCTTGTTTACGATTTCATAGCAGTTATTCTGTGCCTGATAATCACTGTCTTTTTCAGCTTCCTCTACAGATTTGTATCCATAAGTGCTGTAAGAAGTATGATCCTTTCCATCCCCCTCAAGCTGGAAGGTTCTGGAATAGGTATGATCATGTCCCTGCATCACCACATCAATCTTATACTTATCCATCAGTGGAGTAAGCTGTGTACGAAGCACCATACCATCGGAATCGGAATGGTCGTAACCACTGCCGTAAATATCCTGATGGAATACCACAATACGCCATTTGGCATCTTTATTCTCATTGATTGCTTTTTTCATAACATTCTCATGCGTTGCACAGTTATAGTTGTTTGTATCAAGAACAATGAACAGGACATTTCCATAACGATAATAGTAATCGGTTCCTGCCTTTGTCTTTCCCTGTACATAATTGGTATCGGTATCGGAAAAAGCATTTGGATTATTAAAATGCAGGCTGTACTGATTCGAAACACTGTCGTGGTTACCAATGGTCGTTGCTACCGGAAGGGAAGTCAGTGCCTCTGCCCCAAGATATCCTGCATATTCCCGCTCGTTGCTTCCGTAGTTCACCTGATCTCCTGCGGACACAAGAAAACTTACATCGGAATGATCCTCGAGTGCTTCATTTAATACGTTGTTCCAGTTATAGCTGTCATTTCTTGCTGCAAGATTTTTTTCCGGTGCAGAAGTTACAACATTTCCTGCATTTTCCATCTTTTCACTCTCACTGCTGGTCTGACCTTTCGAAGCACCGATCTGCGGATCCCCGACATACAGGAAAGAAAATTCATCAAACTCCTGTGTGGTATAGTTTTGTGTATCCTGCCACTTTCCATCCTGAAATACCTGATAATAATAGCTGGTATTTTCTTTGAGCCCGCTTACGGTTACTTTATTGGAAAAATATTTTGTGGTATCTATGGTCACAGCTTCGGTCTGCGCTCCGGTGAACTCTGTCGCACCATCCATATTCTGTCTGGTAGAGATTCTCACCTTTGGAGTCTCAGCCGTTTTGCTGTACCATGCATAATTTAATTTTGTCTCATCCGCACCCGGAGTCAGCGATACATGTTCATACTCACTGCTATAAGCAGCCCAGTTCTTTTTCCAGTTGCTCCAGTCTGTAGATTCCCGGGAAGCATCATTCCAGTGTTCCGTTGCTGCTGCAATCTTTGTCGGGATACCAGTGGCAAACATTCCTGCCAATACAGCGGTGGAGAGAACTCCTGCTGTAAGTTTCATCACATTTTTTCTCATAATTCTTTTGTTCTCCTTGTGAAATCTGTAAGATTTATTACAGGATTTATAATAAACGGGTTATGTAAGATGCACTATCCGTTTTCTGTAATCCTTTTGTAAAAACAAAAAGAGTGGATGCTTTGGGACATCCACTCCACATGCCGGCTATGCCATGCCGTTTACGGTTTTATATTTATAGAGCATCTCCGCGTGGTTTTGTTCTTCCACCTGGATATCTGCCAGAAGTTTGCGCACATCGGAATCCCCGAATGCAAACACATCGGTATTATACGTTCCGGACACCATTTTTTCAGAACCAATGCTGTCTGTGGCAAGGAAATTATCGTTTTTCTTATCTTCCGGATTGGTCATGGAATCATAGGTTGCCTTTGGCTCATACATCTTTCCATCCCTGTCATTGACGTTACAGGATGGGACGCTGCCTTTCATGACCTGTTCCAGAGACTCCACATGCTTCTGCTCCTTTTTTTCCAGATCGGCAAACAAATCCCGAAGTACCGGGTCTTTTGCTTCCTGTCCGTAACGTTTGTACTTCTCCACGCAGGACAGCTCCTGTGTGTGCAGATCCTCAATTGTAGCCATCTCTTTTTCTGTTAAAACCATGGTTTATACCTCTTTCTTTCCATAAGATAATCTTGTTGATTGCAGAACATGAACACTCCGCAACCTTCTCCTCTAGTATCTGTAAAAAAATACAACACATACCTGGTAAAATTTCGTCAAAAAGGGTTGAAACTTCTCACAACAGATTGTATAATTTCGTTTGTATTTTATACAATGTTTACAAAAAGGTGGATTATTTTATGGAAGAACGAGAAAAATTAAAATCCCGTCTGGGATTCATTCTCCTGTCAGCCGGATGTGCGATCGGAATCGGAAACGTATGGAAATTTCCATACACTGCCGGACAGGGCGGAGGCGGTGCCTTTGTGCTGTTTTATCTGTTGTTTCTGATTATTCTCGGACTCCCGATCATGACGATGGAATTTGCGGTTGGGCGTGCCAGCCAGAAAAGTCCGGTCAAAGCCTACCAGGCACTGGAAAAACCCGGACAGAAATGGCATATCCACGGGATTATCACATTGATCGGCTGCTATCTTCTTATGATGTTTTATACAACGGTCACCGGCTGGATGCTTCATTATTTTTATATGACGGTCACCGGACAGTTTCAGGGACTGGATGCCGACGGTGTATCCGGACAGTTTACCACAATGCTGAGCAAACCTCTGACCATGGGCTTCTGGATGGTGGTAGTTGTTTGCGCCGGCGTATTTGTCTGCTCCCGTGGACTGCAGAACGGTCTGGAAAAAGTAACAAAGGTCATGATGACTTCTTTGCTTATCATCATGATCATTCTGGCGGTCAACAGCTTTTTTATGGATGGTGCAAAAGAAGGCCTTGCCTTTTATCTGATCCCGGACTTTGAACGGATGAAACAGATCGGTATTGCAAAAACCATTACGGGTGCCATGAACCAGGCATTTTTCACGTTAAGCCTTGGAATCGGCGCGATGGCAATTTTGGGAAGTTATATCGGAAAGGAACGCTCTCTGCTTGGTGAATCGGTAAATATTGCCATTCTGGATACGTTTGTTGCTATCACCTCCGGACTTATCATTTTTCCGGCATGCTTTACGTTCCATGTTGACCAGACTTCCGGACCAAGCCTGATTTTTATCACCCTGCCGAATATTTTTAACCATATTCCGCTTGGCAGACTCTGGGGAAGCCTGTTCTTTTTGTTTATGTTTTTTGCAGCGTTTTCCACAATCCTGGCAGTATTTGAGAACATCATCTCCTGCGGTATGGAACTGACCGGATGCAGCCGCCAGAAATCCTGTGCCGTTAATCTGGTACTGATCATTGTACTCTCCCTGCCATGTGTACTCGGATACAATGTATGGAACTGGAAAGGTTTTTCAATCTTTGGCGGGTCTGTGCTTGACCTGGAAGATTTTCTGGTAAGCAACCTGTTCCTGCCTCTCGGTTCCCTGGTATATCTGCTGTTTTGCACAAGCCGCTACGGCTGGGGCTGGAAAAACTACACAACCGAAGCCAATACCGGAAAAGGATTAAAAATTAAAAACTGGATGCGCGGCTACATTACCTATATTCTGCCGCTGATTGTGCTTTTTATCTTTGGATTTGGCATTTATGATAAATTTTTTACAAACTAAGGAGGATTTCTTATGTATCACGCAAATGAATCACGTTACGAAACCATGAAATACCACCGCTGCGGCGACAGCGGACTGATGCTGCCGGAAGTATCTTTGGGCTTCTGGCACAATTTCGGAGATACCGGTGTTTATGAAAATATGAGACAGATGTGCTTTACGGCATTTGACCACGGGATCACACATTTTGATCTGGCAAACAACTATGGACCGCAGCCGGGCAGTGCGGAGGAAAATCTCGGGAAGATCCTTCGGGAAGAACTTTCTTCCTACCGCGATGAACTGATCATCAGTTCCAAAGCCGGTTTTGACATGTGGCCGGGGCCTTATGGAAACTGGGGCAGCCGCAAGTACCTGATTGCCAGCCTTGACCAGAGCTTAAAACGGCTCGGTCTGGACTATGTGGATATTTTCTATCACCACCGCATGGATCCGGATACGCCGCTGGAAGAAACCATGGGTGCACTCGACCAGATCGTGCGAAGCGGAAAAGCACTGTATGTCGGTCTGTCCAACTACGACGGGGAAACGATGAAACGCGCGGCTGCCATCTTAGAAGATCTGCACTGCCCATTTATTATCAACCAGAATTCCTACAATATCTTTAACCGTACCATTGAAGAAAACGGTTTAAAACAGGCCGCAGCAGATGGGAAGAAAGGAATTATTTCTTTCAGCCCGCTCGCGCAGGGTATGCTGACCGACCGCTATCTAAACGGTATTCCAAAAGACAGCCGTGTCAACACGGACGGACGTTTCCTGCATGCGGATCAGTTTGATGAAAAGCGGATGGCAAGTATCCGGAGCCTGAATGAGATTGCGGCTGCCCGTGGTGAAAGCCTCGCACAGATGGCACTCAAATGGGTGATCCGGGACGGTGTGGTTACTTCCGTTCTGATCGGAGCTTCCCGCCCGGCACAGATTCTTGAAAATCTGAAAGTGTTAAACTCTGCTCCGTTTACGGAGGAGGAACTGAAAAAAATTGATCAGTGTGCACTTTCTCTCTAGGTAAAACAAAAACCCCGGATATTTATTTCCGGGGTTTTGTCTTTTCCTGTATCTGCTACTTGACTTTGACTTTTAATTTTAAAACTTTGGTCTTTCCATTGTTTAAGGTTACTGTCACGCGAATGGACGCAGTTCCTTTTTTGTTCGATTTTATGGTACCCTTCTTGTTTACAGATGCAATTTTTTTGTTATTGCTCTGATAAGAAATGCTTTTTACATTGTCCATATTTAAGGTGGCTGCCAGAGAAACCTTCTTTTGTTTTCCCTTCTTCACCTGAACGGTTTTATTCTTCAATGTAACCGTTTTTAATATTTTCGCTGTAACCTGATCCATATCTTTCTGATCCATAAGGACATAATCCTTTTGGGAATCTGCTGAAAAATTCACATTTCCGGCTTTTGTAACCGTATAACTCTTATCGTTTACAAGGACATAGGCACCTGTCTTTTGATCTTTTGCACACACATACAGCTTATTTCCGGTCTGTATGTCTGCTGTATTTACGGTCAGTGTATAGCTTACGTTGCCAGCCGGATCGGTGACCTGGATCGTCACATCTGTGTGTTTTCCATCGTTTTCTTCCAGTATCTGATTTATCAGATCAGCGGTCACCGTTGTTTTGATGGCTTTATTTTTCCGGGTTCCGGTAACGGTTACGGTTGGTGTATTTTGTCCGGCCGTGTTTCCATCGGACGGTGTTTGTGTACCAGCTGTATTTCCGTTAGACGGTGTTTCTGCATCGGTTTTGTTTCCGTTGGACGGTGTTTCCCCTCCGGCAGTATCACCACCCGAAGTATTTCCGCCACCGGAACTTCCTCCGGAAGATGAGCCGCCTCCGGTTGTTCCACCGCCTCCGGAAGATGAACCGCCTCCGGACGATGAGCCTCCTCCGGTTGTTCCACTTCCTCCGGTGGAACTGTCCTCTTTGATTGTAACGGTCACAGCTTCACTTGTCACTGTTTCGTAATAAGTCTGTCCATCCTTATCATCCGGCTCATATACTGCCTTAAACTGATAAGAACCGCCACGTTTTAAGCCTGATACAACCGTATCAGCTTCCCCATATACGAGTTTTTCCTGTGCCTTTATTATGGTTCCGTCCTGATAAAAAGAAATCGAACCAAGCGGAATACTGCCATTTCGGACTCCATCTACCTTTGCATACAGATGTACGGAATTACCGTTTTCTGTCTCTGCCGTAAGGCGAATCGATGGTTTCGCCGCTGTAATGGTAAAGGTTCCGACTTTTTCCTCTATCACATCGTACTGGTTTCCAGTTACTTTAAACCACACCTCATAGCTGCCCGGCTGCACCGGAACAACATTTTTCCCATCCTGCCGATAGAAAACTTCAGGCTTTACCTGCGAATCTACCGTCTTTCCGTTGTCCTTTCGGACTACATTTACCGTGGAAACAAAGCAGCTCTGTTTCAGCCCTGTGTATGCAGCTGTCTGCTGGATGGTATCATACTGCATCTTTACGGCAATTGGATTTACCGTCACGGTTTCGTTTGCCTGGGAAGGAAGTGCCCTGTAGTTTTCATTCGTTGCTCCTGCATAAGAAACTGTAATTGCATTTTCTCCCATATGAAATCCGTTTGCCTCTGAAACCGGAATCTTTATGGCTGCCTCTCCGTTTTGAAGTGTGATGCCGGATACTTCATAAGGGGTCTGGTTAATGTATACCGAAAAACCAGCAGACGGCACGTTCTTTCCCTGTAAGCTGCTATCTGTATAGACCGTCTGCACGGTAAGATTCAGTTCATCCTGCATGGACACGGCCGTTGGTAATCCATTTATCGTAGTGGTTGTTTCCTTTGAAGTAGCCGTCGAACCAGATGTATCCGGATCTTTGTTTACAATCAGAACTACCTTCTGCTCAATTTGTTCACCTGCTGAAAATGGACGGATTGTGATATGGTAGGTTCCCGGTTTTACCGTAGAACTATTAGCCGTGCGATAGCACATTAGTGTGATCGCATTCTCCTCTATTCCCGTTTCGAACATCAAATTAAAATCCGGAATACAAATAAAACTACCTTCATCATTCGTAACCGTCTCTGAAGAAAGTGTTTCCCATTAAATGTCACTTCATATTGTAACGGAACATAGATTAACTCTTTATATGTCTCATCTGTTTCATCCGGCCAGCTCACGTCTGCCAGATATGACTTTCTACCTCCAGAAATCTCTGAAACCGTTGTGGTAATTACCGGATTATTTATGGTCATATTTTTTACCGCAACCGGTCCATCCCCTGACAACTCACTGGTTTTCCAGATTTCTCCATTTCCAGACGATGTCCGTTCCAGTGTCATCCCTGCCTGTCCGTCTGTCGGTGTAAAAGAAACCGCCGTATCCGCAGCCCTTCCAAGTTCCAGATAGGTGTGATTATACTCCGCAATTCCAGATTTTCCATTTCTTCCATTCAGGGTTTCAAATGTAAGTGCACCCGTAATGGTATCTGTAACATTCAGCTTCTGTTCTTTTCCTAAGATCAGTCGGTTTCCTGCTGAATCCGCACTCACAATCGAATGTACCTGTGGAGTTTCCATCTTGGAAAGATCAATCGCACTTGCCCCTTCCAGCCTGACCGTACAGCTGTCCAACGCTGCCGGTGCAAATGTTCCACCGCCCTTTACTGTGAGGTTCCTACTTTGCTTATACCTGGAATTCCGGTATAGGACTGGTCGGTATCTATGGTCAGAAATGTCTTCCCTGCGTGATTTTCAGATACTCCGTACACCTGTTTCGTATCGGAACCGGTAAGTGAAATTTCCACATCGCCGGAAACCGTATATTGTCCATCCGCTGCCGGTGGATCCGGCTCCTGCGTGGAAAACCAGTCATCCTGATTTACATATGGTTCAATGGCACCGGATGCATAGATTTCCCCATTTTGCGTACCGGAAACGTGCGCAAGCACGATCTGTGTCTTACCGTCATATGTTCCGTTCATGGAACCGGCATAAATATTCCCCAGATTGGTACCACCACCCGTAATCAGAATCTGTGCCTCTGATCCCGGATGATTCCCCATATTCTTTCCATTCTCATAAAGGGATCCGCCAAAGATATCTACATAGCGGAATCCGCTGTCGCACGTAACATTCTCAAGAACAAGTTTATGCCCATTTGCAAAAATTGCATCGTGCAGACGATTGGAAAACCGCAGCGTAATGTTTTTAAATGTCACATCCGTATTCAGGATAAATCCCCCCTTACGGTTGGAAAAAGTATTTCCATTTCCGTTGACGGTCACGCTTTTATCAAAAATAAACGGTTCCGCAGCCTCGGCATTTAAAAAAGCACCACTTCCCAAAATTGAAATTTCATCCCCATTGCCGGCAGCCGCATAGGCATCCTCAAATAAATTGTAGGGATTTCCATAGCTTCCATCTCCAGAATGGGTAGAATTTCCATCTTTAAATTCCGTATAGATCGTTCTTGCCGCTGTCTGCACAGCCTCCTGCGCCTTTACCGGCACGACAGGCTGCACGGTAATACACATGGTGAGCACGATAAAAAATGCCCATAGACGTTTTACTACATTGTCTGGTTTCATCTGATTGTTCTTTTTCATCCATTTCTCCTGATAATAAGAACAGGGGGATGAGTCAAAAACTCATTCCCCTGTCACTTCATTGATAGTCTCTACCATCATCCTAACATGGTTTCCAATCATCGTCAACAAATTTATGACCTGTTTTTATACCTGTTTTTATACCTATATCATCTGCTGATTTTATATTTTATTATTTCTATCTGTTCTATCTGTGTGATATCAATCTTCTGATTGAAAATATAACGAGCCCCACAATATTTCATTTCACTTGCAGATGCATAGCCATCTCCAAGCTCTTCAAGATCTGTACCATCCATGAAAGGATGTTTCTTTTTTTCAGTTCCTTTTCTGTCATCGGTAAGAGGTAACTCTCCTATGGAATATTGCTTTCCGTCTTTTGTTGTTGCAACTACATGATAAAAACACCCTTTTTCTCTCCAGTCATTGACGGGACAAATACTAACCGTATAAGGTGTAATTTCAACAGGGATTGTTTTTTTGTTTTCTTAACATCCGCTTTTAACATCTTCTCCTTCATTGGAACAACTTTTCCCTTAACCAAAACATTTTTTAATGGCGTATTTGAATTATCCGGTGATTGAAATCCCTTATATACTTTCGGATTTTTCCACGCAGTATCATCGGAATAAAAGCCGCACACATTGATCTGAATACCATCACCTGTATCTATTACATCCACCTTACTGGTAGTATCTAACCCACCTAACCAATAATTTGTTCCTTCCAAAGATTTTACGTTCGGAAGGAACACCTTTGCACGCATAACCTCGTATTTGAAGCAACCTGAATTGATGATATGATTATCTTTTGTTCTTTTCTGCCATCATCTTCTCTACTGTTTGATTTTGCATCAGAATTTTTTCCACACGCACACAGACAATATAGCATTGTAAAAATTAATAAGTACAGACTGATTTTCTTCATTCATAATCCTCCAATTTCTTTTTCTTTAAAACACTAAGGATTAATATGCTTCCTATCACTATAATTCCAATGCCAGCCACATATTTCATCGAACTTCTGCTCTGTACTCCAGCTCCTGTACTTACCTCAGAATCTTCAATATAAGTATCTGAAATCTCCGCTACAGAATCAAATGAATAGACACCGCTTTCCACATTTTGAGTTTCCGGAATTTTCTCCATAACCGGATACTGATACCCTAAGGAAATCCAGATACGTGCTGTTTCATCATCCATCCCAAGTGCAACCGGCTGTCTCATTCCCGGTTGACTTCCCACCAGTACTACTCTCGTACAGTCCGATAATGCCTCCCGTTTTTCCAGAAGTATATCATAGTAAGGTTCCACTGTATGTTCTGCTATCTCTGTAATCATCCATTTTCCGGCATGATTTTTTACTTCTTCCTGTTCTGCTTTTGTCAATACAGACTTTGCTTCTTCACGCAATGGAAGTCCTTTGGCTACGGTAAACATTCCATATGTCTTTTCCATTTTAAAAGGAATGACCCATACATAATTTGCACTTTCCAGAGCACTTGTGAGTTTTTTCGTATCTGCCGTCTGCAATTTTATAAGATTACAATCCACATATACTTTTAATGCCTTGTCATAATCGATGGTTGCATCCGGCTCTTCTTTTTTCATTTCATCCTGTAAATTACTGATTTCTGTCCAATCGTTGCTCGTTATTAACTGATCCTGATCTGAAACCGGTATTTCCGCGGCATAGACAGCAGAACCTGCTATCGTAAAAATTGTAATCATCATAAGCATTATTTTTAAAATATTTTTCATAGCCATCCCCCCCTAATCCAATGTCCATGTCTTTGTATATCTTCCTGATCCCGACTGTATTGTCGTTCCCGCAACTAATGAACTATAAGAATATCGTTCAATGCCTGCATTTGCTGCTGGATCAACCAACGTCACTTTTCCATCTGCTGAATAACCACTAAGTACTAATGCATGTGCTCCTCCTGAATTCCACACCATCTTTATTCCCATTAGTTTCGATGTTGAAATATATTTTTGTATCTTTTCATACGATAAACTGTTCCTTGTGGTTACATTATATTTATTGTTTATAGCAAAAGCAATTGCCTGTCTTACTTGAGCATCTGATGCACCTTGATTATATTCTGCCCCCAACACATTTATTACTATTTGTCGCTGTGTTAATAAACCATAATAATGTGCTCCTATCATTTGCGATACAGCTGCCCAGCACCAATTCGTTTCCTGTTGTTCCCTTCGTGTCACAGAAATAGAACATTGTGCTGGATATGCCAATACAGATTCAACTTCTGCACAGAATAAAATATTAATAATAACACACATCACTAAAATTTTTTTCATTCTATTTTTTCTCATACATGCCCCCATAAATATTTTTTAAACCATTTTCCTTGTTCTTCAATCCTTTTCCAGCAATTATCCCGACTGCATTTAAACACATTGCAACCATAATTGTTTTTGCATGTAAGCATTTTTCAAAATATATCAGGCATAAAACACTACAACTTTCAATAATAGTAATTCTTTTTGTTATCAGTTGAAAATGTATAAATTCTATTTTATTCAAGGGTCTATTTTCATTTTCCACTGGAGCAATACAGATAATTACTGTGGTAACAACACAAAGTAAATCCCTCATTATCTTATCTCCTATCGAGACTTCAAAACAAACCCACAAGCATAAAATTTTGCTTGTATAAGTAAGAATCATACATTTATTTCGTGTTTTTGCATGATATCCACCAGCATATATTCGCAATATGGAATAATTAATTTCAAATAAAATTCCAATTACAATATTTCCCATATATGTTGAAACAATCAGCACAAATAAAAATATTAAAATATTACTTTTCAAACGTTCTAATCCAGTCTCAAGAATCTTACCATTATTATTCTAGCACCATATCATTCATTAGATTCATTTGACGTAATTGTTTAAATAGCTTATTTTTCATTATATTTTTTTAAAATATCCAACTGTTTATCTATTTTCCCTTGATAATATGGTCCAAAGCATGTAGTATTTACCGTTATTTTTGCCTCCTCCATTAATATCCAATAAATAAACCTCATCAAAATTTTTTTCATACCTCTCACCTCCTTTGTGTATACTATACTTCATTTTTCCCATTATTCTTTCTGCATGTTAAAATTGGTTTGATTTTCGTCAAAATCTGCATTAAAAATCCCATAGCATACACCATGGGATTTTTTCAAAGATATAACACAATCTGAACCTCAAATATATTTTCATCGATATTTATAGATTTCCATCCCCCGTATTTGTCTACAACATCTGAAATATTCTGCATACCGATTCCATGCAATGCCTGTTGTTTCTTCCTTGTCAGTAAACGTTCTCCCTGTTTATTGACTTTTCCATCAAACGTATTTTTCACCTGTATCCCCAGAATTCCCCTGTCATATTGTATCCGAATCTCCAAAAAACGATCTTTTATCTGCTCCATTGCCTCAATTGCATTGTCCAACAGATTTCCAAACAAAACATTCCAGTCATATCCATCCACTGGCAACTGGCACGGAATCACGATCTGCGACTGAATCTGACAGGACATTGCCTCCGCTTTTGCCAATTTATGATTCAAAATCATATCCAGTTCCAGATTCCCCGTATTCACATACTTATGCTCCGTCTGCAAATGCTCACTCATTTTATTTACATATTCCTGTGCCTTATCATACCTTCCTCATTAAGATATGTCTGCAGAAGATACATATGGTTTTTCATGTCATGCCGCAAAGAATCCAGCTTTTTCTGATTCTGTTGCATGATATGCATCTGCTCCTGATAGGCCATCATATGTTCCTTTAAAAGCCGTTGCTGCATTTTATCCTGATAAGCTTCTCCCAAACGGTCATACAAATAGAACATTCCAAGATCTACAACGATCATAATAGCCAGTGATAATACTGTTTTTGGCGAATTTTCGCCAGATACACTCTCAAGAGCATATATCCAGACAATATTTCCGGCTAATACAAGAATCATAAAGTAATAGTTCTGTGTTTCCATAACCCTTCGCCGACATATCACCTGTCTTATTCCCATTGCTATGAGCAGATTGACCATTGCCCCTGTGATGGTTCCCATTGCCCGCCCTCGGAAAACAAAGAAAAATCTCCCAGATAATAATACATGATAAATTCTATGGTAAGCCCCAGCAATACTGTAAAACAACCTGCCATTATTTTCTGCAGTATACTTCCTTCATACAATATACCTTCTGCCGCCCAGAGAAGCAGTACCATACTCACCGTAGTTCCCATGGCATTTCGAAAACCAAATGCAACAACTGTATTAATAAGCCATACGAGCACATAAACAATATTTGCCATCCGTGGCAGTTTTCTTTTCTTTTCCAGAAAAACATCCGTCACTTTAAAACTTACATACACACTTAATATGTTACATACCGCTTCAAATATTCTTTCTATGTTATTCACCCGCCACACCTCATCTTTTCCACAATTGCATGATCAAGGTTATTTTTCATAGACCGACTGACCGGAATGTCATCCCCATTGATCATGTGTACGCTGTCTTTCTGAAAAGATTCTGCATACCGCAGATTAATGACATAAGATTTATGTACCACACAGAATAAATGCGGATTCAACGCAGGAATAACCTCCGAAAGTTTTCCATAAACACATAATATATCATTTGCTGTTACCACTTGAATTTTTCTGGCAAGGCTCTGCAAATAAAAAACAGAATGTTCTTCTATCCGTATCGAATTTCTTCCTTTCCCAATTTCTATAATATGTGGCTGAAACTGATACAGCCTTTCATATTCATCTAATATATAATCTACTCGTTCCTGTTGTATGGGTTTCACGAGGAAATTCATTGGACGCAGATCAAAAAGCTGCATGGCATACATTTCTTTTGCCGATACAAAAACAATCTGCATGGATTCATATTGGATCTGGGATCGAATCCAGTTTCCAACGATAATCCCCGAGCTGTCCCCTAATTCAATATCCAAAAATAACAAATCATACCTTTCGCTTTGCTGCAGTTTTTGAATAAATTCTGCTCCACTTGTATAACCGTCAACATCCACTTTTATTCTTTTCATTTCTGCAAACCGAAAAATACTTTGTTCCAATTTATAAATAAATTGTATATCATCATCACATATTGCTACTTTTATCATTGTATATCCTGTAATTTATTTTCCTCTCTATTTCAAGATTTCCTGCAACCGCGCATCTGTATGCAGGAGTTCCTTCGCGCGATCCCTATATTGCTGCTCATGCAGATACGTATAGCGGAACGGTTTGATCGACGGTGCCAGATCAACTGCTTTCTCAAAATCCTCCCGCCGAAGATCCAGTGCTTTTACATAATCCCAGAACCCCGTCTGCGTAAAGATCGTGTCTACCCTCCGGTAACGATGATCCTGCACAACACTCATCAGATAGGTTGCAATGCCGACCTGAATCCCATGAAGCTGCGGATGCTCAAGCATCTTGTCCAGCGCATGGGAAATCAGATGTTCGCTGCCGCTCGTTGGCGCACTGCTGCCCGCAATCTCATTTGCAATTCCGCTCATCGCAAGAGAATCCAGAAGTTCCTTTAAAAACAGATCATCCTGTATCGAAGTAAACGGTGTGCGCACAAAACTGTTGACTGCTTTCTTTGCAATCATGACAGCAAAATCGTTGACTTTTCCGTACCCATGTTCTTCCTCAAAAATCCAGTCATACAGTGCCGTAATTTTTGATACCATATCGCCGATTCCGGAATATAAAAATTTCTCTGGTGCACTGCGGATAATCCTTGTATCCACCACAATCCCATATGCAAGTTTCGCCGGAACGGACTTGCGCCGCCCCTCCACCAGAAGGGAAGCACTGGCACTTGAAAAGCCATCGCTCGATGCCGAAGTCGGAATGCTGATAAACGGCAGATTTCGCAGAAATCCACAATATTTCGCTCCATCAATCACTTTTCCGCCACCGATGCCGATGACTGCCTGCGTCTTCGCCGGCATGGAAAATGCAAGGCTGGTCAGATCTTCCAACCGCACGGTATCCAGTTCCTGATATTCTAAAATATCAATGTCCTCCTGCTGCAATGCTTCCATAACGGTAGAACCAAACATTTCTACAAGACCGTTTCCAAACAATACAACTACTTTCTGTAACTGTAACTCTTTTAAGTAAATCCCCAGATTGTCCAATGCACCCGCACCGATCTTTAAAAGTGCCGGAATGGAAATGTGTTTTCCTGCCATAATAAATGTTCTCCTTCTCATTCTCTTTTCTTTCGATTTTAGTATAAACAAAGGTTCCTGAAATTACAATCAATTCCCCCGAAAAAACGCACACGCTTCTCTTTACAATTATGGGTAAGAAAAAAGACGATTTCCTGCGAAACCGTCTTTTTCTTATTAAAATTTTGACGAAACTCCTGTAAATTTACTTTGTCACTTTGATCGTCATCTTTACAGTCTTTGTCTTTCCGTTCTTTAAAGTGACTTTTACTTTCACAACTGCTTTGCCAGCTTTCTTTGCGACAATTGTACCATTTTTATTCACTGTTACAACCGGCTTTTTGGAAGATGTATAAGTGATCTTCTTTACATTTTCCATGTTCAGGTTCTTGTCAAAAGTAACTTTTGCCTTCTTTCCGTTTGCAACCGTTTTCTTGGTATCCTTTAATGCAATACTCTTTAAGATTTTACTGCTCAGGGCTTTTGCATCCTTCTCATTCAGCAGTACATAATCACCGGCATCTTTGGTATCCGCTGTCACCGTTCCGTCTTTGGAAACCTTATAAGTCCTGCTGCTGATCAGGACTTTTTCTCCTGTCTTTTTATCAACTTTTACAAGTGTCAGCTTTTTGCCTGCCTGCAGATCCTTCGCATTGACAGATACGCTGTTCATCACTTTGCCGGAAGCGTTCTTTGTTGTCTGGGTAATCGTGATGTCGCTGGTTCCTGCCTCTTGGACTAATTTTGCAACCACATCTGCTGAAATTGTAGTCTTCTTTGTCTCGGAAGCATTCTTTACTGTTTTGTCCAGCTGTGCCCGGGCATCTGTCACTTCTCCCTTATCGTTCTTTTCAACGGTAAGTGTCGCATTTGTATCTTTTGCAATATTCTCAAATGTTTTGTCCGTTTTCTGGGTTTCCGATGGTTTTGTATCCGGTGTTGTTGTGCTGCCGGAATTTCCACCAGAGGTACTGCTGCCGGAGGAAGAATTTCCGCCATTATTTCCACTCTGGCTGGTCTGTTTTACCGCAATCAGACCATCGGCATCTGCTTTTGCTGCGTCTGTATCACTGATCGTTGTTCCTTTGAATGCATCAAAGTAAAGTACCGATTCCACATCTACCGCGGAACCTGCCGGGTTGGAATTACACCAGAGTCCGAATGCCTGCACATCTTTTAAAGCATCCCCACTAAGTTTTCCACCCGTCTTCCCTTTAAAAGCGGAGAATGGAACGGTTACTTCATAGGCATCTTCTGTCTTCGCAAGATTGGTCAGATATACTTCATACTCTTCTCCTCCTGCCTTGATCTGTACAACAACCTTCTGCCCTTTTCCATCAAGTTTTGTCCAGAATTTCAATGCATTATAGGCTGAAAAATCTGTATTGCCCAGACTTGCATTTACCAGACCCGTCCAGACTTCCGAACCGGTTGTTTTTAATTTGTAACTAAATGCAGCACCATATGTACCGTCTGCCTTATGCTCCTGATCCAGCGTAAAGGACGAACTGCATCCAGCGGCAGAATTTCCACCGTAAGCTGCATCCAGAAGTCCATTACTCCCGACATAGTAGTCAAAATTTTCCAGCACACCTGCCGGAGCTTTGTCCTTTTCTTTTCCGATACTCAGATTTGTGATTGTGGACAGTTCTTTTCCATCTGCAACGAGTGTAATGGATGCAACATCTGTTTTTCCGATCTGATCCATTTCCTCCTGTGTCAGCTGCGCCGTATAGAATCCATCGGAGCCTTTCGCAGCCGGCAATGTCAACTCTTTGCCTTTTGCCGTATCCTTTACAACAAACGATACCTCACCGGCATTGGAAACACTTGCCTTTAACACAGTTGGCTTTAAAATCGTATCCATATCAAACGGTGCTACCATGTATCCGCTGACATCTTTGTAATTATCCGTCTTTACTCCTGCGTACTTATCGATATTGCCATAGAAATTCGTACCGTTTCCAAATACTGAATCCTCATTGTTGTAGTAAGAAATGAAATCATTGATCATTTCCTGTCCCATGGTATCACTGTATTTATATGGCACATAGAAATTGGTATCGCTGAAATTTGCCCATACCATATAATATGGCATGTCGTTTTTCTTTGCGATATCATTCACTTTCTGATACCAGTTCACACCCGACTTTGCCTCACTGACCGGATTATTTTTTACAAGAAGCCCTTCGTTATCACTTCCATCCTTTTTCATCACACGTACACCGGTCTCCGAAATCGCAGCCAGCTTGTTATGCTGTTTTGCAAGTGATGATACAACCTGACAGGTCTGATCCAGATGATCAAAGAACGACGTATCTGCTTCAGCCGGATAGGTATTAAAATCGTTGTAATAGTCAAATGCCAGAATATCTACATAGGCATCTCCCGGATAACGCGACATATACTCTGCCTCGGTCTCCAGCGGTCCGTTTGGCGAATACACATAAAGCATATTGTGCACGCCTTGGGATTCCAGATAATCTCTGGTATATGAATACAGACTCCTGTAACTTTCTGCGGTGTTTGCACTGCCCCACCAGAACCAGCCGCCGGTATCCTCATGGAATGGCCGGAAAATTACCGGGATATTCTCTTGTTCCAATGCATTGGCATAGAATGCAATCGTATCAAGATATGCCTTAAATACCTCATTCTTCTCTCCACCAGGCAAAATCTTCTTTAACGAATCACCGGATAAATCTTTTGCTTCATTAAAATCACAGTTATAGAAATCGTAGGTTCCATCTGCATTCTTTTTAATCTTTGCGTTGGTGAAATTCGGCATATGGGTGGATAAGGTAACGATTGCACCGTTTTGGGCCGCCTTTTTGCTGTAGTCAATGGAATTCTGCAGTGCAGATGCCGCATCCGTACCACCAGCCTCGCTTCCAAACAATGCCAGGGAGTCAATGCCGAAAATACCGCTGACGGAACCGGTCACATCTTTTACGTCTCCCAGATCGTTGTTTCCTACGGAATGGCTCACATCATTCTGATGTCCAAACAGTACCTGATCACTTTCGGTCAGTCCCTGCAGATATGCATACAATGCCTTTGCGCTATTGCTGGCATCCGGATCTGTCATGGTCAGGGTTTTATCTGTTGCTTCTGGTTTTGCCTGTGTTCCGTCTGTATTCGGTGTTGCGGTAATTGTCACAAAATCACCACTGGCATCCTTCTGGGAAAGTATCAGATTATCCAGATAAACATCCCCTGCAAAGGAACTGTTGGCTCCGATAAGTCCGATTGTCAGATCATCCATTGGTGTGGCAGATGGAGAAAATCCTAAAGTAACTGTAACTTTCTTATATCCGTTTCCTGCATCTGTTGCCTCGGACGAATCTATGCTGGTATCTTTATTGATTCCGCTGTTGGAGAAAAATTTTATCTTGGAAATATTACTGCTTTCCGGATAAATCAAATCCACACTCACCTGATTATAATTGCTGATATCAGCCGGTGTCTTCGGTGTGAATTTCACTTTTGCCTCACTCCATGATTCGCCGGAGTTGGCTGTATAATTCAGGCTTACTTTTAATCTTCCGTCCCCGCCATTTGCGTCATAGGAAAGTTCCGGAGCAGCATTTTTTGTTCCACCGTGGAAATACTGATATCCGGTTTCACCTGCCCACAGATTTACCTGGGATTCATTATTTAAATCAGAAAGAACGGTTGGCTCCTGTTTGGTCAGTTCCTGTTTATCGCTTGATAAATTTGTGAGAACTACATTTGAAAATGTCACAGTTCCCTTAAATCCGGTTCCCACAAGAACGAATTCAACATCCATCAATGTATCCGGTGTTATTCCTGAAAACTTTACTTTCAGATCAGCTGAATAATTCTCCCCAACTTTCATAAAAGAATCCTTCTGCAGCCACTGGCAATCCGTACTGTTGTTCCATCCCCAATTTGATCCCAGTTTTGTTACACCCTGGATATTCAGATGCGCTTTATCTGCATCCAGCGACTGATAGGATGTTTCATCCAGTGTTACCTTTGCAGTTAATTCATACTCTTCATTCACATTTCCCAACGAGCCATTGATGGATTCATCATATGCAAAAGTAATTTTTCCTTCACCATTCCAGTCATCTTCTTTCAATTCTGAAAAATCAATGGTTTTTGTTGTTTTTGCGCCCTCATTTTTGTACAGTTCTGTACGTGTTACTGTTGGTGCTGACGCTTCATTTGTCTCCGCCGCATACACCACCTCATTTTGTAAAAATGTGCATGCCTCCGGTGTCAGTGACCCCATCATTGCCGCTGCCAGCGTGATGGCAACAATCTGTTTTCCTACCCTTCTCATGTTTTTGCTCTACCTTTCCTTTCTTCTCCATTTCTTGTAAAAACCTTCCAGTGCCCTCCATCTATCCGGTTTCACTTAATAAAAAAGCAATTGCACGCTGCTTCCCATATTTCAGGGAGAGGGTACTGCATACTTGGGGAGTGCAGTAAAAATATGGGAACCAGTGTGCAATTGCTTTATTTATTTGATAAATTCAGTATATCATAAAGTAATTTTAAGTCAATATTTAGTTAATAGAAAATTAAACATTTGTAAAGTATTACTTAATTTAAAGTTTTTTAGTCTTTTTTTAGTCTTTTAATTAGACATTTTCACAAGAGGCGAAAGTACCAGTTCCTTATTAATTGAAAAAAGCACCTGTAAAACAGATTATGTTCTGCTCTACAGGTGCTAATATCGTGCAAGTTCTTTTAAGCTGCCTTCCAAAGAATAACCCCCTCTTTTTGTACATTCTTATAAAATGGAAGCACTTCCCCCACTTTTTCATATTTTCTTCTTTAATATCAATGATAGAAAAAATCTTATCATAACGTACCATTTTTTCTGCACCTATTCCATATTTTCTTTTTCATAAGATTCCACCAGTCAAAGAACAATTCAAAAATTAAGGGGACGATCAAAACCATCCCCTTAAAAATTTTAAATATAATTAATCAATTTTTCTTAACATTGCCAAGTCAAGGTTACACCAGTCATTTGCTCCTGCTACAGAATAAACCCCGATCTCCAACGTATGATTTGTAACAACAATCTTGTCTATACTAAAAATATTCCAATTAATGTCACTTGTTTCAATCGTGGTATCAAGCTCACTTCCTCCATAATTTTTTGCATAAAGTTGTAAAACATCCTGTTTCCCATTTGTCTTTGCCCAAATTGAGAATTTATATGTTCCATTCGGAATATTTGTATACGTTTTATATACAGAACACGAATACTCTTTATCATCCCAAAATGTTAATTTGTAATCTCCATCATATGCATCACCATATTCTGTTCTTACAGTATTTTCATCTGACGAATCACTTGTCCATACATTCCATCCACTCGGTGAAGTAGTTATCCCATTCTGTTCAAAACTGATATTTGTCAATAAATTTTCACACGGTTTATTAAGCACCTTAATAGAATCTAATGCATTTCCCTGAAAATTAAACAACGTCATGTTATCCCATGTATTACTTGGCGTTACGGTATCATTTTTATACGCAACCCCTGCAGATGTAGCATATGTTCCGCCTTCTACAGGTATCCATTCTGGTTCCCAATAAAAATATCCAATACCTTTGTCATCTGGTACATTTAAAATGATTGATTCCAGATCATTCATAAATTCAAATTGTCCTTCTACTGTTGCAGGATATCCTCCAACTTCTTCATCTCCACTAATGAATACATTTCCTTCACCATCTTCCGTTGTCCATGCATACGCAGTTTCTACAACACACACTTCTTTATTATAGGTGGTCGCCAAGTAATTCAAATTATACTGAAGCCCCTCCATGGTTCCATGCCACATTGGATAATAAGATAATCCAAATACATCAAAATCCAAGTTTGGTGACTCTTTCAATAATCCACCAAAATACCAGGTATACAACTGATTTTTTCCACCCTGATCCAGATGAAGCATAATTTTGGTACTTGATGCAGCAGAAGCACGTACTCCAGAAATTGCAGATTCTAAAAGGCCCGCTAATCCGGAAAAATCCTCATTCGTCCCTATTTTGCCATCTTCATGAAGAATCCCCGATGATATTTCATTTTATCCTTTTACCCCTCCGGCAACCAATCCATTCTGAATAAATCGCTGTAAGCACATAAAGATGATCATGATCGGCAGGGATGAAATCACTGCTGCTGCAGCAAACAAAGTCCAGTGCGCAGCAAACTGATCGCTGATAAAAGACTGCAGTCCAAGTGCAAGCGTCATTTTTCCCGGTGTCTGCAAAAAGATTGAGGTAATCACATATTCACTGTATGTTGCAATAAACGAAAACAGGAAGATCACGGCAAGCTGTGGCATTGCAAGCGGGATGATGATCTTATAAAAAACCTGGAATTCATTTGCTCCATCCACCATTGCAGCTTCATCCAATTCCACCGGAAGTCCATCGATATAAGATTTAAGTAACCAGATATTGTAAGCACTTCCACCTGCAAGCACAAGAATGAGCGCAAAGCTGTTGTCCACCAACCCGAACTTATAAATTAAAATATAGTATCCGGCAACTGCCATGCTGTTTGGAAACACCTGTAATATCAAAAGTGCCATCAGTCCATATTTTCTTCCCACAAACCGCAGTCTTGCAAACGCATACGCTGCAAGTGAAGTAAGCACAAGTTGTATGATTGCTACAATAAAGCAAAACTTTAGGGAATTAAAAACCCAGATTCCAAAATCCGTTTCCCGAAACAGTTCCACATAATGTTCAATGCTGAATTTTTCAGGGAACAATGAGGACAGGAAAAAGCTGTCACCCGCGGAAAAAGAGGACATAACAATCCATATGACCGGAAACAGCACCACGATCATTGTGATCCATATGACCACTCTGCTTCCCCACAGTGTCCGTTGTTCTGAGGCGGATATTTTCTTTTTATTTTTCATTTAATCAACCTCCTTAAATGAGCCGGACAGCCGCATATTAATCAGCGTAAATGTTCCGACAATGATAAAGATCAGCACACTGAACGTTGCAGACAGTTCATACCGGTTCGACCATGTGGTCATCTTATAGGTGGTACTGGCAAGGATATCCGTATAACCCGCAAACTGGTTATCCACTCTCGCTGGTCCACCTTGTGTAATCATATATATATTTCCAAAATTGTTAAAATTAGCCGCAAACGAGGAAATTACAAGAGGAATGGAAAGTTTTGTCACCATCGGCAATGTAATGCTCTTAAAGCACTGAAATTTTGATGCCCCATCCATTTTAGCCGCCTCATAGTATTCACCAGAAATCGCCTGTAGTCCACCAAGACAGACATTCATCATATAGGGAAATCCCAGCCACACATTCACGATAATCAACCCAACCCTTGCCCAGAATGGATTGGTCAGCCACGGTACATTCCAGGCAATACCGATTGTATGCAGTAAATTATTGATTCCACCATACTGCTCATTTAGCAGTCCCTGCCATGCGAGGATTGCAATCGTAGATGGCAATGCCCACGGAACAATTAGCACTGCACGGTAAATTTTTGATTCTTTCATATGCGGATTGTTTAACAAAATGGCAAGAATCAGTCCCATTGCATAGGAACCTGCCGTACTTAACAGCGCAAAACAAATCGTCCACCCAAGTACCGGGAAAAACACATTTTTAATGCTTCCGGAAAATACGGTCAGATAATTTTCCAGACCCACAAACGTGTAATCTGTCAGATGATACATGTTGTAATTAGTAAAAGATAAAATCACCGTATAAATAATTGGCAGACATGTCACCAACAGAATCGAGATCAGTGCCGGTGCCAGATAAGTATACCCAAGCGCATTCTTTTTCTTTCTCATGCCATCACTACTTTCCTGAATTCATCAATTCAATCGCTTCTTTCAACTGCGTAACCATATTTTTGGCAGCTTCCTCTGGTGTTTGCTCCCCAGACCACATCGAACGGATATTGTTTGTGTGGATACTCCAGAGCTGTCCCATTTCTGATACGGTCGGCATCGGCTCTCCATCATTGATCTGCTCGACAAATGCCTGTGTGTATGCATTACTCTGGATCTCATCAAGTTCCTGATCTGCCAATTTTGCCGGTATACGGTCACCCGCCTCATACATGCCAAGTGCACCGTTTTCCAGCAGATAGGAAATAAAATCCCATGCTGCATCCTGATTTTTACTGCTGTTGCTCACAAAACTTACCTGTGTACCCACCGGGGTCACAAACGGCTGTCCGTGGAAAGTTGGCATTTTTGCTACAGCAAATTTAGTTCCTGCAGAGGTAAAACCGTCAATGTCCCATGGTCCACCAATATAATAAGCACATTTTCCGTTTTGGAAATTACTTCTTGCGATATCGGCTGTCACATCTGCCGTGATCAGTTTATATTTATTGCACAGGTCATTGATAAAGGCATAGGCATCCACACTGCCTTCATTATCAAGACCGATGTCTGCCGTGTCATATGCCCCATCCTGATATTTAAAAATATAACCTCCGCAGGCTCTCACAAAACCAAGATCGTAGTATATGCTTGTTGCATCAAACTGCACACCTCCGTCTGCGGCTGCCTGATCGACCAGTTCTTCCCATGTTTTTGGAACTTCCGACACAAGATCTGTGTTGTAAAACAGTGCAGTAGTCTCTACGGAAAGTGGTGCTGCATATCGTTTTCCATCTACATAACATGCCTGGATGGCTGCATCGGAAAAATCCTGATCCGCATACAGATCCTGTGGCACTTCTGCAGTAAGATCTGCGTTTACATAATCTGCAAGCTGGTCATTTGGAATACCCACCACAGCATCCGGTCCGGAAGCACTTTTTACTGCCTGTGCAAACTGCTGGACAGATGGAGACTGGTGAATGACTTCTACCTTTCGTCCGTTCTTTTCTCCCCATTCATCTGCATATTTCTGAATGGTATCCACTTCCACGTTCATGTTCGTCCAAATCACGAGTTTTTCCCCGGAAGCTACCTTTTTTCCGGTTCCACTTCCACTTCCACAGCCAGTCAACATTCCCACTGCCATTGTTACAGCCAGCACAGCTGTTATTATTTTTTTCATATGATTGTCCTCCCTTTACATTGTTTTCATGTTTATCAGCGCGCTGTTTGCGTTTCCATTTTCGTCAAACAATGCCATATTTGCCATGGCATTTCCTGCTGTCATCTTGTCTTTCATGTATTTGCTGCCACTCTTACTTGCCCACGTACAGTCCGGTATTGGCAGCCATGCCGGTTCCCAGTAAAACACACCGATGCCTCTTTTATTGTTTACACTTCTTACCGTTGCAAACAAATCCCGCAAGAATGCTTCCTGTCCCTGCTGTGTTGCTGGGTATCCAGTGATTTTTTCATGCTCCTTCGAATAAACGATTCCGTTACAGCCAAATGTTTCCGTAGTATAACCAATTGAAGTCTCTGCAACAAGCACATCTTTGTCATACCGGCTGCTGATATCATTCATATTATCCAGAAGAAGTGAAAGACTTCCGTTCCAGTGCGGATAATACGACATTCCAATAATATCAAAATCCAGCGCATACGATGAAACCTGATCAAACCACTGTCGATACATTTTATTATCCGTTCCGAAATCCAGATGCAATACGATCCTTGCATCCGGACACTCCTCGCGCACCCCCTTAATCCCTGCCTGCAGAAGATGTGCCATATTTTCGGTCTGTTCGATGTAACCATCCGGCCACAACAGCCCTTTTGTAATCTCATTTCCAACCTGCACCATAGTCGGCACAAGCTTGTGGTTTTTCAATGCCTTTAACGTATCTACAGTATGCAGATACACCGCCGTTTCCAGTGCCTCTCCGCTTAATTCTTTCCAGGCTTTCGGTTTTACCTGTTTGGCCGGGTCTGCCCAGAAATCACTATAATGGAAATCAAGCATAAAATCCATACCGCTTTGTACAGTTCTTTCTGCGATCTCAATGGTAGTCTCCAGATCATTTCCACCTCCCCCGTAAGAATTTCCGTTTTCATCGTAGGGATCCGGCCAAATCCGAATCCTTACGTTATTGGTTCCGCATGTCTTTAAAATTGCAAACAGATCTTCTTTTTTCCCGTTCAGCCGATAGGACGCACCATATTGTTCCAGTTCTTTCACCATGGAAATATCCATACCCTTAATAAATTTCATAACTACTCCTTCACAAGTGTAATATCATCAATGGTTCCCCAGCCGCCCGGTGCTGTTGCCACGTGTGCTCCTACTGTGATTGCTCCGTCCGTTGGTGTAATGCCCGGGATTTCCACCGTATACCAGTTAACATACCCCTGCAATTTGCCATCTGCTTTTACCTCTTCGCCATCCACGAGCGCATAAAAATATACGGTCGGATTTTCATCCCCGGCTGCATCACCCTGAATATGAGCGGTTAGTTTGTAGGTGCCATCCTCAAGTCCACTCACTGTCTGTTTCATGGAAAAATCCACCGGATTGTTTCCTGAATAAAAATGCAGTGACTGTGCACCTGCAAAACAGTCTGTCTCACGATCATAAACATCTAACTCCTCTGTAACATCATTGTTGTTTGTCACCGTCCATCCGGAAAAATCTGGTTCTTCAAAACTTCCGTTGATCAGATAATTTCCGTTTTCATCTGGCGTACCTGTTGTATTTTCCTTCTGTTCTGCGGCAGCAACTTCTGTGCCTCTCTCCTCTTCAATGTTCTCTGTTTCTGTAGCTTTTTGTGTTTCCTCCGCATCAGCATTAATACCAGATGTGTTTCCACATCCTGACAATGCTACTGCCATGCTCGCTACAAGGACTGCATGTAATAACTTCCTTTTCATAAATGTTCCCCCTTTTCTAAAATTAAATCTTTACTAATTTTCAAGTAAATTGTTTACTTATTAAGAATGTATCATCTAAACCTAATAATGTCAATACTCGCAAATACACTTTTCACTATATTGCCAATTTTTATTTTTGTATTTTATGCAATATATACAAAAAAGACACAAAAAAAGATGTTCGCAATCGAACATCTTTTTTCAACAACTCTTCCGGAAAACTGGAATTCCATTTACAAACACCAGCTTGGTTACGCGTCCGCCATATAGTACCCTGTTTCGCAACAGATCAAGCGCGGTTTCACAGATACATGGAATATCAATATGAATAGTAGTAAGGGGTGGTGATAAATACTTTGCAATATTCACATCATTGATGCTAAAAACCGCCACCTGCTCCGGAATCTGTATATTGCCTTCATTTAAAGCCTGTAGCACACCCACCGCCAGTGTGTCACTTGCCACACAAAGTGCTGTTGGCAGTATCTCTTTTTTAAGCAGTTCTTTTCCCATGCGGTAGCCATCATCCACCGTAAATCTCTCGGAAATGAAAATGTACTCCTCATTGAGATACCCATAGTATGCAGCGCTCTGTCGAAATGACCACTCCCGGATATCCATGGAAGGTTTTCCGGTGTCAATATTTCTATCACTGCCCCCGATAAATCCAATCCGTTTATGTCCTTTTTCCACAAAGTAATCAACCATCTGTGTCACAAACGAATCCATATTGGGCTTCACGGCATCAAAAAGTTTTTCATCCGGAGATGTGCCGATAAACACGCCCCTTTTGCACCGTTTATACAAAGCATTGATTTCTTTTCTGGTGAGCCATCCAATCGCAATAAAGGCACTTAAATCTTTCGGAACATGATCCATGCCGTCTTTTCGGTCATAGATGCTGAGCTGAATATTCATCTTTTTCGCCTGCTTTATTATCTCATCCTTTACCCCGTGGTAAAAGACATCTTCGAGTTCATCCTCGTGGTCAACAAAATACAGCAATGCCACATTTTCGATCTTGGGATAGATTACTCTCTTTTTGTATCCGATTTTCTCTGCTGTGGCAAAGATCGCCTCTCTTGTCTCATCACTAACAGAGATTCCCTCATCATAATTGAGTACCCGTGAAACTGCTGAGCTCGAAACCCCTACGATTTCTGCAATTTCTTTAATTGTTGCCATACGATTCCTCCAATGTTTTCATGGATTTCTTTATTGATAAATTCTGTTATAATTATTTTACATAAATATTTTACTTTGTCAAACAAAGTTTTGCACATAAAAAAGGCATACATTCCTCAAAGGATCATGTATGCCTTTACAAACCGTTACCCAGTCTTATTTCGTAGAAACCGTAGAAGCAACAAATTCCAGATTTCCCTCAATCTCAACCTTACCATAGCCATACGGAAGAATAAAATGATCTCCCTTCTTCACGCTGGTATGGTTTAAGAGTCCGTTTCCTTCTACCACGCTGACGATCAGGAACGGATATTCCTGCTCAAATTCAGCCTGACCTTCGACTTTCATGTGGAATACCTGATAGTACTTGCACTCGATCAGCTTCTGCAGTTTGTTTGCCTCTGCCTCCCCGGTCTTTATCATGCACTCAGAAAGCGGTGCTGCCGGAACTTTGATGACATCGAGACTCTGCTGAATGTGAAGCTGACGCGGCTTCCCATTGGAAAGACGGTCATAATCATAAACACGGTACGTAATATCACTATTCTGCTGGGTTTCAAGGATGGTGATACCGCCTTTGATCGCATGCACGGTACCCGGATCAATCTGAATAAAGTCACCTTTCTTTACCGGAACTTCACGGATCAGCTCACTCCAGCGTCCGTTATGCACCATATCCTCAAGTTCTTCGTGTGTCTTTGCATTGTGTCCAATAACAAGCTTGGAATCCGGCTCACAGTCAAGGATATACCAGCACTCCATCTTGCCAAGAGAACCTTTTTCATGCTCTGCAGCATAGGTATCATCCGGATGTACCTGAATACTTAAATCCGCCTTTGCATCAATAATCTTGATCAGCAGCGGGAATACCTTCCCCTGTGTATTTCCAAAGAGTTCTCTGTGTTCCTCCCACAGATCGGATAATTTCTTTCCCTTATACGCACCGTCTGCAATCGTACAGGTTCCGTTTGGATGTGCTGCGATTCCCCAGCATTCTCCGATGTCATCGCCCTCGATGGAATATCCATACTCTTCACGAAGCTTTGTACCACCCCAGATATTGTGGGTAAATACCGGCTCCATAAAAAGGATCTGCTTATACGGCTGGTTACAACTTAAATTTTCTCCATTCATTCTCATCACCTCTCTGTACCAGTATGCGGAATCTTTTGCAATCCTGCGCTGGGTTGTGTAGTCTACATAAACAAGTCCAAAACGTTCTTTGTAACCTTCTGCCCACTCGAAGTTATCCAGAAATGTCCAGAGGAAATATCCGATCACCGGCATTCCCTCATTGACCGCACGCTGCACAGCACCCAGATATGCATCCAAAAATGTGATTCTTTCGCTGTCATGCACCTGTCCGTCCGCGGAAATATTGTCAAGATCGGACATTCCGTTTTCTGTAATATAAAGCGGCAGATGGTAACGCTCCGTCAAGAAACGGATTCCGTAATACAATGCCTCCGGTGTCACTGGCCAGCCTGTGCCTGTCTTAGCTGCCCCAGGGGCGCGGTCTACATATTCCGGTTTTCCATCTTTTCCACAACGGATCATATAACCGTTATATATATTTTGTCCCATAAAATCGAGCGGCTGATGAATGAGTTCCATATCTTCTTTCGTAATCTCCGGAAGATATGGTGCAAATTTTTCCAGTCCTTCTTTGGGATACTCTCCTAAAAAGACAGGATCGGAAAACCATGCCACATTCCAAGTCCAGTTATCCATTGGGTTGTCAAAACCAAAATATACCTTTTTTGCAGCCTCTATATCCTTTGTACCCTCCGATGCCGGATATGCAACGCCACAAGTCGGAGCATATCCAACCCGTATCTTCTGTTTTGCATATTTGCGCAGATTGATGACCGCCTGACCATGTGCTTTCATCAGATTGTGTGCCATCTGAAAAGTCTCCGGAATGGAATATTTCATTCCCGGTGCATGTACCCCATTTAAGTGTCCCAGTCCAATCGCACACTGCGGCTCATTGATCGTGATAAAATCACTGCACAGATCGGAGAAATTTTCAGCAACAACTTTTGCATATTCACCAAACCACTGTACCACCTCATCGTTCAGCCAGCCGCCTTTTTTAAACAGCTCATACGGAAATTCCCAGTGAAACAGCGTAATAAACGGACGAATTCCATTTTCTTTCATGCAAAGAATCATATCACGATACATCTGCACAGCTTTCTCGTTGACCTTCCCGGTTCCCTCCGGAAGAATCCGCGACCAGCTGATGGAAAATCGATAATTTTTAATTCCAAGCATACGCATCAGTGCAAAATCTTCCCGGTACCGATGCATATGATCGCAACAAACCTCTGCGGTCTGGTGTTCGTATACTCTGCCCGAGCGTGCAAACTCATCCCAGATATTTTTTCCCCTGCCATCTTTTGCATCGGTTCCTTCTACCTGATAGGCGCTGCTTGCCACACCCCAGACAAAATCTTTTGGAAACATTCCATTCCTCCTTTTATTTTCCCGATGTGATTACAGAAATCAGCTCAAATGCGGCTGGCATTGTCTCATCCCCAGAGATCAGGCGCACCTCCACCGTATGGATACCGTTTGCACCGTGAACCATAACCGGAGTGAGTGTCAGGGAATCGCCCCAATCCTCATCAAAATTTGCATCCAGTGTCACCGCATGTGCCTCATCGTGATCAACGATGGCAAGCGCCACCGGTGCCGGCTGCGTCACACAGCGCTTAAACTGCACGGCAATCTCACTTCCCTGTACTGTAAATGTAAGAGATGAGCCTTTTTCTTTTGCCGCCCAGCCGTTCTTAAAACAGTCTTTGACTTCTTCCTGTACTCTGGTATCTTTGACAAAGCCGTAATTTTCAGGCTCATAGTTACGATTATCCAACCGAACTGCTTTCTCATAGCAATTCTGTGTCAGCGGTGCAGGAAACTCCGGCTCTTCATCATCCGTCTGTGCCATGCGGATTTTATCCAAAGCATAGGTAATCACAGATGCAACCAGCTCATGCCCTTTGTCGTTTGGATGCAGATCATCCTCTGTAATCTCGCGGTTTGGAATCCGCCCCGCAACGACCTCCGGATAAATACTGCTCTGCATGCTGACCGCCGGAAGCTGATAATGTCTGGCTATCTGACCGTGCATGATCTGCGCATTTCCACCGTTATTATAATAAACATTGTGCACCAGCATCACAGCAGGTTCGTTTTTATCCTGCCATACACGGCGTACCAGTCCTTCATATGTCTCACGGAAAAATTCCGTCGATTCATCATTGACCGAAAATTCAATGATAACAAAATCCGGTTTATGGGAAAGCAGATCGGACTCGGCACGGGCCGTCCCGAAATGTGATGTTGTTCCACCGATTCCGGCATTGATATAATGAAATTTGGCCTGCGGAAATGTTTTCTCCCACCACTGAAATACGCGGTAAGCATAACACAGCTCCGGTGCGGATGCAAGACATCCCTGCGTGATCGAACCACCAAGGAAACCAATGTTTAATGTTTCCCCGGCCTCTGCCCTTGCCATTAATTTTTTCATCCGGTACAGATTGCCCGGATTGGAAATACCTCTTTCATATTCAATCTGCATTGTTATACTCCTTATATAATGTAATCAATTTTTTTTTAAAATTTGATTACATATCCCAAATCTCCTCTCCGAGGCTTTCGATGAATGCGGTAAGTTCCTTACTCATCTGTTCTGCCTCCGGAATACGGATATGCCCCGGTGTTCCTTTTCCGTTCTGTGAATACAGGAAATGGTGTACCCGCGGACTGTTTACTGTTTTGCACACTTCCTCAATGGAAATGTCCCAGTTTTCGTTATGTTCCAATATTGTGGTTGTCAATATAAAGGTTGCCTTCGGATATACTTCCATAAGATGCTCTAAAAATCTGCGGTAATGCTGCCGCCAGTTTTCGGAACGTGCACTGTTATAATCTTCTGCCATATAATCATCCGGGTGGTTATCATTCTGCCCGAATGCAAAAATCACAACATCTGGTGTATAACGTGAAAAATCCCATGGTTTTACTTCACTGAGTTCCGGCTGGTATTCTATTTTATCATAACAGGATTCTATTCCCAGATAATCCGGCTCCATAAACCAGCCGGTTTTGTCAAGAAGGGCGATACCACCCTGTGATGTGTCATGCAACTGTGCATGCAGATTCCGCGCGGTCATCCACGCATAAGAATACCAACTGTTTGAATATTCCCCATCGTGTTCCGGATCCGGTTTTCCTGCATAATCTACGGCCTCTGATACTTCGCCGCAGGAAACACTGTCTCCGAAAACTTCGATTTTACGGGACGGAAGCGGTGCCGGAGTAAGTACCTTAGCATCGCTTCCCAATTCAAATCCCAGTAAAGTGACGATATGGCAGGAGTCCATTCTTTTAAACAGAGTGAGGGTATGCTCTGTATGTTCAAGATCCCTGGCAATCACATACGTTTCTGTCCCCGGATCCGAGGTGAGTAAGAACTGCCCCTGCTTCCCGTCCAATATATATCCCATCCGGCTCGACCAGTATGCACGTTTGTTTTCCAGTGTCACAGAGATCTGCGTCCCGGTAAAACGAATCTGTACAAAACTTGCCGCATAGACAAGTACAGGTGCTTTTGGATTATCAAAATCAATTCTTCCACAATATTGTAATCTCTTGTCGTCCGGTGAAATATGCATAGCTATCTCCTTCCGATTTCTGTATCTGCAGATGTTACAACACTGTTTGTTTTTATATAATCTACAATCTCATCCAGTTTTGTAAATGCCAGGCCAACGTAACTGTCTGCTGCACCATAATAGATCGCGATCTTTCCGGATGCACTGTCGTGAATGGTTGCACATGGGAAGCATACGTTCGGAACGAAACCTCTCTCCTCATACCACTCTTCCGGAGTCAGAAGGAAATTCTCACAGCGATACTTCACGATGGAAGGATTATCAATGTCAAGGATTGCCCCACCGATGGAGTAAACATATCCGTTACATGTACCGGATACCCCATGATAGAATAAGAGCCATCCTTCGGAAGTCTCGATTGGAGCAGCACCACCGCCGATCTTTAATGACTCCCACCATTCGCTTCCTTTGCCCATGACATGTCTGTGTTTGCCCCAGTATACCAGATCCGGGCTTTCACTTAAGAAAATGTCACCAAACGGTGTATGACCACTGTCTGAAGGACGGGAAAGCATCATGAAGTTTCCATTGATCTTTCTAGGGAACAGCACGGCATTGCGGTTGAATGGGAGGAACGGATTCTCAATCCGTGTAAACGTCTTGAAATCTGTTGTTTTTGCCATGCCGATTGCTGCTCCGTAGAAATCCTGACACCAGATGATATAATAGGTGTCTTCTACTTTTACAAGTCTTGGATCGTATGCATAGATTGGCATAAACGGCTCGCCGTTTTCATCCACAAACGGAATCTTGTTTTCTTCAAAATCCCAGTGGATGGCATCTTTGCTGTGTCCAAGATAAATATATGGAATACCATTGGTCTGCTCTCCACGGAACACACCGATGAAAGCATCACCATATGGCATAACCGCACTGTTAAAAATTCTTGCAACACCCTTTAACGGATTTCTTCCGATAATCGGGTTTTCACTGTATCTCCAGATCGGGGCTCCGTTCTGAGGTCCTTGTGGTCTCTCCTGCCATGGTACATTTGGTACCGGAGCTGTCAGCATCTTTACTTCACTCATAATCAACTCTCCTCTTATTTATGATTTTTTAAATACTCTAAGTTCTTCTTAATCAGGTCGCATCTCTGCTGTACACACAGTACACTTCTTCCCGGATCCTGTGGTGTATTAAATACATAATCAATCAGACGGTCAATCGTTGTAGTCGCCACATGCATTCTTGTATCAGAAGAAGCATAGTAAATAAATACTTCGTTCTTATCGTTTACGATTGCACCGTTGGTAAATACAACATTGGATACATCTCCGACACGCTCCTCACCTCTTGGTCCGATTAACAGTCCGGATGGCTCTGCAATTACCTTAGACGGATCGTTTAAATCCGTGGCAAATGCATAGATCACATAGCGCAGACCTGCTGCAGTATTTCTTACACCGTGTGCAATGTGAATCCAGCCGCGGTCAGTCTTGATCGGAGTAGCACCTGCACCGTTCTTTGCCTCGGTAATGGTATGGTACTTGCGGATGCTGGTCATCTTTTCTTCGTCAATGACTGCATGTGTGATGTCCTCGCAAAGACCGAATCCAATACCGCTTCCGCTTCCGGTATCAATGAAGTCATCCATCGGACGGGTATAGAATGCATACTTTCCATCCACAAATTCCGGATGCAGCACGACATTTCTCTGTTGCGGGGAACGAAGGGTCTTTAAGTTTTCCAGACGCTCCCAGTGCTTTAAATCTTTTGTGCGGACAATTCCTGCTGCTGCAACGGCTGCAGACAAATCGTTCACGCTGGTATCTTTGCTCTCAGAACAGAATACTCCGTAAATGTATCCGTCCTCATGCTGTGTCAGTCTCATATCATAGACGTTTGTCTCCTCCGGACATACATCATCCAGAAGGATCGGGTAATCCCAGAAACGGAAATTATCAATTCCGTTATCACTCTCTGCCACGCCGAAGAAGGACTTTCTGTCATTTCCCTCAATACGGGCAACCAGATAATACTTTCCGTTTAAATAAATTGCTCCGGAATTCATGACTGCATTGATTCCAAGACGTTCCATAAAGAATGGATTGGTCTCCTCGTTTAAGTCATATCTCCAGGTGAGCGGAATCATATCTCTTGTAAGAACGGGATTCACATAACGGTCAAATACACCATTATAAAAGTCACTTTTTTCATTTTTACGTGAAAGCAGCTTTTCCTGCTTTGCCAGTTCTACATAATATCTTTCATGCATTGTTTAAAGTCTCCTTATTACTTCCATACACATTCTTCCGTTATGATACGGACATTTCCAAGGTTCTACGATTGGACGGTCCGCAATCGGACTGCCGTCCGGATGTACTTCCCAGAACCACTCGGAACCGGTTCTCTTATCAATGACGTGTTCTTTGATAAATTCCCATTCAGCCTCCGATGCCTCCAGAAACTTCGTTTTCTGCGGATGCTTCTGGTATTCATTCAGGAATCCGATCACAGTCTCTGCCTGTACCCACCAGATCCGGTGGTCATTCACTTCCCCTTTGCAGCATTCATTTGCCAGAGAATGACCGTCAAACGCAACCTCGTAGACATTTTCTGCAAGAGTCTCGGTAATCGGTGACATTTTTTCTTTGTAATGATCATCCCCAAGCACTTCCACACCGCGGTCCATCAGCCATGCTGTCTCAATATCATGACCATAAGAATACAGATCAATGATGGTGTTGTAATTCTTGTCAAAGAATACTTCCTGTCTCTTAAGTTTCGGATTGTATACCTTATCTGCAAATACATCCATAATCCACTTTAACCGCTCTCCCACCTCTTCATCATGGGATACCCGGTAAAACTCGGTATAAGCCTCAAACACATGAAGCAGTGTGTTCATGGTTTTTTCGGCAAGCACACCATTTTCCGATAGCTTCTCATTGGATTCCGGCTGGAAGTCTTTGGTAAATGCTTCCAGATATCCAACCTCATCCGTACATTTGCTTTCAATAAGAAGCTGCAGTTCTTTGGCAAGCTTTAATGCTTCTTCATCCCCGGATGCATCGTAATAGGAAGAAAGAGCATAGATGCAGAATGCCTGATTGTAGGTATGCTTTGTTGTGTCAAGTGGCTTTCCGTCATAAGTCATGGACCAGAAGATTCCACCATTTTCTTTGTCGATGCAGTGATCACGCAGGAACTCATAACCGTGTCTTGCCTCGTCCAGCAAGGTTTCATCTTTCAGCAGTATATAGGCATTCGCAAAAAACCAGGTGATTCTGCTGTTTAAAATACATCCCTTTTCTGCTGTTTTGTCTACGTTTAAATTGTAGTCCATATATCCATAATATCCACCGTAAGTATCGTCCCTTAATGCTTTCCAGAAAGGAATGATATTTTCCGTCAAATGCTTTGTGACTTCTTCTTTCATCATGCTCTTATTCATCCCGATACCTCTTATTTTCCAAAATCATTAACCCTTTACCGCACCTGCTGTAATTCCACTGTAAATCTGTTTCTGGCAGCAGACAAATACGATCAGCGCCGGAAGCAGGGAGATAATAACACCTGCACAGATCAGATTGTACTTGCTTCCCATTGGTCCTACGAATGTGTAGAGGGAAAGTGCCATGGTACGGATCTCTTTTCTCATCAGGTAAAGGTTTGCTGCGTAGTATTCGTTGTACACACCAACACCCTTTAAAATACAGGATGTAACGATTGCCGGTTTTAACAGTGGAAGCATAATCTTCCAGTAAATCTGCCAGTAATTTGCGCCATCGATAATTGCCGACTCATCCAGTGAAAGCGGAATATTTTCCATAAACTGAATGAAAATATACATGGAAATAACATCGGTACCACAGCTCATAATGATGTAACCGCCCAGACTGTTTACAAGATGTAAATCTGACATAATCTGGTATACGGTAACCTGCATTGCTACTGCCGGAAGCAGTGCGGCAATTGTATACAGGTTACGGATAAACCCATTGCCTGGGAACTTGAAACGATTCAATACGTAAGCAAGCTGGGAACCTACAATAACGGATACAGTAAGCACAACCACCATAACTATGACAGAGTTTAAAAATGCGCGTCCCATATTTGCCGTCTTAAATGCATTTACAAAGTTGTCAAAATTCAGCCAGCTTCCCGGAAATGCCATAACATTGGTATTCTGGTACTCGGCATCTGTCTTAAATGCCGTTGTGATACAGGAAACAATCGGAATGATTGCACAGAATCCGAAAAAGATCAGCGATGCATATTCCACAATAATCCAGATAATGCTTCCTACGGAATAATGTTTCATGTTTTTACGTTTTACTGCTGCTGCTGTACTACTCATTATTTCGCCGCTCCTTTCTTCATTTTCTCCTGTTTTTTGATCTGCTTAATCACCTGTTTTTCTGCCTTCAGCCGGGCTTTCTTTGCCTTATAGGATTCATCCTCCGACGCGGCATCCCTGAACACATATTTAAAGAACACATTCTGTAAGATCGTACAGATAAAGATGATCATCAGCAGAACAACAGACATGGCCGATGCCAGACCTACTTTCTGGCTGGTATGTGCGATCTTGTTCATAATTACGAAATACGTTCCTGTTCCGTTTGCACCGGTGGTGATTACGAAAGGCGCCTCAAACGCACTTAAGGAACCGGTGATGGAAAGGATAACATTTAATGTAATAATTGTCTTGATACTCGGGAGAATAATGTGTTTAAACTGCTCCCATTTATTTGCACCATCCAGGGACGCTGCTTCGTAGAGTTCGCTATCCACAGACATCATGGCACCAATAAACAGTACCATATTCTGTCCGGTATACCGCCATACGGAAGTCGCCGTCAGGGACCAGTTGTTTACACTCTGATCCTTTAACCAGTATGGAAGATTTTCTAATTGAAACCCACACCACTGCAGGATTGTATCAAATACGAATCCTCTGGTGAAGAAGAATTTAAAGATAAAACCAATGGCAATACCACTGATGAGGTAAGGGAAAAACATCAGCCCTTTGAAAAGATTTCCACCCTTTACCTTAAAGCTTAAAATTGTTGCAAGATACAGTGCAAGCACAAGCTGGATCAATGCACCGACCATATAGAATAAACTAAGTTTCAACGCCCCGAAACAATCTTTTCTTCTGAATACATCAAGATAGTTGTCCCATCCGACAAATTCGCGCCTGTCTATTGGCGTTGTATATTTCATCTTATAAAAACTAAATTTGATCATTTCCGCAAATGGAAAATAAGTGAATAAAAAGAGTAAGAGCAATGGGATAATCATAAAACCGATACAGATAAATACCTGCTGGCCGGCTCTGCTCTTTGCCCATTTTTTAAAATTAAATGATTTTGATTTCATACTATGTTCCTCCCATATGAAACAGGCAATCATGCCACCGGGCCGAAAACAGTTTTTCGACCCGGCAGCTGGATGATGTACCTTTATGCAGCGTGGAACTACTCTGTAATTTCTACGCCCTCAGATTCCTGAGCATCTGTCCATTTCTGGTTCCACTCGTTCATAATATCATCAAAGCTCTCATCGCCATTTGCTGCATGCTCAATGATTGCCTGAATCTTATCATTACCGCCGTTGTTAATGTTCAGTTCTGAATCAGCATTTAATGCATTTAAAAGATCCTCTTCGCCTTCTACAGCCGGTTCATCCTCAAGGAATGTCACACCAGAGAAATCAAGCTTTGTATCAGAAGATGACTTTGCAACCGGAAGCCCATCCTCGTTGTAAGAAAATCCAGACTTTTCAGTCATCCACTTAACAAAGATTAAAGCTGCCTGCTTCTCATCATCAGAAGCGTTTACGTTGATACCGTAAGAGTAATCTGCTCCGGCTGATGCATACTGCTCACCGTTTACAGAAATCGGGAATGGCATATATCCGATGTCATCTGCGTTCTCACCGGCTGCTTCCATCTGTGGGTAAGCCCATGATCCAAGTACCATACATCCGATCTGTCCGTTGTTTAACATGCTCTTAGAGCCTTCCCAGTCAGTTGTAGAATAGTCATCCTCGGTAAGTCCGCCAGCAACTGCATCGTAAAGGATCTTGTATACTGCATATGGATGTGTGCCATCGCCATAATCCTTGAATGGATCCTTTGTATGAAGGAGTTTCTGGTTGAAATATGTATTGTCACCAGTTGCATTGTTTCCGATATAAGCATCCCATGCACCCATTGTCCAGCCTGCTGCATAGTTTGTGTAAAGCGGAATTGCATCCGTCTTGTCCTTGATCTTCTTTAATGCATCAATGAACTCGTCCGGAGTCTTTGGAACATCGGTCACACCGGCATCCTCAAACACTTTCTTGTTGTAAACGATACCCTGTGTCGTTGCTGTGGAAGGAACACCGTATACATCATTTCCATAGAGCCATGTGTTTGCGTAGTTGATCTGCTGGCTCATCTCATCAAGTGTACCGTATGACATATAATATGTACTGAGGTCTGCCTTATCTACTGCCGGAATCATGGTAATGGTTTCGTACTGTCCGGACTGTAAATGTGTCAGTGCATCATCGGCATAGTTTGTATCTGTAGTGATTTCAACCTTGATATTCGGATACTCTTTGTTGAAGTCTTCCAGATAAGATTTCCAGTTCTTTCCGCCGTAATCATCGGTATCCATATCTGTTCTGTGGTTGAACATTGTAATTGTTGCGCTTAAGTCTTTTCCTGTTTCTCCCAATACAATGTCTGAATAGCTTACAAGACCATCTGCGGAAGCGCTGTCTGATTTCTGTGTGGTATCAGCAGAATCATTTCCCTTAGAACCGCATCCTGCGAATAATGTTGCGGTCATTGCAGCTACAAGACCAAGTGCCATAAACTTTTTAAATTTCATGTTGTTCTCCTCCTTAAACATGTGAATTATTAAGTTAATTTAAGTATACATTTTTTGTTAATTTAATCATCACTCTTTATTGCTTTTAATCATATCATATTGCGTTTTCAAACACATTCCCTATAATGCACAATTTTACATTTACTTTTTTATGCATTATGTCTATATATTTTTGTCCAAAAAGTAATTTTAAGTTATATTTCATTTTAAATTATTGCTTTTTACCTTTCATCCAATTATACTTAATTAAAAACTGGTTATGATTGAAAGAGGATGATTTTATGGAACAATTACAGCATCATGGGATTACAGGAACGGTGCCAAAGCATGTATTATCTGACAACATGAAAAACTTTACGGCTTTTCCGCTGTCCGCACCAGCGGATGACGGCTTTATTCATCTGCTCGGAAAAGGCATCTGTTCCTTTCCGAACAATTGTTCCATGACATTCCGTATCAACGCGCCTTATCATTTTTTCTATGTATATGAAGGCACTCTTTCTGTAACGGATGAACATCATACGTGTCGGCTGGCAGACCGGCACGCAGCGCTTCTTCCGATTTCCGGTCCCCTCACGATCGAAATCTTAAAAGGCCACTGCCACTATTTCCATATGTATATTTCCGGTCTCGCCCTCCTGCAGTTTCACACACTGCTCCCATCACCTCTTGCCTATCCGACAGAGAGTTCTTCTATGTTTACTCTGTTCCATACGATGGAGCATTTACAGAATCTGCAGAAAGACACTTTTAATGATCCTCTGTCCGTCTGCCGGATCTCCATGTGGATCACCAATATTCTTACGGAAATGGCTGTCTATTCCGGCCATCCTGCCACACGCCGGGATACGATCCCGGATTATCTGTGGGAAATTCATCATTTATTTGACACACAATACGGAGAAAATTATTCACTGGACGAACTGGAAAATACGTATTCCGTCAGCAAATACCGGATCTGCCGCGAGTTTTCTAAATACTATGGGGCTTCTCCTGTCCAGTACTTAAACCATAAGCGGATTGAAGAGGCTAAAAAACTGCTTCTGACTACCAACGACACCATACACGAAATCGGAAGCAAGGTAGGAATTCATAATACCAATCATTTTATCAATCTGTTTAAACGGGAAACCGGGGCAACCCCACTTGCATTTAAGCAGGATGCCCCGGTTTCTATATCCGAGCTACACTATCTTTAAATACCACATGTCCATCTACAATGAACACACCGGCTGTATAGTTTTCATTTGCAATTTTGCGGACAATCTTGTGAATGGCTCTGCGTGCCATCTCCGATATATCCACCTCATATGTCGTAATTCCGATATCGCACAGCCCCGGATAAAGAAAATTATCAAATCCCACAACGGAAACATCTTCCGGAACCCGGTAGCCTTCATTTTCAAGTTTCCGGATCAGATACGAAGCTGCAAGATCGCAGTTACAGACAAATGCCGTCGGCATATCTTTCGGAAATTTATAATATTTTTCCAGATCCATCCGCCCGGTTTTGGTATCCCGGTCATCAATCACATAATCTTTTGGCACATCCACTCTGTGTTCCATCATAGACTTGCGGTAACCAAGATATCGGTCTGTAATACTGTTTGTCATGCCAACCGTTCCTACATAGGCAATTTTTTTATGCCCCATGGAAAACAGATAATTGGTCAGCGCATAGGTTCCATAAAAACTGTTGGAAATCACGGTGTCAAGACCAACGGCATCGTTATAAAAATCCAGACAGACCACTGGCACGCCGCCCTCTTTTTCAATCTGTTCAATGTACGGCTTTGTCATATCTCCGAGAATAATCAGACCATCCACCTTTTTTTCCTGAAGCAGAAGCGGCATCTGGTTTTCCAGCACACTCTCCCTTGAAATACTTTCGAGCAGCGTAAAACACCCACGGGAAACTGCCTTCTTGTTTACTTCCTGATACATTTTCCAGTAAAAGGAATCGTATTTGTCCAGATATACTTCCTGTATCAGGACTCCGATATTATATTGTTTTTCCGCAGACTGCCGTTTCGTCTCTGAAGGACTGCGGTATCCAAGTTCTTCTGCAAGATTCTTTATTTTCTCCCGCATTTCCTCGCTGACACCTTTTTGTCCGGACAAAGCTTTTGAAACAGTTACGGTGCTGACACCAACCTGTTCCGCAATATCTGCAAGTTTTACTGCTTTTGCCATAATTCCCTCGATATTTTTATACTCATTCATTTATGCAGCCACATAAACCGGCTAATTTAAGTTAATTTTACATTCTTTTTTTTCTTCTGTCAATTAATCTGCCACAAAATGGTACAGATAACTTCGGTAATCCCCCTGCTCAGAAGGAACCAGCATACCGGCATTCATAAGCAGATCTCCACCGTATACGCATTCGTTCTCCATCTCACCTTCCAGACGATAATCCAGATTCGGATTCAGTCCCTGCAGGCGTACTTTTAAACTGTGGTAATTCGGGCGTGCGTGTACGGTCACGAAAGTAACCAGTGCCTCTTTTTTATCTTTGGATACTACCATATAACAATCGTAGAAATGATTTTCCCGGTAAGAAGCGATACGGTAATAATCCCCCTCCCTTACCAGATCGTTATACTTGTGATACATAGCTGTCTGCTGTGGAATCTGTTCCTGCTCTTCCTTTGCAATCTTTGTGATATCCAGCTCATAACCAAAGGTTCCTGCCAGGGCAACTTCCCCTCTTGTCTTAAACGGGGTATTTCTGCCCACGGTATGGTTCGGGCAGTCCGAAACGTGTGCTCCCATTGCGGACAGTGGATAAATCAGTGCCGTACCTTCCTGAATGCCAAGTCTCTCGATTGCATCCGTATCATCCGAGCACCAGATCTGTGGGCTGTAATAAAGCATACCCGGATCAAAACGTGCTCCACCACCGGAACAGTTCTCCAGAAGAAGATCCGGGAAATCACGGGTCAGGCGTTCCTGCATCTCATACACACCAAGCACATAACGGTGGCTTAACTCCCCCTGGCGGTCTGCCGGAAGCGCAAGGCTTCCCAGATCGGTAAGCTGACGGTTCATATCCCACTTCACATATTCGATATTGGCACTGTTTAAAATTGCACGGATCTTTTCATAGATGCAGTCCCTCACATCTTTTCTGCTGAAATCAAGGACATACTGATTTCTCGAAAGCGTTCCGGTGCGTCCTTTCACAGCAATTGCCCAGTCCGGATGCTCTTTGTACAATTCCGAATCCGGGGAAATCATTTCCGGTTCCATCCAGATACCGAATTTCATGCCAAGCTTATTCACTTCATCTACCAGATAGTTCAATCCGCCCGGCAGTTTCTTTTCATTAACAAACCAGTCCCCAAGACTTGTACTGTCATCGTTGCGGTGTCCAAACCAGCCATCATCCATAACCAGCATTTCAATTCCGTACTGAGAGGCAAGTTTGCAATATCTAAAAGTTTTTCGGTATTGAAATCAAAGTAGGTTGCTTCCCAGTTGTTGATCAGAATCGGGCGTTTCTGATTGCGGTATTTGCTGCGGATTAAATGATTCCGATAGAAGTCGTGGAAATTACGGGTCATTTTTCCAAGTCCCTCTGCGGAAAATGTAAGGACAGCTTCCGGTGTATAAAATGATTCTTCACTTTCCAGTTTCCAGGAAAAATCTGCCGGATGAATTCCCATCACCGCGCGGATACTGTCAAACTGGCTCTTTTCCAGCTGCGCAATAAAATTGCCGGAATAAATAAAATGCATGGCATATACTTCGCCGGCGGTCTGTGTACTGGATGATTTCATCCATGCCATAAACGGGTGCTCCTGATGGGAAGACTCCCCGCGGATACTTCCCACGCTGGTCTTTCCATAACCGATTGGACGACGGTCCATCTGGCGCTCTCTCCCCCAGGAACCGTGAAGTGTCAGCATCTCGTATCCATCGTCATCCATATCAAGGCATGCGGAGTATGCTTTCGTAAGATAAACAGCCTCTTTGCTGTGATTACAGATACGCACGCTTCTTGTAATCATATCATTTTCTTCAAACACGGTATAATACAGATCCACATCCAGCTGTAACACTTCATCCCTGCAGTGAAGAATCAGTGTCTGTGCGGTATTCTCCCGGTCAAAAGCAGACGGCAGTCCCGGAAGTTCTGGTTTCTGATCTGTAATTTCATAAGAGACATAGGTCGGCATAACCGCATGCTGTCCAGCCTGTGTGCGCACAGCAATGCTGCTTTCCCGATAATCTCCCACTCCGTTTCCAGAATACTCCGATGGAAACGTATCATAAAAAGAGCAGCGCTCTCTTTCATTCTCCGATGGAACAAACGGCGCCTCTCCGGTACGGAGCAGGTAGCGCAGATCCTGTCCGCGCACACGCTTGCCGTAATATACATGACCTACAAAGGTCCGGTGGTCTGCAAGACCTATGATATAGCTGGTATTCGCTGTCTCCAGACAAAACAGATCCAGATTTTCATCAAATACGATACTCATGTTAATCCTCCAGTATGTTTTCTTCTATAAATTTCACTGCCAGATCCTTGTTTTTTAAACCTTCTGCCAGACCTACCACACAGGTATCCGGATACCAGCCGGTTTCCTTCACCCAGGCATTTTTTTCTAACTTTATGCCGATCGGATATTTTTTCCCTGTTTCGGTACTTTTTACATACACCAGATCGTCCTTATATTTTTCCAGCAATTCTTCTGGCAAATATTCCCGGATGTCTGCCAGATAGTCAAACTCTCCCAGTGAATAAAAGAAATCATAATCCGCAAAAAAGACATCTACCGACTGTGTCATAAAACGGCTCTGGATCATTTGAATGCTCTCTGCGGATGCCCCGTCGTTTTCATTTGCCGAGGCTCCCAGATTACTGCTGACAAGCACTTCGCTTTTATCCGGATCCAGTCCGTTTTCTTTTAGGAAATCATTATAATAACCGGAATCCCCAGCCGGATTGTCCGCAGACTGCATGGCATTTACCGCCATAATTTCCAGTGCGGTATCTTTTTGCGTAACATAATGGATGATCAGAAAGCTGATGATTCCTATAATGGCAAGTGCGACAATGGTCTGCAATCCATAGTAATGAACCAGATACCATATTTTATCTTTTCCATGCAGCTCTTTTAACTTTTCTCTTTCTGTCTTCGGCTCCTCTTTTTTATAGAGGATGCTGTCTTCTCCTGCTTTGGAAAAATCCGGTTTTATATTTTTCTGATCATCCATAAATTTTATTCTCCTGCGTATGTAAGCATCGCGGTGCGCAGCTCATCCAGTTTCTTTTCGGAATCTTTGATATCCGTTCCGACAACACCAAAATAGAATTTGATCTTTGGCTCTGTTCCGGATGGACGTACACAACACCATGCATTGTTGCTCAGTTCATAGTAAAGAACGTTACTTTCCGGAAGTCCGGTTGGTGTAACTTCTCCGCTTGTCATATCTGTTCTTGTATCTTTCTTGTAATCACGAAGTGCTAAAACATCCCATGCACCGATCTTTTTCGGCGGGTTGCTGCGCATCTCGTTCATCATGCTCTGAATCTTTTCTGCTCCGTCCATACCCTTTAAGGTCATAGTCTCAAGACCTTCTTTGCAATAACCGTAAGTCTCATACAGGGAAACCATGGCATCCCAGAGGGTGATTCCGTTGGATTTGCACCATGCTGCCACTTCGCAGAGCATCATGACTGCCACACAGGCATCCTTATCTCTTGCATAAGTACCTGCCAGACATCCGTAGCTTTCTTCCAGTCCAAAGACGTACTCATAACTGTTCTGCTGCTCAAAAAATTTGATCTGCTCACCGATATACTTAAATCCGGTCAGTACCTCGATCAGTTTTACTCCGTAAGCTTTTGCGATTGCCTTTGCCATGTCGGTCGTTACGATAGTCTCAACCAGTGCACCGTTTGCCGGGAGTGTTCCGTTTGCTTTTTTCTCACGCAGAATGTACTCTGCAATCAGCATACCGGACATATTTCCAGTGAAACTTACATACTCTCCTGTCTTGGTATCCTTTGCATAAACACCCAGACGATCGGCATCCGGATCGGTTGCCAGAACGATATCCGCATCTACTTTTTTTGCCAGTTTCAGCGCAAGCTCAAATGCCTTTGGCGACTCTGGATTCGGATAGGAAACGGTCGGGAAATTTCCATCCGGAAGTTCCTGCTCTTTTACTACATAGACATTTTCAAATCCCAGTTCTTTTAATACACGGCGTACCGGGAGATTTCCTGTTCCATGTAACGGAGTGTAAACGATCTTGATATCTTTTGCCATCGCTTTGATGATTTCCGGGTGGATCGACTGTTTTTTGAGTTCTTCCATATAGCGGTCATCCATTTCTTTTCCGATGGTATGATAAAGTCCTGCAGCTTCGGCCTCAGATTTCATCATAGTCTTTACCTGTGAAAAATCAGTGACTTTTGCCACTTCTGCAAGAATATTTTTATCGTGTGGAGGTGTGATCTGTGCGCCATCCTCCCAGTATACTTTGTATCCGTTATACTCGCGTGGATTATGGCTTGCCGTAATTACAATACCTGCAATACATCCAAGTTCCCGAACAGAAAAGGACAGCTCCGGTGTCGGACGCAGGGATTCAAAACGGTAGGTTTTGATACCATTTGCATTCAGGCAGAGCGCTGCCTCATCGGAAAACTCCGGGGACATGATACGGGAATCATAAGCGATCGCAACTCCCTTGTCCTGTCCGTTCTGCGAAATGATATAGTTTGCCAGTCCCTGGGTTGCCTGACGAACCGTATAAATATTCATACGGTTTGTTCCTGCGCCGATTACCCCGCGCAGACCACCAGTACCAAACTCCAGCTGACGGTAAAAACGATCCTCGATCTCTGCATCATTTCCTTGTAGTGCCAGCAGTTCTTTTTTGGTATCCTCATCAAAATAATTGTCTGTGCACCATTTCTTGTATGTATCCATATAACTCATTTCAGGTCCCCCTTCTATTCGGCTTTTTTATTTTAGTATACCATAATTTAAGTTTGTGTAAATATGTTTTTAGTCTGAATTTAAGCTAAATTTTCATTCTGAAACTTGTGAAAATTTCCGATAGATGATGTCTGCTGCCGCTTTCCCGTAAACTTCATAATCCCCTCTTTTGACAGGATTTCTGCCGTCTCCATGCCATGCAGCCCATTCCCAGATGCCAAATCCGCCTACCCAGCCTCTCTTTTCGCAGGCATCAAACATCGCCTGAAACCAGTCTGCCTGTCCTTTTTCATCATAGTCCCCACGCACGCCCCAGTCATTCGGCACCTGATTGGAACCTTTCACAGACATACAGCCGGCTTCCGCAAAGAAAAACGGCTTGTCAAACTTCTTTACCACCTGTTCAATACGGTCCAGCTGATTGTCCCAATCGTCAATCGGATAATACCCGCTGGATGAAATCACATCTACCGCATCCCACCATTTCACATTGTGTTCCTGGTACTTATCCGTATTGTAGGAAACCAGTCCATCATACTTCCGGCGGATTGCCGCAATCACTTCCCGCCATTCCGCTTCGCGGCGCTCGGTCTGCACCATCTCGCAGCCTGCAATAAACAGATCCACTCCGCACTGCTGCGCAAGTCCGGCATAGTGTTCCTGAAATGCCCGGTAAGAGGCGAACCAATTGCTCCACTTCGGTTCACACACGACATCTTCATCAAAGAAATTGATATGTGCACGCCATGTTCCATCCGCACAGTTTGCCGTTGGCTTTAACGCCACCTTAAGGCCAAGCTGTTTTGCGTAAGCAATCATGGCAGTCAGCTCCTCATCCGATACATTCCGCTTGGTCCGGTAATCAATGTTCTCGGAAAATGCTGTCTTCTGCACACCGTTCGGTGCAAAAATCACATAGTTTGCTCCCGTCTTTTCTTTCATCAGTTTCAGACTCTGTCTGGTTTCTTCTTTTTCAAAGGTACCTCTTGCACAAAATGGTGCAAAGGTAACTGCATGTATACGCTCCATAATATTCTCTCCTGTTTTCGTTTTTGTGTCCGGGTATCGTTTCGACCGTTTCTGCGGGCCGTCTGTCTGTAAGGGACTCCGTTCGCGATTTCTAGTCTGCCTAAGAGGGAACCTTCGAAACGTTTATTGCGCCCACTCTCATTTGTCTTGATATATACAACCGTTTATATATTTTATTCTGTGACTGCGCAAATTGAACCGTGGGCGCGCTTATTCGAAGCCTCCCTCTAAGGCACACACGAAATCACTCAGACGGTGTCCTTACAGACAGACGGCCCGCAGAAACTATTGAACGTTAATCGCAGATCCGACCATGTGAGAGGCTGCAGGCTCGGAAAAAAGTTTCGAAATCACCAACTTATTGTCATGCGTATTATCTTACCTTTTTTTTCGGCAATCCGCAACTTGAAAAACAGTCATTTATTATGTAAAATAAAGCAAATACGAAAAGAGAGGACTGGGAATATGCATACGGAAAATAAAAAAGAACTGGCGCTGGAAATCATCCGCCGTCTGAAACAGGCGTACCCGGATGCCGCCTGCAGCCTAGATTACAACGAAGCCTGGAAGCTTCTCGTCAGTGTCCGCCTGGCCGCACAGTGTACCGATGCCCGCGTAAACATGATCGTACCGAAATTGTATGAAAAATTTCCGGATGTCAATGCCCTGGCAGATGCACCCGTGGAAGAAATCGAAGAAATCGTGCGTCCCTGCGGTCTCGGCAAAAGCAAAGCCAGAGATATCAGCGCCTGCATGCGGATGCTGAGGGATGTCTATGATGGTAACGTACCGGATGATTTTGATGCACTTTTAAAATTGCCGGGTGTCGGACGCAAAAGTGCCAATCTGATTATGGGAGATGTATTTGGAAAACCGGCGATCGTGACGGACACGCACTGCATCCGCCTGAGCAACCGGATCGGATTGGTGGATCACATCAAAGATCCAAAGAAAGTAGAAATGGAATTGTGGAAGATCATCCCACCGGAAGAAGGCAACGATCTGTGCCACCGTTTTGTACTGCACGGACGTGACATCTGCACGGCCCGCACCACACCGCACTGCGAACACTGCTGCCTGCAGGATATCTGTGCACAGCGGATTTAAGATTTCAGCAGGCGCTGCATATCTTCCGGAAGCGGTGCCGTAAAGTTCATCGGCTGTCCGGTCATGGGATGCGGAAACGAAAGTTCCATGCATGCAGTGCCTGACGGCCAATATCATATTGCTCTTTTCCACAGGAAAAAGTCTTTCCCTGAAAAATCTGTCTCTCCCCGGAATTTTCATCGTCCCGACGGTCAATCTGATTTTCCCCGTATGCCGGGTTGTACAGGAAATCCCCCACCAGCGGATGTCCCAGATATGCCATATGCACGCGGATCTGGTGGGTTCTCCCGGTCTCCAGCTGAAGTTTCACCAGACTTCGGAACTTCTGTGCATTTCCGGTCTGCCATCCGGTCAGAACCCGGTAATGCGTCACCGCCCGGTCTCCCCGCTTAAAATCCACCACGCGTCGCAGACAGCGATCCTCTTTTCTTGCAATCGGGGCATCCATGACACCAGAAACCGGCATAACCTTTCCCTCCACAATCGCAAGATACGTCCGGTGAATCCCGGGTGCTTTTAGTCCCTGCTCGGCTTTTGCCCGCACCATCTGCCCGAGGATCGCCGCAGAAACCGCATGTTTTGCCACAATGGTAAGCCCGGAGGTATCCCGGTCCAGCCGGTTGATACAGCGGAACACAAAGGGAACGCCCTGCTCTTTAAAATACCATGCCAGTGCATTGCCGAGAGAATTCTCCGGATTCCCGCGGGATGGATGAACCGGCATTCCTGCCGGTTTGTTGATCACAAGCAGATCCTCATCCTCATAAACGATGGCAAATGGCAGTTTTACCGGACGGATCTGTCCGGAATTATCCGTTTCCCGAATCCATACGGTCAGAACATCCCCTTCTGCAAGCATGTGGTTCATATGTACATACGTTCCGTTCAGGCAGATTGCCTGTTCGTCTTTGCGCAGATCCACAAGATTCTGCCGGGAATACCCTTTTTCTTTTAAAAATCCACTGATTTTCTGTGGTTTCTCCAGACTGTTAATCTGATATAATATGCTTCTGTCCATAATGGTCATCATTGATCTCTTTCCCAGGTAAATGTCCCCCTGTATGTAAGATTCTCCGGTCTGGATACTTTGATCCGTTCTGACGGATACACCGTCTCCGCTACCACAAACCAGCCAATCACCGCAATCATCAGAAGATAAAATAAAAGTACTTCCTTTTTATTCCCCATATACTTTTTCATCTTTCAGTTTCTCACCCTGTCCTTTATACTTTATATTTTGCATTCATATGTTTTTTTAATTATTCCATAACTATACCGGAAATGCAAGCACCACGTTCCTGTTCACTCAGCACTGCGCCATGTCACGCAAAAAAGGGATTACCACCCATTTCGTGGTAATCCCCTGAAAAGAAAACTCAGATTGTTCCGGTTACGGTAAGTGTACCTGCCCCCGGTGTCACTGTCCACTCGCCGGTTGTGGCATCCTGCGTAAAGGTTGCTGCCGGTACGGTAATCTGCCCTTCCTGCGTCGCAAAAGTACCGGTCGCGGCATTGTAGGAATAATTTGCCGGATCCGACCATGCCGTTCCATTATACGATACCGCAAGATTCGAAAGTACCGGATCAAATGTATCTGTCACCACTGCGCCGGTTGCCGCCAGTGCCGCAGTATTTCCGGTATTCTGGATAAGGAACGTATAGGTCAGTGTTCCATTTTCCGTAACCGGAACCGGACTGACGGATTTGGTGATCGTCAGCTTCGGACCACTTTCCGCAATGACGGTTTCCTTTGCAGTAACCGGTGTAATTCCCCCTCCGGAAACGGTCACCGTGTTGGTAATCTCCGATTCTGCCAAAAGAGGTGCAAACGCATTGGTTTCTGCCTCATATACAATGGTCACGTTTCCCCCCGCCGGTACGCTGATCCCGGAAACGGAAAGGGGTGGTCCTGCCGTGACTGCCGGTGTGGTCTGTAAGATTCCATTGCTGTAATAACGCACGGTATCTGCCACATACGTCAGTGGCACCAGTGTGTCTGTGCCAAATGCATATGCCCCCAGATCATCTGCAACCGTCAGTCCTGTCATGGCTGTATTTCCGGAATTCACTATGCTCACAACATAGGTGACACGGTCATTCTGCCCGTATGTTTTGCGTACCGCAGTTTTGGTTGCGGCAAGTACCTCAAGGATTTCTCCCACTGCAACGTTGGAATTGGCTACAGCGTTTCCATAGCGGAGCTGTGCCTGATTGGTAAATATTGCCATTTTTTTGCATCCTTTCATTTTATTCAGGTATGCTTTATCATATGACAAAAATTTTCCATATGTGCAGCCGCGCCGTCATTATTCTTTCAAATATATTTCCGGTCTTCTGTCCCGGAACAGCCCCCAGCTTCTTCTTTCTTCTTCTATTTCATCCAGATCAAACGTATGCAGGATAAAGCCTTCTGATACCCTGTCCATCTCTTCTGTCACTTCCCCTGTTGCGTCTGTGATAAAAGAGGAACCGTAAAACGTGAGGGCTGAGCTCTGCTGTCCATTTTCCGCGCACGGTTCCACGGTTTCTGTCCCGATCCTGTTTGCAGCAATGACCGGCATAAGATTACATGCCGCATGCCCCATCATGCACCGTCTCCAGTGCGGCATACTGTCGCAGCCAAGTATCGGCTCGCTTCCGATTGCAGTTGGATAGAAAAGGAGTTCCGCCCCTTTTAGTGCCATGCCTCTTGCAGTCTCCGGAAACCACTGATCCCAGCAGATTCCAACACCAATCGTCCCATATCTGGTTTTAAATGCCCGAAACCCTGTATCACCGGGCGTAAAATAAAATTTTTCCTGATAATAATGGTCGTCCGGAATATGTGTTTTCCTGTAAATGCCGCGCACACTTCCATCGGCATCAATGACTGCCACGGAATTGAACATCTGTCTGTGATCCCCGGCTTCATAAAAGCTCACCGGAATCACCGTTTCCAGCTCTTTTGCCAGTTTTTTCATATGGATGACAGCATCATTTTCCTCTGGCGTTCTTGCATATCCATAATATTCATACCTTCTCTCCTGACAGAAATACGGTCTTTCGAAAAGTTCAGGAGGAAGAATGACCTGCGCCCCCTGTGCAGCGGCCTCCCTGATCAGTTCCGATGCTTTTTCTATATTTTCTTTTACATCGCTGCCGCAGCCCATCTGTATGGCAGCCACTGTGGTTTTTCTCATATCATGCTCCTCCCATCCTCCCGGAATCAGCCGGTATCTGCTGTGTAATACAATGAATGTTCCCACCACCGACAATAATATCACGTGCGTAAACCGGGTATACCTTCCTTCCGGGAAAAAGCCCCCCTATGATGTTCACAGCCTCTGCATCCATCTCATCACCAAACTGGGGAATCAGGACTCCTCCATTTGTAATATAAAAATTAACATAACTTGCGGCAAGCCGCTCCCCTGCTTTTCGCTGCTCCTCCCCCTCTTCAAAGGAAAAACCAGCAAGTTCATATTCCGTTATACAAACCGGCTTCCCCGGAACCGGGACTTTATGGACTATGAGCTTCCGCCCTCTGGCATCTGTCTCTTTTTCCAATATTGCAAGATCTGCAGATGACAAGGGATACTGCGGATCTTTGGGATCCTCCGTCCACGCAAGCACCACATGTCCGGGAGCGGTAAATGCACAGACATTGTCTATGTGTCCGTTTGTCTCATCGTTGTAGATTCCATATGGAATCCAGATGATTTTTTCTGCCCCAAGATAGTCCATCAACTTCTGTCCGATCTTTTCTTTTGAAAGCTCCGGATTCCTGCCTTTGCTGAGCAGACAGCTTTCTGTCACAAGGATGGTTCCCTCTCCATCGGTATGGATTGCCCCTCCTTCTAGCACAAACGGATGCGCATCATACAGATCATATCCTGCCTTCCGGCAAAAAGAAGACGCTACTTTATCATCCTTTTCCCAGTCTGCATACAATCCGTCACAGATTCCACCCCATGCATTAAAACACCAGTCAATACCCCGTACCTGCCCCTGCCCATTGACAACAAAGGTCGGTCCGACATCCCTCGCCCATGCATCATCCGATGCAATTTCCATATAATGGACCGGATAATTTTTCTGATAGTTTTTTTCTTTCCGGACAGCTTCAATGATCATTTGTGCATGATCCAGCTCCCCTGCTTCCACCAGCAGATATACCGTCTCGGATTCCGCAGTGGCACATATGACATCCGCAAAAGCCTCTCTTGCCTTTTTTGCACCATATATCCAGGAACCCGGCCGTTTCGGCCATATAAGTATTGTCCCTTTATGCGTTCATACTCCGCTGGCATATGAAATCCATCCTGGCTAGGACAGCCTTCCTTTAAAATCTTCATATCCAAATCTCCTGATTACCCTGCATTCTTTATCCGCCCCCATAACCGCGATATCCGGAAGCGGCATACCATTAAACGTATTATTTTTGACCATGGAATAAATTGCCATGTCACAGAATGTAAGCCTGTCACCCACTTTTATCGCTTTATCAAATGAGTAATCACCGATCACATCACCTGCCAGACAAGTACAGGAAGAAAGCCGGTATGTATATGCTTTCTCCCCTGCTTTTCCACTGTCCTTAAGCGGCGGACGGTACGGCATTTCGAGTACATCCGGCATATGGCATGCCGCCGAAGTGTCCAGAACCAGTATCTTTATCCCATTGTTTTCGACAATATCGAGTACGGTTGTCTCAAGATAGCCTGCATTCAGGGCTACTGCCTCCCCCGGCTCAAGATAAATTTCAAGGTCATATGTTTCCTGCATGCGCCGGATGCAGTCCTCCAGTTTTTCCATGTCGTAACCGGCTTTTGTGATATGATGTCCGCCACCCATATTAAGCCATTTCCGTCCGTACAGCAGATCTCCGAACTTTTTTTCCACGGCATCAAGTGTCGTTTCCAGGGCATCCGAATTCTGTTCACAGAGCGTATGGAAGTGAAACCCGTCTATCTGCGACAGGTCAAAACCGTTTTGTATGGCTTTGTCAAGCTCTGCCCTCGTTACACCAAGCCTTGAACCCATACCGCACGGATCATAAATCTCATGCCCTTCCTGTGTAGAACACTCCGGGTTAATTCTAAGTCCTGTACTTATCCCTGCAGCTGCTTTTTTGATTTTTTCCTTATGAACCAGAAACTGGGAAACGGAATTAAAAACAATATGGTCACATATTTTTACCAGTTCGTCCATTTCTTCCGGCAGATATGCCGGACAGAAGACATGGTTTTCTTTTCCCATCTCTTCCTGTGCCAGACGTGCTTCATACAGCCCACTTGCCGTCGTCCCACTTAAATATTTTCCAATCAGGGGATATTCACAAAATGCGCTGAACGCTTTCTGTGCAAGAAGGATCTTTGCGCCCGTTCTCTGCATTACATGATGCAAAATCTTCAGGTTTTCTGTCAGTTTTCCCTCATCTATCACGTAGCAGGGAGTTTTCAGTTCATTAATCTTCATCCTTCCCTCCGGCTCAATCCATATGAACAGAAGGGTCTGCTGTCTTGTAACAATCCACGGATACCGGATTTTCGACTACCTTCCATGGAAGACCAAATTTATTCAGTGCCTCCATATACGGATCCGGATCCATCTCCTCAAGATTGAATACCCCGGGCTTTTTCCAGAGTCCTGTCACAACCATCATGGACCTATCATTGCCGGTACTCCTGTTGTGTAGGAAACTGCCTGTGATTCCACTTCTTTGTAGCATTCCTGATGGTCACATACATTATAAATATAAATAGATTTCTTTTTTCCGTCCTTTATCCCATTAAAAATACATCCGATATTTGTCTTCCCTACTGTCCGTGGTCCAAGTGATGCCGGATCCGGAAGCAGTTCTTTTAACACCTGTAACGGCACCACTTCTTTTCCGTCTACCATAATCGGATCTGTCCGGAGCATTCCCACATCCTCAAGGCATTTCATGTGTGTAAGATAGCTCTGTCCAAACGTCATGAAAAACCGGATTCTTTTCACACCCGGAACATTTTTGGCAAGGGATTCTATTTCCTCATGGTGGAGAAGATACATATCTTTTTCTCCGACCTGGTCAAAATTATACTGTGCCCGCCACTCCATTGGCTCGGTTTCTACCCAGTGCCCATCCGTCCAGTAGGAACCGTTAGCGGATACCTCCCGAAGATTTATCTCCGGATTAAAGTTTGTGGCAAACGGATATCCATGATCTCCGCCATTACAGTCAAGTATATCAATGGTGTGGATTTCATCAAAATAATGTTTCTGCGCATATGCCGTAAATACCGATGTGACACCAGGGTCAAACCCGCTTCCAAGAATTGCGGTAAGTCCTGCCTCCTTGAATTTTTCCTGATAAGCCCACTGCCAGGAATAATCAAAGTAAGCGGTAAATCCCAGTTTTTTGCACCGCTTCTCATAAATTTCCCTCCACTGTGGATCTTGCGTATCCTCGCACTCGTAGTTTGCGGTATCAATATAGTCAACTCCACAGGCAAGACATGCATCCATAATCGTAAGATCCTGATAAGGGAGTGCCACATTGAGCACTGCATCCGGCTGGTACGAACGGATCAATGTTTTTAATTCTTCCACGTTGTCCGCGTCAACCCTTGCCGTCTCAATTCTGGAAGCTGTTTTCCCTTCAAGTTTTGCCTTTAAATCGTCACATTTTGACAGGGTACGGCTTGCAATCATGATGTCCGTAAAAACTTCACTATTCTGACAGCATTTTCTGATTGCCACCTGTGCAACACCGCCACATCCAATAATAAGTAATCTGCTCATTTTTATTCCTCCTGTATCATTTGTTTTACCGGGTTTCTTCCTCTTCGAGTAAGTCCTCTACATATTTTGGAAGCATAAATGCCCCCCGGTGTAAATTTGTAGTATAGTACCATGTTTTCATTCCAAGTGCATCCCATCTTTCTGCATCAAGATCATTCAGCGGATGATACTTTTTAGAAGCGAATCCGAATAACCAGTACCCGGAAGGACAGGTCGGGATATGTGCCTGGTATACCCGGCTGATCGGGAATGACTTATAGACTTTTCTGTGCATTTTCCGGCATTCAGCCTCATCCTCGTCATAAAACGGGCTTCCATGCTGATACACCATGATTCCGTCCTCCCGGAGAGCTTTATAACAGCTTCCGTAAAATTCTTTTGTAAAAAGTCCTTCCGTATGCCCCAATGGATCTGTTGAATCGTTGATGATCAGATCGTATTCATCATTTTTCCCACGCAGGAATCTAAGCCCATCATCATAATACATTGAAATTCTGGGATCCTCTAACCCACATGCCACCTCCGGGAAAAATTTTCTGCATACATCCACAAACATTTTATCGGTTTCTACCACGTCAATCTTTTCAACAAACGGGTATTTTATGAGTTCTTTCGCCACACCCCCATCCCCGCCACCGATAATCAGAATTTTTTTGCATTGGGATGGACTGCCATCGGCACATGGGTCACCATTTCATCATATATAAATTCATCTGCATCGGAAAAAACAATTTCACCATCCAATGCTGCCATTTTTCCAAATTCATAGGATTTAAATACATCTATCTTCTGATATTCACTTTTTCCCGAAAAAAGCTGCTCCTCTATCCGGACATCCAGTTTTACATTAACTGTATGATATTCCGAAAACCACATTTGCATATCTTTACCTCCTGTTGCCACTCATGCCAGTACCTGAAGATATTCCACTGCCGGATCTTCGGTTCCCTGCATGGAGCATCCTTTTTCTTTTGCATACAGAATATATTCCGCAATCTCTTTGTAATCCGTTCCCCTGGGGCAAGGATCGGAATCCCCGGTGGGTAGCACATGACAAACTCTCCACTGATGCATCCCACGGAATCTTTTATGCTTAGCGATTTTTTTTCTGCATAAAAAGCTTTCTGCGGAGATACCGCCACCTCCGGATTGATATATTCCCCGGACAAAAGCCCTGTCCTGTCCCTGCTGTATAACCTCTTGATATCCTGCAATGCCCCTACGAGTCTCTCAATATCCTGAATTCTGTCACCAATGGAAATATACGCAAGGATATTACAGATATCACCGAATTCGATCTGTATGTCATATTCATCCCGGAGCAGGTCATATACTTCTATTCCGGCAAGCCCGATATCCAGTGTATAAACGGACAGCTTGGTGACATCGTAATCGTAAATGCTGGTTCCATTTACCAGATCACGCCCATAGGCATAGTAACCGCCAATAGAATTGATTTCATTTCTGGCATATTCTGCCATTTTTGCAACTCTGGCAAAAGATTCTCTTCCCCGCAACGCAAGATTTCTTCTTGAAATATCAAGACTCGATAAAAGGAGATACGATGCACTGGTTGTCTGTGTCAGATTGATAATCTGCCTGACATGATCTGCTTTTACCGCTTTCCCGGTAAGAAGGATGGAGCTTTGTGTAAGGCTTCCCCCGGATTTGTGCATGGAGATGGCAGACATGTCTGCGCCTGCTGCCATACCACATACCGGAAGGTTTTCCCCAAAATACAGATGCGTCCCATGTGCTTCATCTGTAAGCACCTTGATTCCCCTGGAATGAGCAAGTTTTACGATTGCCCGGAGATCTGAACATATCCCGTAATACGTCGGATTGTTTACCAGAACCGCTTTTGCATCCGGGTTGTCCTCAATCGCCCTGGCAACCTGGTCTATTTCCATTCCGAGAGAAATCCCAAGTTTCGCATTCATCTCCGGATTCACATAAACCGGAACTGCCCCACAAAGCACCAGTGCATTAAGTGCACTTTTATGGACATTTCTCGGTAATATAATTTTATCGCCCGCCTTACAGGTTGACAATATCATTGCCTGCACTGCCGATGTCGTTCCCCCAACCATGAGGAATGCATTTTCTGCGCCAAATGCATCTGCCGTCAGTTCTTCTGCTTCGCGGATAACAGAAACCGGATGGCACAAATTATCCAGTGGTTTCATGGAATTTACGTCCAGTTCCACGCACTTTTGTCCAAGCAGCTGTACCAGTTCCGGATTTCCCCTGCCTCTTTTGTGCCCAGGCACGTCAAATGGAACCACTCTTCTTTTTTTAAATTCCTCAAGTGCCTCATAAATTGGAGCTTTCTGCTGTCTATTAATATCCATTTACTACTCCTAACTCCTTACTGAAAAATAACAGGAGCCTCCAAGTCATTTTAACTCAAAGGCTCTTTTTCTTACATAACTTTATGCAAGTGCAGGTTCTTTTCCTGCAATAATCGCTTTCACTTCATTTTTCAATTCTGTATTCACTGGTCTTTCTCCTTTTTGTAACAGATATCGTCATCCCCAAAAAGGCATCTGACCACGCCTATATTATAACTTACCCATTTCTTTTATACAATCAATTTTTTGCATTATCTGCACCATAAGCTGTAAAGAACTGAGTACATCCGCCGCCTTTCTTCCAAATCGGCCGAATCTGCTCCGCAACTGGAAAAAAGAATTCCTCGACAATGCTTCTGCTGTATTTGATGACAAGCGTGAGGATTCCTGGTCCGTTGTATCAACGGTCGCTCCAATTCTATTCTGAATACCTTCAAGGACATTGTATCACAGATTGTTTGTTTCGAAAATTATTCTCCTCTGAAAATGGGCAGAAGAAAACCTCCAAATCTTTGGAAGACTTGGAGGCTTGATTCCGACCACTTACTTTTATCATCTATAATTTGAAAAATGATAGATATTTTTTTGCAATATATTGCGCCAATTCATAATATCCTTCAAAATACGAAGAACATATACTGTCTGATTCTCGTCGCTTATGATATAAAACAATAAATATGACTGATATATCTTTTTATGTATTATATATCCTCTATACTTTATCCCTGAATCAGCAAATTTTAAAGGGAAGTCACCCATGTTATTGACTTCCCTATTTAAATTCGTATATAACTTATTTGCAGCATCTGGATTACATAAATCAACCTGAATATACTTAACCAAATTGAATACATCATCCGTTGCTTCATCTGTGATTAGTACTCTATAATTCATTTTTCATCCTATCTCTGATAATCTGAAATGCATCATCAACGGTATGAAGCCGCCCTGCTTCCATATCATCAATTCCTTTATCGAGATAAGAAAATAATGTTTCCATTGCTGTTCTATCTTCTACAACATTCATATCCTTTACTACAGCTTCCATGTAAAACATCTCCTTTCCTTTAACCTCAACTCTATTATAACCATCTCTCATGTAAAAGTATAGGTCATTCGTAAAATATTTTTCTGTCCTAAAATGGAATTTAAAATTTCATTTTAGGTAAGGATATTGTTATTATTCCTTACGAATTCTTTCAACTACACTTTCCTGACTCATCTTTTTAAACTGATACTTAGGAATCGCATATGCAATTCCACTTAATATCGGAACCATAAGCAGGCACGGTACGATTGTAAGATGCATCTGAAAGAAAAATGCCGTACCGAGTGTATTTGCTAAAATCTTCTCTGCCCCAAACACAACTAATAATACTGCAATCACAAATGCGCCTCCCAAATATAGGAATCCCTCAGTCACCAGCATTTTCGATACCTGTTTTTTCGTCATTCCAACAACTTCCAAAAGTGCCAGTTCTTTTTTTCTGCTAATTACAGAAGTTGCTGTTGTATTAAAGAAATTCATAATCCCAATAAAGGCTAAAATAACGACAAGAAAACTACCAATCATATAATATTTACTGACAAACCGCCTAAAGCTCGCCTTCATATCCAATACAGAAAAAACATTTATCATATCATTTTCTTTCAAAACATTTTTATCAATGTATTCTTTTACTTGCTTATCCTCTCCCTTCTTGGCATCAATAGCAGCATACATTGCTGATTGATTTTCTGTCTGGGTGATATACTCTTCTTCTGGGACCATTACTATAATATAAACAGAATCTGCATACGGATAATCCAGGGAATATGGCATCATAGCTTCTCCGATCACCCCATAATCTTTCTGCTTTCCGTTTCCGTACTCCATTTTAAAAGTTTCGCCAGACTGATAATAAGAAACTGGTTGTTCTGTATATTTATCACTATAGTCCACAATCACATAATCCCCACTTTTAAACGTATTCCAGGAACATTTTTCCCCTTTCCATTCTAACATATCAAACACCGCTTCACTAATTCCGAGGAAATGAACCTTTACAGTATTATCCGCTTTTGTTTCCTCCCAGATTTGCTTTTCATAATCTGTCCAGTTTTCTTTGTTTTTTTCTGCCAATGTCTCCCACGTTTTCAAAAGTGCCGGTTCCATCTTATGTCTTTCTTCCGAATAATACACATATCCTGTTTTCTCACTTTCCGGACACTTATTCAGAATCTCTTTGATTTCAGGTGTAATACCGTTAAAATTTGTATTCGATAAAATGTCGGTCATCTGATCCAGTTGAAAATCAGATGCTAAAAATATATTCTGGTAAGTCTCAAAATCATATCCCTGCACCAACATCACGATACAGTTGACAACCACCATAGAAAGAGCGATAGAAAGCATAACAATCAATCCCTTTTTCCAATTTCGTAACACATTTTGAACTGCCATCCCCCACCAGGTTACAGAAGTATTCTTTTTTATTTTCCTATGTGACTGCTCTCCTTCTGCCAAACGCAGAGCTTCCACAGGCGAAACTCTTTCCACCATTTTACAAGCCTGCAGACTGGAGAGATACACCGTTAAAAGTGTTAAAAGTATCGCTGCAAGGAAAATCAAAGGATTGGCTGATACTACTGTCTGAGCCGTTTTTCCTGCCTGTGCACTAATTTCAGCATCTGCAGTCAAGGACGGAGCCATACAAAGACCTGCAAGATAACCACAAAGCAATCCGATTGGAATGCCAATAGCTGATAATCTCCACGCCTGCATACGTACAATTTTCTTCAACTGCTTTCCCGTTGTCCCCACATTCTTTAACAATCCGTAAGCCCGGATATCCGTTTTCACAGAAATGTTAAAAATATTATAAATAATCAGGTATCCAGCTAATATGACAAATAGAATCATGATAATTAAAGAAGAAAATGAAAATGAATCCTCTTCAAAGAGATTATATGCCGGATTGACTTCCATTCCTGTCCCAGCTTTCGTAAATCCCGCTGCTCTAGATATCTTTTCCGTTTTCTTTTCCAGATTCCAAAGATTCTTGTACCAGACAGAATACTCTTTCCCTCCATTGTAGATGCCATTTTCTAATTCTTCCTGCGTAACGGGATAACGATTCTCCTTTGCATAGGCTTCGGATACCCAGACCATCTGACCTAAAACAGCTTTATCCCCCTGCCAGAATCCACATATCTGAAACGTATCTGTCTTATATTGTTTCAGCATGGGATTTACTTCCCAGGTCAGCGTTACTTCTTCCCCAATCTTTGGTGTAACACCCAGAGATTCCAATATCGTGCTGCTAAGTGCTACTTCATTTTCTTTCTCCGGCAGTCTTCCTGTAGTTGGCAGACAATTAAAACTTTCTGCCATATTTTCATCTGCATATCGGACCTCTACGGAAAATCCAAACCGTTCGTCCATTCCAGCTCCCAGAAAAATACCGGAACCATATCGTTCCACATCTTCATCCTGTTCTATTGTTTTTTGCAATCTCTCCGCATCTTCTTCTGACAAATTCTGCGCAATAGCATGGGATGAATCCATAAATTGCTTAATTTCCGTTGCTCTTTTGGAAAGTATCATGGATACACTCCCCACAAAGAGGCTTGTAAATAACAGTGATGTCAACATGATTGCAATAACAGCAATAATATTTCTTGCTCGGTTCATTTTCATAAAACGTTTCGTCAATAATCGTAACGTTTCTTTATTCTCTACTTTTACCATATAATCGCCCTCACTATACCAAACCACTGTCTGAAACAATTTTTCCGTCTTCAATCTGTAAAATTCTGTCAGCCATCTGGGCAATCTCCTCATTGTGAGTAATCATTACAATTGTTTGATGAAAACACTTACCGGTGACTTTTAAAAGTCCCAATACATCCTGACTCGTTTTTGAGTCCAGATTGCCTGTCGGTTCATCTGCCAGCAAAATAGCAGGTTTTGCCGCTAATGCTCTTGCGATTGCCACCCTTTGCTGCTGACCCCCTGACAGTGCACTTGGAAGATTTTCCAGTTTTGTCCGAATGCCCAGTGTATCTATGATTTCATCTACATAACCTTTTTCTACCTTTTTTCCATCCAGTTTCACAGGAAGAATAATATTTTCCCATACATTCAGCATCGGAACCAAGTTATACTGTTGAAATACGAAACCAATATTCCTGCGTCGGAAAATGGTAAGCTCTTCATCTGTCATATGGCTTAAGTTCTGTCCATCCACAATTACCTGCCCAGATGTTGGATTATCTAATCCTCCAATCATATGAAGCATCGTAGACTTTCCGCTCCCAGAAGTTCCAACAATCGCTACAAACTCCCCCTTTTCCACTTCTAAATTTACACCATCAAGGGCTTTGACTTCTGTTTCTCCTTGTCCATATATTTTTCTTAAATTCACTGCTTTTAATATATTCATGCCATCCTCCTATCAAAAAAGCCTGTATTGATCTTTACAATACAGACTTTATCATAACAATGTCTCCATCTTGTTTCTGAAATATCACAGTTTTGATACTATTCCTTTTTTGATATCGGGAGAAACACAGAAAAGGTAGAGCCCTTTTCTCTCTCTGATGTCACTTTTATATACCCATTTTGTGCCTGAATGATCTCTCTTGCAAGGAATAAGCCAATTCCTACTCCTGGCTGGTCTGCCACTGACAGACTCCGATAAAACCGTCCAAATATCTTTGGTATTTCTTCTTTTTCTATTCCAATGCCATCATCAATGATATCAATCTTTACAAAGAAAGAATTATGCTCGGCTTTTACCTGAACATTTCCCCCACATGCTGTGTATTTAATCGCATTATCTACAATATTTCCGAGTGCCTCCACGGTCCATTTTGGATCACATCGAACATGCAAATCCGTGTCACATAGGCTCAGAGTAATATTCTTCTCCCTTACTTTGACGTTAAACTGCTGCTGTATGGATTCAAACATCTGCTTAATAGTCGTATCCTCCGAATGTACTGCGATAATTCCACTCTCCATCCGTGATAATTTGACCAATGATTGTATCAGGAAATCTAATTTCTCTGTCTGCTCCAAAATGGTAGCTATCTCCTCCTGATTTTCATGATTTGTTTCAGAGAGTATTTCACCATAAATTTTCAAATTTGAAATAGGAGTCAAGGTCTGATGCGCAATGTCGGAAATAAGTTTCTGTATCACTTCTTTTTCTTCCTGTTGGTTCTTTCTTGCCAGAAAGCTACTGTCTAAATGTTGTTTCATGCTGTTTTCAAGAGCAGAATACTTTTCTTCTGATATTTCTGTCCGTTCCAGTTCTCCATCTATAGCACAATCCAGCATTTGCTGCAGCCGGTTCAAAAGCTTTTTTTCTTTCTGATAAAAAATGCTATGCCAGAAGATTCCACTTAAAACAAATATTCCTACAATCAATATAATTAGTTCTATCATCCATTCACCGCCCAGGTATAACCAATTCCATAGACTGTCTTGATATATTCAGGCTTCTGCGTATCATCTTCTAATTTGTCCCTGAGGCGTTTGACTGCAACAGTCAGAGCATGAGCATCCACAAACTCTGTATCTCCCTGCCATACCTCGTCAATCAGATATTCCCGTTTCAATACTTTTCCTCTGTTTTCACACAGCACTCTAAGGAGCTTTTGATCTGTCTTACTAAGTTCAATAGGTTCTCCATCTTTGAAAAATTCCATTTTATCGAAATAGAACTCAAATCCATCAAGCTCCATAGAATTTTTAGCTGCTGCCTCTTTATTCCTAAGCTGCACAGACACTCTTGCACGCAAAACCATCAAGCTAAACGGTTTCGTAATATAATCATTTGCCCCAGCTTCCAATCCTGTTACAATATCTACTTCCATGTTATTTACTGTAAGCAGAATAATCGACACCTGACTGTTTTTCCTTATTTCTCTTACAAAATCAATCCCATTCCCATCCGGCAAGTTCACATCTAATAAAACCAATGTGATATCTTCCTTTTTCAAGATTTCTCTAGCTTCCTGCAAAGTTCTGCACTGATAAAAGAAATAAGCATCATTCTTTAAAGCCAGACGGATTCCATCATTTAATTTTTTGTCATCTTCAACAATCAGTAACTTTTCACTCATATTTTCTCTGCTTTCTTTCAAATTACGCTAATTGTATCATTGCCAGTTTTATAAATCAAATCATTAAGTCAAAAGCTCCGACAGAATTTATCTTATAAACAGCAAAAAGCTCCCGAAGGAGCTTTCTACGCTTTCAATATACACTAATTCTTTCAACACAATCTCTTCTGCAGCATTCCATATTTGTTTTTCCTCTGCTTCACTATACAATACCGTTGTAAAAACCAATGTCCAAAGTAGGAAAAATTTGAGTAAATTCCGACACTTATTTTATGCAGTTCTATCTTTATGAGATTTCATCAACATCATAATACTTAAAATCCCGGAAGCAGGCACTTCCTCCTGTTTCCTCTGCCGCATAGCAGAACAGACCAAACCGGCAACCAGTAAAATGATCCAGTTTGAAGTACAGCTTATGCACGGTTCCGATGGGTAGCCAGTCTCCCTTATTTACCCGGTAATAGCAGCGTGCTTCATCCTTCATGTTACAGAAATCTGCTTCAAGACGAAAATCCATCTGGTGTGATTCAACAACAGTTCCTTCCGTCATATCCAATATACCATCTTCTTTTTTATCCAGCATAAGGACTTCATATTTTCCATGACGTTTTGTAATGCCAACTGCAGCATAACAGCCCTGCAACGCACACAAACCTGCGACATCGCCCTCTTTCAATGCAGAAGCATCAACCGTAACCTCAGCTGCGCAGGACGGATAACTCATCCTTTGCGTAAGCGTATTTACTGCCTGTGTAAGCTCTGTACAAACTTCCCGTGTTGTAATTGTATAGGTTCCCTGCAATGCATCCAGATGATAGTACCGTGGATCTGGATCATGATTAAACTGCCAGCGCGGAAGCAGCCCATTACGGAAATCATCACTTCCCACTAATGGCTGATAAATATATCCTGGTCTGGTACTGTGAACCTCTATTTCTTCCGGCACATGTCCGTTCTGTCCAAAAAACGGAAAATGATCCTTCCAGATAACCGGAAGCAGAATAGGAATCCGTCCAACTGCTCCGGAATCCTGAAACAGCATTGCATACCACTTTCCATCCGGCGTATCCACTATTCCTCCCTGTGCCACGCCCTGCCCACAATATCCACGATCATCACAAAGTACATCTCCACCCGTGAATTCTCCTTCCAGAGAATCACTGTAAAAGCATGCTTCCGTCCGCATCCAGCGGTCTCTCAGGGAATGAACCAGAAAAATATAATAATAGCCGTTTATTTTTTGAATATGAGAACCCTCATAGCCTAGCTCCGGGTTCTTATGATCACTGACTAAAAGACGATGTAATCCGTCCTTCTTTGGTGCAGTCAAATCTTCATTCAATTCTGTAATCCAGATTTCATCATTTCCATATACAATATAGTTTCTGCCATCCTCATCAAATAATAAAGAGCCGTCATGATAAAAGCCTTCTATCAGCTGCTTTTTCCATGGACCATCTATTTTTTCCGAAGTATACAAATAAGTCTTACGGGTATCATTTGCCACAAAGCAGATATAAAATCGGCCTTCATGATAGCGCAGGGAAGCTGCCCACATGCCCTGTCCGTAAATATTCTGACCGCTTTTCAGTTGCTGCGCATCCGTATGATCCAACGTCTCATAGACATAAGTCACATGCTCCCAGTGCACCAGATCAAAAGACTGCAGAATCTCACAGCCCGGCATAAAGTGCATGGTTGTGGATACCATATAATAGGTGTCTTCTACGCGGATCACGTCCGGATCTGGATAATCCAATCTTGTTATAGGATTTACATTCATTGTTTATTCCTTTCTGTTTTATCTCCATATTCTTTCTTTGTTCTATTCTATTTTTACTATTTTATCTTTGTTTCTTATCTATACATTAACAGTAGTATGCTTTTTAGTTGTACGTAAAATGATATGCCCTAGCACCATGACTCTTTAATGACACACTAAGGCTCTTTGGCTCTTCCACGTGCTCTCCGCTCCAAAGCTCCGTTCCATTTACTCCATCATAAATCTCCAGATCGGCAAGCGGTATGGATATGTCACTGTCTTTATCACCCAGATTAAATACCGCGACATAATATCCACCCTTTGTATCTGCTGCAATCCACAATGCATGCTCTATACCATCGATTTCACGTCTCCACACCTGATGCGAATGCCGTGCATTTGCATGCATGGCAAGTATTTCAGAATTGGTAACCAGATTCATAGTGAATTCGTCAAACCCTGTCAGCTCTCCTCCCAGCATCAAAGGAGAACGCATGATACTCCAGAGTGTCAGCATGGTGATCTGCTCATCCTGTGTGAAATTCGTCCAGTTATTCACATCATATACCTGCCGTATCGGTCCGACCGGAAGCATATCGGCATCCGGCCAGTGCCCTGCACCTGCATGGGTGCACCATTTTTCTGCTCTTGAAAACATATCATATAACAGTTCCCACTTATCCCAGAAATCATCGGTGATTCTCCACATATTGGAAATCTGCTTATAAAGCTCTGCCTTTTCTAAAAGAGCAGGTCCCGGCGACAGACTTAAAACCATGGGTCTTCCGCAACCATGCAATGCTTTGCTCAGCATAATCAGTTCGGATTCCTCATGTGGCAGTTCCCGTGCAATATCATCACATTTAATAAAATCCACACCCCAGGAAGCATATAATTCAAAAATACTGTTATAGTATTCCCGTGCCCCGTCTTTCTCAGGATCTACACCATACATATCCGTATTCCAGGCACAGATACTATTTGTTTTGGCAATTTCCCGGGCATGTCTGTCACTGTTCATGATTTTCGTGTTCTGATGTACAGCCTGTCGTGGAATCCCTCTCATAATATGAATGCCGAACTTCAATCCAAGAGAATGGACATATTCTGCCAATGGTCCAAAGCCCGCACCGTTTGCTGCGGAAGGAAAACGATTTACTGCGGGAAGCAGTCTTCCATACTCATCCATTACTACATCCGCAAAAGGATGATACTCATTGGTTGCAGCATAAGGCTCATACCATTGGATATCCACCACAATATATTCCCAACCGTACTCCTTCAGGTGCTCAGCCATAAATTCAGCGTTCCGTCGTACGATATCTTCTGTAACAGCCGCTCCATAACAATCCCAGCTGTTCCACCCCATAGGTGCTGTTTTTATCTTCATCTGTTTTATACCCTCTCGATTTCCTGTTAATTCTGTCCGTAATATGCATTTGCACCATGCTTACGGAAATAATGCTTATCCTGTAATTCCTGCGGATGAATCAGCTCGGTTCGATATGCCATCTTGGCAACCTCTTCAAGAATCACCGCATTGTGGACGGCCTCCTTTGCATCCTTGCCCCAGGAAAAAGAACCATGATTCTTGCACAACACTGCAGGAACTGCCATTACATCCTTCTTCATGCGTTTAAATTCCGAAACAATCAGGTGTCCGGTATTTTCTTCGTAAGCAGAGTTAATCTCTTCCTTCGTCAGACATATCACACAGGGGATTTCTCCGTAGAAATAATCCGCATGAGTCGTACCATAACAGGGAATTGGATCTATGTCAATACTTTGGACACCAAAAGTTGAACTTTTCTCCCAGCATAACATATGCCGAGAGAATTATTTCTTAGGCTGCTAGAGCCTCATCTTCAACCTGTTGTGGTGTCTTGTAATCAAGAGCACTATGGCGCCTTTTTCGGTTGTAGAATGACTCTATATATTCAAAGAGTGCTGATTTAGCCTCCTCAAATGTGTAATATGTAGTTGTGTATACTTCTTCCTTTTTTAATACAGAATGGAAGGATTCGATGCAGGCATTATCATAGGGGTTACCCTTCCTGCTGAATGAATGTAGCATTCCCTGATCCTGTAAGTATTTCTCGAATTCTTCACTGGTATCAGTATCATTACCTTGTCCCTTGAACACTTCCATATCAGTAAAAAGGACATCCCCTGACCTGTAAAATCTACAGTTCCGGAATGTCCTTTTTTCCATACTTCACTATATTTTTAACACATGATACTGCTTATCCACAATCTATATGATTCCAAAATGTCTAAATGCCTGCATAATCGCATCTTCCTTCTCCGGTGTACACTGTGGCTGTCTCGCATTCTCTGATTTAGCCGGATTGAAGTTCTCACCGACATCTAATCCACACTTCTTCTTAATCTGTGCGATATACAGTGATGAAACCTTCAGTCCTGTCTTTTCAAGTACATATGCCTTTATCTGCTCATAAGTTGCTTTTCCCTTAAATTCAGATAAATCCATATCCTCCAGGGAGAAGTCAACCTTCACTTTTCTGCTGTCGGCCATTCTCCGTTCCACTTCGGTGCGCGCTGAGCAAAGGTCCACCGGACCTTTAGCGCCCTTGGAAAGTAAGACAACCGTCTCAACGGTACTTTCATTTTCCCAACTTATATCATCTATCACAGTACCATTATAATATACTGGGAATCTGAAGTGTATATGTTTTAGAAACTTGCCATTTTCAAGGCGTTCCGGATAAAGCTCAATGCTTTCCACGAAGGTTCCCATGAATTCCTTCTTCTCTGCATCTGATAATTTATCATATAACTTATCAAAGGCAATTAGGAAATTGTAGATTCTGTCCCCTGACAACTGCTTTCTTCGAATATGTGCCAGGCGACTCTGTATTTCATCCATATGATTTTCTGTCAGAGCCATTTCATCATATTTATCATAAAAACGCTTTTGCAGGTCATCATATTTCTTCTCATACATGGAATCTGTCACATCAAGGTTATCCATCTGGATAGCTATCTTGTCCTTTGACACCTCAAGCTGCCTCATTTTCTTCTTTAATCCATCAAGCTCTTGCTCCAGTTCAGAGGTATCAACTCTGGCTGCAATCTTCTCTCTGATACCCTTTTCAAAGTCCGGAGAAGTAACCATTTTCTTAATCAGCTCAGCTACTGCATCATTTACAATATCCTGTCCCCATTGCTTATGGTAATCGCACTTATGTCCCGTGGTCCCAGTAGGATGCTTACAGGCATAATAGAAATAATCTCTATAAGTGCCACCTTTTGGATGTCTCTTACGATTTACATTACCATACATATTGGCACCACATCCCGGGCACTTTAAAATACCGGTCAAAATATGTTCGTGTTCAAGGCTATGCGTCTTAACGCGCTTCACTCCCGTAGTTTTTCTCTTATCCTGAGCCGCCTTCCATTCTTCTGCACTGATAATTGCTTCATGTTCTCCGTCTACAACCATGAATTCATCTTGTTTTACAACATGAAACTCATTTCTTTTTCCCTGGACCTTCTCTGTTTTTCTTCTTCCATAGGCTAATTTACCGCAGTAAACAGGATTATCAATTACACCTTTGACAAAGGATGCCGCAAAGCCATCAATCGTATTATTCTGGCGTTTCTTTTTCACATAACCGCTTTCGTTGAGAAACGCAGCAATTGCTGCTACTCCCATAGTTGTATTGATATATTTATCAAAGATAATTTTTATTACTTCCACTTCATCTTCCGCAATAAATAATGATCCATCTACAAGCTTATATCCATATGGAGCAAAACCACCATTCCATTTTCCTTCTCTGGCCTTCTGCTTACGACCTTCCATAGTCTGAACAAGAATATTGTCTCTTTCAATTTCTGCAACAGCTGATAGAACCGAAATCATAAGCTTGCCGGCATCCTTAGAAGAATCAATGCCATCCTCAACACAGATCAGATTGACTCCGAAATCCTGCATCTTTTGCAGTGAGCTAAGTACATCAGCGGCATTTCTTCCAAAACGAGAAAGCTTAAAAACAAGAACATAGTCAATATCATCTGTGCCTGCTTCAATTAGTTCAAGCATTTCCTTAAACTGTGGACGGCCATCAACATTTTTACCGGATTTACCTTCATCAGAAAACTCTCTAACTACAACCATGTCCTGATAATCAGCATATTTCTTAAGTTTTTCCTTCTGAGCATCTAAACTGAACCCATCGACCTGCATGGCAGTAGATACTCTTGTATATATGTAACATCGTTGCTTTTTCAAATAATCACTCCTCCAAAATATATATCAACATTTTGCCAATGCCGACAAAATGGTTGAATACTATTGTTCCTCAATCCTATTGCTGATTTTTCAGCCTCATTTAGGACTCGAAGTTGATACTCTGCAATCTCCTTCAACGCTTCGAATCTATCTTTCTTATCCATTCCCTCTCGAATCATTTGTGCGTTATGCGATTCAAGATTCGATAGAACAGTTAATTCATTTATTGTTGCATAATCCCTAACATTACTCTTTTTTGCAAGCTCTGGATTAGCCTCTCTCCAAGCTTTTGCAGTAAAACCAAATAATGCTACATTAAGTAAATCCGCCTCTTCTGCATAAGGAAGCCACTGTAAATCCTCACGATAATTGCATACAGGAATCAAATAATTCTTAACCGCATCCGTTTGAATTAAATAATTATTCTTGGATAGAAATCTCTTTGCATCCCATTCCAACTTCTGCAAATCATTTTCAGCTTCCTTTAGTCTTTGGAACTCTTTGATCAGGTACAATTTGAACACCGGACTGATAGCAGAAGCAAATTCAAATGCAATATCCTTATGCGCAAATGTTCCGCCGTATTTTCCACGTTTAACATACAGTCCAACTGCATTAGTTTTTTCTACCCATTCTGATACGCTTGGTGTAAACGTAACAAGTCCTGCCTCTTTTTTAAAGTGTTCAGATTCGAACACTTTAAAATTCGGATTATATATTTCTTCCCATGTTGATAAGAATTCCAAAGTGCTTCTATTTCTTAACCAATTTCGAATAACATCCGCAGCTCGCGAATTATCCGATTTAGCAGCTGCTATATCTGTAATACAGATATAGTCATCTATGTCTTCATACGATACCGTAACCGGTATTCCCTGAACTGTAATAACTCTATTCTTAGCCATTATTCTGTTCCTCCTTCGCCTTATTCATCTGCTCTGCCTTCACATAATACTCAAGCAGTCGCAGAAAGTACTTAGGAACACGCTTCTTTCCATGCTCCCAGTCACTAACTGTCATATAGGGAATTTCAAAGTACTCACAAAACTGATGCCTGTTCATGCCGGTACTTTCCCTTAGTTCAATTAAAATATCTTTTGCGTCTCTATCATCATTCATAATATAATCTGCCATATCTTTGCCCCTTTCACGCTAAGCGTCAATATTATATTATCACGCAACATGTGAATATTCAAGATTAAGTATATAATCCTGCCTGTCTCCAGACGCATTAGTCCACTCATATATCAATGCTACTTTCTGCGCGGTTCCAAGTTCTATGCTATCTCCATATTTCTCAATCATTCTTGCTAAAAAATCACAGCAGCGATTAAAGTCTCCCTGCTGTTGTCTTGTCATACTAATCATTATTTTCCTCCGTATTTTCTAATTAATGTTCTAAAAAGTCCGCTCATCTTGCTCACACTGCTCCATATATATCAGGCTGAGCAGCATGAGCAGGTATTTTACCTATATCAGTCAAACGGTGTTTTGCCGGCAACCGGCGTAAACTCCGCTTTGCATACATTGTGAAAGCCTCGACGATTACCAATACATTTCGCATCATAAATAAGTCCATATCTTTTCTGATTCTCCTTTATATAATGCAAAAAGCCGGCAGAAGCCCTCGGTTTTTCAAGGTTATCTTCACACCAGCTTACATAGATATTATAAAAATCCGTTGATGAAATCTTCTTCCCGATTTCAAATTGTAGATAACCTTCAGACTTCATAAATGCCAGGATATTATTTCCCTCCTCCTGTGCATCCACCAAATTCTGCTTGGCATCCACACTCTCCGTAAACACATAATTATTCGAAACAAGTCTTTGTAATCCTTCAAGTGCCCAAAGAAAAATCCCATCCCTTTCTTTCCTAAGTTTATCAATAAGATAAGGGTCATCTTCCCTACCATCAACCTTATCCTTCGTAGTCAGTATCAACTGTCTACGATAAAAGCCGTCCGTTTTATCATAAAGTGCATGAAGACCGCCATTACCAAATGCTATCAGCCTGGCATATACCACACCCTGAAAGCTCTGCTGGCCTTTACGCTCCAAATCAATCTGATCCTCCAGTGTAACGATACTTTTTATATGATTTGTCTGAGGCAAAGCTTCCAGCTTCATATCATCATCCACCGTAATCAACATATATTCCAGATTTGCTCTAGCAAACTTATCTACCTCTATTTTCTGTAAACTACAGGAATACATATTATTTCCAAACAATTCTCTAAGTACAAGACCGATTCGAGATTTTCCTTCTCCACCTTTTCCAATGATAAGCATCATTTTCTGTGCTTTCGTGATTGGCAATAACATATATCCCATGTACTCCTGAAGCGTCAAAATGTCATCCGGATTTAAAAGTTCCTCCATAAACTTAAGCCACCTTGCCGGCTTTTCCACATCAGGATCATATATTACTGGTAATCGGTTAAGACAAAAATCTTTCTGTTCTGAAAATTCCCCATTCAAGAACAAGGTTCCATTTGCCACATGAATCCTATCCGTCTGGAGTGGCAGTGGTTCTGAGTACGCCTCCAGCTTAATCGTCTGCAACAATTGTTCCACTTTTCTTGCAAGCCCCGATGTTACATAAGGACGGACCATAGAATAAATATCATTCTTAATTCCAGATTCATCAGATACAATGCCATCAATTGTAAATAAAATCCCATGAATACAAATCATAGGATGCATTTTTAAATAGCACTCGGCAAATGCACCTTCAATTATTTTATCTTTATCATCCAGCCAATCCATGCTATACAGCTCTCTTCTCTGCGACTCGCTGCTCACCTTCTGCAATTCTGTAGTTAAAATGTCTTCTCTCAATAGTTTCAATCTCCTTTTTCAATTCTTCATAAATTTTCTTTTGTTCTTCTTCCGTGGATTCCAAAATAAAAAGCTCATAGTAATAATCCACTGTTTCAAAATCATCTACCGCTAACTTAAAAAGAGGACTCCAATCGGAATCCTCTACACTTTTTGGTGCATATTTAGTTTTCATTTCACGCAAATAGCTATGGAACTTTGATATTCTTTGGCAAAGCTCTCTCTTATCTTCTTCCCCTTTCCGGGCTTTAGATTTTTTCATTTCATAATTGCTTTCAAAAATTATTATGTTAAGATTACTCTTGTTTGTAACGCTTGTCAATCATTTTTATCTGTGGATGTACATTCTTGTCATTTTTGGGTCATCATCACCTTGAACCATACATAAAAATTCCCATCCATATCGTTCATAGAAGCCAATATGATCCGTCACCAAATATAAAGGCGTTACTCCTTTATTTCTCATATCATCAACAACTTTGTTTAGCAAATTCCCAGCTAGTCCCTTTTCTCGATGTTCTTCTTCAGCATATACGGCGCATACATTTGGAGTCAAATCCTTTCTATCATGAAAGTCATTTTCTATTACCCCAAGTCCTGCGACAATGGATTCATCATATAAGCATATATACCAACCATACTCGGTTTTTCCTGATAAATACACTTTCATACACTCCAGGTATGCCTCTGCCGGCACACCCCATTTACTATGAAACCACTCAGCTGCAATAGCTACTAATTCCGGCCGTTCTCTTAATGTTATAATTCTATAATTGTTCATATTGTTAATATCCTCCAATAATATGAAAGGCAGGCTAAAATAGCCCACCTTATCTCTAATTCTTAATCAAATTCAGCACTATTATATCTTAAAAATCCCACTTGCACTTTTCTTCACAACTTGCCAGATTTTCTCTTTCCTTCGCGAACGATTCTTTGAATACTTTTCTCCGAAAGTGAAAACTGCATGGCAAGACTGGCAATAGAACTACCACCTTGATATTTCTGGCTAATCTCGTGATTTCGCTGTATCAGATATTGTCTTGTATCAGTATGACTTCCCCACTCCTTTTTAGATGTGCTGGGAATATATATTGCTTTTCCATTTACATATTGCTGAATAGTTTCTATTAATTCTTTTGGCAGAACCTCTTCTGCTCTAATATAGCTCATAGTATCCTCCTAAATATAATTTCTTAGGATTCATCTGAGCTTAACTATTCTTTTTATTTTAAGCTCAGACTACTGAGCAAAAACATATCTTTTTTTCATAAATAAAATGCCCCTTTCCTTTATTAAAAAGACTTCCCCAAGCAATTAACATCACCATTATTTAGTCCGCATTTTTTATAAAACTCTAGATTATCATTTATAGAAATAAGTTCTATTGTATAAATATCCTTTACTTTAAGTTGCTCTTCTAAGGCACTAAGCAGCTTACGCCCTACTCCTTTTCTCTTCCACTTTGGAGCAACAAAAATTTCTGAAACAAAGAACATATCATAGTCTGCATAAGGATCCACAAATCCCAAAAGACCACCTATAATTTCACCGTCTTCTACTGCAGCTAAACCCAGGGCCTCAAATCCACACAAAATGGACTGCACTCTTCTTACTGCCTTTTCCTGAACCCAAGCCTCATTCCAAGGCTCCTCTGAATATGCCTGTCCCATTACTCCGGCAAGCTCCTCGATATCATTATGATTAACTACTCTTATCTCCATTTATTTATCCTCCTGGCCTCGTATTACATAAAAGCGATACAATTCTTCTTTTTCATCATCAATATCTTTGTACATTTTCTTTTCTATTAAGTTGAAACCAGATTTCTCTGCTACTTTCCATGATGGTGTATTCGCATCGAGAATAGTTGCTATTATTTCAGACTCACTATATTGTTTAAAGAAAAACTGAACATATGCATTTATCGCCTCTGTCATATATCCTTTTTTCCTAAAAGGTGTTCCTATAAAATAACAAATACCAACCTTATCCACATCTTCATAATATGTAGAACCAACAGAGCCTATGACCTCTTCTGATTAAGTATAAGTTCCATCCTAATATATGAAAACCTCAATTTTAATTATAAATAAACTTGCTCCAGTATGTTTATATCATCTGAAACGCCTTCAGTGCCTCCACAATTGCCTCTTCCTTCTCCTTCGGGCACCGTGGCTGTCTAGCATCCTCCGACTTTGGCAAATTGAAATTCTCAGCCAATTCAATACCACATTTCCGTTTTACCTGAGCAATATAGAGATTCGAAACCTTCATCCCATCATTATGCTCTGCAACATACTTCTTTATCTTTTCATAGGTTGCCTTTGTCTCTGCTGAAGTACCTTCCAATTCAGCAACATCAATATCCACATCAATATAATCATCCGGCTTCTGACGGAGTTGGGAAAGAAGAACAACCGTCTCCACATGTTTCGTAAACGGAAAAAGATCAAACGGTGTACACTCTTTCATCCGGTATCCATGCTTTGTCAGATACTTCAGATCCCGCGCCAGCGTTTCCGGTCCACAGGATACATACACGACTTTGTCCGGAGCCAGTCGCACCACAGAGGAAAGAAACGCCTCGTCGCTTCCCGTACGCGGTGGGTCCATAATGACCACATCCGCGCGTTTCCCTTTTTCTGCCATCTCTACCATAAATTGTCCGGCATCTTCATTATAAAACGTAACATTGTGAATATGATTGCGCTTTGCATTGGAGATAGCATCCTTTATCGCATCACGGTTTAACTCCACTCCGATCACATGCTTTGCGCGGCTGCTGGCAATCAGCCCGATCGTGCCCGTACCGCAGTACGCATCGATCACAGTTTCTTTTCCCGTCAGTTTGGCACAGGAAATGGCTTTCCGGTAGAGTTTTTCTGTCTGCTGCGGATTTACCTGATAAAATGAAGTCGGTGAAATACGAAATGTGCATCCGCACAGTTCATCCTCAATAAATCCTTTTCCATAAACCGTAATATTGCGCTCCCCGAGCACCATGCTGGTCTTGCGGTCATTGACATTGATCACTACTGTACTGATCTCCGGGAACTTCTTCCGCAGTGCCTTGACAAAATTATTTTTGGATGGAAGGATCGGAGATACCAGTACAAGCACCACCATAATCTGTCCGCTGTGATAGCCCTTTCGCACCAGCACATGACGCAGCAGCCCATATCCGGTATCCTCATCATATGCACGAATCCGGAAAGAACGCATCATATTTTTGATTTCACGGATAATGGCATCTGCCTGTGCATCCTCGATCTGGCACTGCTCTACATCCACGATGTCATGCGAATGTTTCTCATATACGCCTGCCACAATATGTCCGCGTTTATTGCAGGAAAAAGCCGCCTGTACTTTATGCCGATAGTGGTATGGATCGTCCATCCCGATGATTGGATTGATCTTTCCAAACGGTTCCATGAGTTTGCGCATGTAACTCTGCTTTTTGGAAAGCTGCTGACTGTACAAAATTCCCTGATAGTCACATCCTCCGCATCTTTTTGCGTAAATGCAGTGTTCGCCTGTTTTTTGTATCTGGCTTATGTTCGGTTTTCTATCCGTTTCTCTTCCCCTGTTCCTCTCTTTTTTCATCTTCTGTCCCGTTGTTTTTTTCTGTCCTATTTGCATATTTTCCAACTTCCTGTACTTGATTTTTAAAGTTCTTTCTCGTAGCACCACCAGTCCTCGTCAAATAAATCGCTCTCTCCCACTACGTCAAAATGCAGTTTTTCATAAGAACGGAGCGCTTTTTTATTTGTCTTACACACGAGAAAATGTACACTCCTTTTCCCCTGTTTTTTCAATTCTTCCATGCCATGCTGCAGAAGCTGCCGGGCAATTCCCTGATTCTGCATATCGGTGCGTACCCCGAGTCTGGAAAGCTCCGCAGACGGCTGCAGTGTTTCTGACCAGCAGGTGAGTGCTTCCACCTGCGGATCTTCATCCACTGTGATCGTGCCAATGATTTCTCCATCTTCATTTTCCATACAAAAAAGAGCATTTCTTTTCATATCATAATCAAATTCCTGTTCTCCTGGATACCCATTGCCCCATGCGCAGTATGGAGTACCGATCAGCGACTGATACAGCGCAAGAATTTCTTCCTTATCGTCCTGCTTAGCTTTTCGAAACTTCATTTTTCCTCTTTTCATCCTTCGCTTTCGATTTTCTTTCTCAACTATGCCATAATGCTCTCTAAAATGCAAGTATACTGCCCTTTTCATTTTTTTACCCAAAACACCCCGGCAGCCGTTTTTATAACGGATACCGGGGTGTCTGTTTTCTATAGCCGGGTGTACTTATACCTGAATACGATCTGCAATCTCATTTCCCATGGCGAACCGTTCTCCATTGGCACCGATGATCAGCCCATTGGATAATTTCTGAATCACCTGTACGCTGCCACCTTCTTCTACATGATGGCGGTGCAGGAATTCTACAACTTCCGGTAATCCGAATAACCACTGAATGGTATAATTTTCACCAACTTTTGCTTTTGATAATGCCTGCATAATGCTCCCTCCTTCTATAGCTCCTCCATTCGGTTACCACTATTATATGGAGTTTATACCCGGTTAGTCAATCGAGAGCTTTCTCCTTTTATTATAACCGAAATAAGTCATCACTGATCTGAAAACATGACATGTTATAAATTATGAACCGTTTTACACTTTTCCTTGCATCAACTCATAAGATATGTTATATTATGCGTAGAAAAAGGGAAAGCCAGAGAAGCGGTTTACCCGAATATATTAAGTAACTGTTTTATCAACAGCCGTCATTATTCGCAGTAATGGCGGCTATTTTCGTTTTCCCTTGAAAATCGTGTAGCACAATCCAACAAGGGCGCAAATGAACTAAGAGGATTTGCTTATTTCGAGATATTTTTCTATAAAAGTGTGTCAAAAGGTGTGTCAGTCTTTTATTTCATATCAGAGAATTGTTCCGGAACCCCTATAAATAAGCATTCTTCGGATTATTTTTCATCCACCACCTGAAAAATAAAAAATTTAAGATAATAGCTCTCCGGCACATTCGCAGAATTTGCCCACAAAATCGGATGATCCGGTGCCTGCGTACGGAATTCCACCTGACGCAGCCGTTTGTGTGCCGCCTTTGCAGCTTCCTTCACCGTCTTTGCCAGCAGTTCCTGTGTCATAAAATGGGAACAGGAACAGGTTGCCAGGTATCCGCCGTCTTTTACCAGCTTTAACCCTTTCATATTGATCTCCCGATAACCTTTGATGGCATTCTTCGTGGCCTCACGGGATTTCGTAAATGCCGGCGGGTCGAGAATGACTACATCATACTTTTCTCCGGCTTCTGCCAGTTTCGGAAGCTCGTCCAGTACATTTGCACAGCGAAAATGTACCGTATCTTCCAGATGATTACGCACGGCATTGGCATTTGCCTGCTGCACCGCATATTCCGAAATATCAAGTCCCGTCACATCGGAAGCACCTGCGATTCCTGCATTCAGTGCAAACGTTCCCATATGTGTAAAACAGTCCAAAACTCTCTTTCCTTTACAGATCCGCTGCATTGCCAGCCTGTTATACTTCTGGTCCAGGAAAAAGCCCGTCTTCTGACCATTTACCACATCGACCAGATAGTGCACGCCATTTTCCGTGATCTCCACCTCTGTATCAAATGTTTCCCCAATAAATCCTTTCACCTTCGGAAGTCCTTCTTTCCTTCGCTCATTGGCGTCACTTCTCTCATAGACTCCACGGATAGAAATACCGTCCTCTTTCAGTACCCCTTTTAATAATGAAACGATTGTTTCCTTGAACTGCTCCATACCGAGTGCCAGACATTCCACCACCAGCACATCCTCATACTTGTCAACCACCAGTCCCGGCAAAAAATCCGCTTCCCCGAAAATCACACGACAGGAAGATGTATCCACCGTTGTCTTCCGGTATTCCCAGGCATTCTTTACACGCATACGAAGAAAATTCTCGTTAATCTCCTGATCCACATGACGGGTCAGCATGCGGATACGGATCTTCGAATTCTGATTGATAAATCCCTTTCCCATCGGATATCCGTCAAAATCATGTACCGTCACCACATCTCCATTGGTAAATGTCCCCACAATCGTATCAATCTCATTATCAAAAATCCATGCGCCACCCGCCTTGATCGTGCGGCCTTCTCCCTTTTTTAAAGTAACAATTGTATGATTCTCCATCTTCTTTTCCTTCCTGTAAATACTTTCTTCATAGAGATACCATGTGCGATGTCGAACATTTGAGGACATATACACAATATCTTCTTTTCGCTGTCCCAGCTTCGTTTTCGTTTGGGACATATACACAATATTTCTTCTTTTATGTCCCGGCTTCGTTTTCGTTTGGGACATATGCACAATATTTCTTCTTTTATGTCCCACTTTTATTTTCGTTCGGGACATATACATAATATCTGCACTTCTATATCCCATTTTTAACGCTTTCCGGGACATATCAGTGGAAACTTTTTCTATATATCCCACTCTGACTCTTCTTCGGGACTTTTCAACTTAAAAATCTTCCATATATCCCTGCCCTGTCTATCTTAGAATTTTTTCTCTCAAATATCTTCTATATGCCCTCTCCCTGTCTACCTCAGGACTTTTTCCCTTAAAGTGTACCACAGAATAATTACGTTTTCCAGCACTCCCCATTGTTTTTGAAATCCATAAATGTTATAATGTTGTTAATAAATTAACGAAGTTGTTGTATTTCTGTTCACAACTTCACGCTAAGACATACAAGGAGGTCTTATACGAATGGATTTTTCAGAAGAATACAGACAGAAGCTCGTTTCAGCAGACGAAGCCGTAAAAGTAATCAAATCCGGTGACTGGGTAGACTATGGCTGGTGTACCAACACCGTAGATACACTGGACAAAGCACTTGCCAAGCGTACCGATGAACTGAAGGATATCAACCTGCGTGGCGGAATCCTCTTAAAACCGCTTGCCGTATTTGAGCGCGAAGACGCCGGCGAGCATTTTACATGGAATTCCTGGCATATGTCCGGAATCGAACGTCATATGATCGCACGTGGCTGTGCATTCTACAGCCCGATCCGTTATTCCGAGCTCCCTCGTTATTACCGTGAGCTGGATTGTCCGGATGATGTGGCAATGTTCCAGGTTGCTCCAATGGACAAGCATGGATACTTCAACTTCGGGCCAAGTGCTTCCCATCTTGGTGCGATGTGTGAGACAGCCAGACATATCATCGTAGAAGTCAACGAAAATATGCCGCGCTGCCTTGGCGGAACAGAAAACGGCATACATATTTCCAAAGTCAATGCAATCGTAGAAGGCTCCAATCCTCCAATCGGAGAACTCGGTGCCGGCGGTCCTGCTACCGAAGTAGACCAGAAAGTTGCACAGCTGATCGTAGACCAGATTCCAAACGGTGCCTGCTTGCAGCTTGGTATCGGTGGTATGCCAAACGCAGTCGGTTCCCTGATCGCACAGTCCGACTTAAAGGATCTTGGTGTTCACACAGAAATGTATGTAGATGCATTCGTAGACATTGCCAAAGCCGGAAAGATTACCGGTGCCTGCAAAAACATTGACCGCTACCGTCAGGTATATGGTTTCGGTGCCGGAACCAAGAAGATGTATGATTATCTGGATGAAAATCCAGAACTGATGAGCGCACCTGTCAGTTACACCAACGATATCCGCTCCATCGCAGCACTGGACAACTTCATCTCCATCAACAACTGTGTAGATATCGACCTGTTCGGACAGATCAGTGCCGAGTCTTCCGGAACCAAACACATCAGTGGTGCCGGCGGACAGCTTGACTTCGTTCTCGGTGCTTATATGTCCAAAGGTGGAAAGAGCTTTATCTGCTGTTCTTCCACATTCACGGATAAGAAAGGTGTTATGCATTCCCGCATCCGCCCGACCCTGGCAGAAGGTTCTATTGTCACAGACACCCGTGCAAATACCCACTATGTCGTTACCGAATATGGCATGGTCAATGTAAAGGGATTATCTACCTGGCAGAAGGCAGAGGCTCTGATTTCCATTGCACATCCGGACTTCCGTGATGATCTGATCAAAGAGGCAGACCAGATGCACATCTGGAGACGTTCCAACCGATAAGAACACCGTTTGTTCACAATTTATTCATATTGCAAAAAAACCTCGTTTTTAACGGGGTTTTTTTATAAATTTTACCTCTTGTCTTTACTATCCTTTTTTAGTAATCTATAGTTCGAGTAAAGGAGAGGTAAAGATGAAGAAATTTTTTAGTATTATCAAAGAAAAACTATTCACCAGAGTTGAAAAACAACATTCCGAAGCTTACCTGCGTCGGATCTCATTTCTGAATAAATATTCCCTGCTGTTCCACATGTTGATATCCTGTGGGATCGTATTTATGGTGGAGGTTCTTTCCCGAAGGAGTTTTCTCTCGGCATGTTCCTTCGTTGGGATGCATACCGGTGCATTTTTTTATAATGCCTTTATTGTATTTGCATCCTTAAGCTTTGTTTATCTGTTCCGCAGACGTGCATTCTGGCGGATCATTATCAGCGGTTTCTGGGTGCTCCTTGGAATCATTAACGGATGCATCCTTTCAAACCGTGTAACACCGTTTGGCTTTACAGACCTTAAATGTATCAATGATCTGTTTGCCATGAACAATACCAACTATTTCACGGCAGAAGAAGCTACCATCGTAGTCATCGGGCTCGGTCTGTTCCTTCTGTTTTGTGTTGCACTCTTCATTAAAGGACCGCGCTATCAGGGCAAGACCCATAAAATTGTTGTAGTAGGTGCCATTGTATCGGTACTGTTTGTCGGTCTTCCTGTTACAACCTCTGCTGCACAGAATGCCAATGTTGTTGCAAGCTACTTCTCCAACATTGCACAGGGATATGAAAACTACGGTTTTATCTATGGATTCTCTTCGAGTGTGGTAGACCGTGGAATGAGCAAGCCGGATGACTACTCCGAGCAGAAAATTGCTTCGATTGAAAAAAATGTAAATGACACGAAAAAAGAAACAACTGTCACCAAAAAGAATGCACCAAATATTATCTGTATTCTTCTTGAATCATTCTGTGATCCGGATGAGATCAAGTTTCTGAATTATAATCAGGATCCGATTCCTACCTTCCACAATCTCGAGAAGAACTACACGAGTGGTTACCTGACAGTTCCAGTTGTTGGCGCAGGAACCGCAAACACTGAGTTTGAAGTTCTCTCCGGTATGAGTATGCAGTACTTCGGAACCGGCGAGTATCCGTATAAAACAATCCTGAAAAAGACAGACTGCGAGAGCACTGCTGCTGATCTGGCTTCCATCGGATATGGAACCCATGCCGTACATAACAATGGCGGTAACTTTTACAGCCGTGTCAATGCCTTTTCCATGATGGGATTTGATACTTTCACCAGCAAGGAACTGATGAACATTCAGAGTTATACGCCAAACGGAAGCTGGGCTACCGATGATATTCTTGTTCCTGAAACAATCAAAACCTTAGATTCCACTCCGAATCAGCCGGACTTTACCTACACCATTACCGTAGGTACACATGGTGATTATCCAAAGACTCCGGTTATCGCAAGTCCGGTATATACCGTCAGCGGTGTGGATGATGAAGAAAAGAAAAACCAGTGGACTTATTACATCAACCAGTTAAATGAAGTAGATACATTCCTGAATGATCTGATTACAGAGCTCTCCAAGAGAGATGAAGATACCATCGTGGTAGCGTTCGGTGATCATCTTCCAACTATGGGTCTGGAAGACTCCGATATGAAATCCGGTGATATCTACAAGACAAAATATGTTACATGGAATAACATGGGATTAAAGAAGCAGGATGCAGATCTGTATGCATACCAGCTGATGGCAAGCATTACGGATTCCACAGGTATTCATGAGGGAACCATCTTAAATTACCATCAGACCCAGATGAACAACACAGACCACACTGCATATCTGGACGGACTGGATAATCTGCAGTATGACATTCTTTACGGAAACCGTTACTGCTATGATGGCAAAGACAAATACCCTGCAACCGACATTGTAATGGGAATTGACGATGTAACGGTATCGGAGACGTCGGATTCCATCGGCGGATCGGAAGTGTTTGTCTATGGAAACAACTTCACCAAGTGGAGTAAGGTATTTGTAAATGACGAGAAAGTCAATACAACCTTCAGCAATTCCGGTTGTCTGATTATTCCAAAAGACAGTGTCAAAGACGGTGATACCATTAAAGTGTGCCAGATGGGTTCCAACAGTACGATTTTCCGTGAATCCAACACGTACACATACAAAGATCCTGCTGTGGAAGAAACCGTTACGGGAACAGAGTCGGACAGCAATACCGAATCTACAGTTTCAGAAAGCCAGAAATAAGCAAAAAAGACCTGCCAGTGAATTTATTCACTGACAGGTCTTTTCTTGTCTTAAATTGTCTTTAACGCATCCACAGCGGCATCCAGATACGGATTTTCCATCTCATAGAATGCACCGGCATCCGCAGCTTTCGCATATGCCGGATCCAATGGCAGTTTGCCAAGAACTCTGGTTCCTTCTTTTGCGGCAACTTCGTCAATGTTGCTTTCTCCAAACAGTGCGATCTTCTTTCCACAGTCCGGGCATTTCAGATAACTGAAATTTTCCACCAGTCCAAGCACCGGTATATGCATCATATTTGCCATGTGGAAAGCTTTCTTTACGATCATCTGTACCAGTTCCTGTGGAGATGTAACAATAACGATACCGTCCACCGGAAGGGACTGGAACACGGTAAGCGGTACATCACCTGTTCCCGGTGGCATGTCCACAAACAGATAGTCCACATCGCCCCAGACCGCCTCATTCCAGAACTGTTTCACAGCCCCTGCAATCACAGGTCCTCTCCAGACAACCGGTGCCTCTTCATCTTCCATCAGAAGATTGATGGAAACGATTTTGATTCCTTCTTTTGTCTCATACGGATACATTCCTTTTTCGTCACCGACCAGCTGACCGTGTGCTCCAAACATCTTTGGAATGGACGGTCCGGTAATATCGGCATCCAGAATTCCCACTTTATATCCTGCTTTCGCCATCTGTACCGCCAGGGAAGAAGTAACAAATGATTTACCGACACCTCCCTTTCCGCTGACCACTCCAATCACATGTTTGATATTGGAATATGCATTCATCGCTTCGAGCATACTCTGCGGATTCTGAGAATTATGGGAACATCCCTCACAGCTTTCTTTGGAACAGGATGATGCTCCGCTGCAACTTGAATTTTCTGGCATAATGATAGCCTCCTTGTTAATTATTTAATGATTTATTTATATAGACTGCCCAGTCTTTGGAATGGGTAGTATATGAAATAAGCTTTTCCGATAATTTTATCTTTGCTGACATAGGTATGATCCCAATATCTGGCATCATAGGAATCATTCCGGTTGTCTCCAAGCACCAGATAACTGTCTTTGGGAACCTCAAACTCAAACGGTCCGGTTGCCTCTGTCCATGTCTCTTTCAGGTAATCCTCCTTCAAAGGAGTCTCAGAGTCATTGATATAGATTTTCGCATCCTCAATGGTAACCTTTTCTCCGGGCAGACCAATCACACGCTTGACGTATTTTTGCGTTTCGTCATCCGGGAACCGGAAAATCACGATATCTCCTCTCTTCGGTTCTGAAAACTGATACGCCAGCCGCAACCCGAACAGGTCATCGCCCGGTTCAATGGTATGCTCCATCGATCCGGTCGGGACTGTTGCATTGATGATCACGTAATTCTTCAAAACCATTGCCAGTGCGAAGGCCGCCAACAGAGTGATCACCCAGCTGAGCACTTCGCGCAGAGGCGAAGTGGCTTTCTCCTTTCCCTCACCCTTTGGATCATTATCCATCTTTATTTCTTCTGTCAATATTTCTTTTTTTTCTTCCATAATCACCCTACTCTCTTGGTGCAAACCACCAGTCAATAAAATCTTGCCTGCGGAAAACCAGTCCCACAAGTCCCAGATCGACACGTTCTTTCTGTGTCAGTGTCTGCGCAATAAATTCATTCACAGATACATCAAAATCGCCTTCCAGGCACCAGATACAGCTCACTGTCGGCACATTCTCCTGATTTTTCCAGTCATCTACGAACGAACCGCCGAAATCAACAATCTTATTCCAACGATGCTGCGTATTGATAACCCGCTGCTTGATATTCTCATAGATGACCTCCATCATCCGGTGAACTTTCGGGTGATACATCACAGGCTCAAGAATCCTTAAGAGTCGGTGCTTTGGATTGACACGCAGTTCCAGCGTTCCGTTTGCCGTATTCGTCACCATACAGAAAATCTCGTTATCCGGAAACGTTTCGGCCGCAGATGATACTGATAACGATATGGTACCACACTTTTTATCATATGGAAATCTGCATCCATTTCTTCATATATAACACCCGGACATTCACTGCTTATCACATAGTGCATGCTACCCTGATAAGGCGCCAGAAGCTGGCAGAACAGATCCCGGTTCTTTTCGAATACAATCAGCTGGTATTCTGCCAGAAAACGCCGGAAATCCATAATATGGTTCTGCCTGTAATATGTAAACAGCCCCTTGCTGATAAATGCAATCCTTATGCTTTTTCCGGTATAACCCTGAATAATTGTTGCAACCGGAAGTTCAATCTCTCTCCCTTTTAAATAAACTTCCACTGTGACAGCTTTGCCAAGCAGCTGCATCTCTTCTTCATACTCTGTCAGAACCGGCTGCTGTCCGCTGGCAATATACTGGTTCAGCCCCAGCGGATTGGATGCAAAATGTTCTACAATCCGTCTGCCGATCAGCCTGCGCAGCTCCGTCAGATTTTCATCATGCGCCACATCATCCCTTGCCAGACGCAAAGTCAGGAATTTTTTCCGTAAATGCAGATGATACGTCATATGCCTGAGCCACTCCGGTTTTAACCCCAGATCTTTCTTTTCATCGGTCACAAGAAACCCCTGCTGATACAGGCAGGATGTCCCGATCAGTCCCTGATGTTTGGAATTATAAATCCAGATACACCCCTCCATCAGTTCATCCATGATACGAATCGATATGATTCCAAGAATATCCGCGAACGGATTGTCCATGATATGATTCTGTTCTCGCAGCGTCACGCTTTTTTCATCAAAGGAAATCTGAATGGGAAATGGCTGATACAGCATATAGTGCTGTACTGCGTGCACCAGCCTCTGAAGGGACAGATTCTTTGCATATTTCGGCCGTAACACCAGCGTAATTCTGGTTCCGGACTGTTCCCGGTTGGAATTGATATATTCCATCGTTTCCGCCCCTTCAATCCATTTTGCAGTAACCGGCTCTAACGACTGGCGATCCGTAACATTCCACGCGGTATTTACCGATTTGTCCTTTCTCGACTCAATCAACAGTGCCCGTGCAACCATAAATCCGGAAAGCATACCGACTCCAAACTGCGCCACCGGTTCATAATGAAGCTGCTGTGCGGAAAAATCCTCGCTCTGATAAAAACTCACGCCGATTTTGGCAACATACTGCTCAATATCCCTGGCATTGATTCCGATTCCGTTATCCTCAAACACCAGACGCTGCGTTTCGGAATTATACTGAATGGAAATTTGAGGAGAATACGGATTTCGCATGGAATTTAAGGCTCTTGCCTCCTCCATCTCCAGAAACTCTGTTCCCCAGCTCCATTCCAGCGCCGCCCTGGTATTGCATGCATCAATGGCATTTTGAAGAAACTCCCGGATATAAGCATCCGGATCTCCGTAAAACTGCGTACTTGCAAAGGTCGATATGATATTTTCCTGATCCATACCTACTTTGCACTGTTTCATAGCTGTTCCTCATTTAATAAAATTGCCTGAACCACAAACCGCTTATCTGCCTCTTTGCTCACACAGGTTGATAAAGTCAGCAGATGACTGTCCACCGAAAGCTGGATTTTGTCCTTTACCTCCGGCGAATTCTTGGATTTTTTCACAATGCTTTCAAGATAACTTACACGTCCCTCTTTCGTTGAAAAGTCATTGGTGTGCAGAATATGTGCATCGTCCGTCTTATATGCCGCAAAAATCTCATACACGAGCACCTTTTCCTTTGTATACACATATATAGACGGAAAATTGTTAAAAAATGTCTGGTCTTCATAGTTGTGGAGAGAAGCAAACATTGTGTCATTGCGCATATTGTGCCCATACACGACGGTATCAAAATCCGTAAACTCTTTACTGTTTGCCTTCTCTGTATAAATACATCCAGGATATCCCCTGGTACCATTCATATTGTAATTCAGATAATAGGAATCATCACTCGGATGCTGTAACACCGGATAATCCACCCCGGTTCCCGGAATGTAGATCCATGCGTAAATATCCTGATTGACTCCCTTTAATTTTTTCCAGTTTAAATTTTTCTGTGGAATTTCTATTCCTTTTTGTTCCAGTTCGCTGTCTTCGGTCTGCACTTCCTGTGCCACATTCTCCGTCTCAGTCTGCGTATCTGACGGAATATGGATCTGATTATCATTCACCTGATTCTGCAGATCATTTACCTGGGCAGAAAGCTTTTCATATTCTTTCTGTGCATTCTTCTGAACCATCCAGCTTCTTCCAAATATTATGAGTACCACGATCAATACAACTGCCAGAACAATGGTCAGAATTTTATAGATATTGATCGTTCTGTCGTTCTTTCTCTGTCTTTTCATAAAATAGTTTTCTTTCTTTAAAATTGAGGCAGGGCGGCAGATTCCATTCCACCGCCCTCACGTGATGCCATGCATCACCGATCCATAGACCTACATGCTAAATAAAATTGTATCCAGTGAGATTAATTCTTACGTGCTTTTCTTCCGCATACAACAATACCTGCTGCCGCAAATACTGCAACGAACGGAAGTGCCGGAAGCGCTGCCCCGGTTTTTGGAGATGTCTTATAGGAAACAGATCCGGAAGCTGATGTTCCTTTCTGACTTCCTGCTCCACTTTTGCCATTGACACGGGCAGAAGAACTCTTTGTGGAAGTATTCCGTACGGAATTCTTTCCATCGGTATAACCATCTGTATAACCGTCGTCATAATCATCCTCGAAACTGTCCTCTCCATCGTCATAAGACTGTGGATAGTTTACTGTCACATTCTGATTTACACTAACCGGATTATACTGATTATTGGTCTGTGAGTTGTTCTGGTTATTGTTGTTTGTCTGGCTGCTGCTGTTGGAATTGTCATTTACATTGGAATTTGTATTTGATCCCTGGGAATTTTCATCCTTTGACGGATCTGTTGTAACGGCAGGATTCACATTTGAACTGTACCTTACAACTATAACCGGTGAAAATGAATACAATGTAACCGTGACTTTGCCATTGGAAACGCTGTCCGGCTTTACCGTCTGCCAGCTTCCGCTTTTTAATTTATGTAATACATAAACATTGTCTCCAGCCTTAATTCCACTTGCACAAATCGTTACTTTGATTCCTTTGGATGTATTCGTTGCAGACGGAACACTGATATCAGACATGGCCATGACGGTCGCACTTCCGTTCTGTGCACTTGCCACAGCATTTGCCTGACGGTTTCCCTCGCGGTAAACATCTTTGTCCACACCCTTGGAAGAAACCGTGATAAGCTCATTGTTTGCATTATAACCGCTGCTTTCAACGGTTGTTGCATTATTCAGCTCATTGGTTCTTTGAACCAGTGCCGTATCACTTGTTGGTGATGGATCTGCAAACACGGTTGTGCCCATTGTAAATACCAGCATCATAGCTGTCACAACTCCTGTGAAAATTTTCTTTTTCATCGCAATCTACCTCCTTTCCACGTAATATAAACTGCATGTAACTCTATCTATATCAAGTGCGCGCGCACTGGATACCTTATTGTACGGGTGTATAAAACACCTTCATAATGAGTTCTTCCATGGCATCTTCATCGACATGGTACTCCTCATACCGTTTCCCGTCAATCGGTTTTCCTTCCACCGTTTTTCCGGGAACCGTATACATCTGGTCTTCCGAAAAACTGTAATTCATCAGCTGCTCAATCATACTTGTGAAATCCACACTGGTTACCAGATAATCGGAAACAGAATTGTAAATTTCTGTCACCTGATCCGGGTTTTCTGTGGATACTTTTTTTAATTTATCCATATAGGCAACAATATACTGTTCTTCGCGCTGCAGACGCTTTGTTGCACTGTCATACTCTTCGGTATCCCTTCCATGTAGGTAATAATAAGCCTGCGTCCCATCCAGGGTTACTTTTTTCCCTTTTTTCAAATCCACACCGGCTTTGGGAAACGAAATATCCTGCAGTACAGTCACTTCCACTCCTCCCACAGCATCATTCATCTGTGGGATTCCCCCCATATTCATCGCAAGATAACCGCTGATCGGAATATTTTGAAACAGACCGGAAACCGCATCCACGGTTTTGCTGCAGCTGAGGCGCTTACCGTCCCCGAATGCATGCTGCAGACAGATCTGCGTTTTAAGCGGTCCCATATCAATACCTTCTTCATCACACAATTCGATATCTGCCATCGTGTTTCGATTGATGGAAATGACCTGCAGCTGCTCTGTTTTATTGTTTACAACAAGAAGAAACAGTGCATCGGACTGCCCGCCCTGGGTATAATCGCTGCTTTGCTGTACCGGACCATTGATATCAACCCCCATCATGAGGTAGGTTTTGATATCTGTATTATACAGATACTCTTTTCCCTGATAAGCAACTACACCCTCCTGCCACTTTTCCTGACCGGAATCCTGTGTGGTATCTGTCTGCCCCGCAACCTGCTGCTCATAAGAATTTTCTGTATCATCCGTAATGTGGAAGCCGGCATTTTCCGCCTTCGTTTTGACCCCTGCCACAATCACAAGTGCAAGAATCACCACCATCATTCCAGACATAAAATACAATGCATTATGAAGTTTTGTCGATGGTTCACGCATTCTTCTCATGATGTTCTCCGTAATTTCCATAATAGCTGCCATAATAGCCGCCATAGTAGCCACCCTCATAGCCGCTCTTCTTCATCCGTACTTTGTTCAGTACCGCACCAAGTACCCTCACTCCGGAAGCTTCCATCTGCTTTTTGACGGTCTGGATCAGACGTCCGCTTGCCATGCCCTGGGCAACAACAAGAATCGCACCATCACAGTGTTTTGCGATCACTGCTGCGTCGATTGCAGCTCCGATCGGCGCACAATCCAGCAATACATAATCAAAATGTTCTTTTGCAAAATTAAGTAACTCGGTAAAATACTTTTTTTCCAGAATTTCTGTCGGGTTTGGTACAGACGGTCCTGCAAAAATCATAAACAGTCCCGGAATCGTTGTTCCGTATAATACATCTTCAAGTTTTTTTTGTCCAGAAAGGAAATGGGATAATCCGTAGATTTCCCTTCCATCCGAAGCCACTGCACGTAATCGTCCCACGTATACGGATTTACGCATATCGGTATCGATCAGCAATACACGTTTGCCGGATTCCGAAAAAGAACGTGCCAGATCCATCGTCACGGTACTTTTCCCTTCGTTTGGCATGGCAGATGTCACAACGATGGTGCAGATATCATCTCCGCAGAACTGGATATTGGTTTTTAATGCCCGGAGTGATTCTTTCATCGTATAATTTTGTTTTTTCAGATTCTCAAATGTTACCGATTTCATTTCTTTTTCTTCCTTCTCTTACGCTTGCGCTCTTTTTCCCCATCGTATTCGGCCTCTTCCAAAGGAAGCGTACCAAGAACATTCAGCCCCAGCTTCCTTTGTACATCATCTGCATTCATAATCGTATCATTGAACAGATAAGCCACCACAATAACCGCAATCGCCAAAAACATGCCAAGTATTCCTCCGATCACCGTATTTTCATGGTACTCGGGCTGACCGGTTCTCCGTCGGAATATCCTTTTTGAATGATATTCGGTGCATCCTGATCCATTTTCTGCTGGATAAAGGCCACACTGACTCGCGCGATCTCATCCGCAATCTTTTTTGCCATGGATGGGTTTGCATCGCGCACCGTAATCTCGAGGATTCGCGAGTTGGAAGGATTATTCAGGGTAACTTTTTTCTTCAGGGAACTGTAGGTCTCGTCCAGTCCGAGATTCTCAATTACCTGCTCAAGCACGGGACGCCCCTCTACGATAACCATATAATCGTTTGTCAGACTTGTACCTGTCTGTATATCCGCAAGACTTGTAATCGACATGCTTTTGGACAATACATAAAACTGGGATGTTGACTCATACTGCGGCACCATTACAAACCTGCTGATACAATATGCGGTCACGGCTCCGATAATCAGTGCAAACAACACCCATTTCCAGAAAGAAAGGATCTCTAAAACGAGATCTTTCAGATCAATTTCAATTTCATCATCATTTTCAATTACAATACGTTCCTGTTGTAACTGCTGTTCCATATCAATGCTCCATTACTTACTATTTCATTTCTCCGGTCAGAATCTTTGCCGGATGATTCACCAAAAGCTGATCCGCATATTCCCTGCCAAATTTTTTTTCGATCAGCTCATAACATTTTCCCATATGATTGGCACGGTTTTTTATTCCATGGCTGTCCGATGCAATCGCATCCACACATTCTGCCTTCAGCATCTTTTTACAGTATTTCTTTGGACCCATACCCTCAAGTCCGAGTACCGCATCCGCATTCACCGTAATCCATGCCCCAAGATTGCGCAGCTCCTCTGCCAGCTGTAAATCTGCAAGTGCTCCATACCGCTCCACATGTGCAAATACCGGAATATATCCGTGCAGAACCAGTTCCTGCGTCATCTGGTAAATATAGGCATATTCACTGTCGTGCGAATACTCACACAACACATACCGCGAGCCGGCCATTGTCCGGCATCTGCCACTGTCAAGTGCCTCGACAATATGACTGTTCACATGGTATTCGGTGCCCAGTGCAAGATAAATTCCAAGTTTCTGTGCATACGGCTCCAGAATACGGAAATGTTCTTCAATTTCTTCCTTCGGATAAGCAAACATGCCGTGCCGGTAATGCGGTGTCAGGATCATTGCAGAAATGCCCTGCTCTTTTGCTGCCTCAAGCATCGCCACAGATTCTTCTATTGTTTTTGCTCCGTCGTCTACTCCGTACAGAAGGTGACAGTGAATATCGATCATGGTTTTCCTTGCCTTTACTTTTTTATACTTTATTATACTATATCGACCATTTTCTTGCAATCTTTGAGCCGTTTTTCCCTCTTTTGACACAACTTTTTGTATTTCTCGAATTTCCACAATTGATTTCCCGGCAAACATAGCGTATAATGGTCATGAAAAGCGAATAACACTTGACAAACTTCGGTTTTCGGGGTACGCTTATATGAGTCCATATAAGGACGGTACAATATTTGACCATCAGGCTCAGGCGGTGAGAGTACCGCACGCATAAACAAGTAGGCTTTATTCTCTGAACTGTCAGTATTACAGCTCAGTATGTCATAGATTTCATTGATCTGTTTTTTACAGCAAGCGCGATTGTCCAGCGCAGGGATTTGTTTTCACAACATGACATGCTGCCTGTTGAAAACGCAGTACAGCAGATGCGGACTATTTGGATCAGGAATTCCTGCGGAGGGTTCCGGTATCCGTCGTGTGCTCACACCCCTGCCGGAGAGGTTAAACTCCGGAACTGCCTAGCAAGTCCGAATACAATTGAACAGAACAAACATATATTTATCTAAAAACTATGCATTATGCATAGGGTTTTTTGTTTCTTCTTTTCTGTTGTCCGTTACAAAGTAATGATTCCAAGTGCATTTAATACCGAACTGAATAAAATCAGCAGTAGCAGTATCGGTGCAACATACTTGATCAATACAATATACAGTTTCTTACTCTTAAATTTCTGTGTGGAAGATTCCACTTCATCCATAATCGTCTCTGGTTTCACAATAAAACCGACAAATACACAGGTCAGGAATGCCACAATCGGCATAAGGACACTGTTGGATATAAAATCGAAGAAATCCAGAATACTCATTCCGTGAATGGAAAACCCACTCCAGATTCCAAATCCAAGAGAAGACGGAATTGCCATCAACACCGTATAAACGGTTACACAGACCGTAATAAATTTACGGCTCTTTTTTGTCTTATCCACGAAAATGGAAACCACTGTCTCCATCAGGGAAATGGACGATGTCAGTGCAGCAAACAATACCAGCACAAAAAATACCGTTCCGATCAGGTGTCCTCCCGCCATACTGTCAAACACTTTTGGCAGTGTAATAAACATTAGTGTCGGTCCTGCCTTCAGCGATACCTGATCTCCACCGGAAAACACAAACACGGACGGTACAATCATCAGTCCTGCCAGAAATGCAATTCCGGTATCAAAGATTTCGATATTCCGCACACTGCTCTCTATATCCTCATTTTTCTTCATATAGGAGCCATATGTAATCATAATGCCCATCGCCAGCGACATGGAATAAAACAGCTGTCCCAGTGCCGCCAGGAAAGCATTCGCACTGATCTTGGAAAGATCCGGCTTTAAGTAGTAGACAATTCCTGCCCCTGCTCCCGGACGGGTCACAACAAATACCGCAATAATAACGGAAAGAACTACCAGAAGCGGCATCAGCACTTTGCTGATATTTTCAATTCCTTTATTTACGCCAAGCAGAATCACAACCGAAGTGGCAAGGATAAAAATTACCAGCCACATCACCGGTTCCCCGGTCTTTGCAATAAAATTTGAAAAATAATCATCTGCTGCCGCTGCATTTCCGCTTCCTGTAAGAAATGCCCATGCAAATTTGATGACCCATCCACCGATCACACAGTAATACGGAAGAATGATAATCGGCACAATGCTGGCAAGAATTCCAATAAAACCGCACTTTTCATGCAGTGTGCTGAATGCATACAGTGCACTTTTCCCGGTTTTTCTGCCCAGTGCAATTTCTGTGATCATAAGTGCAAATCCAAACGTAACCGCAAGGATCACATAGATCAGTAAAAAAGAACCTCCACCGTATTTTGCGGCAAGGTAAGGAAACCTCCACAGATTTCCAAGTCCGACAGCAGATCCCGCAGCGGCAAGAATAAAGCCCATTTTGCTGGAGAAACTGCTGCCATGTTTTTTGTGTTCGTTCATAACAGCCCCCTTAATCATAGTTTCAGGAGGCAGACCGTTTATAATTTAAACCGATATCCGACTCCCCAGATGGTCTCGATGTACTGCGGCTTGTTCGTATTCATCTCAATCTTCTCTCGAATCTTTTTGATGTGTACGGTAACTGTTGCAATATCACCGATAGATTCCATATCCCATATTTTACGGAACAATTCCTCTTTTGTAAATACATGATTTGGATTCTCTGCCAAAAAAGTCAGCAAATCAAACTCTTTTGTCGTAAACTGTTTCTCTTCTCCATTGACCCATACCCGCGCGCCGTCTTGTCTATTTTAATGCCCCGGATCTCAATGATATCATTCTGTGGCATATTGCTGCCGATCAGTCGCTCATACCGTGCCAGATGTGCCTTCACACGGGCTACCAGTTCACTCGGGGAAAACGGTTTTGTCACATAATCGTCTGCCCCCAGTCCGAGCCCGCGAATCTTGTCAATATCATCCTTTTTTGCAGAAACCATAAGGATTGGTGTATTCTTTGTCTCACGGATCTTTTTACAGATTTCAAATCCATCCACTCCCGGAAGCATGAGATCTAAGATAAACAGATCAAACTCCTCATGCAGGGCTCTTTCGAGTCCTTTGGTTCCGTCATTTTCAATTTCCACTTCAAAGCCACTCAGTTCCAGATAATCTTTCTCCAGATCTGCAATAGCCACTTCATCTTCAACGATCAGTATTCTGCTCATTTGCTGTTACCTCCTGATATTTGCGTATTACAAAGTACATGGTAGTGCCGGAATCTTCTTTGCTGGTTGCCCAGATTTTCCCTCCATGATCCTCTATGATCTTTTTTACAATGGAAAGTCCGATTCCGCTGCCACCGGTTGCCGAATTTCTCGAAGCATCTGTCCGGTAGAACCGGTCAAAAATATATGGCAGATCTTTCTGGGCGATTCCCCTTCCATTGTCTTCGATTTCTACCTGAATAAAATCCCCGACATCCTTAATCCGGATGTTGATGAATTTTTCCGTTTTATTCATATATTTTACGGAATTTCCTATAATATTATTGATTACTCTGCGCAGCTGCTCCGGATCTGCAATAATCTGGGTATCCGGTGTTGCATAATTAAAATAGGACAGGGCAATCCCCTTTGCCTCCAGATCCAGTCCGATTTCTTCCACACAATCCTTAAAATATGCGGCAACGTTCAGCTTTGCAAAATCATATGGAATACGGTTGGTGTCGATCTTGGAATACAGTGTCAGTTCATTGATCAGTGTATCCATCTCATTTGCTTTGTTGTAAATGGTACGGATATACTTATCTAATTTCTCCGGCGTATTGGCTACTCCATCCATGATGCCTTCCGAATAGCCCTTTACCGCCGTAATCGGTGTTTTCAGGTCATGGGCAATGTTGCTGATCAGCGTGCGGTTTTCTTTTTCGTTGCTTAGTTTTTCCTCTGCATTATCTTTTAAGCGCTGACGCATCTGTTCAAAGGTCGTGCAAAGTTCCCCGATCTCATCGTCGCCTCCGGTATCCAACGCAAAATCGAGATTTCCTTCTTTGATATTTTCTGCCGCAACGCGCAGTTTCTGGATCGGTGTAATCATGCTCCGGTAGATCCACACAATCATCATGATCGCTGTCAGTAACAGAATGATTACCACACAGATAATCCCCCATAAAATAAACTGGCGGATCTCCTGCCCGGTAGCATCAAAAGACGTGACTATATACGCCGTACATTTTTCTCCCGAATCCAGCTTAAAATCTGCCTGTTTTACCAGAATTTCATCGTCCCGGTCGATATATTTGTCCACTCCCTGTTTCGAACTGTTTGCCCCATATACCGGAAGTTCCGAAAGAATCTTTTCATTATCACTTCCCCCATTGAAAGAAATATTCTCCCCGATTCTTACCACCAGATAGGAATATTTCTGTTCCAGGCTCTCATTGATCTCACTAAGATACGAAACGTCCTCCATTTTTGAAGGAGATAACTTTATGGTCTTTTTGATCTTTTCAAAATCCGGTGCAGTATAACGGTTTAACATCGGTACAGAATTGATAATACTATAGGCATCCGCATTCTTAATTCCATACGTCTGCTCGATCACATGCGACTGAAAATTACAATAGGCGCTGATCGTGGCAATCGCCAGGATCGATGGCACAAAGATAATAATACAGAACGAAATGATCAGTTTGGTTTTTATCTTCATTCGTATTCCTTCCCTGTAAAAAAAATAAGACACAGAACAAACTCTGTGTCTTATTATATCATTCTTTTATAAAAAATTATGTAAACTTTTCATAAATTAAAGGTACTTCTTTAAAGCCTCTGCCTTGTTTGTTGCCTCCCATGGGAGATTTAAGTCATTGCGTCCGAAGTGACCATAAGCAGCTGTCTGCCGGTAAATCGGACGGCGCAGATCCAGCATCTTGATAATTCCTGCCGGACGAAGATCAAAGTTCTCACGTACAATCTTTACCAGCTCATCATCTGCGATCTTTCCTGTACCGAATGTATCAACCATGACAGAAGTAGGCTGTGCAACACCGATGGCGTAAGATAACTGAATCTCACACTTATCAGCAAGACCTGCTGCAACAATGTTCTTTGCAACATAACGTGCAGCATATGCTGCGGAACGGTCAACCTTTGTGCAGTCTTTTCCGGAAAAAGCTCCGCCGCCGTGACGTGCATATCCACCATAGGTATCAACGATGATCTTACGACCGGTCAGACCTGCATCTCCGTGTGGTCCGCCGATTACGAAACGTCCGGTCGGATTGATAAAGAATTTGGTATCTCCATCGATCAGCTCCTTTGGAAGGATCGGATCAAAGACATATTTCTTAATATCCTCATGGATCTGTTCCTGGGTAACGTCCTCATCATGCTGGGTAGATAAAACAACTGCCTCAAGTCTCTTTGGCTTTCCTGCTTCATCATACTCTACAGAAACCTGTGTCTTTCCATCCGGACGAAGGTAGGTAAGTGTTCCGTCTTTACGAACCTTTGTAAGCTGTAATGCCAGCTTGTGTGCCAGTGAAATCGGATATGGCATAAATTCCGGTGTCTCATTGGTTGCATATCCAAACATCATTCCCTGATCTCCGGCGCCGGTATCCAGATCATCTGTCAGCTCGCCCTCTTTTGCCTCAAGTGCCTTGTCAACACCCATGGCAATATCTGCGGACTGCTGATCTAAAGCTACCATAACCGCACAGGTATGTCCGTCAAAACCGGTCTTTGCATCGTTGTATCCGATCTCGTTTACAGTCTTTCTTACAATTGCAGGAATATCAAGAGTTGCCTTTGTTGTAATTTCTCCTGTAACAAGTACGAAACCGGTACAGCTTGCTGCCTCACAGGCTACACGGCTCATCGGGTCCTGCTCCATGCATGCATCCAGAATGGCATCTGAAATCGCATCACACATTTTGTCAGGATGTCCTTCTGTAACGGACTCTGATGTGAATAATAATTTTTCCATTGCTTTTTGTTTCTCCTCTCTTGTTTTATACAGAAATAAAAAAAACCGCCTCGCAGCGGATTGATCTAAAGATAATCAAATCCCCTTATTGTTCGATTAACTCGCTCAGGTTGGCACCTTCCAAAACAGGGGTTGCCGTGACTTCACAGATCCTATGTATCTCCATCACTCTGAATAAGAGAAAGCTTACAATATTAAATTTGAAATATCCAAGTGCTACCATACTCCAGTTTCTTTCATCTGTCAAGCCCTAAAAGATTGACTTTTGCGTGAAATAATTCTATACTTTTGTATATACGTTACATACGGAGAGATAAAAAATGATAAAAATTGAGACAAAACAACTACAGGAAGGTGCCATCCTTGCACAGCCTGTGATCACACCGCTTGGACAGCCGTTGGCTCCCGCCGGTTCTGCTGTAACCCGTCAGCTGATCAACCGCATGAAACTGTACCGTGTGGAATATGCAGAAATTGAGGGCGAAGAACCTGCTCCGCAGGAGGAGGCTCCAAAGCCTGTAAAAGAAGCAAAAACATATGCCCAGGAAAGCAAAACACACTCACAGAAAGTCGCCGGTTCCAGTGAATTCCGCACGTTCCAGATTGAGTATGTTCAGGCAATTGAGCTGATGAAACAGATGTATACCGCAGCCATCAAGGATAACAAACCGATTGACTCGCAAAAACTTCTGGGCAGTGTCGCAGATCTGTTCCAGTCCCGCAACACCATCGTTGAAATGTTTGATATGCTTTACAACATGCGTACTGTGGCCGATTCGGTTTATGCGCACAGTCTCAACGTTGCACTCATTTCACGAATGATCGGCCGCTGGCTGCGTTTTGAACGTCACGATCTGGACATTCTTACGCTTGCCGGACTGATGCACGATATCGGAAAACTGCTGATTCCTTCCGATATCTTAAATAAGCCGGGATCTCTGACCGATGAGGAGTTTGCAAAAATCAAACAGCACCCGGCACTCGGATACGAGATTTTAAAACGTCAGCCGGATCTGGATTCCCGTATCAAAAAAGCTGCCCTGATGCATCACGAGCGCTGTGATGGAAGCGGCTATCCGACCGGATTGACGGAAGATTACATTGACAATTTTGCAATGATCGTTGCAATTGCCGATGTGTACGATGCCATGACAGCGGCACGTTCCTATCGCTCTCCGTTGTGTCCGTTCGAAGTGATCAGTAAATTTGAAGAAGATGGTTTCCAGAAATACCATACAAAATATATTCTGGTTTTCTTAAAGCAGATTGCCAGCACTTACCAGAGTAACCGCGTCATCTTAAGTGACGGAAGGGGATGTACCATTGTCATGTTAAATCAGAATGCACTGTCCCGTCCGATTGTCCAGTTTGATGATAAATCCTGTCTGGATCTTTCCACCGCCAGCCGCGACCTCTATATCAAAGCGGTTTTATAAATTTTTCAAATGAAAAGGGAGTGTGAAACATACCAATGTTTTTCACACTCCCTTTTTTACCCGTTCTTTTTATTTATGAAACTTTCAGAATAAACTTCTGAATTTCTTTTTCATCCGATACCTTTTCAATCTGTGCCCCAATGCCGCGCAGCTTCTGATCAAATTCTTCGTATCCACGCTCGATAAAATAAATATCATCAATCACCGTAATTCCCTCTGCCACCAGACCGGCAATCACCAGCGCTGCTCCCGCACGCAGATCCGGCGCATTCACCCTGGCACCTGTATAACGGGTCACTCCATTGATAATGGCAATATTGCTCTCTACCTTGATATTGGCTCCCATACGCGTCAGTTCATCCACATATTTGAAACGGTTTTCAAAAATGCTCTCCGTAACTGTACTGGTTCCCTCTGCAATTCCCAGAATTACTGCCATCTGTGGCTGCATATCTGTCGGGAATCCCGGATACGGAAGTGTTGTCACCTGTGTGTGATGCAGTTTTCCATCCGAAATAATCCGAACCGCATCATCGAACTCCTCAACTTTGCATCCTGCCTCCACAAGTTTGGCGGTTGTTGCTTCCAGATGTTTCGGAATAACATCCTTTACCAGCACATCTCCCCCTGCTGCCGCTGCCGCAAACATAAAGGTTCCTGCCTCTATCTGATCCGGGATAACCGAATACTCTGTCTTATGCAGCTTCTCCACACCGACAATACGGATAACATCCGTTCCTGCACCACGGATATTCGCACCCATACTGTTTAAGAAATTTGCCACGTCTACCACATGAGGCTCTTTTGCTGCATTTTCAATTACGGTTTTTCCTTCTGCCATGGATGCTGCCATCATAATATTGATCGTTGCTCCAACCGATACTTTATCCAGATAAATATGTGTTCCGTTTAATTTTTCTGCCTCTGCAATAACAAGACCATGTGCAATATCCACTTCTGCTCCCATTGCACGAAATCCTTTGATATGCAGATCAATCGGTCTGCTTCCGATATCGCATCCGCCCGGAAGAGCCACTTCCGCCTTTTTGTATTTTCCAAGAAGTGCACCGATCAAATAATAGGACGCACGGATTCTACGGATAAATTCATTGTCCACCGTCACGTCTTTGATAAATGAACCGTTGATCTTTACGGTATGTGCATCAATACGGTCTACCATGCACCGATCTCTGCAATCGCCTGCAATAATACATTAATATCTCTCACGTTCGGCAAATTTTCGATTGTAACCGTTTCATCCGTCATGATCGCAGCTGCAAGAATTGCCAGTGCCGCATTCTTTGCCCCGCCGATTTCTACCTCACCATTCAGCGGATTTCCGCCTTTGATTACATATTGTTCCATATCTCACCTCAATAAACGCCCTATTTCGTATAGTACGCTACCCTACTATCTATCCTATTCATCTAGTGTAAATTTGTGATACCATCCACAATCTGTTCAACGGTCTGTTCGATATCCAGCCCCGTCTCCGAAATCCGGATATCCGCATATTTTTCATACAGCGGCGTGCGCTCCAGATACAGATCATATAACGTCTGTCCGTCTCTAAAACAACACCCCTGCCTTTGATATCTTCCAGACGCTTTTCCAGCTCCGGATATGCCACCTCAAGATATATAACCGTTCCGATTTCCTGCAGATGCTCCATAGCTTCTTTTCCGTAGACGACACTGCCTCCGGTTGCAATAATTGCATGATGTGCCTCAAGTGTCGCATTCACACGGTTTTCTACCTGAATGAACCCTTCGGTTCCCTCTTCTGCAATGATCTCACGAAGCAGGCGCTTCTCCTGCTCCTGATGACTAAATCTGCATCTATAAACTGATATCCCAGCACCTTAGCAAGGATAA